>Ga0335079_10002089_pt1 | contig 23072 bp, 21 predicted proteins | sample Lox_Sample_33_FD_206719 | JGI IMG/M metagenome (GOLD analysis project Ga0335079, IMG submission 206719) | Soil microbial communities from Loxahatchee National Wildlife Refuge, Florida, United States - Lox_Sample_3.3 | ecosystem: Environmental > Terrestrial > Soil > Wetlands | place: USA... | reverse complement strand
GGAATATTGACGAAGTCAAAGAACTCGGTCATATCTGGCTGCGCTGCATCGCGGGCAGTCAAAGACGCCAAGTTGAAGCGGGTTTCGATGAATTTGAGAATCGCAGTGCTGTCGGCAACGGTATGCGAGACGTAGTTCTTTTTGGTAAAAGGTGAGACCACGATCAACGGTATCCTGTAGCCGGTCCAGGTGAAGTCACACAGTGGGCCGCCATCACCCTTCCCCGTCGTGCACCAATCTCCCGCTTCCAAGTCCATCGGGGGAATGCCATCCGGGCTGACCGCAGCCTGCGGAGCGACATGGTCATAAAATCCGCCGAATTCGTCGTAGGTAAAGATCATCGCCGAATCCTTCCAATTCGGACTTTGCATCAGATCGTTCATCAAGCCTTCGACGAATGCAGCCCCCGGCTGAATGTTGAAAGGCTGGGAGTCAAAATCGGAGGGATGCTCATCGAGGCCGGCATCCGACGGTGGTTCAATCCATGCCACTTGTGGGAGGGTTCCATTCGCGGCGTCGGTCGCGAACTGGGAAATTGGGACGAGATTCTGGCTCAGGGTGGGATCGTTCACGATTGTGTTGCCATAGGTGAACATATTTATGTAGCTCACGTTAAACAGGCACTGCGGCGTTGTGCTGTTTGCAGGACAGTTTCCGTCGGCCTCGGGATCAGGATAGATATAAATTTTCCAAGTAATGCCGGCATTCTGAAGTGACTCGAAGATTGGCGGAACGGTTAACTGACCCTGATCATAAGGATTGTCCGAGCCGATCGGATATGCGTGGCCGACTGAGGTTCCTGCCATCATGTACATGCGATTGAGTTGAGTTCGCGACATGACCGGCGAGAACCACCGGTCTGAGGTGGCGAAATCGGTTGCCATGAAGTAGTAGAAGTTCAGATCATCGCTGTCGTAGTAACCCATCGCGCGCAGGCCATCGGTATCCATAAAGGGCGGATTGTTTTGCCGGGCATCGTTAGCCGCGGTCTCGACAAAGCCGTTCAGGGCGGGGGGATTGAAGCCGGTGGGGTCGGCATAGTTCCAATCGACATGACTTTCATTCCAGGAGGGGCTGGGATTCTCAACGCACTCGGTTTGCAAGTGATAAGAGGTTATTAGATTTGTCGGATCCGGATTGCACGCATCTGGCGGTGGGTCGCTCGCGTTGCATCCGGGGATAGCTGGGGCAGGCTGGCTGCCGGCCGGAGGGTTGAACTGCGCCAGCCCATCGATGGACTGGTCCGGAATTCCGTTGTCGGCCCAATACTGCCGCAAATAGCCGAAGTAATGATCGAAGGAACGATTCTCCTGCGCCATTACGATGATGTGATTGATGCTGGTTTGCAATGTCCCACCGAAAGTGGCGCTTACGGATTGCGATGAATTCAAGGTGACAGCACAGCTGCCCGTACCGCTACAGGCTCCGCCCCAGCCGGCGAAGGTGAAGCCGCTCTGGGGTGTGGCAGTTAATGTGATTTGCGTGCCGGACGAAAAGTCAGCTGTGCACGCCGTTGGGCAATTAATGCCACTGGGGCTGCTGGCGACCGAGCCGTTTCCGACCACTGAGACGGTCAATGCAGGTTCCTGCGCGAAGGTCGCAGTTACGGATTGATTGCTGCTCAATGTCAAGGTGCAAGATGCGGTGCCGCTACAGGCCCCAGTCCAACCGTTAAAGGTGGAGTTCGCGGCAGGAGTTGCGGTCAAAGTGACGATGGTTCCCGAGGTGAAGTCCGCCGTGCAGGTAGAGCCACAGTCGATTCCGCTGGGCGAGCTGGTCACCGTGCCGCTACCCGAAATCGACACATTGAGAGCGGGAGAAGCCGCAAAGTTCGCGATTACGGACGCTGCACTCTTGAGAGAGATCGTGCATGTGCTGGTGCCCTTGCATGCTCCGCTCCATCCGCCGAAGCTCGAATCAGCCGCCGGAGTGGCGGTCAAGGTGACTGAAGTTCCGGAAGAAAAACTTGCGGTACAGGTCGAACCGCAATTGATCCCAGCGGGCGTGCTGGTCACGGTCCCCGAGCCGTTACCGGCAGCCTGAACGGTCAATGGCACAGTGGTAGGCTCAGTCGAGCTGGGCGAACCTCCACAACTGCTCAGCAAACCCAGACTCACACAAACCCCGGCGATCAGAACTAGCTTGGAAAGCATGGCGCGCCCACTCCCCAACATCTACTTAGGCCAGAAGCGCTCATTGGATGGTTAAGCGGGAGACCCCGTTGTACAGCTTTTGCTTCAGACTTTCCGGGAGTACAGGTAAGGCGCTGCCTAAGCAGAAAGGTCGTAAGTACAAGGATTGAAGAAGCTTTCTTCGCGCAGCAGAGTTTCGATACCACGTACTACTTCGATTCCCTTATGCTTCGAAACCGCCCCCTGAAAGCCCGCTTTCCGGGCTTCTTTGGCCAGCTCGGGCGAGACCTCCTGGACGGTGAGCAGCAGCATTCTCGATAGCGGGGCATGTTTGCAGATTTCGCGTGCGGCCTGCAGGCCGTTCATTTGCGGCATGGCAAGGTCAAGAATGACGAGATCGGGCGCATAGAGCTGGGCTTTCTCCAGCGCTTCCTGCCCATTTTCGGCTTCGGCGCAGATCTCCCAACCCGGCTGCTCTTCGAGAATCCTGCGTAGCAAACGCCGAATTGCTTTGTCATCATCCGCGATGAGGATGCGAGTCGACATTCAAGTGTGGGCAGGCATTATTGATGCCTACGCACAATTGTCGAAGCGCCAGTTTGTTTGTGCAATACCGCGCTTACCCGATAACCCTTAGATTACCAAGTTTGGAGGCAAGGCCCGCGAAGGCGGATTTGGAACTCTATTAGTGGTTGTTTTGTATGGCTGGTACGAGAGACACGTCCTGGAGGTTGAGCTTTAAATCGTCGTGATGTTTGCCGGAGCCGACTTGCAGAACCATTTCTCGGGCGCTATCGAAGGTGCCCGTCACACTGTCAGATTGATCATAGGAGTCATCCTTTGCGTGCACTCGCACATGGATGGTGTGCTGGCCTGATGCAAGCTGAATGGTTTTGCTTTCTCGCCCTTCAATCCGCTTGAAAAACAACGCGTGTTTTTTTTCTTCTCCATGAAGAGTTTGAGCCAGCAACAAGTGATTATCAACCCAGACGGTGGCTTCGCCTTCGGCGAAGAAATAATCAAATTCGAGGGTCAGGTTTGCGGGAACAGGAGTTGGAGTTTTGGGAATGGAGACTGAACTGGGAGTCACCGCACTCGCGGTAGCGGGAATCAGAGAGACGTTGCCGGAAAGTGGCAGAGCACGGAGAGCTGCAGATGCGGATGTAGCGATGCTTTTCCTGGAGTCCTGGTTTTCAGACTTGACCGGTCTTGCCGGAAGATTGGCTTTCCTGCGTCGCAGCAACGCGGGTTCTCGCACTGTAACCTTTGGCTCGGGCATTCCGGATGCCATAGAATCGGGGTTCGAGGGGTTAAGGTCTACGCGCGTGCTCTGGATAGCGGATGGCCCAGAATGTTCGGGCAATGACGTGGTCGACTGCAGTGCTGCCAACGGTTCTTCAGCTGAGCGAGTGCCACGATAGATTGCCATTGAGCCGGCAACCAGCAGCAGTCCCACGGCAATGGCGAGATAAATCTGATCCTGAGTAAGTGAAATTCGAAGAGGCGCAGGTCTCACTGACGTCTTCGGCTGCGGCCTGGTTGAAGACGGCTGTGGGCGGCTTGTTGTGCCGACAACCTTAGCTTCGCTTGGAGCCCACTTGCCCATGGCCTCGCGCGCCACGGCCGCCACAGTCTTATCTTCCGTGCCTGAAGCCTGGCCGCGAAATGCATGAATCGCTTCAGCCATCTCAGCGCCACTTTGAAACCTTTCGGCGGGGTCCTTGGCCATGGCGCGCGCAACGAGTTCGTCAACCTCGGGAGGAAGTTCAGAATTAAGGGCGGTGACAGGCAACGGATCGCGATTGAGCAGCTTGAAACATACCGTGCTGGTGCTGTTTCCTTGAAACGGGCGATGGCCGGTCAGCATGTTGTAGAGAATCACGCCAAGTGCGAACAGATCGGCGCGGGCGTCAACCCCATCCCCGCTCAACTGCTCCGGCGCCATGAAGGCAGGGCTGCCCAGCACTTGCCCGGGCAGCGTTAACCCTGAAAGGTTCAGCTTGGCTACACCGAAATCGGCGACTTTAGGATGGGATTCCGGAGTAACCAAAATGTTGGCGGGCTTAATGTCGCGATGGATTACTCCCTGCGAGTGGGCATAATGCAATGAGTTGGCGAGTTCCTCGCAAAGTTGCAAGACCGAATCGAGGGGCAGCTTGCGCTGGCCGCTGGCCAGCACCTTGTTTAGCGAGTCGCCTGCGACGTATTCCATTACGATATATGGCTCGCGTGTTTCGGGCTGCTCACCGACGTCGTAGATAGTCACGATGCCGGGATGAGACAAGCGGCCGGCGGCTTTGGCCTCATGAAAGAATCGTGTGCGGTATTCCTTTTCTTCGTCTGCATCCTGGCCAGCGAGGGAGATGGTCTTGATCGCGACTTCGCGGTCAATTTTTGGATCGCGGGCGCGGTACACCACCCCCATGGATCCCCGGCCAATTTCACCGGCAATCTCATAGCGGCCCAGTTTTGTTCCGATGAGGGACACCATAAATTAGACTTCAATGCTTAACGGTAATGTTACGCTGCGTTGAATGCGAGGCAGAACACAAGAACGACAAGGCCTGATTACCGTTGTAATCGGGAAGTGATTGCATGCACAGCTTTTAACGGTTCGACGGCGAACAATTCTGCGCCCAACTGCGCGAAGGTGCGAACAGGAAGCTTGCCGGAGAGAATGGGCTACCAAGCCCGTGATGAACCGGTGCTGTTCTCAGATCTCAAGACGGTAGCAATGAAGGTCACAGCTCGACTTTAGTTCTGAGGCTGCGTTAGCCTAAGAACTCAGGTTGGAGGAAGGTTTGCGCTATCTCGATCGTTTGCAGCCCCTGGCATTGTTGGCTTTACGCGTAGTCATCGGCGTGATCATGGTTGGCCACGGTTATCAAAAGGTATTCGGCGGTTTTTCTCATGTGCAAGACCTGGTGCATCGCATCGGATTTCCGGAGTTCTTTGCATATTTGCTGGCGGCGACGGAGTTTGGCGGCGGCATTCTAATGATGCTCGGCCTGCTCACCCGATTCGTAGCGGTCGCCATGCTGATCGATATGTCGGTTGCCATCTGGAAAGTTCACTGGCCGAACGGATTGATCGGCAGGGCGGGATACGAATTTCCGCTCTGCATGGCGGTGATTGCATTTTCGCTGATCTTCTTTGGCGGTGGCCCGCTTTCCCTAGACCACCTGCTCACGAGTGGAGCTCCGAAGCCAAAGAAATAGGGTGGTTTAATACTCGGACAATTCTTTCATTGCAATGTAGATATCGTCTGCCTGGGGCAGAATTGCGTCTTCAAGCACGGGCTGATACGCGACGAAAGTATCTTTAGCGGCAACCCGCTTCACGGGCGCGTCAAGCTGATCAAATAATTCATCTGCTATACGAGCAGCGATCTCCGCGCCATATCCCCAACTTAAGGTGTCCTCGTGAGCGACGAGGACACGATTTGTTTTTGTCACCGATGTCGCGATTGCGTTCCAGTCGAACGGATTCAGGCAGCGCAGATCGATAAGTTCAGCTTTAACTCCGTGTTCACGTTCCAGCTTCTGCACAGCCTGCAAAGCGCGGGGGACGACGGCTCCGTAAGTGATCACCGTCAGATCAGTCCCCGGCTGAACAATCCTGGCCTTGCCGAAGGGAATCATGTAATCCGGTCCGGGATATGGCGCCCGCCCGAAAGTCTCGCGATAGAGCCGCTTGTGTTCGAGAAAAAGCACAGGATCATCGCAGCGGATTGCAGTCCGCAGCAGACCCGCCGCATCGAGCGCATTCGATGGAAACACCACTCGCATCCCCGGCGTATGGGTGAAAATGCTTTCTCCGCATTGCGAGTGATAAATCGCACCGCCGGTGAGATAGCCCCCGATCGCAACTCGCACAACCGCGGGAGCGGAGAATCCATTGTTCGAGCGCCAGCGAATCAGCGGAAGTTCATCACGAAGCTGCATCATCGCCGGCCAGATGTAGTCGAAAAACTGAATCTCGACAACGGGCTTGAGGCCACGGGTCGCCATGCCGACGGCGCGACCGACGATATTGGCTTCAGCCAAGGGTGAATTGAAGACGCGGTCGGAGCCGAACTCGGACTGCAAGCCGTGGGTCAGCTTAAAGACACCGCCTTTTCCTTTAATGAGCTTCTCGCTCAGATAGTGCTCGCGGCTGCAGTCGGCAACATCTTCGCCGAACATCAGCATGCGCGGGTCACGGCGCATTTCGTCGCGTAGCGTGGCATTGATCAGATCAGCCATCGTTTTGGGCGCTGCGTCTTTTCCTGTTGCGGCGGCGGGCTGCGTATCGAACTGTGCCGAAGCCGGATCAAGGTCTTCAGAGTAGAGAAATTTTGTAATCGTATCGGATGCAGGCAGGGCAGCTTCGACCGCCTGATCGGATGCGGCCTGGATCTCTTCTTCCACCTGTTTTTCCAGACGGTTAATCCCGTTCTCGTCCAGAATGCCTTCGCGAAGCAGGAACATCTGCATGCGCGAGACGGGATCGCGGGCGGCATCGCGCTCCCGCTCCGCATCCGGGCGATATAGCCGCTCGTCGTCTGAAAGCGAATGGGAGTAAGGACGTATTACATGCGCATGGATGAAGGCAGGGCCGTTACCGCCCCGGCAGTGCTTGAGAGCTCGCGTAAACGCCCCGTAGCAAACGACCGGGTCGGTCCCGTCAATTTCTTCAAAACTAAAATTGGGAAAACCCGAAACGAGCCGGGAAATATTTCCCCCGGCAGTTTGGACTTCGACCGGGACTGAAATCGCGTATTCATTGTCCTGCACGACAAACACAACCGGGAGTTTGCGGTTGGCGGCGGTATTGAGGGCTTCCCAAAATTCACCTTCGCTGGTAGTGCCGTCGCCAAGAGAAACGTAGGTCACTTCATCGCCATGGAATTGAACATCTTTGAACTGCCGGTAATCACCCGTAGCTTTCTTAGCGGCGTCCGGGTGCGTCGAGAAATAGCGCCCGGCTTCCGCGCAACCTACAGCCTGCAAGATTTGCGATCCGGTGGGCGACGACTGTGTAACTACGTTTAACCGCGAATAGCTCCAATGAGAAGGCATCTGGCGGCCGCCGGAGTTGGGGTCATCGGCGGCACCGACCGCCTCAAGAAACATGTCGTAAGGAGTTGCGCCGAGGGCGAGGCAAAGCGCGCGATCGCGATAATAAGGATAAAACCAATCGTAGGCAGACTTCATCGCCATCCCGGCAGCTACGCCGATGGCTTCATGTCCTGCGCCAGAAATCTGGAAAAAGATCTTCTGCTGGCGCTTGAGCAGAATTTCGCGGTCATCTATATGCCGCGACATATACATAAGCCGGTAAGCTTCAATCAGTTGTTCGCGGGAAAGCCCCTCGTAGGTTTTGGCCGGCTCGCGGTCAGCTACAGCGGACACTTTTGAGTTCGCTTTGGTTGCCATCCAGTTTGAGTCCCCACAGATTAAGACTTCTTATTGTAACTGGTATTTCACATCCTCCCGGGCGATTGGCGCGAGTTTCGCCATTTAGAATAAATCGTGGTTCAGTTTCATCGCCAGTTCGACCCCGCTCACATCAAGCTGCTGATCTTTGACCTGGATGGCACACTTATTGACTCGCGGCTGGATTTAGTCCATTCGGTTAATGCAACGCTGCGTAATTTTGGGAGGCAGGAGCTATCGGACGAGGTGATCGCCTCTTATGTAGGCGATGGCGCGCCCATGCTAATGCGCCGCGCTTTTGGCGATCCTCAGGACGAAGCTTTTCTCAAGCAGGGGCTGGAATTCTTTTTGGGGTACTACCGCATTCACAAACTCGACCACACCAAACTTTATGGCGGGGTGAAGGAGATGCTCGCCGCCGTGCAGAGCTCCAATGGTGATGTGCGAAAGATGGCGGTGATTTCCAACAAGCCGGTTGTTCCGTCCCGCGCGATCGTGGAGGCGCTCGGTATCAGCGGGTTTTTCATTCAGGTTTATGGCGGCAACAGCTTTGCGACGAAAAAACCCGATCCGGAGGGAGTTCGGGCAGTGCTGAAGGAAACGGGAACCCTGCCCGAGGAGACGCTCATGATTGGGGACTCTTCGGTGGATGTGGTCACAGGCCGCAACGCCGGAACCTTGACTTGCGGGGTGACGTATGGATTCGCGCCGCACACGTTTGTTAGCGCCCGGCCGGATGTCCTAGTGGACACACCAGGGGAGCTAGCGAAAGTGCTTCAAGACGACAAGTGATCTTGCAGGTCAACACCTCCTGGGCAAACCTCCGCTAAACTTCTTTCAGGCATGAGCAATCCCGAAACCGGTTTTACCCCGCGTGAGCTTCGAAAACTGCGCAGTCTGAAAAATCCTTACGGGATACAGCGTTTTCTCGACGAAATGCCCTATCATCTCGCCGACACGGCCTGGTCGCCGCGGCGTGTGCTGGCAAAGAATACTGCCCATTGCTTTGAAGGAGCGATGTTCGCAGCAGCAGCGTTGCGCGCAAATGGATATCCGCCTTTGATTTTCGACCTCGAAGCGGAGAACGACACGGATCACGTGGTTGCAATCTATCGCGTGGATGGCCACTGGGGTGCGGTTGCGAAATCCAATTTCACGGGATGCAGATACAGAGAGCCGGTTTACCGCTCCTTACGCGAACTGGCGCTCAGTTATTTTGAGGTGTATTTCAACCTGCGACGCGAGCGCTCATTGAGGACGTTCTCGCGACCGGTGAACCTAAGGCGCTTCGATAATAATGATTGGATGACCACCGATCAGCCGCTCTGGTTTATTGCCAAATATCTTTTTACGGTTCATCATTACCCGCTGATCACGGCCAAAGTAGCAAAGAACCTGCATCGACTGGATGATCGGTCGTTCCGCGCGGGGTGCCTGGGACGGGCCGAGTAAGCTCCTTGCCCCTGCGCCAGTTGCTCCTCTATCATCAAAGCGATACGGGGTGAGCATGGCCGAGCAGAAGCCTACCAAGCCGCAGGTCGAGGAAAGTCCCATTTCTGATGTATTTGAGGGGCGCAATCCTTCCGAAAGCGAGAAGCGCTGGGCAGAGAAGACGCTTGCTCCCGCCCTTGAGAAGGCGCCGGAAAAGCCAATCGGCGCGGCGACCGGCGTAAATCTGGATGAAAACGGCGATGCACGGTTTACGACGATCTCCGGCGTGCCCATCCGGCGGCTGTATACGTATGCCGACCTTCCCGAGGATTGGAAGGTTGAAAAATATCTGGGCTATCCCGGCCAGCCGCCTTACACGCGTGGCATTCATGCCACTGGATACCGCGGCAAGCTGTTCACCATGCGCCAGTTCTCGGGCTTTGCCTCGCCCGAGGAGACCAATAAACGTTACAAGTATCTGCTCGAACACGGCGGCGGAGGATTGTCAGTCGCGTTCGATCTTCCGACATTGATGGGTTATGACTCCGACCATCCGGCGAGCGAAGGCGAAGTAGGAAAGTGCGGCGTGGCCATCGATTCGCTGGAGGATATGGAAATCCTGTTCAGTGGAATTGACCTGGAAAAGACCACGGTTTCAATGACCATCAATTCTCCGGCATCCGTGCTGTGGGCGATGTATCTGGCCGTTGCCGAGAACCAGGGCGCCGACTGGAAGAAGATTTCGGGCACGATTCAGAACGACATTCTGAAGGAATACATCGCCCAGAAGGAGTACATTTATCCGCCCGCGCCATCGATGCGACTGGTGGTGGATACATTCGAGTTCGGTTCAAAATTTACCCCCCGCTTCAACACGATTTCCATCAGCGGGTATCACATTCGCGAGGCAGGCTCGACCGCGCTGCAGGAGCTGGCATTCACGCTGTATGACGGCGTGGAATATGTCGAATGGGCGCGCCGCCGGGGATTGGATATCGATGAATTTGGTCCTCGCCTGAGCTTCTTCTTTAATGCTCACAATGACTTTTTTGAAGAAATTGCGAAATATCGCGCTGCGCGCAAGATCTGGTTCCAAGTCATGAAAGACCGCTTCGGAGCTAAGAACCAGCGCACCTGGCTTTTGCGCTTTCATACGCAGACTGCCGGGGTTTCATTGCCGGCGCAGCAGCCGATGAACAACATCGCCCGGGTGGCCATTCAGGCGCTGGCGGCGGTATTAGGAGGCACGCAATCGCTGCACACTGATTCGTATGACGAGGCGCTTGCGCTTCCTACAGAAGAAGCCGCGCGTATCGCACTACGCACGCAGCAGATCATTGCGTACGAGTCCGGTGTGACCCAAACTGTCGATCCGCTCGGCGGTTCCTACTTCCTCGAAAATCTCACGCTGCAAATGGAGCAAGGCGCGTTCGATTATTTCGGGAAACTGGATTCCATGGGCGGAATGGTTAAGGGCATCGAGCGCGGCTATCCGCAGAAAGAGATTGCGGAATCGGCCTACCAGTATCAGCGGGCCGTCGAGGCAAAAGAGAAGGTCATTGTAGGGGTGAACGAATTCACCGTCGAGGAAGAGCCGCCGAATATCCTTTATATAGGCGAATCCGTCGCCCGCCAGCAGTCGAGCAAGCTGAAGGCTTTACGCCAGCGCCGATCGAATGAAGAGGTGCAGCGGCGGCTTGATGCCCTGAAAAAAGCTGCGGCGAAGGAAACGACCAGCGGGTCGAACGGCAATGTCTCCCCGGCTAATACGATGCCTTACATTATTGACGCCGTTCGCGCCTATGCCACGGTAGGCGAGGTCTGTGACGCACTCAGGCAAGTCTATGGTACGTATACAGAAGTGAGCATCACATAGGTCCCCTCGCTCCTCTGCTCACATTTTGTCAAAATCCCGGTCTAATGTGATGGATGCAACAGCGGTTTGCTGACCAACCAGTTACACTTATCTTCTTAGGAACAAAACTTAAGCGGCTTCCGTAATAATCATTGAGAGCGGCCGGCGCGCCGCGGAGGTGGCTGTGAACGGCAACAATAACGCAAAGAAAAAACGCCGCAGACGGATAATCATCGCCAGCATTGTTGTGGTCCTGGTTCTTATCTGTGTTGGGGTGGTTTACGCGACCCGCGGCGGGACGAAGATCGATCCTTCAAAGCTCGCCAAAGTTGAAAAAGGTGATCTGGCTAAGAGCGTGGTGGCGACCGGCAAGGTCGAGCCGATTACGAAAGTAGAGATCAAATCGAAGGCCAGCGGCATCGTCAAGAAGCTTTATGTCGAATACGGCGACAAGGTGCACAAAGGCCAGCTGCTCGCTCAGCTGGACAAAGACGAGATCCAGGCGCAGGTAGATCAGTCGCGGGCGGCGCTGCAGGCCTCGCAAGCGAATTTGGCCAGTTCGCAGGCCGATTACGAGCGCGCCAAAGTAGATGCTGAGGGGCCGGATGTTCCATTGCTCAAACGGGCTTATGACCGCGCGCTACAGATGGCGAAAGATGGGGTGGTATCCGAGTCAGCCCTCGATGACGCCGATCGAGGTTACAAGATGGCGTTGAACAAGCAAAACGTAGCCAAGGCGCAGGTGCTCGTTCTGAAAGCCAAGATCGCACAATCGCAGGCCGACCTGGCGCGTGATAAAGCCAATCTTGCCCAGCTCGAAGAGCAGCTCAGCTACACAGACATCATCTCGCCCATTGACGGGATCGTCCTCTCGCGCGACGTCGAGATTGGCGATGCGGTCAGCTCAATTCTAGTCCTCGGTTCTTCGGCGACTCTCGTAATGACCCTCGGCGATACCAGCCAGGTTTATGTCAAGGGCAAGGTAGATGAGAGTGACATCGGCAAGGTTTATCTGGGGCAGCCGGCGCGAATCAAGGTGGAATCGTTTAAGGACAAGACATTTTACGGCAAGGTGACCAAGATCTCTCCGATGGGCGTAGAGAAAGACAACGTGACCACATTCGAGGTGCGCGTCTCCATCAATAATCCCGGCGGCGAGTTGAAAGCGGAAATGACCGCCAATGCGGAGATTATCCTCGAAGAGCACAAGAACGTTTTGCAGATTCCGGAAGGCGCATTGATCTACGACAAGGATAAGAAAGCGTCGGTGGAGATTCCTGATCCGAAGGAAAAAGACGGCAAGAAAAAGATTGCGGTAAACATCGGCATTTCGAATGGAGCCAAGACCGAGGTTCTGTCAGGTCTGAAAGAAGGCGACGAAGTTGTGCTGCAATAGGTGAGAAATATGAGATGGAATCGCTTATCTACGTTGTCTGTTTTTTTCGTGATCGTGGTCCTGGCTCTGCCTCTGCCGCGCGCATTCGCTCTGGCTGAGGGTACATTTCAACGTACTCTCCAGGTCACCGGGCCTGTGAATCTCGATCTGCAGACCGGTTCAGGCAACGTTCAGGTGCGTACCGGCAGCGCGAACCAGGTGCAAATCACAGGCCATATCAAGCTCACGAGCTGGTTCGGCAATGCGGAAGAGCGGATAAAGCAGATTATCGATAACCCACCCATTCAGCAGAGCGGGAATGACGTTCGCATTGGCAAGGTGAACGACGCAGAGTTCTTTCACAATATCTCTATCAGCTATGAGGTTGCTGTGCCTCCTCAGACGCGATTGCATTCGCACACTGGCTCCGGTGACCAGGACATTGACGGTCTTCGTGACACGGTCGAAGTTGAATCCGGGTCGGGCGAGTTGAAGGTCACGGACATTGGAAGTTCGGTTCGGGCTGAGGCTGGTTCCGGCAACATTACTCTTCAGCAGATCAAAGGCGAAGTCCGCGCCAGAACAGGCAGCGGTTCCATTCGCGCCACCGATGTGGCCGGAAGTTTTGACGCCCATACCGGCAGCGGTCACATCGTATTAGAGCAAAGCGCTCCCGGTTCGGTACGTGCGGAAACAGGCTCGGGGGGAATGGAGTTGCGCGGGGTTCAGGGCTCATTAGAGGCGACGGCCGGTAGTGGTGATGTGCGCGCCGAGGGAAATCCGACGGGGAACTGGGCGGTGCATACGGGTTCGGGCAGCGTGCGTTTGAAGCTTACTTCCGATGCGGCTTTCGATCTGAACGCGCGGACGAGTTCGGGAGAAATTTCTGTCCGTCAGCCGGTGACGGTGCAGGGCACGGTATCGCGCAAAGAGCTGCGCGGAAAAGTTCACGGCGGCGGTGTTCCGGTGGATGTAGAAACCGGATCGGGCGATATCGAGATCGAGTAGTTCTTTCAGCTAGGCGGCGATGGCGCGCCGTCCAATCTTGCGCAACTGCTGCAGTTTACTCGGTTGAGCGACCGGCACGCTTACCGGCCAGGGTTCTTCAACGGCCATCAGCGCCAATGCCCCACCCGCAAGCGCGAGATTCTTGGTGAAGTTGATCATCTCGTTCATGCGCTGCTCTGGCGACTCCTGCCGCCAAAAATCATGCATGACGGGCGATACGGCGGCGAGGAAACCGAGAATGGCCGCTGCGCCGATTTTAGGTTTCACTCCCAAGAGGATGCTGGTCCCGCCGATGATCAGGGTGATGCCGGACGCGGTTACCGCCAGGCGCGGAAGAGGAACATTTTTCGACTCGCTGTATTTGGCGAGAGTCTCTGCCTGACGAATATGATTGATGCCGTTGTAAAGAAAAAAGCCCCCAAAAATCAGGCGACCGATCAGAAAAGGAGCCTTCAAAAGAACCTCCTATTGAACTGCAACGGTTCGATTCGCGCCTGATAGCCTCAGTTGCCCCGCTAGGTACAAAGGTGATCGGACGATTTAAGAACTCTTCGACAGAAATGCCGGAATGGAATTCTCCACTCCGGCATGCGAACTTAAATTGCCCTTATGCGACCATCGCTTTCTCGAAGTGCTCGCATAGAGCAGTCTCGACGGCGTAATTGTTATAGGTAATCGGGGTGGTGATATAGGGTTTGATGATCTGCTCGACCCTCGGGAACCACTCGCGCGCATAGGCTTCGGAATGCCGCTTCTCTGTCCAGAGACTGATGAAGACATACTTCTCGTTCTTCATCTCGGGAGTGAACGGCAGGACTTCGAGGAAGCCATTCTGTTTTTTCAGAATGGGCAGAATTTCGTTTCTAACCACGTTGATCAGTTCTTCTTTCTTCTCCGCCTTCGGAACGAATTCAAGGATCCGGGCAAACATAAAGTTCTCCTTTCAGGTATGTTGGCCAGGCGCCCCGAGGGGTGTCCGGTCGAACGGTGATTGATAAACGGCATTGAGCATAAACACAAAGCCTGTGGACTGTCAGTGAGCGCTGAGCCTTATGCGTGTGATGAATGGGCGTGATGGCAAGGTTGATGCGAGGGAAGACAACTGGCGCGCCCGGAGAGATTCGAACTCCCGACCTATTGCTCCGGAGGCAATCGCTCTATCCAGCTGAGCTACGGGCGCGCTTTTATCTCAGTTTACATAGACACGTCGGCCTCATCAACGAAGCGGATGATCTTGAAATCATGATTACCAGCGGTTTCGTCCGCCACCCTGAGCGCGGCCACGATCGCGGTCACGCCCGCCCTGCCGGTCCGTCTTGGGGCGAGCTTCATTGACATTTAGTGTGCGGCCGCCGAGCTGGCTGCCATTGAGCGCCGCAATCGCTTTATCGCCTTCCTCGGTATTGGTCATCTCTACAAAACCAAAACCACGGGACCGTCCCGTATCCCGGTCAGTCATAATGCTCACACGGTCCACCTGGCCGTAGGTTTCGAATAGACGTCGTAAGTCGTCTTCAGTTGAATTGAAATCAAGGTTGCCAACGAAAATGTTCTTCACGCGATCGCCTCTTTTTGAGCTATCTGAGTGCGCGTACTTCGGCGGAAGATCAGGGGCCCGAACTACGAAGGAAATGTGCCAAAGTTGGCGAACAGTCAAATGCGGACGAAGTATAGCAGGTTCTCGGATTGGGGCAAGTCCCAATGCATACAACAGCGGTTTTTGGAACAGCTGAACCTCAGATCAAATCCAGTGTTCGGATGGTTTGCCGCAGAAGTCCAGCAGAATGATTCAGTTTCGCCCGTTCATCCGCACTGAGTTCGAGATGCAGAACCCGCTCCACGCCACCTCGATCAATTACGGTGGGTAAACTGAAGCAAACATCACTGATGCCGTAGTAGTTCCGGATCAGGCTTGACACGGACAGTACCGTGCGCTGGTTTCGCAGAATGGCCCGGGTAATGCGCATAATTCCGGCGGCTACGGCATAGTAGGTTGCCCCCTTGCGCTCGATGATCTGGTAGGCAGCATCGCGAGTCTCGCGGAAAATCCCGTCCATCACGTGCTGATCGTAAACAAGATCCTGAACCCGGCAGAATTCCGGCATCCGCAAGCCGGCAATGTTGGCCAACGACCAAACGGGCACTTCGCTGTCTCCATGCTCACCGATGATGAAGGCGTGAACGCTGCTCGCATCGACTCCGAAATGCTGGCTGAGAAGATAGCGAAATCGCGCTGTGTCAAGAATGGTGCCCGAGCCGATAACGCGCGCATGCGGCAAACCAGAAAATTTCCAGGCGGCGTAGGTGAGCACATCTACCGGGTTGGTTGCGATGAGAAGAATGGCGAGGGAAGCATGAGCAGTGATTTTGGGGATGATCTCACGCCAGATGACTGCGTTTTTCTTGACCAGATCAAGGCGAGTTTCCCCGGGTTTTTGGTTTGCCCCGGCAGCAAGCACTATTACCGTGGCGGATGCACAATCGGCATAATCGCCGGCCCAGATTTTTGTTGGGTGTGTGAACGGAACCGCGTGGTTGAGATCCATCGCCTCGCCTTCGGCACGTGCGTGATTTGCATCGATAAGAACGATCTCCGATGCCAAGCCACTCAGCAGGAGCGTGTAGGCGAAAGTCGCTCCAACATTACCGACCCCGATAATCGCCACACGCGTGGGAATGGTGCGTGCGCTTTCCATCGGTTCAGAAATCGAGTTCTCAGCACCCATCTGCTTTCCAATACCCTTCTTTTTGATATCCAAGCCGCAGGACGCGATTCTTGGGATCGTGCCTTTTGCCGCAGTTCGGACACTTAAGATATCGGCGTAAGCCGGTGCCGGATTGATCGTACTTCTCTGCGACAGCGAATGTCGTCCCGCAGCTGCAAGGGATCAAATAAACTTTGATATCGGGAGCGGCCATGACTCACTCTTAAGTCTACATCCCATTCCCCAACCTCCGATTGCTTGTCGCCGCAATGTAGGATTCTCAATTTCGAAGCCACGGACCCGGACGCTGCTACGAAGCAACTTGAGCTAGTTCGGATGGTTGAACGTGAAGATCCCGAATTCACTGATTAAACACCCAGAGACCGCAGGTTACGTTCGAAACCCCACTAAGGGATTCAAGTGTCTGCGAACCAGGTTATTTTTGGATCAGTCAGAAGCTTTATGAGACGTTATCTTTTTTCATACGGCACGCTTTTACCTGAAGCCGCACCTCCGGAGATAGCGCCCGTGGTTCGACGCCTACGGCGAATCGGTAGAGGGCGGGTACGCGGACGCCTGTACGATTTGGGCGAATACCCTGGTGCCGTGCTCAGCAAGACTGGTCCAGTGATACTTGGCCAAATTTCTGAACTTCCGGATGATCCCGAAGTTCTGGAGAAGCTAGACGAGTATGAGGGCTTCGACCCCGCCCGCCCGAAGCATAGTCTTTTTGTAAGGAAGAGACACCCTGTGAGCCTCGCGGGCGGAAAAGAAATGGTCTGTTGGATTTACACCTATAACCGGCATCCCGGTGCAAGTCCCAGGCTGACCGGCAGACGCTTCTCTGAACGGAAAAAGCAGCGTGTCCGCTAAACTTTCATACCTCTTCAGCGACTGCCATCGCACTCTTCTTGCGTTTGTTTGCCTGCAGGATTTTCTTCCGCAGGCGCAGAGACTTTGGCGTGATCTCTACAAATTCATCATCAGCGATGAACTCGATTGCCTGCTCCAGATTCAACTGCCGGAAGGGAACAAGCCTGATCGCTTCGTCAGCGGTCGAGGCCCGCATGTTCGTTAGTTTCTTTTCACGAACGACGTTCACGTCCAGATCGTTGTCTTTGGCATTTTCGCCAATGATCATGCCCTCGTACACGTCGATTCCAGGTCCGACAAAAAGCTCGCCACGCTCTTGCAGGTTCCAGAGCGCGTAAGATGTGGTAACTCCGGGCCGATCCGCGGTCAGCGCGCCAGTGGGACGATGAGGAATTTCGCCCTGCCATTCGGTATAGCCGTCGAAAAGTGAATTCATCACGATAGTTCCGCGAGTGTCAGTGAGCAGCTGACTGCGCAAACCGATCAGCCCACGGCTCGGCACGCGGAACTCGATGCGCACACGGCCGTAGCCGTGATTGTGCATGTTCCTGACTTCGCTCTTGCGCGCGCCGAGCTGCTCCATAACGACGCCAACAAATTCCTCGGGGATATCGACCGAGAGGTGCTCGACAGGCTCCATCAGCTTGCCATCGGCTCGCTTGGTCACGATTTCAGGCTTGCCGACCATGAGTTCGTAACCTTCGCGGCGCATCATTTCGATCAGAATTGAAAGCTGCAGCTCGCCACGACCCATCACCGTGAAAGCATCCGTGCTGCCGGTATCTTCGACGCGCAGGGAAACGTTAGTCAGCAGCTCTTTTTGGAGCCGCTCGCGCAGATTTCGCGAGGTCACGAAGGTGCCTTCCCGCCCAGCGAATGGCGACGTATTCACCGTGAATTGCATGGCTATGGTGGGCTCGTCAATGGTGATTGGCGGCAGTGGCGACGGATTCTCTGCGTCGGTGATGGTCTCACCGATGGTGATCCCTTCAACGCCGGCGACAGCGACGATATCTCCGAGTGCAGTTTCCATGATGTCAGTACGCTTCAGCCCGGAAAATGAAAACAACTTCGTAATGCGCGTTTGCTGAACCGAACCATCCAGCTTGGCGATGGCAACATCTTCCCCTGTCCGCATGGTTCCATTGAACACGCGGGCGATGGCCAGGCGGCCGAGATAATCGCTGTAATCGAGGTTGGCAACCAGGATTTGCAGAGGTCCCGCGGGATCGCCTTTCGGCTCGGGAATGGTTGTGACAATAGTCTCAAACAGGGGCTGGAGGTTCTCGCCCTGGACCTTTATATCCCGTGAAGCGGTTCCGGTTTTCGCGTTGGTATAAAGCACCGGGAAATCAATTTGATCTTCCTTTGCGTCCAGATCAATAAAGAGGTCGTAAACCTCGTTCAGGACCTCCTGAGGACGCGCATCAGAGCGGTCAATCTTGTTAATAACCAGAATCGGCGGCAGCTTCGCCTCGAGCGCTTTGCTCAAAACATAGCGAGTTTGCGGCAGCGGCCCTTCGCTGGCATCTACGAGCAACATTACCCCGTCCACCATCTTCAAAGCGCGTTCCACCTCGCCGCCGAAGTCGCTGTGGCCGGGGGTATCAACGATGTTGATCTTCACGTCGTTGTAGAAGATGGCCGTGTTCTTGGCGAGAATGGTGATTCCTCGCTCCCGTTCCAGGTCGTTCGAGTCCATCACTCGTTCCACAACCTGCTCGTTCGAACGAAAAGTTCCGCTCTGCTTGAGCATGGCGTCAACCAGCGTGGTCTTGCCGTGGTCCACGTGCGCGATGATGGCGATATTGCGAATTGAATTCAATGATTTTCCTGCCCTGTCTTCTGCCTGAGCCCTATCTCCACTCTACTGAAGCCGATGCAGATCGTCTACAATCGCGGCGTGTTCTTGCTCCTGCTTCTGTTGGCGTCTAATGTCTATTCCGGTCCGTGGTGGTCTCCGCAAGTCAGCGGCGTGGATGCCAACCTTCGCGGCGCAAGCGTTCAGTTCGATGCCAGCACGAAAAAATATCACTATGTGGTCTGGGCATCGGGTTCAGACGGAGTGGTGCTGCGTTCCACCAACGAAGGCGAGACATGGGTGCAGCTGCCGGTGAGGGGTGGCGGAAGCCTCGACTTTCGTGACATTGAAGCATTCAATGCCGAGACAGCCTATGTGATGTCCAGCGGGGATGGAGATAAATCGCGCATTTACAAGACCAGGGACGGCGGTAAAACCTGGACGCTGCAATATTCGGACAAGCGGGCAGGATTTTTTCTCGACTCGATTGCCTGCGATTCGAAAACCCACTGCTTTGCCTTAAGTGATCCGGTAGACGGGGAATTTCTGGTGTTGCGCACCGATGACGGCGAGCACTGGATGGAGTTACCACGGGACAAGATGCCGCCGGCGCTACCCAAAGAAGGCGCATTCGCCGCCAGCGGTACTGCAATTGCCATCTGCGAGGGTGGCGGCGTTTACTTTGGCACTGGCGGCCCGAAAGCGCGGATATTTCGTTCCTTTGACCAGGGGAAATCTTGGCAAGTGGTTGAAACTCCCATGATGAGCGGAAAAGCCTCCGCTGGAATTTTCAGCATCGCTTGCGAAGGATCCGATGATCTGGTTGCGGTGGGCGGAGATTACCAGCAACCGAACCAGGCAAATGGCGTGGCTATCTACTCGGATGATGCAGGTGCGTCCTGGCATCTTGCCGCGCAGCAACCAGGCGGTTACCGCTCGGCAGTAGGATCATGTTCTTACGGTGATTTTGCCGCCGTCGGGCCAAGTGGAACCGATATTAGCCACGACAAGGGCATTCACTGGACGCACGCTGATCACCTAAACCTGAACGCGGTGAGCTTCGAAGGCCAGCAGGGATGGGCGGTCGGGCCCAAAGGAACCATTGCACGCTTCAACACGCACTTTAATTATGTGATCCGAATGCTTATGGCTCCGCAGCTGCGGAGATCTCGCTCCCAGCTCTGACCTCTCCGTCGCTTTCCGTCCGCAACCGATACCAGATCACGATCGCAATCAGCGAAAAGAAGAAGATGATGGTCGAGATGGCATTGATCTCTGGCGTGATGCCGCGGCGCAAACGGCCCCAGATTTCAAGTGGGAGAGTGTTGTCGCGGCCGATTAGAAAGAAGCTCACCGCGATCTCGTCCATCGAGAGTGTGAAGATGAGCAGGGCTGCGCCGATGATCGACAGCTTCAGATTCGGAATCGTGATCCTCCAAAATGTCTGCCAATAGTCCGCACCGAGATCCAAAGACGCTTCCTCCTGCGCGCGATCGAGCTTCTGCAATCCGGCGAATACTTCCGTTGTTGCCACGGAAATCAACGCTGTCCCATGTCCTAAGACTATGGTCAACAAGCTGAGCTTCACATCCGTTTCGCGGAAGAGCATCAAAAGCGATAATCCGGTGATGATTCCCGGGAGAATCAGCGGGAGCAGGACTAATCGACGGAAAAGAGCTTTGCCCGGGAAATCAGCTCGATCGAGCGCCAGGGCAGCTGGGATGCCCAAAGCGAGTGAAATGGTCATCGCAGCGATTGCGACTACAAGGCTGTTCAGCACCGACTGCCAAAGTGCGTCGTCTGCGAACAACGTTCTGTACCAATCCAAAGTTAAATTGCGAGGAGGAAATCCGCCCACTCCGGCACCGTTAAATGAATAGATAATCAAGGTGACGATTGGGAGGTAAAGAAATCCGAAAACCAGCAGCGCGTGCAAGGGCAGCCAGCGCGAGCGCGGCCCACTCATCGAAAGCTCCATTTCTTTTCCAAGCTTTCGGACAGAAAAAGCAAGCTGATCACCATACCCAACAAGCAGAAGGAAATTGCAGCTCCTAGCGGCCAGTTGTAGGCAGCGCCGAAAAGGCTGACGACAATGTTCGAGATCATGATGCCGCTCGGTCCTCCTAATAGAAGGGGAGCGAGAAAATCGCCGAGGCTGAGCACGAAGGCGAATGTTGCGCCAGCAAGAAGGCCGGGAATCGAAAGCGGGAAGATGACTCTCCAGAATGTCTGCCGGGGCGAGGCTCCGAGATCGTGCGAAGCCTCGATCAGATTTCTCGGAATGTGCTCAAGCGAGGCGTAGATCGGCAGAAATGCGAATGGCGTATAGATATGCGTGAGCGTCAGCACCACGGCGAAGGGGCTATAAAGCAGGAATTCGAGGGGGTGCCGCGTTAAATGCAGGTATTGCAGCATGGTGTTCAGGACGCCATCAGTGCCGAGGATGGTCTTCCACGCGTAAGCTCGCACCAGATAGCTCACCCACAACGGAATAATGACCAGCTGATAAAAGAGTTCCTTGCGCTTGCCCGCGTGAAATGAGAGATAGTAGGCGAGCGGATAACCGAGCAGCAGCGAGAAAATCATCACCCGTGCGGCAATCCACATCGAGCGGAACAGCGTCTGCAAGTACACATTGACGCGTAGCAGTTCGCGGTAATTCTGGAGCGTCCAGGAGTGAACGATCGTTTGCGATGATGAAAGCAGCGCATAGGGGAGAAGAAGAAAGAGGGCGACCCATAATAAGGGTGGGAGTGTGATCGCAGCGCGGTATGCGCGTGAGAACATCAGGGCTTCTCCTGCGAATCGCGAACCGGAGCAGCGTCTTCGGGAGAAAACTCGAGCCGGAGCTCGCCCTGGCAAGTGTCCGCGCTGGACAGGCGAACCGAGAGGATCAGTCCCTGGGCGCATTCCACTTGCAGCAACTCCGTCGCTCCATGAAACGCGCGGTGCACAACTTTACCGGTAACCTGGACGGCTGAATCACCGGCAGCATACGGCCGAACATTCTCTGGCCGTAAGGAGAATGCCGCTTGCCCGTCTGGCAGGTTTACCCGCCAGGAAAGCGGGCCAGATTGCACGACTCCATTTCTAACGCTTCCTCGCAGCAGGTTTGTATGCCCTATAAATTGAGCGGCATAGGCGGTGGCTGGACGGGAATAGATTTCGCGTGGCGAAGCAACCTGTTCCAGTTCACCCCTGCGCAGCAATGCGATGCGGTCGGACATGACCATGGCTTCTTCCTGATCATGCGTAACAAAAATAAAAGTGATTCCAATCTCGCGTTGCAGTGATTTCAGCTCAAGTTGCATCTGACGGCGGAGGTTCGCATCGAGCGCGGAGAGCGGCTCGTCGAGCAGGAGCAAACGCGGCCGGTTGACCAGAGCGCGGGCGAGTGCCACGCGCTGTTGCTGTCCGCCGCTGATCTTTGCGGGCTTCGAGCGGGCGTAAGCAGACATCTGAACCATGTCAAGCGCCTGTGCAACGCGCACACTGATTTCGTCGCTCGGAACATGGGCCACGCGAAGCCCGTATGCGATATTCTGCTCCACCGTCAAGTGCGGAAATAATGCATAGTGCTGAAAGACCGTGTTCACGCGGCGGCGATACGGAGGCAAACAATCCAGCCGCTCGCCAGCCATAATCACTTCGCCCGAGTCAGCGCTCTCAAACCCCGCTACGATGCGCAGCAACGTGGTTTTTCCCGATCCGCTCTCCCCCAGCACGGTCAGAAACTCGCCCTCGGAAATATCCAGCGAAATATCGGAAAGCACCGAGGTATTGCCGAACGACTTTGCCAGATTGCGAATCGAGAGCAGGGTCTGCGGAACAGCCCTGGCGGTGTCAGCAATGATGCTTTGCGTCGAGGTGGTTGACATCAGGAATTATTGTGCCGCCTTCACTTCATTCCAGATCTCGTTGTACTTGGCGCGGCGCGGCACATTCTGCCAGAAATAGATATGTTTCTGATAATTGTCCACATCGTCAAGATGCAGTCCCTTGATCTGCTCCGGCGTCATGAATTGCGCAGCCCGGGGATTCGCCGGCGTATAACCCGTAACATCGGTCACGTGTTTTTGGGTTTGAGCTTCGGCCATGTACTCGAGAAACTTATAGGCCAGATCCTTATTCTCGCTGCCGGAGGTGATCATCAGGTGATCAATCCAGCCGGTCGTGTTTTCCCTAGGGATGACCTCGCCGACCGGGAAATTACTCTTTCGGAGTTGATTCGTCATCAATGGCCAGCCCATCGCTGCGATGATTTCGTGGTTCTGGAATAAGTTTGTCAGCTCGCCGCCGGTTGACCACATCTTGCGAATGTTCGGCTTCAATTCCAGCAGTTTCTTCTCGACCGCCTCGAGCTGCTCATCACTCAGGTTATAGAGTTGCGTAGGATCAGGCTGATCATAGCCGAGCACCTGCGCCGCCATATACACCGTTGAAAGATCATCCCAAACGGATATTTTGCCGCGGTA
>Ga0335079_10002088_pt1 | contig 23075 bp, 20 predicted proteins | sample Lox_Sample_33_FD_206719 | JGI IMG/M metagenome (GOLD analysis project Ga0335079, IMG submission 206719) | Soil microbial communities from Loxahatchee National Wildlife Refuge, Florida, United States - Lox_Sample_3.3 | ecosystem: Environmental > Terrestrial > Soil > Wetlands | place: USA... | reverse complement strand
CGACCAGCGGCCGCCGTCGAGCCGGCGCGCCGGACGCGCGCGGTTCACGAAGACTCCTCCTCGATCCGCTTCGGGTGCTTCGGTTTTTTGCGAGAAGATTTGGGCTCGATCGGTTTGGAGGCGGGAATGCGGCCGACCCGCTCGCGGGCGATGGCCTTCACTTCCTTGCCCAGCTCAAATTTCGGTTTCTTTTTGCGCGGCAATCATCCTCCGGACCGAGTCGGCGAGCATCTCCGGAGTGAACGGCTTGTGCAGGAAGCCGACACGCCCCGGAGCCGCCACCTCCAACCGGCTCATGTCCACAGGATATCCGCTGGCCGCCAGGACGCGGAGAGACGGATTCGCCTGGAGCATCTTCAAAGCGAGATCTTCCATGCTGAGCCCCGCCATGGTCGCGTCCAGAACCGCGACAGAGTACATAAGCGGCTGCGCGTCGATCATCGCGGAGGCCTCGTCGGTGCTCGACGAAGTGGTCACCGCAAAGCCGCGCCGCTGCAAGTACACGCTCATCATCTTCAATAGCGCGGGCTCATCGTCCACCAGCAGGACCTGTCCGTCCTTTCCGGGGTTTGGTTGTAAGATCGCGCTATGCGATTCCATACCGAGTACCTGACCTTCCACACCAAGAAACACCGGGAATATATCAATATTACGCCGCAGGTGGAGACCGCGTTACGTAAGAGCGGCATCCAGGAAGGGATGATCCTGGTCTCGGCGATGCACATCACCGCCGGTGTTTGGGTGAACGACGCCGAAGACGGGCTGCTCGCGGATATCGATGAGTGGCTGGAAAACCTCGCGCCGTTCCGGCAGAACTACCGCCATCACCGCACCGGCGAGACGAATGGCGATTCGCATTTGAAGAGCCTCCTGGTGCACCATGAAGTCATCGTGCCGGTGACCAAAAGCAAGCTCGATTTCGGCCCATGGCAGCAGATCTATTACGCCGAATTTGACGGGCAGCGGCCGAAGCGCGTCATCCTCAAAGTCATGGGCGAATAGCGTGGCATCTGTTGCCAAAGTCCGCCGCGTGCTGCCGTATTTGTCGCTGGCTGTGCTGGCCGTGCTGATCTACGACGCGTGGGTGTTTTACTCGCGCCGCCAGGCAACTCATCAGGTGGAGCAGGAGCGCGCCGAGAAGGATGCGGCCGACGCCCAACGCACTCTGGAACAGCTCGGCCGGCTCAAAATCCAGAATTTCTACGTGAGCCCGCCGGTGGTTGAGCGCGGAAAATCCACGCGCCTGTGTTACAGCGTGATTGACGCGAAGACACTTCGGGTGGAGCCGCCGGTCGGAGACGTGTACCCCGCGCTCAGCCATTGCGTGGAAGTATCGCCGCAAAAAGATACCGAGTACACGCTGACTGCCACCGACGAAGCGGGACACTCCGTGAGCGAAAAGGCCGGTGTGAGAGTGGTGGCGCGGCAAGCGAAGGAAACGCCTCGGTAGCTCGATATAATCGGGGTAATGTCAAAGAACAGTTTCGGCGCAGCGGCGAAGCTGCGCGTGGGTACCGATGAATACGAATACTTCCGGCTCGGCGCGCTCGAACAAAAAGGCATCGGGAACGTTTCCCGGCTGCCGTTTTCGATAAAGATCCTGCTCGAAAATCTGCTGCGGCAGGAAGACGGGCGGCGCGTAAGCGCCAACGACATCCAGTTCGTAGCGCAGGGAACAGCCGCCGGCACGGTGGATAAGGAAATCAATTTCATGCCGGCGCGCGTCCTGCTGCAGGATTTCACCGGCGTGCCCGCCGTGGTGGATCTGGCCGCGATGCGCGATGCGCTGCGCGCTCTGGGCGCCGATCCCAAACGCGCCAATCCGCTGCTGCCCGCCGATCTGGTGATCGATCATTCCGTCCAGGTGGATCACTTCGGCTCCCCCGATTCGTTTCAACTCAATGCGATGCTGGAGTTTCAACGCAACAAAGAGCGGTACGTGCTGCTGCGCTGGGGCCAGACGGCGTTTCAGAATTTTCGCGTGGTGCCGCCCGACACCGGCATCGTTCACCAGGTCAACCTCGAATATCTGGCATCAGTCGTGTTCCGCGCGACCGGGCGCGCGTACCCCGATTCCGTGGTGGGCACCGATTCGCACACCACCATGGTCAACGGCCTCGGCGTACTGGGCTGGGGCGTGGGCGGCATCGAAGCCGAAGCCTGCATGCTCGGACAGCCGATTTCGATGCTGCTGCCGCCGGTGGTCGGGTTCAAGCTGCACGGCCGTTTGAAAGAGGGGGCAACGGCCACCGATCTTGTCCTGACGATCACCCAAATGCTGCGCAAAAAAGGCGTGGTGGGCAAGTTCGTCGAGTTCTACGGGCCCGGCTTGACCGCGCTTGCGCTGGCCGACCGCGCCACCGTGGCCAATATGGCTCCGGAGTACGGCGCCACCATGGGCTTCTTCCCGGTCGATCAGGAAACGCTCGAATACTTGAAGTTCAGCAACCGCGATCCCGAACTCATCGCGCTCGCGGAAGCCTACACGAAGGAGCAGGGCCTTTTCCGGACGGATGCGACCCCCGATCCCTCTTATTCCGACACGCTCGAGCTGGATCTCGCCAACGTGCATCCTTCGATGGCCGGGCCGAAGCGGCCGCAGGATCGGGTTGAGCTGCCGGATGTGAAGAAGAACTTCGCCGCCGCATTCAGCGGGCCGGCGAAGAGTTCATCGGCGCAGATCGATGGCCAGAACGTCACGCTCGGGAACGGTTCGGTGGTGATCGCGGCCATCACGAGCTGCACCAATACTTCGAACCCTTCGGTGATGCTCGCGGCCGGGCTGGTCGCGAAGAAGGCCGTCGACCGCGGGTTGAAGCCGAAGCCGTGGGTGAAGACCAGTCTCGCGCCCGGGTCGAAGGTGGTGATTGACTACTATCGCGAAGCGGGGCTTCTGCCGTATCTCGAGAAACTCAATTTCCATCTGGTCGGCTTTGGCTGCACCACGTGTATCGGCAACAGCGGCCCGCTGCCCGAACCCGTAGCCCAGGCCGTGCAAAAAGACAACCTGGTAGTGGCGGCCGTGCTCAGCGGCAACCGCAACTTCGAAGGCCGGATCAATTCTCTGGTCAAAGCCAATTATCTGGCTTCGCCGCCTCTGGTAGTCGCCTATGCTTTAGCCGGCCGGATCGATCTCGATCTGACAACGGATCCTTTGGGCGAGGACTCCAGCGGCAAGCCGGTCTATCTTCGCGATATCTGGCCGTCCAATGACGAAGTGCAAAAGACGGTGCGAGCCGCCGTGCGGCGTGAGATGTTCCAGCAGGAATACGCGCGCGCGTTCGACGGCGATGCGAACTGGCAAGCAATGCCCGTGCCGACAGGAGAAATCTTCCGTTGGGATGACGGCTCGACCTATATCAAGAAGCCGCCCTATTTCGATCAGATGGTCGATCCGGAAAAATCGGTCAACGACCTCCGATCGACGCGCGTGCTGGCGCTGCTGGGAGATTCCGTCACCACAGATCACATTTCGCCGGCCGGTTCGATTCCGAAAGACAGCCCCGCCGGCCAATACCTGATCGCGCACGGCGTGCAACCCAAAGACTTCAACTCGTACGGCGCCCGCCGCGGCAATCACGAGGTGATGGTCCGTGGGACGCTTGCCAATATCCGCTTACGGAACCAGCTCGTACCGGAGATCGAGGGCGGCTGGACCGTCCACCTGCCTGACGGACAGCAGCAGTTCATCTACGATGCTTCGATGCAGTACCAAAAAGACGGCGTGCCGCTGCTGATCATCGCAGGCAAAGAATACGGCTCCGGATCCTCTCGCGATTGGGCGGCCAAAGGCGTCGCCCTGCTGGGTGTGAGGGCCGTGATTGCCGAGAGCTTCGAGCGCATCCATCGCACAAACTTGGTGGGCATGGGAGTGCTGCCGCTGCAGTTCCGCGCGGGCGAAAATGCGGCCAGCTTGAAACTCACAGGCAAAGAGACTTACGACATCACCGGCGTGCGTCCGGCGCTGTTAAACGGCAAACGTCAGGCGACCGTGCGAGCGGTGGCCGATAGTGGATCGGAAACCACCTTCACGGTCGACGTGCGGGTAGATACGCCCCAAGAAGTGGAATACTACCGGTTTGGCGGCATCCTGCCGTATGTGCTGCGCCAGGTCGCGGCGCAAGCTTGAGGCAAAGGCGGCTTAGTCGGACTTAGTTGTCTTCTTTGTTCCGGTAGATTTTTGAGGTGAGGCCGGAGCGGGCCCGATCCGCTTGATGGTGACACTCACCAGCTTCACCGGCGTACGTGGCTTGTCATTGCCGTCACGTGGCACGCGCGCAATCTTGCCGACGATTTCCTGGCCTTCCACCACTTGGCCGAAAATCGTGTAGCCGCTGTTGCCCGGCGCCGGATCCAAGGATGGGTAGGGCACTTCCGTGATGAAGAACTGGCAGCCGCCGGTATTCGGAGAACCGATATTGGCCACACCCAGCCGGCCCGGCCGATCGAACTTCAAACCGGGGACGATTTCGTCCTTCATCTTGATGCCGCAGTCGTGGGTGCCGGTGCCGGTGGGATCGCCGGTCTGAATCATGAAATTCGGAATCACGCGGTGAAAGGTAACGTTGTTATACAAGGGCCTGGTCACCATCGCTCCGGTTTTCGGATCCTTCCAGGGCTTGGTGCCGCGCGCCAGTGCCACAAAGTTTCGCACATTCATCGGCGCTTCCTGCTCAAACAGCTTCGCGGTGATGGTGCCCATGGAGGTGTTGATCACCGCATAAAGACCGGGTTCGAGGGTCGAGGCAGGAGCCGAGCCGGCCGGCGGTTGGGCCGCCGGAGCTTGTGCCACGGCAGTGGCTGCGATCAGGGTGAGTAGAGAGAAAAATTTCATGCAATCTCCGGTGCGAATCAACATTCTATATCCAATCGCGGCGCGGATTGCCCGCTGAGATCGATCGGCCCTATTGCCGCGACTGCAATTCGGCTTGCAACTGGCGGTATGCAGCCTCATCGTAGTTGGTCTTGAGCCGCTCACGCCCTTCCGATTTGGGATCGCCCGGGCGCGGTCCGTCGCGCTTCAGCGCTCTGCCCAAAAGGGCCGTCGCCTCGGTATCGCTCGGGTTTCGCTCGACGGCCGAGCGCAGGCGTTTCACGGCCTCCTCGAAATTGCCGAGCTTCCAATAGACGTAGCCCAAATTGAAGTGGTAGTCGGGGTCGGCGCTGTCTCCATCCAACGCCTTCTGAAAGCTGGTGATCGCGGCTTGGGTGTTGTTGTGCCGGTTCTGCGCGGCTCCGAGATCGTTGAACACTTCGTTGAGCGGCACGGATGCGGACACTGATTGGAAGGCGTGCTCGGCGCCGGCGAAATCGCCACTATAGTACCAGCACAAGCCGAGAAAGAACTGAGACTCGAGATAGTGTGGATTCGACCGGTCCACCCGCGCCAGCCACGTGGCGGCCGCCTGGTAATCCTTGTTTGCCCAATAAGTCATTCCGAGTTGAAACGCCGGCTGGGAGTAGTGCTCATCCAGGCGGGCGGCCTGCGCAAAGAACCGCTGCCGCTGGTCGGGCGTCTGCGCAAGCAATCCCCGGACATAGCTTTCCACGGCATCCAGGCGCACCCGCGGCCTCTCTCGCATGAATTCATCTTCGGGTGGAACGCTTTTGGGCGTGAGATACTGCAGAGCCCGCCAACCCAGATGCGCTTGGAGCGCGGTCAGATCTTCGAGCGCGCGCACTTCGGTGAATTCGGGAAACTGGCGCAGATGTTTGAGATCGAGGATGCGTGCATTGACCCGCAGGGATTTGGTGGCAGGGGCGCTGTTCGGATCGGAAGAACCCAGGTCGTAATAGCCGTAGATCACCAGCGACGCGTCCAAGGCCTGCCCGATTTTAATGACAGAGGCGTGCGTTAGCTCAGCGCCCGGGCGGACCGCCAAGCGCCGGTAGGCTTCCAACCGGTCATCGCGATCGAGCACCAGCATGCCTTCCGCTGCGAGCGTGTCATGCAGCGATTCCGAGATGCTTTCGCCAATCCAGTCAAGGCTGGTTTCGGAGTGATTGAAGAACGGAAGGACCAGCACCGTCTCGGCGCGCAGTGTGCCACACAGAAGTGCGATCGCGGCAAGGTACCGTCGCATGTACCTTCAGTGTAGCGGATGGATGCGGGCCACGAACGCACGCAAATAAAGCCGAGGAGGAACAGTTTTGCATTCGTGGCCCCGATTGTCTTATTCGTTAAATACGAGCTTCGTCTTGGTTCCGCCCAGGTGAATCTCCTGGATGTGCATCTTGCCGTCTCCATTGGAGAACCGGACTGTGGTGGAGCTGTACTTGCTATCCGCGCTTTCGACCTTTACCGGCGCTTCGCAGTGGACTTTGCCGCTGGTGAGGACGGCCGGCTCGAACAATTGCACTGAATAGGATTTCGCGCTGGCGCTGGCTACGGCCAGTCCGGCGACACCGATAGCGAGCAAGATATTTTTCTTCATTTTCCCCTTCCCTCTCTGTTGATTGTGTTGGCTGAGCTTGCCTACAGCCAGTAAGACGAAGAGCCCTGGAAAATGTTCCGAAGGTTTTTACGAGGGAATTGTTAAAAATTCGGCGATCCGGACCAGGACGTCGCGGGCAATAGCCGCGTCGTCGCCGAACCCGCGAACCCATTCGGCCGATGGCTCACGCCTAAACCACGTCATCTGCCGCTTGGCGTAGCGCCGCGTATTGCGCTGCGCCAACTCGAGTGCACTCTCCGCGGTTAACTCGCCTCCGAGCAATTGCAGTGCCTGCTTATATCCATGCGACTCAAACGGCTTGACCGAAGGAGGATATCCGAGCGCCAGAATGCGACGCACCTCGTCGATCAGCCCGCCGTCGAACATCTGCCGGCAGCGCGCATCGAGCCGCCGGTACAGAAGCTCGCGATCCGGCTGCAACACGAACCGAATCGTGCGGTAGCCGTGTAATGCGTTTCGCCCATCGCGGAATAGTTCCGAGACCGGGCGCCGTGCGATCAGACAAATCTCCAGTGCCCGCATTACCTTCGGCACGTCATGCGGGTGAATCCTTCGGGCGGCGTCGCGGTCGAATCGCGATAGCAGCCTGTGCAGACTTCCCGGCCTCCGCGTCTCGCGCGCATCCAGCCGTTCCCGCAAAGCCGCATCGCGCTCGGGCCCTTCGAACAGGCCAGCGACCAGCGCGTGGAAATAAAACCCGGTTCCTCCGCAAACCACCGGCAGACAGCCGCGCCCCGAAATCGCAGCGACCGTCTCGCGCGCCCGGCGCGAGTATTCCCCGGCGGTGAAGATTTCGTCGGGATTGACGATATCGATCAGGTGGTGCGGGATGCCGCGCCGCTCCGCCGCGGCCAGCTTTGCGGTTCCAATGTCAAAGTGGCGAAACACCTGTAGAGAATCGCAATTGACGATTTCTCCGCCGAGAGCCTCCGCCACATCGAGCGCCAGCGAACTCTTTCCCGTGCCTGTCGGCCCCAGAATCGCAACCAAGGGGCGCTCCGGCGCGTCGCATGCAACAGAGCCTTGGGGACTCTCACTATGCGCCTGCTTCACCGGGGTTCACCCTCATCCACGGCGTTATACAATGGGTGGAGTGATGTTCGACCGTTCCTGGGTCCTCCCGTTGGTCGAAGGAAAGTTAATTGCATGATTCGCTTCGGTAGAGCGCTTCTCGTGGGTGCCGCGTTGGGCTGTGTTTCGTACGCTCAAGCACCCGCCGCGACCCCCACCCCCACTTCGCCGGCCGACAAACGGGCTGGCGCCTACTACAACTTTGCCATGGGCCGGCTGTATACGGAACTGGCTGGTTCGTCCACCAATAGCCGCGAGTATGTGAACAAGGCCATTCAGGCCTACCAGGACGCCCTTAAACAGGACCCCACTTCCAAAGTTATTACCGAGGAACTGACCGATCTTTATATCCGCACCAATCGGTTGCGCGACGCCGTCGCCCAAGCCGAAGACATGCTGCGTCAGAATCCGGACAATCTGGATGCCCGCCGCATGCTCGGCCAGGTCTACGCCAAGATGCTCGGCGACCCCTCGCAGCAGCGCATCAACGAAGACCTGCTCCGCCGCACCCTCGAGCAATATCAGAAGATCACCGAGAAAGATCCGAAGGATGCCGACAGCTGGGTGATGCTGGGACGGCTTTACCGGGTGTCGCAGAATTCGGTCGAGGCCGAGAAGGCGTTCAACAATGCGCTCAAGGCCGAGCCGGACAACGAAGACGCGTTGGCTTCGCTGGCGCAGTTGTATCTCAGTCTCGGCGACACCAATCGCGCAATCGAAAAGCTCAAGGCGGCGACCGAGCACCGGCCCAACGAACGCACCCTCGCCGCCCTCGCCTCGGCCTACGAACAGTTAAAGGATTATAAGAGCGCCGCGGACGTGCTCAAACGCGCCGTGGAAATCTCCGACGACGGCCGGCTGCGGCAAAGTCTGGCTCAGGACCTGTTCTATTCGGGGCAGCTCGATGACGCTCTCGCGCTTTACCAGGAGATGGTTGCCGACGACGCGCGCAACCCGATGTTGTGGCTGCGCATCAGCGAGATCTATCGCGCCAAGCGGAATTTCCCGAAGGCCCAGGATGCCCTGAACAAGGCAAAGGCGATCGAGCCCGACAACCTTTATGTGCGCGACGCCGAGGTTTCCCTGCTGGACGCGCAGGGACGCACCGACCAGGCGATTACCGCGATGAAGAGCCTCCTTGAGGAAACCGCGCGCAAGACGTATTCCGGCGATGAGGCGGGGGCCCGGGTACAGATGCTGGAGACGCTGGCGGTTCTGTATGTGAAGAACACGCAGTATCCGCAGGCCGTTGACACATTCCGGCAAATTCCCGCGCTGGATGCCGACCAGGGGCCGCGTGTTTCCGCCCAGATCATCGAAACGTATCAAACCGCCAAGGATTACGACAGCGCTGCGAAGGAAGCCGACGCGGCTCGGAAGAAATTCCCCAATGACAAGCTGATCTTGATGGCGCACGCGGGCGTGCTTGCCGACCGTGGAAAAGCCGAAGAGGCTGCCAGTGAAGTTCGCGGACTCCTCAAGAGCGGAAACGACTTCGAGACGCTGCTGTCGCTGGCGCGCATCTACGACAAGGGTAAGCGCTTTTCCGATGAAGGCAAGACCCTCGACCAGGCCAATACGCTCGCTAAATCGGACGACCAGAGAGTACAGGTGCTTTTCACGCGCGGCGCCATGTACGAGCGAATGAAGAATTATGAAGGCGCCGAAACCGAGTTTCACAAGGTGCTGGAGCTCGATCCGCAGAATTCCGGAGCGCTGAATTACCTGGGCTACATGCTGGCATACCGGGACATGCGTCTCGACGAAGCGCAAAAATTTGTCGCCAAGGCGTTGGAACTGGACCCGGATAATCCTGCTTATCTGGACAGCCTGGGTTGGGTCTACTATCAACAAGGCAAACTCAACGAGGCCGAGGCCCCGCTGCTCCGGGCCAATGAGCGGATGGGCGATGACCCGACAGTGCACGACCATCTGGGCGATCTCTATCTGAAGATGGGCAAAACCAAGGAAGCCATCGCCCAGTGGCAGGCTTCCCTGACGAGATATCAGGCCGGGGCTCCCGCGGATAACGACCCCGAAGACGTCGCGAAAATTACAAAGAAGCTGGAGAATGCTCGAGTTCGTCTTGCCAAGGAGACTGGTCAGAAATAATTGAGGGGCGTTGCCCCCGTCAAATCAGTTCCGGGGTCCGTATCTGCGCCTGGCGTACCTCTGGGTATTTTTTTCACTCCACTCCAAAAATCAATTAAATCCTTTAATTTGTTGTACTTAGTATTGCACTGCCCCTCGTAAACCTACCGCTTTTCGTCCCGGTGTGGGATACTCAAACTTAGAGCAGGTTCGTAAGTCGACAATGTCCTATTTGGACGACGCTGTCATCCGTTACAACAAGTCGCTAGAAAGTGGCCCGTATAAGGACCTCTCCTGGGTCGAAGCGCTGCACCAGCGCATGGAGGAGATGGGGTTGGCTCCGGGGGGACGCTTGGTCTGCCCTTCCCTGCGGCCCAACTTTATTTCCCGCCGGCAATACGACAGCCTTGTCAGAACCAGTGAGGCTCTGCTGGGCGCGATCGGACGCATGGAGCAGATGGTCCTTAGCAACCCCTCCTTGCTTTCGCGCCTGGAACTGCTCCCGGCTGAAAAAATGCTGGCTTCGATCGACCCGGGCTACCCCTCGTTCCAGGTGGCGGCACGGCTCGACACCCACGTACAGAACGGCCATCTGCATTTCGTTCAATACAATGCCGATTTGCCGAGCGGCGCGGGGTACGCCGAGGCGCTCGCCGACATCTTCTACGATGTGCCTCCGGTGAAAGAACTGCGAAAGCGCTACACATTGGCGCGCGTCGGCGGGCGGAAACATTTCCTCAACGCGCTGCTCAAAGCGTACAAGCAGTTCGGCGGAACCAAGAAGCCCAATATCGCGATTGTAGAATTCCGGTCCTCGTACAACTCCGGCGCCAGCGAATACAAACTGCTTCGGGATTATTTCCGCGGGGAAGGATACGCCGTCGAAATTGTCTCTCCCGAACAGTTGGAATATCGCAACGGGGTGCTGCGTCGGGGACCCTTCGAAATCCATATCGTTTACCGGCGCGTCGGCGTCCAGGAATTTCTGACCCGCTTCGACCTCAGCCATCCTCTGGTGCAGGCGTACCGCGATCGCGCAGTTTGTGTCGTCAACAGCTTCCGTTCCGAGTTGGCGCACAAGAAGGCCATGTTCGGTTTGCTGACCGACGAAGCTCTAGTGTCGAAGTTTCCCGCGTCGGAGCGCAAAGCGATTCGCGAACATGTGCCGTGGACCCGCCTGGTTGCCTCGAGTAAGACCACGTACGAGGAGCGCACGGTCGACCTGACCGAATTCATCGCCCGCAATCGCGAGCGGCTGATGTTGAAGCCCAACGACGATTACAGCGATCAGCACACATATCACGGCTGGGAAATGGACGACAGCGGCTGGGAGCGCGCCCTGAAACAGGCCATGCGCACGCCCTATGTGGTCCAGGAACGCGTCGAACCGGTGCGTTCCGTGTTCCCCCTCATGACCTTCGGAACGTTGGAGTTTCGCGAGTTGCAGGTGGATGTGCGGCCGCACGCCTACATGGGAAAAGTCCAGGGCTGCTCATCGTGGTTGTCCAGCGGCACGAGCGCATTCTCCTCTGCCGAAGGCCTGGCTCCGACTTTTATCCTCGAGCCGAAGGCGTAACGCTCACCGCAGCGTAAACCGATCCTTCAGTTTCAAAATCCGCGACTCGAAGACCGTCCACGAAATCCAGGCGAGGCTGAGCGTTACCGCAATGGAGACGAGGAACTCCGCCGAGCCGGTCGGATTGATTTTGCCGAACAGCGCCGCCAGCCGCCGCCCGATTACTTCGCCGGGCACGTGCAGCAGGTAGACACCGTAGGAAATGGTGCCCAGCCACACCAGAACCCGCAACCGGCAAAGCCGCAAGAGCACCGGCTGGCGCCAATTCATCAGCATGACCAGGATGCCCGCGAACATCAGGTCGAGCGCGGTGTACCCGATGGTGCGCATCCCGACCGGCCATGGATCGCTGTTGTGGTAGTAAAAGACTACCGCCGTGAATGCGGAGGCGGAGAGCAGTGTCATCCATCCGATCCAGCGGCGCTTCAGCCACTCCGGCCGCTCCCGCTGGGCGATCGCGATCAGCCCGCCCATCGCGAGGGCATCCATGCGGCACGGCATCAGCGTATAAACGCCGAACATGTTCTTCGGCAGGGCAACCGAGATGGCAATCCGCAGCGCCAGCGCCAGCACAACCGATCCCGCCAGCACCTTTGCCAGCGTCTTGCGCTCGAGCGCCCACACCAGTAGCGGGAAGGTGAGATAGAACTGCTCTTCCACCTGCAAGGACCACAGCGGCGTCAGAATTGCCAACCCCGGCCACGCGGCGTCCAGGAACACTTTGATGTTGCCGAGATAAGTCACGTACCACCAGCCGCCGGCCCGGAGGAATTCGCCCCAGCGGGGAGCCGACGGGTAGTACGTCAGGATGCAGCAGACGACGAGCGACACATAATACGCCGGAAAGATGCGGAGGCACCGCCGGACGATGAAATTCCGGTAATAAGAACGATGCCCGACGCTGTCCACCAAGATGCCTGTGATCAGGTAGCCGCTCAGCACGAAAAATAGATCGACGCCGGTCCAGCCGAACTGAAATGCATGGGTCAGGAAGAAGAGCGGGCCGGTGGTCGGAGCGAAATGAAAGACCAACACCAGCAGGATGGCGATACCGCGCAGGCCGTCGAGCTCGGAAATGCGACCAGCGCTTTTTTTCGCTAAGGACGGAGCAGCCGAAGCGGAACCGCTGGCGGAAGGGGTCATGGGTTATTGAAACCAGTGCTGAAACGCCTCGCCCTGCGGCGTGAGCATTCGATCGAGCCGGTACTTGCCGAAATGCGAGGCATCGCGCCCCCATTCATCTTTGTTTCCCGGCTGGTCGTATAGCACCCAGTTAAACAGGTATTCGATGCCGTTGTCGATGCCGGCGTCCATCAGGGCTTTCATGCGCTCTCCATTCGGGTGCAGGTTCCAATATTCGCCGAATTCCCCGATAATCAGCCGCGTCGTCAGCTTCCGCTCGGCGGCAGCCTGGCGCAAGAATCCCGTGAGGTATGCGAAATCCTTGTATACCTTGGCCGCGTCCGCGTCCCAGGCAATGGACCACCAGGAACTATACGAGAGGAAATCGACGCCCTTGAGTTGCGGGGCGAATTCGGCCACGCCGGATCGCCTTCCTTGAAAACCGGGCACCACCGTAAATTCGAACGCGGCGAACACCTCGCCCGGATAGCCGTGTGCCTTCGCTTCCTGGCGGCCCTGCTGAATTCCATCGAGGCGCGCCTGGTAGTAGTCGCGGCAAGCCGGCCAGTGCGGCGCAGCGCAGTCGTTTTCGAATTCCCAATTCGAGATGATGCGGCGTCCAGGGGTCTTCGCGAGTTCCAGCGTAAACCGCCGGAATTCGTCCCTCGTGGCCGCGAGATGCGGTGCGTCAAGCCGCTGCTTCTTGTAGCGGTTCCAGGAAGCGCTATCGTAAGCCGTCAGCATCACCACCGGAAATTGTGACAAGAATGCGCGGTAGTCCGGTCGATTCACCTTCACGTCCAACGGCGAGTTATCTGTTTTTCCGGCAGGATCCCACAGCGCGCCTGGACCGATGTAGATGCGGACCACGTGGTCCGCGCCCAGTCGCTTGATGTCGGCTGCAGCCGCATCCAGACCGCCGCCCAGTTTGCCCCAGACGTAGACGCCGACTCGATCTTTATAGTCGCGAGAAGCCGCGGCCGGCAGGCACGATACTGCCACCAGCATTCCCGCCAACACGCGCGTCTGAGCGCCGCGAACCATATGCACATTATCGCGCTACCATCTGTAACATGATCGAGATCGATGGCGTCTCGAAGGTTTACAAACTATATGAGCGGCCCGGCGATCGCCTGAAAGATGCCTTTACTTTCGGCCGCCATCTGTATCGCGAACATTGGGCGCTGCACGAGCTGAGCCTCGAAATCAACAGGGGCGAGACCTTCTGCATCATCGGCGAGAACGGATCCGGAAAGAGCACCCTGCTGAAGTTGATCGCGGGTATTCTGCAGCCCACCACCGGAGCGGTGCGGGTTCGCGGCCGGCTGACAGCACTCCTCGAGCTCGGCGCCGGATTCAATCATGAGTTCACGGGCCGTCAGAACCTGTTTTTGAATGGCGCCATCCTGGGCCTCACGCCGCGCGAAATCGAGCGGTCGCTCGGCGGCATTCTCGACTTCGCCGAAATCGGATCGTACATCGATCAGCCCGTGAAAACCTATTCCAGCGGCATGGTGGTGCGGCTGGGTTTCGCCATGGCGGTCCAAATGCAACCCGACATATTGGTGGTCGACGAGGCCCTGGCGGTCGGCGACATCTATTTCCGGCACCGCTGCATGCGAAAGATCCACGAACTGCGCGAGCGCGGAGTGACCATCGTGTATGTCACCCACGAGATCAGTGAGATCAAGGAGCTGGGTCATCGTGTCCTGTGGTTGGAACATGGGCGCGTGCGGGAACTGGGCGAAGTTGGCAGCATTGCCAACCGGTACCTGGTTTCTCTGCTCGATAAAGATGCCGAGCATTGGAAGCATCACCAATCCTCCGTGCTGCAGCAGCCGCGGATACTCGAGGCGCCTCCCGAAGTGATCGCCGGCATCTCTCCGAATGCATCACGCTACGGCGACGGGAGCGCCGAAATGGTCGGCATCGAGGTCACCGATCGCGAGGGACAGCCTGTCGAATCCGTGCGCACGCCGGCGGAGATCGTGGTACGGGTAAGCGTTCGCGCACGCGAGGTCATCGAGCGGCCGATTGCCGGGGTGCTGATTCGAACCGAGCAGGAACTCGATCTTTCCGGAAGCAACACGGCACGCCAGAATATTCCCATCGCTCCCATGATTCCCGGCGAGATCCGCACCTTCGATTTCCATTTCCGCCTGCCGGAACTGGCGCCCGCTTTCTACACGTTTACGTGTGGTTTCGCGGACGGTGACCTGAATCAATACCGAATGTGCGATTTGGTGGAAAGAGCGGCGCGCATCCGAATCCTCGCGGGCGAGAAGCCGGTTACCGGCTATATGCATTTGCCGTGCGTGGTACATGCACGTCGCGAACCGCACGAGTCACCGTTTAGTTGAGCTTGCCAGTGCTTCTTTCACAATCTCGACAGGGTCCGTCGACTTCACCAGATGAAGCAGGCTCTTGGTCCGAGCATCGAAATTTTCCGGCGTTAACACCGCTTCTCCCACGCATGCGCCTTGGATGAGCTGCTCGGTAATCTGCGCATTGTAGTGATAGATATCGCCATACAGCGAAAGGTTCGTAATGATGTCGGCCCGATCCTGATAATCAATTACGTCGAAGGTGCCCAGACGCGCGGATTGCTCGACCAGCCATCGTTTGAAATCGAAGTAAGTCTGGATCTGGTGTCGTTGCGCGTAATCGTGCCAGACCAGAATGGAGTAGGGCGGAAACAGGAAGTGGACTTTCACGCCGTTCGTCTGCGACAGGAGCGGGAAGATGTTCTGGGCGAATCCGGATTTCATTAATTCCAACGTAAGGTTGGTCATGCCGTACTTGCGATTGATAGCCGTCGGATCAATACCGCTCACCGCGCGCGCGGCGTTGAACTCCGCGTTATCCGAGAACTTCCAGGGAAAATCGGCATTGAGTGTTTCTCCCGGCTCCAGTGGCGAATGCCGAAACCGGTAGCTGGTTCGAAGCGACTCGAACGAAAGAAGGTAAGGAAGCTTATCGAAAATCGAATCATCGTACAAGTAAGCGGGAAACACGGTGTCCTGTCCGATGACCGGTCCGGCCGGTCCACCGGAGAAGGAGTTGTAGTCTAATGCGAAAATTGCGATTTTTGTGCCGGGGTGCCGAAGCACCAGGCGCAGCGCCTCCGCCTCCTCATGAATCGAAGCGCCCGCCATACAAAGGTTGACCGCCGGAGCGCCGCAGAGTCGCTGCACGGTGCTGTTTGCGATGTTCTGCAGCATCGAGCTTCCCCCGATGGCGATCTCGTACTGCGCCGTTCGGGCCAGCCCGGGGACGAAGAATCGCTGCAGGTATTGATTGAACCGGGGCGGTGCGCCGCGAATCGGGTGATAGATCTGATACGGATCGACCCACAGGATGAGCCCGGCCGCGCTTCCCATCAGCAAAAGGCTGACGAGCACCAGACACCAGCACCAGCGCGCCCACTCTCTGTGACCCCTGACGGTTTGCATCGCTCAAAAGAAGTAATAGAGAAAATGCGAGACGGAAGAAAACCGCAAAACGCACACGGTGAGCGCCACCGCGGCCAATGCAGCCGTGACCAGCGTCGGTTTCATTCTGCGGGCGATCACGAAGCTGTAAGACGACGTAAAGAGCAGCAGGAGTGAAATCAACAGAGCCACGCGACCCGAGTCCGTTTCGGGCGACCACATTATCAACGGCCGGCGCACGAGTTCCAGCCCCGACGTCCGCCACCAACCGATCAGCGGCGTCCATGGCAGAACGGAGAACAACGACCGGTATACGCGAAGGGACGCGGTCAGATCGGAGGCGCGGAAAACTACCCACGACAAGCTGACGAACGAGAAGGTGAGCGCCCATCCCAGAGCATGGGGCATCGGCCACCGCAGCCGGCGCCAGAACGCACAGAGCGCGACAGCGAAACCGTGCAGCACACCCCATACCAGGAAAGTCCAGCCGGCGCCGTGCCAGAGACCGCAGATCGCCATCGTGATCACCGCATTCACGTAGGGAACGATTTTCCACCGGGAACGCACGCCGGGAAGGCAAAAGTAGACATAGTCGCGCAGCCAGTTGGAGAGCGAGATATGCCACCGCCTCCAGAACTCCTGAATGGACACCGACCGATACGGCGCGCGAAAGTTCTCGGGGATTCGGATGTTGAACAGAAACGCTGCGCCCACTGCGATATCGCAGTATCCACTGAAATCGTTGTAGAGCTGAAAGGTGTAAGCTGCCGTGCCCAGCCAAGCCGTTCCGGCGTCGAGCGGACCGCTGGTGTCAAATGTCCGGGCGACGAGCGGCGCGAGCGAATCGGCCAGCAGTACTTTCTTCGCCAGGCCGATGATGATCAGCGTCATGCCACGAGCCAGGTATCGCGGAAGCAGGCGCCGACGGCGCACGCTCTCGAACTGCGGGATCATGTCGCGGTGCCTGAGAATGGGCCCCGAGAGCAAGTGAGGGAAGAAGGATACGAACAGGGCATAATTCCCGAGGCTCGATGGGCGGTCGTGCCCGCGATATGTGTCCACCAGGTACGAGATCTGGGAAAACGTAAAAAACGAAATGCCGAGGGGAAAGGCCACCTCGGACAACCGGGCGAACCAAGGCTGATTGGAAGCGACCAGATGAGCCAGCGTGGGCCTATATTTGAACAGGCTCAGCGCCAGGATGTTCACTGCGATTCCCAAGATCAAATAGGGCTTGCGTTTCGTCCGGGCGATCGCCTGCGACAAGACATAGTTGAAAAGGATGCTGACCAACAGGAGCCAGATGACGCTGGTTCGTTGATACGAGTAGAAGAAGAGAGAAGCGGCAAGCAGCCAGTAGGTGCTTAGACGAGGCGCCGCGGCGAGGAGGAAATAGACGGCGCAGGCGACCGGGAGAAATCCAAGGATGAATTCGTAGCTGTTAAAAACCATCGGGTTTCCCAGAGTCTAGGTTCCCACAGCGAGCACGGCCCCCCAATGAAATCCGGCGCCAAAGGCCGCGAAGACAACGGGTGCGCCGCTGCGAAACCCCTCCCGCTGGTCCCACTCGGCAGCGGCAATCAGCAGCGACGCGGATGACGTATTGCCGTAAGCGTGGAGGTTGGAGAAGAACCGGCCGGGCGGCACACGCAGCGCGCGCGCTACGCCATCGAGCAGGTTCTGGTTGGCCTGATGGAGGAGGAACGCAGGCACCTCGGCCGGCGACAAGCCGTTGCGCTCCAGGACTTCGGTAATGACGCGCGGGATCTTTCGGGACGCCTGCATGATCACGGCGCGACCGTCCATCGCGAGCGTTCCGTCGGCGTGAAGCGAAAGCGCCTCGGCAAAGGCGCCATCGGAGTGCAATACGTGATCCACAATGCGGGCCCGGCCCTGGTTGGCGAGAAGCAGGCAGGCGCCGGCCCCGTCGCCGAACAGGATGGCCACATTGCGGTCGGGCGGCTCGCGGCGGGTGAAGGCCGACATTTTTTCCGCCGCTACAACCAGGACCACTTCATACGTAGCCGCCAGCAGATTGCCCAGAACCATGGCAATCAGGGCTCCGGCGCTGGCTACGGGGACATCCAGAGCCGGCACCTCGCCGGCGCCGAGCCGGTGGGCGACAATCGCGGCCGGCCCGGGAAAGCGCCGCGGCTCCGACGCGCTGGCAACGATCACGAAACGGATATCCGTGGCGGTGCGGCCGGCGCGCCTCAGACACGCCTCGGCCGCGTGGACCGCCATGTCCACGATATCCTCGCTCTCCTCGGCGTAGCGCCGCTCGGCGATGCCGGATACCTGCAGAATCCAATCCGCATCGCATCCGATCGATGCGGCCAGTTCCGCGTTCGAAACCGTTCGCGCCGGAAGATAGGCTCCGAACGCCTCGATGCCCGCCATTCCCTATTTCCGCCTGTCCAGATAGAGTTCGATGCGGTCCAGTGACTCGAACTGCCGCGGATTTAGATCCGAGTCGGGAATCTTGATGTGGAACGCTTCTTCGAGCGCATTCACCATCTGAGGCAGCGCGAACGAATCCAGCAGCCCGGAGTCGAACAGCGATTCCGAGCCGGCCGGATCGCGATCTTCCGAAGCGAACTGGCGGACGATCTTGCGAATCTGCTTTCGCCTTTCCGTTTCATCCATCGCTCAACACTCCTGTGCTCGAAGGGTACTTCTTCAACTATACGATCCTCCCTCCAGTTCGTGAGTCAGGCACCCCGCAGCATCGACGGCGGAGCCGAAAAGCCGTCTGCTAAAATGTCGGGACGCCGAGACCACCGATGAAGCTGATCATTGACACGACGAGTCAGAGCTTGACCCGTGAAGAGGACGGCCGCGCGCAGGTGATGCCGTTGTATAGCCCCGAAGCCTTCGAGACGCTCAGCCGGGAGTGGGTCCGCGTGGGTTGGTCGCTCTTTTACTACGATACGTTCAGTTGGGGCGGGCTCGGGGTTTTACAACTGCCCGACGATCTGATCCGGCTTCAGGAGGTAGTCACTTCTCTACGGCCCGATGTGATCATCGAAACCGGCGTCTACCTCGGCGGTTCACTGCTGTTTCATGCAACGGTCTGCGAGGGGTTGGATCATGGCCGCGTGATTGGCGTCGACGTGGACATCAAACCGGAGACTCGCGCTGGTGTCAGCAGTCACCGCCTTTCTCATCGGATCGCGCTGATCGAGGGAGACTCGGCCTCGCCGGCGACGATCGCAGCCGTGCGCAACCTCATCGGCGACGCCAAATCGGTCCTTGTTATTTTGGACTCCGATCACTCTCGCCGGCACGTAGCGCGCGAGTTGGAGGCCTATGCGCCGCTGGTGACACCGGGGTCCTACCTCATCGTCTGCGACGGAATCATGCACGATCTCGCGGACGTGCCGGGTGGCGACGGGACTTGGTTGGAGGATAATCCCGACGCGGCGGCGCGCGATTTCCTGGCCGCTCATTCTGAGTTTGTGCGGTGCCAGCCCGGCTGGCGCGACACCAACCGCGGTCCACTTCGAAAGAACGTTTCCTACTGGCCGAACGGATGGTTGTGGAAGAAGGCCTGACGGCGTTTTTCGGTTGATCGTTTCGCCGCAGGGTCACGCCTTCTGCAAGAGCGTCCCGATCTCGCGGACGTTCTTCACGCGATCGAGCGCCATCACGCGCTCAATCAGCTTGCCGGCCTGAGCCGCGCCGAGCACCGGCGCGATCAAATCGCGGCACTTCGCGACTACCTCGGCATGGGTCATCGGATTTTCCGCCGTGCCGCGCACCGCCTCCACCCGCTCGGTCAGTGGCATACCGTCCTTCAGCGTGAGTTCGACGACGGTGATGCGTTTCGGATACAAGCGCTCGAGCTCCTCGTCGGGCCTCAACTCCACCTTCGCCCGCTGCCGCAATACGGCGGCGTCGTTCATGCGCGATTTATCGTGCGCCGCCTGAAATGTGACGGTCTTGTCGATCAGCATCACCGCCACCATGTGCTGGAGCGAGATATCGGGCATCTCGCGGTTGTTGACCGTTTTGGCTTCGCTGGTCGCCACCCGGACGACCACCTTTTGCACGTCGTCAGCTTCGAACGGCCGGCGCTTTCGCAAATTCCCGATCGCATCCAGCGGCGCCTGGATCGGCGACCCGACCGTCCATTTCTTGATGTTTGTGCGAGTGATCTCATATCGCTCGCCCAGCTTGTCCGTCAGAGTGGCCGGATCGGCCTTCGGTGCGAACGTCAACAAGAAATTATCCGGGCCGGAAAAAATATCGTCCACGCCGGTGCCGCCGTACTGAATGACCATGGCCGCGCTCACACCGTTGCGCGCGGGAAACCCGGCGAACACCATCGATTTCTCGATGTGATTGGTATCGCGCTGCCAGGCGGCGATCCCCGAAGCCTGCTGCGCGGAGTAGTCCAGGACCCAGCGCATCTGCTGCGCGTTGAAACCGGCCGCGCAGCCCGCCGCCGCGCCGGCCCCAAACGTACCCGCGATGCTATGCGCGCTGTGATGAGTCGCCATCTGGAACGGCAGGCCGCCGAGCGTCATCGTCACGCGCGGCCCCACGTCGTAGCCGAGCGCCACCGCGCGCAGGAAACGCGCGCCGTCGATTCCGAACTCTTCGCCGGCCGCCAGCGCCGCCGGCACAATCGCGCAGCCCGGATGCGATTGCGACGGCGCGTGCGAATCATCCGTCTCATCGGCATGCGCCAGCATTCCGTTGATCATGGCGGCTTCGATGGCTCCGCACCGCCATCTCGATGCCGCGACGGTGGCAGGACCGCCGGCATGCGCCTGGGCCAACCGCAGGCCCACCTGCGCCGGCGGCAGATCAACTCCGGAAATCATGGCGGCGAATGTATCGAGAATATGCTGCTTGGTTTTTTCCGTGACCTCCTCCGGCAGAGTGCGCCCGGCGGCTTCGCTCATGTACGCGCTGAGCCTGGAGATCTCGGGGCTGGCCGCCGCCGCAGCCCAAGCGACGGAGCGCTGCCAGCTGGCGGCGAGGAACGCGCCGGCGCCGCGCAGAATGCGGCGGCGGCTGCAGCCGGCATTGAGTTCTTGCATGATCCGGGCGGGCATAATCGGCCACCAGTATAGCGCCGGCGGAAGTTGAAGGAACGAACCCAATTTGAGTGGAAGCGGGCGGGTTTTCAGCGGGATCCGGGGGCTGGGAGGCAGGGACTGGCTCGGTGCCGGGGATCAGGGGCTGAGGGTCAGCGGGCGGTTCGGCGATGGGGGACGCGCGCGAGATTTCGCGGAGCGAGCGCAAGTGGTCGAGGGCGCGGTAGAGGGCGCGCTCGGCGGAATCGATGCGGCGCTGGAGGAAGTGGAACTGATGGTAAGAGCGGGCGGCGACCTGGCCGAGCGGGGCGTCCTCATTAGTTCCGCGGAAGGATTTGGCGGCGTCGGCGAGTTCGTGGGTCCAAAGCTGGGCCTCGGCGCGGCTGAGGCGGCGGAGCTGCCAATCGGCGCGGACGAGGTCGTCGACAAGGGCGCATTCGGTGGGGGTGGCGGGCTGCCACTCGAGGTAATAGTCGCGGGAGAGGGACTCGAACTGACCGGAGTCCTCGCCCGGGATGATCTGAGACTTGGCCTCGAGGCCGGATTTGAGGGCGTTGAAGCGCGAGACGGCTTTTCCTTCGGGCGTGCGCGGGCCCGTGGAGTGTTGCGCGTTGCGACGGTTGGCTTCGATTTGGAGTTGAGACGACATTGTTTTCCCGGTATGAGGATACCGGGGCGGGGGCGCGGGACACGGGGTCGGCACGAGTAAGTGATTGAAGAATCCGCAGATCTTTGTGCGGAACCGTTGTGATTACTACAGGAGGGCGTCCTTACTGGACGCGGAGCATCCTATATACATCGGGCTATGCGACCGATTCCAGCACATAGAAATGGCGGATGACGTAGATGGTGAAATTGCTGGCCACGTGCCGAATCTCCCGATGAGACTATGGGCACAGCGTTAGGCAATCGCCTCACAGGCTCACAGAGGCTTCATCGCTGTTCTGGCTTGAGTGCGGCGTCGCACGGCCTTGCCGATGACTGCGCAGGCAAGCTCATCCGCGTCACCTTGTGGTGACTCGTCAAGATATTTGCGCAACACCTCAACGTCGTGTGGATCTGGCGCAATCTTGTCGTTGCACACAGCGAGTACGCGCACACAGATCGTGAGGATGAGTCCGTATCGCAATCGAGGGCGCCATCAATCCACCGCTGCCACTCCCGATAGCCTCATTCTGCTTTGACAATCTGCACAGATATCGAACTGAATGTGTCCGCTCTCATCGGGTGTCATACGGGCGGCTGCGAAACCTTGTGGTATCTCGCTGCGTGGAATCGTCTTCGTTGCGTATGGCTCCCCGTCCCCAATCTCTCGCTGACACAAGTCACACCGGCGCAACCCGTCCCGCAGCATCCGGACCTCCTTGCCCCGCGCCACTTCCCGCTAAGGTGTGGATTTTCGGCTCATTGTAGAGGAAGCAGTCTGAATTGAGCAAGACCAAAAATTGACCGTGATTCTGCTCGAGACAACGCGCCAGTACGATTGCTCCACAACGCCCATACCACCGTGCAAACCTTGCGCCCTCAATTGTTGAAAAATCCCACGGACTGCTTTCAGTTACGGCCCGCTACACTACACAAAAATGGGTGATCTAATCTGCGGGGAATGCGCCCGACTGCGCCAGCAGTACGCTAGCGCAGCCGATTCTCACAAACAGTTTGAGGGAGACCTCCAAGCGGCATTCGCGGAGCGCAAGGGTGAACTAGCAACAGTTCTTACCATTGCCGTCAAGGCCGCACACGGAGCGATGGAGAGAGCACGCCGGCAACTCCGGGAGCACCAATTCGTAGCTCACCTGCCGGCTAATGGAAATAACGCCTAGGGCGCAGTGTACGCCCGTCCAAACGTCGAGATGATCTCGCGTCGCCTCCAACGGCCCCTTCGGATTGGTTTCAGGAACGTCTTGAGGATGCCAAGTTTGTGGGTCAATCTTCTGACCGGTGACAACCACGCAAATCATGCGCCTTCAATTCAAGACGGTCACTGCTCATCGGCAGGAAGGGCATGGATTTCCACAGGAGTTGCGGAGTCAGACAATGACCCGATTGTCACGCTCTGGTAAAACTACTAGGCTTTCACGGAGATGCCCGACTGCCCGGAATGCGTGCGCTTGCGTACAGAGCACGCCGATACCGCCCTCACCCATGCGGAACTACGCGCCAGTTGCGAAAGGCCGTGTTAGACGGTAAGAATGAACTGGTCACCGGATTGATACTTTTCGAAGCTGCCGCGCTCAGGAACCGGGATGAGGCGGAAACCGCCTACGACCGTCACTGCCGAAGG
>Ga0335079_10002087_pt1 | contig 23089 bp, 13 predicted proteins | sample Lox_Sample_33_FD_206719 | JGI IMG/M metagenome (GOLD analysis project Ga0335079, IMG submission 206719) | Soil microbial communities from Loxahatchee National Wildlife Refuge, Florida, United States - Lox_Sample_3.3 | ecosystem: Environmental > Terrestrial > Soil > Wetlands | place: USA... | reverse complement strand
GGGACGCGAACTGGCCACCGTGACCAACTTCTACGCGCGGCCCGACGTGGCGGCGCACTACGGCCGCAAGGATCTGCTGCAAAGCGGCTGGCAGGCGCTGGTGGATCTTCCAGCGCTGCCGCCCGGGGATTACCAACTGGTGGCGGAGGCTACCGATCCCGATGGCGTACGGGGCAGCATGGGTCCGGCGCGAGTGCGGATCACCGGATGATTCCGTCGCGCCGGTAGCCGGCGGTCCGCGCGCCAAGACTCTCCGGAAGGATCGCGATGCTATACTCGCGGACCGGATCCGGGCAAGCGGTCAGCGTTTGCGGATTTCACAGTGCGGCGCAGACCAAATAGCGCGCGTGGAGCGCCGTCCCCGCCGCGGGCCGTGACCGCTGCGGGTCCCGCGGCGTACCGGCGGAGTGTGGGGCTTCCTGGCCACCCCTTCCGGAGGTCTCGCGGCGGGAGGGATCCTGCTGCTCCTGGCTCTGCTGTGCGCGTACAGCAATATCTTGTTATCGGGGCAGAGCCTCGTCGCCAGCGCCAATCGCCATCCCTTCGATTACCGGTTCGATCATTTGCGGCCCGGCCGAGCGCAGGGTCCGGCGTTCCTCAACTGGCACGACCTGGGAGCGACCTGGTGGCAATGGGAGCCCGCCGGGGCGTTTTTCCGACGCTCGATCGCCGAGGGAGAGTTTCCGCTGTGGGACCCTTACACGGCTGGCGGCGTGGATACGCACGTGGCGGTCACCCAAGGGCAGTATTTCCCACCCTACCTTCTTTTACTGCTGGCGGGAAACACGCCTCTGGAACGCGATCTCTACTATCTGGCCCTGCTGTTGTTCAGCGGTGGGTGCTGTTACCTGCTGTTGTGGCGCAACGGCCTGCATGTGGTCTCGGCCGCGACCATGGCCGTCGCTTTTATGCTGAGCGGCGCCCTCACGCAGAACGTGAATTCGATCATCGGCCAAAGCACCGCAATGCTCCCGCTGATGGTGCTGGCTACGGATTGGCTGCTGGAGAAACCAAGCTACCGGCGTGTCTCCGGCGCCGCTCTGGCATACGGCTTTGCCTGTCTGTCTTCATTCCTGCCGATCGTTATTTCCGGGTTCCTGCTTTGCGCCATTTACGCGGCGGCCACGGAGCTTGCCGGGGCAAAGCGCGGTCTGGCGCCCTGGCGCGCCTCTTTCAAACCGCTCAGCCGTTTCGCGGCCGCTGTTTTTCTGGCCCTCGGAGTGGCCGCATTTCTCCTGCTGCCCTTCGAACTGGCGTCGAAAAGGGATGCATACTTCCAGGCCTGGTACGCCGGGAATGGCACCGGGCTGATGCATTACGCGTTCCCGATGCTGTTCAGCCTGGTGTCGCCGCGCCTGTTCTATGACATTCTGCAGACGCTGGATCCCCGTGACATTTTGTTCCCGATGCCCACGTATCCCGTCTCACTGTTCTATGCCGGCCTGGCGCCGCTGATGCTGGCAGCCCTGTCGCGCCGCGGGGAACAGCCGGCTGAGCGCAAACTCTTTTACGGCATGCTGGCAGGCGCCGTGATCCTGCTCGGAAAACTCTTTGGTGTCCCGCCGTTCCAGTGGATCGGATATCTGCCGGTCTTCAAGTACCTTCACTTTATCCCGTACTTCTGCGGCGCGTTGACCTTCGCGATCGCCGGCTTGGCGGGCCTGGGCGTGGAGTCGGTCGTGCGCGGCCGCCTGCGCTGGAGTTCGACCGCCGGCGTGACGGTCGCCGTGGTGCTGTTCTTCGCGTTCTATTTTCGCTATGCGCAGAATGTGGCGGTCAATCCGCGGGGCGACCCGCAATTGTTGATGCAGGCGTTGAGCCGGCACGAGATCGAGCTCGCACGGCTGGCGCTGCTGGCGCTGGGCCTTTTTGCCGTGCTGGCGTTGGCGTTGATCGACCGGAGCCGCTCACGGGAGGCGTCTGTCTGCCTGCTGCTGCTGGCCGGTCTGGACCTGTTCCCACTCGCCCGCCGCACGCGTTTTGAGAGATCCGACGTCTGGCGCGACGTGCCGCGTTATGCCGCATTTCTCGAAGCCGATCGCTCGCTGTTCCGCGTGCATTCCACACAGGATCTGACGCTCACGCCCAACACCAACCAGGGTCTGGAAATCGCTGGAATTTCTTCCCGCAGCGTTCTGCATCCGTCCCGCTACGTCGGGTTGTTGAGCAGGTATTTCCCTATGCAAGGCCAACAATTCCCAATCGCCGCCGCGCTGCTGCCAAACCAGCGGGGCATCTTGAACCTGCTCAATGTCAAGTACCTGGTCACATTTCAGCCCACTCCGGAGGAAACCGCCAGCCTGACAGCCGCGGGGCTGGATCTTCGGGAGCAGGACGGGCTCTTCCAGATCTTCGAGAACCGGGCGTGCTGGCCGCGCGCCTATCTGACATCGCGGTATCGAGTAGCTTCCAATGCGCCGGCCGCGCTGGAAGCGTTGGCGGCACTCCGCTCTCCGGACGAGGTGGTTCTCGAACAGCCGCCCGGCTTCCCGTCCGCGGACACTGCCCAGCCTCTACCGCGTGTGACCGGTTATCATCCCAACACCGTGACGATCGAGACGGATTCCGGCACACCTGCCGTATTGGTGCTGCTCGACAATTTTGCACCGGGGTGGTCGGTCCGCGTGGATGGCAAACCGGCCCGGATTCTCCACGCCGATTACGCGTTCCGCGGCGTCGCCGTACCCGCAGGGCATGCGCGCGTCGACTTCCGCTACTCTCCGCCGGGCTTCGCCGCCGGATGGGCCATCACAGGGACGACTCTGGCAGGCATTGCTTTGCTGGGCGGGCTCTCTCTTCGTCCCAAGCGGGCGAGCAGTATGTGAAGCCGCTTCCGGGCCGCCATGGTATGTTGTTCTAACGCGCGCGATGGGTGAGAGCAATGGACGGTCTACGGCCCGGCCGACGGGGCTGATTTCGATCGCCTGCCTCAGTATCATCAGCATCGCGGTAGGTATCCTGGCGCCGCCCCGGGACACCTTACTTTCGTGCGATGTACTGCCCCTTGCGTCTCATCCGCCGCTAACGGAGCCATCAGCCGGGGATGGCTTCGCGGACAATGCCGTATATCCAACCACCCGCCGGCCATTGTTATCAGCCGGTGTCAAGCTGGTGGGATCCTGGCTCGGGTCCAACGAATCCACCGGCGCCCTTGTATCTCCCTGGTTCCAGACTGACAAGCCATTCTACGTGATGGTCTCAGGCTATCCGGATCTGCCGGGCAACTCCTTGCGCATCGAACTGCGGACTGCGGAGGAGCCTCCCAACATCGTGCCGGTGCGTATGCGTCCGGCCGAGGCGTGGCTGCCACGTGAAATTCCGCTGCCGCATGGTGGCCGTACATACACGGTACGTGTGCTGGCGGTGGATGGTTCGCAGGGTTGGGGCGGCTGGCTGGGCGTATCCTATCCGTTTACGTATCGCCGCAACCTCGCCGCCAGCGGCTGGGCGCTTGCTCGTATCGTTCTGTGTCTTTCGCTGACGATCGTATTGCTGCTGGGGCCGGGCCTCTTAGTGCGGACGATTGCCCGAAATCCTATCTGGCGGTCTCTGGCATTGCTGCCGGTCCCGGGAATGGCGTATCTCACGTTATGCGGCTTAGTAGTCTGGGCCACGGCCGGTTTCTTCGATGCCAAAAAAGTAGCCCTTCTGCTGGCGCTGCCAATGGCCGCTTTGTTTGCCTTCCGGGCCCTCAGGCGTTCGGCGGCGCCTTTAATCGCCGCAGGAGAGAGGCGCGTATTCGGTGTTGTTCTTCTGGTTGCCGCACTCGCGGTTGCCAAGGCGTCATACTCACAAGGGCCGGCTGGAGAGTTATACGGCGGGACGATATCGCGCACGCTGGAAGCAGGCGACCGGCCGGACAGCCGCATATCTTTTCATGTCGTTCAATTGATCGCCACCGGAACAGATCCGCACAGCCCGGCCGGCGCGCAAAACTTCAAGCCATGGTCCTTTTCGCATCGCGGCCCTTTGGCGGGAATCATTACGAGCCTGATTCCGTTGTTGACCGGGGCCCGGGTTTCGCTTGACATGCCGGACCAGCCGTGGGAACCTTTCGACTCACACGGATTCGCAGCCTATCGGATCGGCATGATCGTGCTGAGCGCGACTGCACTACTCATCCTGTACGGCGCCGCCCAGGAACTTTACGGCGCGCCGCTTGCCTACCAAACGCTGCTGATTGCGGCGTTGACTCCGTTCGTCGTTCATGAGCTGTACTTCACCTGGCCGAAAATGCCTGCGGCGGCGCTGGTGCTGCTTAGTCTGTTCCTGATCGTCGAGCGCCATCCTGCCTGGGCGGGAGCCGGCCTGGGAGCCGCGTATCTGTTTCATCCTCTCGCCCTCTTTAGTCTTCCGCCCGCGCTCTTCCTGGTTTGCGTAGTTCCCGCCAGGATGCCGGCACGCGGGTGGCGGGAGTGTGCCAAACCCATGCTGGCGGTACTCGGACCTCTGGCATTCGCCATAGCCTTTTGGCGTATCGTCAATGCGGGACATTTCAAGCAGAGCGGTTTCCTCAATTACGTCTTCTTATCCGACGGCGTGCGGGCATCCGGTTTCGTTGCCTGGCTGCAAAGCCGGGTGCGATCCTTGTGCAACACACTGCTGCCGTTTTACTCGTGGGTCCACGCTTCCGGAGGAAAGGGTGTAGCCGCGTTTTTTAAGCAGTATTGGACGACGCTGCCATTTGGATTCGGCTTCGCCGCGTTCGTTCCGTTGACGGTGTTTGCGGCTAAGGCATTCCAGCAGGCGCGCTGGATGTTCTCGGGAACGGTAATCGCCCCCCTGGCGATCTTTGCCGTCTATTGGGGATTTGGGTCAACGGGGCTCCTGTGCGAAGGCCTGCAAGCCTGGCTGCTCGTGAGCCTGTTGTGTTCCGTGTATTGTCTGAATCGGGGGCCAATCGCGGCGACGCCCGGCATGCGCAAGACGGTGGCGTTTCTGTTTTCGGCGCGCGCCATCGAGGTATTGTCGATGTTGTTCTTGCCCACAATCGCGACATCGGCGACGCTTGTGTCACCCTATTATAAGGTGTTGGACGGGGTCCTTCTGGCCGCAAGCTGCATTTGTGTCTCCGGGCTCGCGCTCCTCAGTTACAGGGGGCTGCTAAACGCGGCGGAGCGGGTGGCATAGTTATGCAAAACGCCAACTCGCCGTTTGCGTGGAGGGTGTATGCCCTTCCCGTTTCTATTGCTTGCCTGACCATACTCTCCGGCTTCGTGGCTTATCAGCCGGCGCGGCTCTATTTTTTTGGCGACACCTGGGACCTGTTGTTCTTGTTTCACACCCGTCTGGGCTGGCGGGAAATGTGGATCACGCACAACGACCATTTCATCCCGCTATCGAAGGCCTTTCTGTATCTTGAGTATCTGTTGTTCGGGATGAACAATTTCCCATACCAGGCCGTCAACATTCTCATCCATGCCGCAAACACGGTCTTGCTCTACTTCTGCGCGGCGGAGTTATCGCCCCTGGTGGCGCCGCGTCTATTCGGTGCGTTGTTCTTTGGGCTCAGCGGCGTTCATTGGGAAGTGGTCATGTGGGAAACCGGACAACAGATCAGCCTGGCGCTTCTGTTCACGCTGCTAACTCTGTTGCTATACGGGCAGTTCTTTCGGCATCGAGATGTAAGGATGCTCGCATACGCATGGCTCGGCGGAGTGTGCGCCTGTTGTTCGATGGGCTTCGGGCTACTGGTGGTTCCGCTATTGATTGCGGAGGGAGTCATCCGGGGACGGCCGCAATGGAGACGCTCCTTGGCTATCTCGGCGGTGCTGGCTGTGGCTATATTGTTGTGCTATGCAGTCCTGCTTTGGTCTCACCATCCGCACTTCGCCAATGCCGGACACATTGCCCGCATCGGGCAGGTTGTGCAGCTCATTCCCTGGACCCTGAACGGCCTCCGCGATGGCTTGCTGATCCCTTCGGCGTCTCTCTTCGGGCCGCTGTTCTTGGGCGGGCTATCTCTCGCCGCGGGGCTGTTCTTGTGGCGTTTCTTCCTGTCACGCCAGCGGCTCTGTTTGCTGCTGGTCCCGGTGGTATTGGTGCTGGGTCCGTATCTGCTGACGGGAGCCGGCCGGCTGAGCATGGGCTTAAACACGGCCGCCAGCAGCCGGTACCAATATTTGCCGGTTGCGGGCCTGGCGCTGCTTTTGGTCTGGCTGGTGGGGGGTGTCATCGAAATTGCCGCCCGCCGTGATACGATGCTGCTGTTTCCGCTCGGGTTGGTAGCCCTGCTGACCCTTCCGGTCCACGCGATCTCCGGATATGCCTATGTGAGACAACACAGCCCCAGGTTTCTATGGGGCGAACAGGCGCGCCGGTTCGTGGATCTGGCCATCTACCAAAGAGCCCGGCAACCTAGCCCGGCGGGCATGGCTTGCGTCAGCCCGGAATTGAATTTACCGGCCAGCATATACCCATTTGCGTTTCCCCTCTTTCGGGTCCTGCCGATGTACGCCGCTGACGGAGTCATTCGAGACGAATGCACGGTCAGCCTACGATCTGCCCTGGAGACACCGGAGATAGAGCAGGACAATCTTCTGAAGGGAAGCGCAACGGGCGTGGATCCGGGTAAGTGGAGGTCATATGCCGCGGCGAAAGGATCGGCTGGCATTCCGGGCAGTGAGACGGCACACGTTGTGCGCATCGAGTTGCCGCAATCGGGCAGCGCGTATAGCTTGGATGTGCCTTGCGCCGGAACGTTCCACCCGTACAGTTTCGTAGCCTCGGTACAGCTTGTTTCCGGCGAACCGAATGCGCATCTGCGCATTCTCTCGAAAGACCGGGCAGGGAACATATTGAACGTAGTCCACTCCCCGCCGATTTCCTCCGCGCAGTTCGAGACCATCGTGGTGAGCGCGTACCCGGAACCGGGCGCCGATACCGTCGGCGTCGACTTCGCAAACACCGGCGCCTCCGGAGGGCCCGTGGCGCTTGCCGTGAAGAAAGCCGTTCTACTCCAACATCCGGTCTACGTACCGGTGGGAGACCTGCCCGTGCCACGATAGGGCTCCGCGTGGCGGGCTAACGCCAAGGCGGCAGGTCCGGCAAGTCCTGCAACTCCAGCCCGGCGTCCTCCACGGTGCGCCGGAGGTGGGGACTATAAAACGGATCGCCGCGCTCCAGCCAGGCAGCCCAGCGTTGCTCAAACAGATAGCGTTCTTCCAGGCGCACGCCGGCCTGGCGGGACTGGCACTCATAATGGCGCAGGACGGCCGCCGGTTCTACGATCACTTCGTAGCCGGCTTGGCGCGCCCGCAGGCACAGGTCCACGTCGTTGTAATTCACCGGAAACAATTCGTCGAATCCGCCCAGTTCCTCGAAAACGCTCTTGCGCATCGCCAGGCAGGCGCCGGTGACCGCGCAGACATTGCGTGTGAACGGCAGCCAGTTCCAATACAGAGCGCCAAACGTGTTGCGATGCAAATGTCCGGCGCCTTCCATGATCCCGATGACAATGCCCGCGTGCTGGATGGCTCCGGAAGGATACACCAGCTTCGCGCCGACCGCCCCCACTTCCCGCCGGTGGGCGTGCGCCAGCAAAGCATCCAGCCAGGCTGCATCGAGCGGCTCGACGTCGTCGTTCATGAACACCAGGATCTCCCCGGTGGCGTGGCCGGCCCCCAGGTTGTTCATCGCGGCGAAATTGAACGGCCCCGTATAGGGCACGCGCACACACGCGCAACCGTCGAGCAACCGGTCCATGGCGGCGGTGTCTCCGGTACGATGCTGCACCACCACGATCTCGCGATCCTGGTGCGAGGTTTGCCGCGCGATGGCCTGGAGGCAACGCTCGAGCAGCTTGGCGTTCCGCGAACAGATCACCAGGCTGGCCTTGACATGCTCCGGCACGGACCAGCGCACGCGATAGGTATTGGCGAAGACTCCCGGTGTCACCACCGCCTGCGCGTCGCGCCGCGCCACCACTTCGGAAAGAGCCTGCAACCCGGCGGCTTGTGTAAAAGGTTTCGCGGCCGCGCTCAGGGCGGTGGAGTCCGCGTGCTGCCGCCAGTGGTAGAGCACCCGCGGAATGTGCCGGATCACCGCCGGCCGCTCGGCCAGCCGGAGGGCCAGGTCATAATCCTGGCTGCCGTCGGTTCCGGCGCGAAACCAGCCGAGTTCGAGCAGCTTCGCGGTCCGCACCACCAGCAGGTGGCCCAAGTACATACCGCTGCGCAGCAGGTCCGGCGAAAAGGCCGGCTTGAAGATCGGCTGCAGGCGCCGGCCCTGGCTGTCCAGATAATCCTGGTCGCTGTACAAAAGATCCGGCTGCTGGTCCTGAACGGCTTCCGCCACAGCGTACAACGCGTACGGCGCCAGCACATCGTCCTGATCGAGGAAACCCGTATACTCCCCGCTAGCGAGCTCTCCCGCCCGGTTGGAAGTCCCCACAATACCCAGGCGGTCGCTGGAACGTGCAAACCGGATGCGGGAGTCGGATCGGCCGTCAAGTCCGCGCAAACCCGTAAAGTACTCGGCGACCCAGCCCTGCCCGGAGGCATCGTCGCAAACGCAAAGCTGCCAGCAGCCGTAGGTCTGCCGCAGAACCGACTCCACGGCGGCTTCCAGCCAGTCCCGCCGCGGATTGTGCACCGGCAGAACCAGGCTGATGAGCGGTTGTCTGGCGAGCCTGCGTTCGCCTGGCGGGCGCTCGCTCTCCACCCACAGCCGGTAGCGGTCCGTCACCGTGTGAGGATGCGCCAGTTTCAGATAGAGCGGGTGGAGCGGAGAGTGCAGGAGCAACTGCCCGAGACGGCCTTTCCAATCCCCCAACACCCGCCCGGGCCATTGCAGCGTCCGCAGGAAGCGGCTGTTTTCGATCGCCAGGAGCCGGCGCTCCAGCTCGGCATAATGCCGTACTGCTTGCTTCTCATCCGCTTCGACGCGCGCCAGCGCCTGTTCGAGGTACCCGGCCAGAGCCGACAGTTCCTGACGCGACGGCGGGGAATCGGCGCGCTGCAGCCGTTCCTGCAGCTCCGCAATCGCTCTCCGTAGCTGCTTGCTGTTTTCCGCCAACGCTCCTCACATGACGCGGTTCGCGGTCTGGCGCCCCGCATAGGCCGCCGAGACATCCGCCACCGAACCGCTCAGCATCAACTCACCGTGGTCCAGCCATAGGGCCCGATCGCACAACTGATGAATGATGGCCGTATGCGAAACACACAGCAAAGTCTTCCCCGAATTCCGGAACTCATGTATTTTCTCGAAGCACTTGGCTTGAAACGCCGCGTCGCCCACCGCCAGCACTTCATCGATCAACAGCACTTCCGGATCCCTGTGGATGGCCACGGAGAACGCCAGCCGCATGATCATGCCCGTCGAGTAGGTGCGCAGCGGTTCATCGATAAACTCGCGGACGCCCGAGAACTCCACAATCTCCTCGAAGATCTCTTTGGTCCGTTGGCGCGACAGGCCCAGCAGCGCGGCATTCAACCGCACATTTTCCCGGCCGGTCAACCCCGGATGAAAGCCCGAACCCAGCTCCAGCAATGCGGCTACCTGTCCGTTCACCGTCACCCTGCCTTCGTCCGGCTCGCACAGGCCCGCCACCAGCCCCAGCAGCGTGCTCTTGCCGGCGCCATTGCTTCCGATCACCGCCAGGCTTTCCCCCGGCTCCACGGTGAAGGAAACATGCTTCAACGCGAAAAAGCGATCCTCCCTCTGGCGCAGCAGGAATCGCGTCAAATGATTGCGCAACAACATCTGCCCCGCATGCCGGCGAAAGCCCTTGGAGACGTTTTGAAATTCAATCACGCTCATGGGCTCTCACAAGTGATCGTAAAAGCGCCGTTGCAGGCCGCGAAACACGATCAGGCCGGAAGCCAGCATGAAGGCCGAAATTCCGGTGAGCTTGAGCAGCAGGGTGGTGCCCGGCCGCACCCCGTCGATCAGTATATCCCGCATCGCCAGGACCAGCGCCGCCACCGGGTTTAACTGGTAAATGCCTTTATAGATCGGCGGAATGACCGAAAAGGAATAAAACACGGGCACCAGCCAGAACAGCACCGTGTTGGCCGATTCCACCAGGTAGCGCATGTCCCGGATATACACGTTGAGCGCCGACGTAATCAAGGAGAGGCCGCAGACAAAGACTACTTCCAACCCCCAGATCACCGGCAGCCAGATCCAGTGACGGTTGGGAGTCTTGCCAAACAAAAACACGAGAGCAAACAAAAGGCCGATCTGAATAACCAGGTGCACGCAGTTGGAAAGTACCGCCGCCAGCGGAATGATTTCACGCGGAGTGGCTACGCGCTTAATGAGGTTGCTGTTGTCCACCAGCGAGGTTGTCCCGGAAAGCCAGGCCAGAGTGAAGAAGTTGAATGGGACTAAACCGCACATTACAAACAACGCAAAATGTGGACTTGGATTCTTGAATACCTTCGTGAAGATGAAAGTAAGTACCCCCATCATGATCAGAGGATTTAAGAGAGACCAGAATACTCCCAGTGACATGTTCCGGTAGCGGATCTTAAAATCCTTCGCGATCAGATTGGATAAGAGGAAAAGAGTGTCGCCACGCCACATGTTGGCCGCGCTGGAAACCCCTGAGTATAACACATGCTAGACTGTGGGGCAGGCGGTGGGCGCCCGGTGGGGCGGCTCGCGGAACCGTCCTGCTTCAGGATTCCCATCGTGTTGACGCCCCTAATGGTCGCGGCTTGCGGACGCAGCGGCACCACGGCTCTGATGTCCTTACTGACAGCCGATCCGCGCGTGTGCTGCGATCGTGTCTATCCCTATGAGCACCGTTACTTGACCTACTTCGCAAAGCTGGCGGTGCTGCTGGAGCGGCAGGATCCTACGGTTCGAGTGACTGGCAAACAGCTCTATGACTTTGGCGACGCCGGCTTCGGCTCTTATCCTTGGGATCGGGCCGTCGCCGGCCTGCTGGGCGATCCGGCCCCCGCGCCGGGCGCGATGGCGAAGCGCTGGCTGCGCAGTCTGTGGGACGTCTTTGGTCAGCATGTTGCCGAAGCGGCCCCCGGCGCCGCCTTCTACGCCGAGAAGGTTCCAGCCTGGCTGCCGCCAGTGGTGCGCGAGTGTTTTGATTCGTTGACTCTCTATCTGTTCCGCGATCCGCGGGATATTTATCTTTCCGCCAACGCCTTCATGCGCAAGCGGGGACGCCCCGGGTTCGACCGGTTGCCGGCGGATACCGACCGGGACTATGCGCGTACCCTGGCGCACGGATTCCTGAATTACTTCGAGAACTACTTCATGGATCGATACCGGGACGATCACATGGTGGTTCGATACGAGGAGTTGGTTCAACAGCCGGACCATCTGGCGGCACGGCTGGAACAGCGGCTGCAGCTTCACTTGCGATGGGATGCCCCGGGCTCCTGGCTGGAGATGCATCGCACCTCGTCCGACCTGGCGCGCTCGGTGGACCGCTGGCAGCGCGAGCCGCTGCCAGAAGGCGTCGCCGGATTTCTGGAGACCTATCTGCGCGCGGAGATGGCGCACCTGGGTTATGCGCCTGGTGCGGCTCGTCGCCAGGATCCGCTTCCCAGCCTGGAATTCCGTTCCGGCGCTCTGGATCTGGGACGGGCGCCGTGTTCCGCCGACGGCCAGGTCGATCTCCAACCGGATGCCGCGGAAGCGCGAGTCACCGGCGGCGATTTCTGGATGATCCTGCCGCTGCCATCCTTCGATGCGGGCGCCGTCCGGGAGATCTGGGTGTCGTTGAAAGGTGCGGTGGGGGACTCCTGTTCCGTATACTGGCGGGGTGATGCCGGGGATTTCTCGGAGGAGCGCTGTCTGCGACTGCCCTACCGGGGCGCACAGCATTGGCAGGTGCTGCGCTTCCGCGTTGCCCAGCATCCGCTGTGGACGGGATCGATCGCCGGATTGCGCTTGGACCCATTCAACGAAACAGGGCCCCCGATGCGCCCGGTTTCGGCGCGCAGTGGATTCATCCGTTGGTTGCGCCTGGTGGAGTAGATTCTAAAATTGAATGAGATGATCCACGCCGAGCGCCTGGCACAGGCCGAGCGTCTCAAAGAAGTCGCTTTCGATCTGTACGAGCGCTACATCCTGCTCGAGCGGATTGGGGAGTTCTTTCGCCCGCCGGAACCGCCCTACCGGGTCCTCGACGCAGGCGGCCATACCCCGGCATTTTGGCCCGGGTTCTCCTCGATGGCCGGAGCGGTGATCCCGGACGCCAGCGTGACCGTCGTGGACTCGCTGTCCCGCGCGGAGTTGCGCAATTACGTACAGGCCAGCCCTCTCCGGCTTCCCTTTGCCGACGGAGCGTTCGATCTGGTCTGTTCCATCGACACGCTCGAGCATCTCCCGGACGAACAGAGACCGGCGCTGGTAGCCGAACTCTTGAGGGTGACTCGCGACGGTCTGTACATCGCGTTTCCGTTCGAATCCGCAAGCAACCGTTGGGCCGAGTCCATTCTCGTGGAATACGCCGGCGTGGCGCTCAAAGAGACGATACCAGCGCTGCTCGAGCACCGCCGGTTCGGTCTCCCGGGCCGCGATTTCTTGCAGGGCCTGTTTGCAGGCAACCCATATCCGTGGATCAATTTCGAGCAGGGCAACACCGACGTTTGGCTGCTGATGATGCTGACCTACCACAGCCTGCGCCGGCCCGGCACGGATTTTGTCCTGGAGCTGAACCGGCGTTTCAACGAAGTCTATGCGGCGCAGGATTGGACGGCGCCCGCTTATCGCACCGGGTATGTGCTCTCCAAGCGGCGCGGCGCCGGGGATCTGGAAACCCTGCGCGCGTCCTTCGTGTCCACCGGGAAACAAGCCGGCCTACAAGCCGTGCTGTCATTCTGCCAGCTCTTCTTGAATCTTGCCCAGAGCGGGCGCGTGACTGTCGACAAAGACCGGCACATCGGAAATATCGAAACAGAGTTGAAAATCACGCAGGCGCGGCTCGAACAGGCGCAACGGGAGTTTACCCAACAAGCGCTCGATAGCCGCGAGCTAAATGGCCTGGCCTCGGAAATCGCCTCACAAGTGGAACAGGTGCGGGAGCAACTCCGCGACCTGCAAAGCCAGTTCGCGCAGGCGCACGCCGACCATGTGGAATCGCAGACCCGTCTCGACCGCCGCCTGCGAGACCTTGAAGTGGGCCAGGTGACCAACAAACGCGCCATCCAAGCCATCTATGACAGCCGTATTTGGCGGGCGTTCAGCAGCGTGGGAGGGCTGTTGCTGCGCGCTACCGGCCAGACGGCCCCGGCTCGCGCGGCGGCGCCGGCATCCTACCGCGAGGCATCGCACCGCGGGGCCTCCCGGGAACGGCTGACCGGCGGCGATTTCCTGGGCCTGGTCTGCGACCACCCCGGCGGCCAGGGCACGATCCCGGTGCGCGATGTGGTCGAGATCCGCGGCTGGGCGCTGGCCCGCTCGGGCATCGACCGCGTGGTGGTGCGGGTGGGCAACCAGCCCCCGGAAGCGGCCGCATACGGGATTCTCCGGCAGGACGTAGGCCGCAGCTATCCCGAGATTGCCGGTTCCGATCACGCGGGCTACCGGTTCTTCTGGGACACAACCGGCTTGCCGGAGGGCCCCCGTACGGTGCGTGTGCGGGCGATCGCCCGGTCCGGCCAGCGCCAGGAAGTTACCTGCAATGTCGTGATCGACCGCAGTTCCTCGCCCGGCTACGACTTGTGGATTGCGCGCAACGAGCCGACCGCGGAGCAGAAGCGCCAGATGCGCTGGGAGATCGCGAAGTTTCCCGTAAGTCCGCGGATCGATATCGCCGTGCCGGTGCATAAGACGCCCATCGGCGTGCTGACCCGTTGCATCGAGTCCGTGTTGGAGCAGATCTATCCGAACTGGGAGCTGTGCCTGGCCGACGACGGCTCGGGCGATCCTGCCATTACCGGCCTTTTGCAGCAGTACGCCGAGCGCGATTCCCGCATTCGTGTGCTGGCGCTGCCCCGGAGCCAAGGCATCTCCGCCGCTACCAATCGAGCCTTGGGCCAAAGCTCCGGCGAGTACGTCGCTTTTCTGGACCATGACGACGAACTCGCCGACTTCGCTTTGTGGGAAGTGGTTCGCGCGATTCAGGCGCATCCCGGCACGGATCTGTTCTACTCCGACGAAGACAAGATCGACGAACACGGCCGCCGCTACGATCCTTTCTGCAAGCCGCGCTGGTCGCCGGATCTGTTTCTCTCCTGCAATTACCTCTGTCACTTCGTGGTGGCCAAGCGAGCGCTGCTGGAGCGCGCCGGCGGGCTGGACGAAGCGTACAACGGTTCTCAGGATTACGAATTCCTCCTCCGCGCCACCCGCCACACGCAGAAGATCGAGAGGATTCCCAAGATCCTTTACCACTGGCGGGCGCTTCCGGGCTCGGCCGCCAGCGCCGCCGGGGACAAGCCGCAAGCCGGCGACGACGGCAGACGAGCGCTGGTTTCGCACCTGGCGAGCGCGGCGCCCGGCGCCACGGTGGAGGAGGTGAAAGCATGCCGCTACCGCGTCCGCTATCCCATCGCCGGAAATCCGCGCGTGGCGATTCTGATCCCGACCAACGGCCATCTGAACCTGTTCCGCGCCGCGGTGGAAGAGGTGCTGGACAAGACCTCCTATGCGAATTACGAAATCCTGCTGATCGACAACTCGCGGGACTCGCGCCTGGAAGATTACGCCGCGCGGCTGACGGCCCGCAAGCTCCCGGTCCGCCATTTCGACTGGCGCAACCAGCCGTTCAATTTCTCCAGCATGAACAATGCGGCGGCGCGCGCCACCGATGCGCCGTATCTTCTGTTCCTCAACGACGACACCACCATCATCACCCCGGAATGGCTCTCGGCCATGTTGGAGCACGGCCAGCGCCCCGAGGTGGGCGCGGTCGGCGCGCAACTGTGGTATCCCGACGATTCGATCCAACATGCCGGCGTCGTCATGGGCCTGTACGGCAATTGCAGCCACGCGTTCAAGAACCAGCCGGCCAAGCAGCCGCATTACTTTGACTTTCCGGAGCTGATCCGCAATTGCAGCGCGGTTACCGCCGCCTGCCTGCTGGTCGCGCGCCACAAGTTCTTCGAAGCCGGCGGATTCGACGAAACCAACCTGGCCGTTGCGTTTCAGGACGTGGACCTGTGCCTCAAACTATTGGAGCTGGGCTATCGAAACATCTACACACCTTATGCCAAGCTCTATCACTACGAATCGGCCACCAAGAACGAGAGCGACAAGATTCCGCATCCCGCCGAAGACAACTATATGAAAAAGAAATGGGCGAAGTACATTGCCGACGATCCCTACTACAATCCCAACCTGGCGCGCCGCCGGGAAGACTTCAGTCTCGCGGTGGAGTGAGGCGTACCGCCCATGCGCCTGATCGGATGCGTGGACACGCTCAACGATACCGGCATCTCCGGCTGGGCTGCCGACGAATCGGAGCCGGAGCAGCAGGTCTTCGTGGATATTCTGGTCAATTCGCTGCTGATCGCGACCGTACGCGGCACGATCTTCCGCGAAGATCTGCGCCAGGCGGGCATCGGAGATGGCCGCAAGGGTTTCCAGTTCGATCCCGGCCCTTACCTGAACCCCGGACGCAACGATGTGGAGGTGCGCTACAACGGCACCGGCGAACCGCTCCCGAGGGGGCAAGCCCGCTTGATCCGGCGTGCCGGCAGCAAGCTGTCCGGGCCGTGCGCGCCGTTTCTCGCAGCGCTCCAGGCCTATTACCACTTCAGCCCCAGCCACCACATTTGCGAGGCCGGTTCCGGGCGATTGCAGGGCGCCATTCTGGAAGCCCAACTGCCGTTCCGAAAGTATTCCACGCTGGATTGGGGGGCGGATCCGGCGGCCGCCGCGCAGTTTGATAAGGCGGACCTGGTAATCTCATCGGGCGCCGCGCAATCGCCGGCGGAGTTTACCGCGGTCCTGACGAATCTCGCGGAGCATCACACCCGGCGGCCGGGTTACGTGGCCTTCGACTTTGCGGAAACGGAGGAAGCCGAGACGCAGATTCGCCGTGCGTTCCTCGAGTGCGGAGTGCCGCGGGTACAATTCGATTCCATTGCTTCCGGCCTGGGCGGTGCGCGCCGGCTGTTCGCGTTCGGCGAACTGGGCGGCGCCGAAAACTCCGGAACCGAACCACTGCCGGTGCTGGCGCATATCCACGTGCCGAAGTGCGCGGGCACCTCGTTCCGGTACCTGTTCGAGAATTACTTCGGGCCGCGGCACCTGCGCCTGTACGTAAACGACACGTATTTTGTCTACACGGAAGACGCTCTGCGGAACTACCTCCTGGCGGCGCCGGAGAGCCGCGCTCTCAGTTCCCACCACGTGCGCACTTACCCGCGCTGGCTGGCCGGCCGCGAAATGCTATACATCACGTTCCTGCGCGAGCCCGTCTCGCAGTTCGTCTCTTACATGACGCATATCAAAAAGCACTACGCGGGCATCACCTCGAAAAGCCTGCTCGCGGCGGTGCCGCCGGACGCGCCCCGGCTCACGCTGCGCGAGTTCGCCAGGTGGCTGCTGACCCACGACCGCGAAATCCCGTTCCGCGAGAATCACAACGTGAACTTCTTCGCCCGGCACGGCACAACCACCGTGCCGGATACGCTGGCGGCTGCCAAATGCGCGCTAAGCGGTTTCTTCTTTGTCGGCATCACGGAGCGCATGGAGGAAAGCATGCGCAAGCTGCAAGCGCTGGCGCGGTCGGCCGGACTGGATTTTCCGCCGGACCCCATACCGTTCGAGAATACGTCGAGCGATTACCGGGACGACTTGAGCTGGATCGATCCCGCCGACGAGGTCGGATCGCTGCTGCTGCGCTCGGTCGAGAAAGACCGCCAACTCTACGATTGGGCGGTTGCCTGTTTGGAGCAGGATTTCTGGCCCGGTCACAGGCCCAGGAAGCGGCTGGAGCTATCCGATGGCCGGGCGTGAAGATAACGTCCCGTGGTGCTGATGCTGGCATGGCCCAGGGTAGCCTGCACCAGGTGTATGGGTGCGCCGTGGTCGAGCGCGTGGGAGGCGTGCGCGTGCCGCAGCCAGTGCGGCGAAACCGCCACATCCATGCCGGCGCGCCGCGCAGCTTGGCGTACGATGCGCAGCACGCCGACGGGTGTCAGGCCGCCGCCCTTCTTGCGCGACCGGAAAACCGGCTGGTCGCCGCCGTCTGCTTCGCCGCGCAGTTGACTGAGTTGCTTCCAGACAGCCGCCGGCAGGCGGACGGCGCGCGTCTTGCCGCCCTTGCCCAAGACCGTGATCTGCGCGCTGTCTCCGTTCGCCACGATGTCGCGCCAGCGCAAGCCGCACAGCTCGCTGACCCGCACTCCTGAGGCGTAGAGCAGGGTCAGCAGGGCGCGGTTGCGCCGATTCGGCTCCAGGTCCAGCATGCGGTGTACGCCTGCTTCCGGCAGGATGCGTTCTGCCAGCCGGCCGCGGACCGCAGGCAGCCGCAGGGCGCCGCCCACGTCGAAGGGCAGGTATCCAATGCGGTGTCCGAAAGCCAACAGCGACTTGATGGCCGAGAGCGCCCGATAGCGGCTGGCCGGGGACAGCGACGCCACGGAATCGGCGAAGGCCTGCAGGTCGGACATCGTGACAGCGGCCAACGGCTTCGCAATTCGGGAGCGCAAGCGAGCGGCGTCGGCGGCGTAGGCCCGCTGCGTGTGCGGGCTGCGTCCGTGGAGCCAGATGTCGATCAACTGGTTATCGCTGGCGGCCTGTGAAGTCATTACGACCACAGGGGTCGGATGGTCGAGCGCCGTTGAGTCGGTCAATAGCACAGTATAAACCGAAGCTTTGAGCAAAAGAATGATAATAATACTTATCAGTCTTTATGGCGGAATTCTATTTGCACATTTGTGCGCAAACGATAATCGGGCACGGGCGATCGATCAATCGAAGCCCAAAGTATTGAAAACCAAAGCCTATAGCCAGGCAGGGGCGGTTGCGCCGCGCGTCCGAAGAATGAATTGCGGGGCGGAACTTGGCTGGAGCGGGTCTGGAGTGGCGCGGCGATCCGCTCAGAATTTGGAGACGGTGCCGCCGTAGTTCGCCACCCAGACATTGACGCCGTCAAAGGCCACAAAGCCGGGCGTGACGCCTGCCGGATACGTGCCCACAAGCTGGCCGTCGCTGGCCCGGATCTCGGTAGCGTCGTCCGTGTTTTGATTGCCCACCCAGATGTTGGCGCCGTCAAAGACTGCGCCGTTGGGCCCGTTTCCGACTGGGAAGGTACCCAGATTGGCGCCGTCGCTGACCCGAAACTTGGTGATGGTGCTGTCGGTCCAATTCGTCACCCACATGTTGGACCCGTCAAAGACGAGGCCGTTGGCATTGCGTCCCGCGGGATAGGTAGCCAGTATCGCGCCGTTGCTGGGGTTCAATTTGTTGACGTTGTTGGTGTGCCAATTCGACACCCAGATGTTGGCGCCATCATACGCCACGTCGACAGGTCCGCCGCCTGGGGATACGTTGTAGACCCCCAACACCGTGCCGTCGCTAGCCCGGATCTTCGTAACGTTGGCGCTGTCGTAGTTCGCCGCCCAGACGTTGGCTCCGTCGAAGCAAAGTGCGTTCGGGCCGACTGCTCCCGTAGCGGTGACGGTTCCTAATACCTTCCCATCGATGGCGCGCAATTTGGCAACGTTATTTCCGGTGCCGTTCGCGATCCAGATGTTAGCGCCGTCATAGGTGATTCCAGTTGGATAAGTCCCGCCTGTTGTATAACTTGCCAGTTTTTTACCGTCGCTGGCACGCAGCTTAGTTACAGTATTACTGGCGGCCCCGGTCACCCAGATATTCGCTCCGTCATAAACGGCAGCCCAACCCCCGGATCCAACCGGGAAACTGGTGACAGAATTACCGCGGTACCAGCGCAGCAGTGCGATGGCCGCCTTATTCGTGCCGGCAGGGCCTTGGGGTCCGGGAGGGCCTTGCGCTCCAGCCGGTCCTGCCGGTCCGGAGGCCCCCGCCGGCCCGGTAGATCCTTGAGGACCTGTGGGTCCCGCCGGTCCGGTAAGCCCGGTCGGTCCGGCAGCCCCGGCTTTGCCCAAGGTCAGGTCCAGAAATGCAAATTGACCGTTGCAATTGATCGAAAGGCCGTACGAACCGGGTGTAACGCTAGCGGGCAGGGTGGCCACGATGGCCTGATTGGTGTAGGAGACCACGGTCAAAGTGGCGCCCGGGAAGTTCACGACCGGCGCTACACCGGTGGGACTGAAATTCTGACCATTAATGGTGAGCTGATTCTTCGAAAAATTCACCATCGCGCTGTTGACTACTGGCGCGGTGGCGGCCGAAGTCCGCGCCGTTATGAGTAAGGCGGCGAGTGTTGTAAGCGCTATTACGCGCAAGCCGGATGCCATGGTTGGGTTCCTCCTTTCTTCTTTGTGGGAGCCGCACTCATAGCTTGGATACGGTCTTCGCGGTGTAGTTGGCGATCCAGACATTGGCCCCGTCAAAAGCTACGCCGTACTGACCGGCTACGGGAACGGTTGCGACGATTGCTCCCGTGTTGGCTTGCAGCTTCGTAACGTTGTTCGTGCCCGCCACCCAGATGTTGCTCCCGTCAAAGACCACGCCATAAGGCTGCGCGCTTTGCGACACGTTAAAGGTCTGCGTCGCTCCATTCGCCAACACTTCGGTTACGGAGTTGTTACCTTCGTTGGCCACCCAGATGTTCGCTCCGTCAAACGCCACCCCTGTGGGATGTGTTCCGACTTGATACGTGTTCACCACGTGGCCATCGCTGCCACTCAGCTCCACAACGTTGCCGCTGGTATAGTTCGTGACCCAGACGTTAGTCCCGTCGAAAGCTACACCCCGGGGATAAGTTCCCCCGGACGAATAGACATTGACGACCGCTCCGGTGCTGGCCAGCAACTCAGTGACATTGTTGGTGGAGTTATTGGTTACCCAGATATTGGCGCCGTCAAAGGCCACGCCTTCCGGCTGGGTGCCGCCACCCAATGGAAAGGTTCCCAAAGTATTGGCGGGGTTGTTGCCCTGCAATTTGGTCACGGTGTTTCCGGAGGCGTTGGCGATCCATATGTTGGCGCCGTCATAGGCGACTCCTCGCGGGCTGGCGCCGGCAGAATACGTGCCGAGCACGGTTCCGTCGTTAGCCTGCAGCCGGGTAATGGTTCCGTCGCCGTTGTTGGTGACCCACATGCTCGCGCCATCGAACGCGATCGCGGCGGGATTCGTGCCCACCTGGAAAGTCGTTCCCTGGTTCGCGCTGTACCAGCGCAGAATACTGATCTGGGAAGTCTCCGGACCGGGAGATCCGGGCGGTCCGGTGGGCCCCGTGGGACCGGTGGAGCCCTGCGGCCCAGTCGGCCCTTGCGGCCCTTGCGCTCCCGCCGGCCCCTGCGGCCCAGTCGGCCCTTGCGGCCCTTGCGGTCCGGCCGGTCCGACGGTTCCCAGTGTGATACTAAAGCTGGCCTGCTGGCTGTTGCTATTGGTCAGTTTGAGGGTAAACGAGCCCGGCACGATTTTGGCGGGCAGGTTAGCGGCCACGGTGGTATTGGTGAAGCCGGCCACCGTAAGAGTGGTGCTGCCCAAAACCACCGTAGGCGCGACGCCGGCGGGATCGAAGCCTGTACCGCTGATGGTAAGTTGGGCGCCGGCCGAGGTGACAATCGCGCTATAAATGGCCGGGCCAGCGCTCCAGGCCGACGGCGTGGCAGCCACCGCGAGGGCGGCTGCCAGCATGACTTTATATCGAACTAACATGTGAAGACAGTCCTTCCGCAATGCGGGATGCGCCCGCTGGTTCGGTAGCAATGGGCCTAGGTAAGTGGCGGCTTATAGAGACTGGGCATACGCCAGATGCGATAATTTTGCGGCGCCTGGATGTTCAGGACCTGCGTGCCCGTGTCCGTACCGGCCGTGGGGAGTATCTCCTCGATATAGCTGACGAAGGTCAGGGTGTGGGAGAGGAAAACATCCGACGGCAGGAAGGAATAATTCCCATCGGAGAGCAATTGGGCGCTGCCGTCGCCGTAGGACTGGTATCCCATGTCCTGACTCAACACCGGCGAAACGGTGAGGGCGCTCTCGTTGATGTTGAGGGCCATGCCACGGCTGTTGCCGGTGCCCACGCCCTCCATGCATCCGGTGGAGAGGCCGGCGGTGGACCAGCGGGTATTGCCGTTATCGAATACGGTGATCGGTCCCGTGCCGCCGTTTTCAAGAGCCCATTCGTGCTGATGGGAGAACCAAGGCCAGGGATCGTTGTAAGTATTCGTGAAGGTGAAGTCGCCGCACGGGCCCATGCGCCACTTGATGTTACCGGTACCCAAGCCGCCACTCTGGACGCCGTTGTTATAGTCGATCTTCACGACCCAGTCCTGATTCCGCATCGACATGACGATATCTTTATCTTGAGGCCAGTAATACAAGGCGTTGGCATGGAGCCAGTCCTTGGCTTTGGGAGCGATGCCGGAAGTCACGAGAAAAATCTCGGGGCAGCCGCCAGACAGGCCGGCGGAGCAGGTTTCCCCTAAGACGGGCGCGCGGTTGAAATCAAGCTGCGGGGCGCCGCCGTCGTGTTGAAAGGAATCAAAATACCAGACTACTTGCCAACTGCTGTTCAACACGATGATCATGTCTCCGATCACGTCCACCGGGAGACCGGTAGTGTCGCCCTGTGTTCCTGGGGGAAAGATCTTCTCAATGGCCACCAGCACGGCGGTCTGGCCATTGGGCAGAGTCTGAATCGCGTCATGGTGGAAAGAGTCGATGCAGGCGGCACCGACCGGCGCCGGACTGGCGATGGTGTTGCACAAGACGGCGTTGGTTGCGCCCAGCGCGACCAACTGGTGAGAGAGAACACCGATATTGGTTTCCTTGATGATGTTGCCTGCCAGATCAATCTGATCGAGCAATTGCAGTTGGGTCGAGGCCGAGTCCCATGAGGCGCCGCTTTGCATCGTCAGCATGGTGCCGTTCTGCAGGGGACGTGTCAGAAAGATACTCTGGCCGGGGTTGTAATACCAGATAATCTTGCCGGATAAGTCAGTCGCCACAGCGGGGTAGATGGGCGTAGCGCCGAACTGGAGAAGGTTTTGCAGAATGACCCAGTCGGTCGTATCGGTAGTGGAACCGGCCGCGGTATTAATCGTAAATTTCGGGAAAGTGACATTCTTGGGCAGCGCCCCGGTGGTGAAGTTAACGACGGTGCCGAGGGTGATCTTACCCGAGGTTTGTGTCTCGGCGACCATCTGATAGGCCGTGCTTGGATACATGCCCGCGATTTCAAAGTTCATCGTCGCGGGAGGATGGCAGGTGGTAAACGGGGTGGTAATGGCAGGCGCGCTCTTGGAGACGGGTTGAAAGCGGACCGCCATGCTGCTGCCCGACGCGCAGGAGGGAGCGCTGAACAAGGCGACCAGTGGATTCGCGGTTGCGGTAACTACGGGAGTCGTGCCAGTGACTAATGGATTGACCTGAAAGAGAGCGGTTTTCGAGGCCGTTTCCCCGGAAGCGAAGTCCTTGATGACGACTTCAATTTTGTATACGCCTTCAACGCCAGTGGGCCCCCAGACGAAGGGCTGCGAAGTCCAGACACCGGCTGAGGAGGTGCCGACGTTGAAATCTTTAACCATGGCGAAAGACTGCGCGGGGACGGCGACGTTGAACTGAAAAGTCAGTGGACCGGGATTGGAGTCTGTCGCGGTCACCGTCCAGGTGACGGGCGTGCCGAGCAACTGGGGCGATTTAGGCGATGGAGTCAGCGCCGTAATCTGGACTGTGGCGTATGCCGGAGCACACAATACGGCCAAGAGCGATGTGAAGTAGAACAACTTGTTTTCTAGAGTTTGCATAAGGACGGCTCCCTTCCTTGGGCCACCAGTCATGAAGAATACACGTGCGGCGGAAGGGCTGTCAAGGACCGAGCCGCGGGAGCAATACCAGAGAGCAACGCGGTTTTCGCGTCGAGATTGCCGGGTGGGAGGCGACAACAGGGTATGAAAAGATGCTTCGGCGGGCAGTCATTCAATTGTGAACTGGTCAAGTTGTTGAAGTCAATAGCTTTAGTATGGCGGGCGCGGGCCAAAGTCTCACTTTCTTAGTACTATCGCTTTCGAAGGCAAGGTTAATTTGCCTTAGTACCACTATTTTCTCGAAAGTGAAGTTAATGGTC
>Ga0335079_10002085_pt1 | contig 23093 bp, 16 predicted proteins | sample Lox_Sample_33_FD_206719 | JGI IMG/M metagenome (GOLD analysis project Ga0335079, IMG submission 206719) | Soil microbial communities from Loxahatchee National Wildlife Refuge, Florida, United States - Lox_Sample_3.3 | ecosystem: Environmental > Terrestrial > Soil > Wetlands | place: USA... | reverse complement strand
CTGCGAACTTTAGATAAGCTCGACATCTTCCTCCCTAAACCGGCCCCGTCAGGTCGGTCAACTTGGCCCCGCCGCGATACGACGCGGCGGGGTCCTCTCAGAGATCCAGCGCGGGCCCCAGCGTAACGGCAAGGAGAGGGAGGTCCAAACACTAGCTGAAAGAATAACAGAGCGTCGGACGGAACGAGGCCGGGAGCTTATAAGCGCGTAACCGGATGCGGATTGATGCGGGCTTTATCGGCGCGTAGCTTCGCCACGTCGAATCGGGGTCGTCATGTACATGATCGACTCGAAGACCGTAGTAGGTAACCAATCGAGCGCGGACTCTGGCTTCGGCCAAGCGGTGCGTTGTAATGTCCGGAGCAATGCCATCAGCGGACGCGCCGCACGTCAAGCAGACGAGAAATCGCGACAGGCTTTGCGCTGCCGCAGATCCGCGGTGGCTCGGGAGACGGCTGGGCGGTGGGGGACGCCCCTTCGCCGCTATCGCCAGACCTTGAGAGCGGCGAGAAATCCGGCGCCACCGGCCACGGCTCGGGCGGCGCTGCTCGCGGATGAGCGCCACCAGCCCTCGAAATTTCCCAGACCAAGGGTGTTTTTAATAGCCCGTCGCGCTGCCGCCGAAGGAGGCCGATCATGCGCCGATCGCTGTCGCTGGGCTTGCTGCTCGTCAGCCGGCAGGTCCATGCGCCTTGCACCAGTGGCCCTACATTTGGGCTCGATGCTGGCTTTTGTGATTTCCACTAATTTCATTAAGTCTTGACCTTGGTCAATTTCGTATTCAACGGATGACATAGGCTGAGAGGTCCCCTTTATCGAAGCAGAGCAGCATGATGAATGCCGTCATAGGGCAGTACGAAACATCTTCGACTGCAAGACCGCGCTATGAAATCGGACGATCCGACGGCTGGGCCGAGCAGGAACCAAGGCGGGAGGCGTAGATGCTTCGAACGATCTTGGCAACGGCCATAGCGCTGTCGTTGGCGGCGAGCGCAACGGCGCAAACGAAGGCGGAGTCGCAACTGAAACGCTCGGCCGAGACCATCTTTTCCAAATACCTGGAAGCGTTCAACAGCGCTGATCAACGCGCGCTTAAGAACCTCTACTCGCTGCATGCCCTCTTCCTCAACCGCTTTGGCGTGAGCCCGTCGGATCAAATCGAGCAGCAGACGCAACGTATCAAGGCAATGCGGATTAAACTTCAGGGCAACTTGCAATACGTGGAGCAGATCGATTCCGACACGGTCCTTTCCTACGGCAGCTATCACGTCACTTATCAGAATGCGCGGGAAAGCGACGAAGGCACCTGGATGCAAGTGCTAAAAAAGCAAGGCTCCGACTGGAAAATTCGGGCGATGGCTCTGGTCGTCAAATCTGAACCCGGCGGCATAGCCAGTGGTAGCAGCAGTGTGAAATAGGAACGGAGCATGAGCCTGAAAGCCGGGCACGAATGTCGCGGTGTGAAGGCGCGGCGATGCCGCACCGCTTGCGCGGCTCGCGCACCAAGGGCATGCCGTCCGTGATCTCGCTCCCCGCACGCGTCGCGGCGAAGAAAAGGCGCAGCGCAGTCGCGGCAGCGTTCAGGTCGGGAGCGGCGACGCCGCTGAAGGACAGATGCAGCTGATAGCGCAGCAGTTCCTTCGCGTTCGCTTGCTCCGGCGAGTGGTCATGGAAAGCGATGACGTTATTGAAGGCACGACGGAAGATGTCTGGGTCCACGGCGCGAATTTAAGGATCGTCACGTCTTCGATCATGCGTCGGCGTAGCGCGCTGAAAGGTGCTTCAGTCACGGGGTGCTCTAGGTCAGTCACGGGGTGCTCTAGGTTGAGCACCCTCGGAGACGACGCTCCTATCCCGTTACCGCGCTGCTCTCTCCACCCACGCTGCCGCAGACCCGATGCACGGCATCGCTGCCACAATCAGGCTCAGTGCGCAACCATGCGCGAGACACGCCCGCATAACCCTTGCAATGACATTCAAGGGGTTCGCGATCACGGGCTATCGCGGCGAGCTCGATCCCGACATGGGCGTCGGAGGCCCCGCAAGCGCTACCGCAACGCCGGACGGCGCAAGCGTGAATTGGAGTCCTTGGTTCGTCGCTGCAACATGCATGACGACGCCATTTTGATTTTGCATCGCGGTAACCGATCCGCCGCCGGCGACCGTAACGCCGGCCGACACCGCCGTGTAGTTCCCGGGAAAATCCTCGACTTTGGTCAGATGGTAGACGCTGCCGGATGCCTTCACCGACGACGCGCCGACATTAACGATGCTGAGCCCGTTGACGGTGAAAGGGTAATCCATTCCGCGAAAGTGGAGAACGCCGCTGCCCCAGCTATAGCCGATGCCTGCGGCGATGCTGCCGCCGGAAAAATCGAAAGTCGCGTCTGGCTTGTCTGATTGCGCCAGGCTCGGCCCGGGAGTGAGAGCCAAGAGCGCAACAGTAAACAGACTGGCGAGCTTGTAATTCATTGTTGCTTCTCCTCGAGGTTGCCAATGAAAAAATTTGCGTCTTCGCCTCTCACCGGCCCTAATCAGCGTCGCTCTCTCAAAACGCGCGCACCTAGGGCTGCCAGCGATAGCATCTCCGCCTTCGCTACATAAAGATATCTCAGCCGCGAATTAGGGATTTGACCGAGGTCAAGAAGTAATGAGAAACTGTGTGTCTCCTATCGGCTGCTTGCCTTGACAGCCTCGCGGCCGCGGATCATCGACAGCCCGTTCCGCCGCGCTCGACGCGTATAGCAATTCCCATGCCTGTCGTGACGATGTGGGTCTTGCCGGCCGAGATGCATCATGGCCAGCGCGCCCAGTCCGATCACGATCGCCATGCCCAAGCCGGTGAAAGGAAAAATCAAGAGATAGGCCACGCACAGTCCGGGAAGCGGTTCTGGACCTCGAGAGCGACGGCCGGGGCTTCTGTTTCTTCGGCATCGGCGGGTTCCCGAACCCAACGACTGCGCGCCACGATACCGAAAAATCAAGCCTTACCGGGCCAACAGGATAAGCGTTCGACGGTCGGCACAGGTCGCCTGCCATGCGCGTGTGATTCGCCTCGGCCCGCGCGCCTGGGGCGGGTCACTAGGCCACGGCTCTGACAAGCCGGCGGCTTCGTCGTCCAAAGGCTGGTTGAACATCGCATCGATGATGTGGATGAACGCCTCGTAGCACGAGAAGAAGCCGTGCCGGCGAGCCAGCCCTGGCATTGATGCTCGCTGAGCATCTCCATCACGCGCCCGTCCGGTGCAAGGTGGTCGTCGAACGGATAGGCCTCGGCCACCCAGGCGCGATTGGTGGCCTCGAACACGTCCTTCCAGCGGTTCGAGTTGTTCTCATCCGGACTGAACAGGCGGAAGTTACGCGCCTCCATGTTCAGCTTCATCACGTCGCGGAGGAATCCACCCATGAGCCGCGTGGCCTACGCTGTGACGGCGCCGGGCGCAGGCACCGCGATGGCGTAGTCGCGGAAATCTGGCAGGCGCAGATCTCTGAGGAGGATGCCGCCATTGGCGTGCCGCGAGGGCGAGCTCGGCCAGTTCGGGCCGGAGCCGGCCCCCGTCGTCAAAAAGCTCTGCGGACCGGTAACTCTTCATCCACTCTTCGAGGATATGGGCGTGGGCGGGGTTCTCTTGCATCTCCCCGATCGGCACCTGGTGCGCGCGCCAGTAGTCCTCGACGCGCTTGCCGTCGACCTCCTTCGGGCAGGTCCAGCCTTTGGGCGTGCGCAGCACGATCAGCGGCCAGCGCGGGCGTCCGTTGAAGCCGCCACGGCGCGCCTCGGCCTGATGCGCTGGATTTCGCCGATGACGGTGTCGAGCGTCTTGGCCATGAGCTCGTGCATCTTCCTCGGCTCGTGCCCCTCGAGGAAATATGGCGTGTATCCTAGGGCCAGCGTGAGGCCCAGCAGCACATGGCTTGACCAAAGCGCTTCGCGACTCCCGGCCGGCACCAAGCCCTCTGCCTGCGCCATTCCCCAAAGCGTAACGACGATCAAAACCGACACCAGTGCAGCAACACAGTGACCCGGTCGTAGCGCGCCATGGTTTGATCGGGCGCGGAGGTCATGGTCAATCTGCCGAATGCTCACGCTCATGAATCCCGCCATGGGGCAACGCCGCCCTAAACTTAGAGATTCGCCTTCGCGAGGTCGATGATTCCCTCACCTCGAGTATCTCGCCGGCCACGAGCCACGCGATGACCAGGGCGACGCCCGCGAGGAAGAAGACCTGCTCGGGACTCCAGATCGACATGGCGCTCTCCTTTGCTTTCACATAGCAGCGCCTTGCCATTGCTTCCATTAGACGCGCAGCGCGGCGCGCTACCGGAGAGAATGATCCGTTCCAAACTTGGTCCCAGCATGCATCTTGAATCAGATTTCCGTTTCCTTGGGAATCCCAAAAGCGATTCTTATTTCAGGCGCGACGCTCTAGTAGGTTGCCGGGAGGGAGAGGGAACCGATCTGAGAGGATGGACTGCGCACGGTCCTGACGCGAGGCTAAGAAGGACCCAGACGCCGTTTTGTCAGGATTGCGGCGTCTACGAAACCAGATTGAGCTTGTCCGCCATTCGGCCGAGCTCGGGCAGCGACCTCGCCTGCATCTTCCGCATCAGATGGCTGCGATGGACCTTCACGGTGACTTCGCTGATGCCGAAGTCACCGGCAATCTGTTTGCTTAGGCGGCCCCGCGCCACATGGACCATGATCTCGCGTTCCCGGGGACTCAGCGACTCGTAGCGCTCCCTTAGCGCAACCAAGGCCGTCTCCTTGTCGCGTCGCGCGCGATCGCGGGCGAGGCCGATCTGGACCGCGTCGAGGAGGTCCTGGTCACGGAACGGCTTGGTCAGGAACTCGATGGCGCCGCCCTTCATCGCTTGCACCGACATCGGGATGTCGCCATGCCCCGTGATGAAGATGATCGGGAGCTGGACGCTCGAGGCGGCAAGGTCGCGTTGAAACTCAAGACCGCTTCGCCCCGGCAATCTCACGTCGACCACCAGGCAGGCGGCACCGTTCGGGCGGTCGGACTTGACATAGTCCGACACGGACGCAAACAGCCGAGCATCGAGGCCAACAGATCGCATGAGGCGCCCAAGCGATTCGCGGAGCCCCTGATCATCATCGATGATCATGACCGTAGAGTTTGCTTCAGGCATCGCTTCCACTCGCGATGAAGGGGTCACCGCAATGAGCCTGGCCCGCCTCCGAAGCCCGACGGCGACAAACATAAGGTTAACACCGGTCCCGGGACGGGACAAAACCCTTTCTTCGGTTCGGCGGTAAGGGCCAGATAAACCAAGGTTTAGAAGCTACGACGCCGCCCCCGCGGTATTATCGGCTTCGCTGGAATTCGCTTGCTGGCGCGACGGCGTTTGGGCCGCCCGTTGTAATAGTGGCTCCAAGCGAAACGCCGGAGGCCGTCATGCCCGGAGAGCCTTTGATTTCGATCGTCGAAGATGACCGGGCCGTTCGTGAGTCGATCAGAAGGCTCTTGAGATCGATGGGTTACACCGTCGAGACTTTCCCGTCGGCCGCCGACTTCCTCGCCTATCCTGGTCTCGACGAGACCGCCTGCTTGATCGCCGACATCAATATGCCGGCGATGACCGGGGTGGAGCTCTACCGGCATCTGATCGAAACCGGACGAGCAATTCCAACGATCCTCATCACTGCATATCCCGATGATGCCGTCCGCGCCCGCGCCCTGAACGACGGGGTGGTCGGTTACCTCACCAAGCCATTCGACGAGAACGATCTCATGCTTTGTGTTCGCACGGCTTTTCGGCGCGTTAAGCCGCCCAAAGAGAATTCATGAGTTGTTTGGCGCCGCTGGCAGCGTGAACTGAAAGACGGCACCTCTCGGTTCATTCGATTCTGCCCATAGCCGGCCCCCATGGGCATTGACGATGGATCGACAGATCGCCAGCCCCAGTCCCAGTCCGCCGGACTTGGTGGTGTAGAAGGGGGCGAACACGCGCTCAACATTTTCCGGATCAATCCCCGGCCCTGAATCGCAGACGGCGATCCGGACGCTGTCCGCGTCGGCTTTTTCGGTGCTGACCAACAACTCGCGCGGTCCATCGCCGACCGCGCTCACGGCTTCGACCGCGTTCAAGATCAGGTTCAAGACGACTTGTTGCAGTTGCACACGATCCCCCTCCACGGGGGGCAAACCTTCCGTGAGGCGGGTCTGGACCGAGACCGCATTCTTAGCAACTTCATTTCGCGCCAAAGCAAGCACCTCGTTGATCGCGTCGTTAAGGTCGAAGCTATCCTTTCGTGGCGGCGCTTTCTTTATGTGATCGCGGATCCGGCCGATGATGTCGCCGGCTCGATCGGCGTCGTTCACGACACAGCCGAGCGCTTCCCTAACCTCCTCCAGATCTGGCGGGTTTCTGTCCAAAAAGCGCAGGGCCGCACTGGCGTTGTTGCGCGCCGCGGCGATCGGCTGGTTGATCTCATGGGCGATCGAGGCCGTCAACTGGCCCATGGTGGCGACGCGGTTGGCGTGCGCCAGCTCCATCTGCGCCTCGCGCAAAGCCTCGGCAGCGCGCTTACCCTCGGTGATATCCTCGCACACGATCAAAAGGACGGGGCGGCTGTTGATCAAAGTCGCTCTGGCCGTCTCGCGAACCCAGATCACCTCGCCATTCTTGCGGACCTTGCGCAGCTCCCAGCTCATGGCTTGGCCGAGTTGTTGGAAGCAGAGGGCGGCGTTCGTCTGCACGACCTCACGGTCATTATCGTGAAAGACGTTGTGCACGGGACGGCCGATCAGTTCATCAACTCTGTAGCCGAGCTGCTCGGCGCCAAAGGCATTCACGGAGATGATGGTGCCGGTCGCGTCCACCATGAAGTACATGACAGGGTTGTTCTCGAAGACCGCCTTCCATTGCTCCTCGCTCTCGCAAAGCGCCGCTTCCGCCCGCTTGCGGTCCTCTATGTCTGCCAGAATCCCGTACCACCTTAGGATGTTGCCCGCCTCGTCCCGCAGCGGCACGGCGCGGGCCAGGAACCAGCGGTATTCCCCATCGACCGCGCGGCGCAAGCGCACCTCGCTCTCGAACGGCTGGCCACTCGCCAACGATTGGCGCCACTTGCTCACGTGTCGATCAAGATCGTCACGATAAACGGCAGCCTGCCAGCCTGCGCCCTCCGCATCCTCCGCAGAGAAACCCGTATATTCGGTCCACCGCCTGCTGGCGAATATGTTCGACCCATCGGGCAGAGTCATAAAGGCCATCGCCGGCATCGTCTCGACGACTTGACGAAGCTCCTTCTCGCGCTGGCGAAGTGCTTCCTCGATTCGTTTGCGCTCGGTGGTGTGCCGCCCGACGCCGCGGTATCCGATGAAGTGCCCGGCCTTATCGAACATCGGCAGCCCCGACACGGACACGTAGCGCTTGCCACCGCCGGGGGTGGGCCGCGCGAGTTCAAACTCGCGGAACGGAAGATGCGCGTCGAGCGTCTCACGGTGGCGGCGCCAAGCTTCTTCGTCAGGCTCCAGGTAGGGCACTTCCCAGCGCGTCTTGCCGATCTCGGAGCCCGGCGGCGGCGCGTCGCTGAGACGGTCGGAGAACTCCTGCCGGACGAAGCGATGCTGCGCATCGGTCTCCCAGTAAACGTCGAAGGAGAATTGCATCAGAGTGCGGAAGCGTTGCTCGCTCGCGCGCAGTGCCTCCTCCGCGCGCTTGCGCTCGGTCAGATCGAGCACGAAAGCAACGCCCTCGTCTCGTTGTTCGCCAAACGCCGCAAAACCGATAAGCACGGGCACGCGGGTGCCATCCTTGCGGAAATACTCCTTCTCGAAGGGTTGGACGGTCCCGATCATGTTCAGCTCTGCCACAGTCCGTGCGTTGCGGTCGCGCCACTCCGGTGGCGTCATATCCGTCCGGCGCACCCGACCCGCGACAAGATCCTCACGGTCATATCCCACCATGCGGAGAAAGGCATCATTCGCGTCAATGACCTTACCGTCGATATTCCAGATGAAGATCCCGATGATGTTGGCGTCAACCAGACGGCTGATCTTGGCTTCGCGTTCCGCGAGATCGCGGTACAAGCGGGCATTCTCGAGCGAGATCGCCGCCTGCGACGCGAGCAGCTTCAGCACCGTGGTCCGGGCTGGCGCGAAGAGACGGGAGGCCAAGTTATTTTCGAGGTAGAGCACCCCGACGAGTTTGGCCTGGTTGAGCAACGGCACGCAGAGAATCGAACGGGCGTGGTGCTGCCGGACGTACGGATCCGCCGAAAACGGAGTCTCCGCTGAAGCATCGTCGAGGATCACGCTTTCCCGGGTCCGCAGGACATAGTGAAGTACAGACTCCGGCAGCGCGGCCGCGGCATCGTTGCGCAGATGAACGACGACCGTGTCGGCACTGGTCGTGGCTTCCGCCTCGATCCGCAGCGCATCCCCTCGGAGAAGAAGCAGCAGGCCTCGCTGGGCCCCCGCCTGCTCGATCGCGGTGCGCATGAGCGTGTCGATCAGCTTCGTCAAATCGATCTCGCCCGACAGAGCCTGCGACACTTTGATCACTGTCGCGAGGTCGAGGTGTTCGATGGGCGTCCCGATCGTGCCGGTCGGAGCGCGCGTTGATTCTGCCTCCCCCCCGAGGTGCGGGTACGACGCATCGAGTTGCCGTACCTTCCCATCGGCCCCCCAATGCATATAGGCGTAGCGCGCATTTCGCAGATAGGCGTGGGAAATCGTCTCAAAGCCGCGCGCCGCATAGAAGCGGGAGGCGAGTTCGCACGCCAGTCCTTCGTTCTGAATGAAGCCCTGCTCACGCGCTGACCGGATGGCCTGCTCGTAAAGACGCTCGGCATCCAGCTCGCGGCCCTCCAGGCGGGCGATCTCGGCACCGACGAGCGCGGCGCGGTTCCCGAAATTCTCCGGACAATTCTCCGCCAGGCCCCCGAGCTGCTGCTGATGCTCGGCGACAGCTCCGAGGTGCTGCTGCCGCTCATCGTCGGTCGCTGCATCGCAGGCGGCCGCGCGGGAGAGCGCGGCGTAGAAGTGATAGTCCGCCTGCTCCAGCTGCGAGAGTGAGGTTGAGAGCAGCGGCCGGGCCTTCATCGACGCATCGAGAGCGGCCCCGACGTCGCCAGCTAGCAGGCTCGCCTGCAGTTTTCGGACGCAATAGAGCACGTGGGCCGCGAGTGTCGCGTCCGCCGACACGTGGTTCTCGAACTGCCGCTCGTCGAACTGTCCGTCGTCGAAGCAACCGAACGTCGGCGTTAAGCCACGGAGCGTCCGGATCAGCGCGAGCTGCCCGGTGATGAGGTCGATGAAGAAGCGGAAACGTATCTGCCGTGCGAATGCGAGTGCCTGCTCGGCCTCGCGTTGCGTCTCGGCGAGCGAATCGCCCGCCGCCAACATGTTCCTGATCAGATTGGCGTAGCCTGCGGCGGCATCGAGGACGTCGCCGATCCGATGCGCGGCTTCGATGCCGCGGCGCACCAGCTCGCGACCCGATTTCACGTGCCTCGCCCATGGCATCACGAGGCCCCCGAACATAATGTAGGTGCCAGCCCGAAATCGCTGCCATCCGCGGCGTTCGACCAAGTCGTACCCGAGACGGCCCAGACTGAACGCGGCTTGGTAGTCGCCGAAGCGCGCGGCCGCGACGATCGCGAGCCGCTCGTAGGCCCAGCACGACGCCTCGCAGTTGCCGCGCTCGAGGCTCAAATTCACGGCGCGGGACACGGCGAGCACATTGAGGTTGTCGTCGGTGAGCACCGCGCTCGCCACGATTCTCTTCAGGAGATCCATGGTCGCCAGCGACGCTGGATCGTTCATGAGCGGCAAGTCGATGAGCGCCTCGATCGTCCGGCTCCCGAGCGTCGACCAGACGCGCTCGTATTCGCGCCGCGCTTCGTCCGCGGGGGGATGCGGCGACCAGTCGACGCCGAGGCGGCGGAGACCCTCGAGCCCGATGGCGGTGGCGCGGCGGTCGTCGAGGGTCGCGTACAGATCCGCCCTCAGGCAGGCGACGGCGCCGCGGTCGACGACGTTCTCGGCTCGCGCCCAGAGCGTGTCCAGGCGTTGCTCCGCCGCTTGCAGGTCGCCGGTCAGGAACTCGCATTCCGCTCGGTGGAACTCCAGCGGGAACGCCAATCGGTACAGGCGCTCCCAGCTGTCCTCCGCCAACAGTCTGGCCCCCGCGGTGAGATAGGCGAGGGCCGACGCGTAGGCCGTCGACGCCCTCGCTCGTCTCGCCGCAATCAGGTTGAGCTCGGCGAGCTGCGCGCGTTCCTCACCCGACGTGATCAACGCCGCGCCACGGTTGAGCTGCCCCGCGATCTCGAAGATCGCCTCCTCCTGCTTCTCGGGAGGCGTGTGCGCCCTTAGGAGCCTTCCTATTCGGAGATGGGCCTCGGCGCGCAGGCCCGCGGGAATGAGCGAGTAGGCGGCTTCCTGCACCCGATCGTGGACGAACCGGCAGGAGTCCTGCGAGAGCTCAATCAACTGGTTGCGAACCGCCTCCCACAGATCCGCGTGGACTTGCTCCTCCGAAGCCTCGAAGACGAACGAAAGTGACGTCATTTCGGCGACGTTTCCCAGACACGCCAGCTGCTGCAACGCCTTCTGTGTGTTGGCCGGTAGACGCGTGAGCTTCCCGACCATAAGGTCCACGACATTATCGGTGTATCCCTTGCTGTGAATGCGATCGAGGTCCCAGGACCAGCGCAAGGCCTCATGATCGAAGGCGAGCATCCCCTCTTCGGCGAGCGAAGACATGAACTGGATGGCGAAAAACGGATTGCCGCTTGTCTTCTCGTGCACCAGCTGCGCGAGCGGCGTGGCGCGCGCCGGCTCGCAGCGTAGGGCGTCTGCCATCAACTGCGCGAGATGCTCTCGGGCGAGCGGCGCCAGCGTGATCTCCGCTACCGTTCCGCCGGCGGTCTTGATGGCGTCGAGCTTCCGCATGAGCAGATGGGCGGTACTGACTTCGTTGTCGCGATAGGCGCCGATCAGCATGAGGTGCCGCAGATCCGACCGCGTCAACAGATCTTCGAGCAGATCGAGCGTCGCCGCGTCGAGCCACTGCAAATCGTCGAGGAACAGGGCGAGCGGATGCTCCGGCCGGGCGAAGACGCCGATGAACCGCCGAAAGACCAGCTGGAAACGTCGTTGCGCGTCCTGGGGCGGAAGCTCGGGGACGGATGGCTGGTCGCCGATGATGAGCTTCAACTCGGGGACGACGTCGACCATGAGCCGTCCGTTCGAGCCCAGCGTCTCCAGAAGGGCGTCGCGCCAGCCGTTCAGCTCGGTGTCGCTCTTGCCGAGAAGTCGTCGGACGAGGCTCCGAAAGGCCTGAGCGAGCGTCGCATAGGGGATGTCACGCTTGTATTGGTCGAATTTGCCGGACGCGAAGAGGCCACGCGGCGGAACGAGCGCGTTGTGCAGCTCATTGACGACCGAGGACTTGCCGACGCCGGAGTACCCCGAGACTAGCACGAGCTCCGGCACGCCGCCCTGGACGATGCGGTCGAAGGTGGCGAGCAGGAGCTCGACCTCGCGCGCTCGCCCGTAGAGCTTCTCGGGGATCAGCAGCCGGTCGGGCGTGTCCTGCTGGCCCGGTGGGAAATCGTCGATGTAACCCCGAGCTTCCCATTCGACCAGGCAGCGCCGCAGATCGCGTTCGACCCCGGCCGCGGTCTGATAGCGTTCCTCCGCGATCTTGGCGAGCAGCTTCAGGATGATGGCTGAGACTGCGGCCGGTACATCCGGCAACCGCTCGCTGGGCGGCACCGGCCTTCTGGCGATGTGGCAGTGGATCCACTCCAGGGGATCGGCCGCGGTAAATGGCAGCGAGTCCGTGAGCATCTGGTAGAGTGTCACGCCGAGCGCATAGAGGTCGCTGCGTGCATCGATAGACCGGTTCATCCGTCCGGTCTGCTCGGGCGCCATGTAGGCCAGCGTGCCGGCGATCGTCTCTGGCGGGTCGGGCGCTTGCCGCTCGCGGAGCAGGCGCGAGGCGATGCCGAAGCCGGTGAGCTTGACCGCTCCGGTCGCGCGGTTTACGAGGATATTGGCGGGCTTGATGTCCTTGTGGACGAGGCCGCGCTGGTGGAGCTTACTCAGCGCCGCGGCCATGCCAACGGCTAGGCGCAAAAACCGTCCCACTTCCAGGGGTACGCCGAGCAGCCCGTCGAGCGGCTCACCGCAGGAATCCTCGAGCACCAACATCGTCCGGCCACTGTCGCGGACGAGCTCCAACGGCCGCACCGCCCACGCTCCGTCGAGCTCGTCCTTCAATCCATATTCGTTAGCCAGACGATCCAGGGTCGCCGGCGCCGGATGCTCCGCGGCGGGAAGCACGGCGAGCACGGCGCTGCGCCTGCCGTCGGGACCAACGCGCCATCCTCGACAGAAGACGCGCTCGCCGTCCTCCCACAAGAACTGGAGGCCGCCATCTTGCTCAGTACCGAGCCGAATGGACCGCTCCAATTGCTAATCCCCGCCGACTGGTTGTTTTCGGTCAGCCCAGTACAATGTTCTGCACAGACTGGTCCTTACCAGCTTGAACCCAGAGTTTGCCACAGCCGGTGCTGCGTGGCCATATCTCTGCTCGGGCCGCGACGACCTTGAGCAACTTCCAGCAAAGTTGAGCGGACTATGCGAGTGATCGCGTCGCTACGCGACTGTTGTCTGTCGCCCGCGCTTTAGACGGCTACAGGTGAGGACGCCGCCACCTCGCCGGACAGCGTGAACCGCAAAGTCGCGCCCCGGCCTCTGTTAGGGCTCGCCGAGAAACGGCCGTCATGCGATTCGATCATCCGCCCACTGACGGACTGTCCGTCCCGGCATGCCGCCGTTCATCCTTCCGAGTCAGCTCTTCTTTCTGCCGAACACGCTAAGGCCCGACGATGTAAAGGTCGTCTCTGCACCTTCTGAACTAAGGTTTATCGCATCGATCACGAGGGCCTATCCCGCATTACCCCCGTGCAATAGATCGAGCCGTCCAGAATCATCGAACATGAACCTCATCCCTCGACATTTTAATTCGGAGGATGCGGGACGATGAAAACCGTTGCAGACCAATTCGCGGATACCCTGGCGACAGCCGGTGTGAAACGGGTCTACGGCATCGTCGGCGACAGCTTGAACGGCCTCACCGATGCCATTCGCCGGCAAGGCAAGATCGAATGGCTCCATGTCCGGCACGAGGAGGTTGCTGCCTTCGCGGCGGGCGCCGAGGCGCATCTGACCGGCGAGCTGGCGGTCTGCGCGGGCAGCTGCGGACCCGGAAACCTGCATCTCATCAATGGGCTCTTCGACTGCCATCGCTCGCGTGTGCCCGTGCTCGTCATCGCCGCGCATATTCCGTCCGCAGAGATCGGCGCCGACTATTTCCAGGAGACGCATCCACAAGCGCTTTTCCAGGAATGCAGCCACTATTGCGAGCTCGTGTCCGGCGCCCATCAGATGCCGCGCACGCTCGAGATCGCGATCCGCGAGGCCGTCGGCAAACGCGGCGTGTCCGTCGTGGTCATCCCCGGTGACGTCGCCCTGCAGCCGGCTTCGGCGGCGCCGCCGCCCAAGCTTGCCGGCCTGCTGCCGCCCCAGCCGGTGACCGTCCCGGCGGCTGCGGACCTCGACCGGCTGGCCGCTCTCCTGAACGGCGACAGCCGCGTGACGATCTTGTGCGGCTCTGGATGCGGCGGCGCGCATGGCGATCTGCTGACGCTCGGCGAGCGGCTCAAGGCGCCAATGGTGCACGCGATGCGCGGCAAGGAGCATGTCGAGTGGGACAACCCCTACGACGTCGGCATGACCGGGCTGATCGGCTTCTCGTCCGGCTACTATGCCATGCTCGACTGCGACGTCCTCTTGATGCTCGGGACGGATTTCCCCTATCGGCAGTTCTACCCGCAGGGCGGCGGCGTGCGCCTTGCGCAGGTCGACATCCGGCCCGAGCATCTTGGACGCCGCGCCGCCGTCGACCTCGCCTTGGTGGGCGATGTCCGGGCGACGCTTCGGGCCTTGCTGCCGCGCCTCGAGCAGAAGCGAGACGACGCGCATCTGAGACAGGCGCAAGCGCATTATGCCAAGGCCCGCAGGCAGCTCGATGACTTGGCCGCCGGAACGCCGGGTCGTGGACTGATCCACCCGCAACAGGTCGCCAAGGCAATCAGCGACCGGGCCGCCGCCAACGCCGTCTTCACCTGCGATGTCGGCCTGCCGACCGTGTGGGCCGCCCGCTATCTCGCCATGAACGGCCGGCGCCGGCTCCTCGGCTCGTTCTGGCACGGCTCGATGGCGAATGCGATGGCGCAAGCGATCGGCGCGCAGGCAGCCTCTCCCGGCCGGCAAGTGGTCTCGCTCTCCGGCGACGGCGGCTTTACCATGCTGATGGGGGATTTCATCAGCCTCGCGCAGCTAAAATTGCCGGTTAAGGTCGTCGTCTTCAACAACGGCACGCTCGGCTTCATCGAGCTCGAGCAGAAATCCACGGGCTTCCTCGATTTCGGTACCGAGCTCGCCAATCCGAATTTCGCGGCGATGGCCGAAGCCGTCGGTATCCGCGGCATTCGTCTCGAAGACCCGGCCGCGGTCGGCGATGGCATTGCCGCTGCCTTCGCGCATGATGGCCCCGTCCTCGTCGATGCCGTCGTCAATCGCACCGAGCTCGCCATGCCGCCCTCGATCACCGTCGAGATGGCGAAGGGCTTCTCGCTCTACATGGTGAAGGCGATCATGAACGGCCGGGGCGACGAAATCATCGACCTCGCCAAGACGAATCTCTGGCGCTGAGGCGGGTCGCACAATGGAAATCACGGCGCTTCTGCTGTCGCGGCTCCAGTTCGCGTTCACCGTTTCGTTTCACATCATTTTCCTGGCTTTTCTCCTCGTCGTCTTCATCTATGCCCTGGCCGAAGAGCTTCCGGTCATGGCGCGCTGGCTCGAGCGGCCCTACCTGTTCGTCTCCCCCGCCATCGGCGCCGTGGCCGCCGTCGCCCTCGCCGCGAGTATCCGCCGGCGCGACGATCGCGCGCCGTTTCCGATGGTCGTTGTCATCTTCGCCGCGGCGTTCGGAACACTCGCAATCTCGTTTTGGCCGTACATGGTTCCGTTCTCTATCACGATCGAGGCGGCGGCCGCGCCCCGCTCGAGCCTTGCCTTCATGTTCTGGGGTGAAGTCTTCGTCTTCCCCCTGATGCTCGTCTACACGGCGATCAGCCTACGCGTCTTCAGAGGCAAGGTCGTCACGAACCGGGCATTACTAGCCACGAGTGAAAGCCATGGAGCAACGCATGCGTATCGGGCTTTTTGTTCCCTGCTACATCGATGCCTTCTTCCCGGAAGTCGGCATCGCGACCCTCGAGCTCCTCGAGCGCCTCGGCCACGACGTCGTCTATCCCCGGGACCAGACCTGTTGCGGGCAGCCGATGGCCAATAGTGGGTTCAACGTCGATTGCGCGGCGACCGAGGCGCTCTTCGCGCGCAATTTCTCTGGCTTCGATTACGTCGTGGCACCCTCCGGCAGCTGCGTCCACCACGTCCGCGACAATTTTGATGCCGTCGAGCAGACGAAAGAGGTGCGGGAGCTCCGCGCGCGAACCTACGAGCTCGTTGAGTTCTTGCACGACATCGTCAAGCCCGACGCGTTCCCCTGGGCCAGGTTTCCCCACCGCGTCGGTCTCCATAATAGCTGCGGCGCCCTGCGCCGGCTCAGGCACGCGCACGCCTCCGAGCTCAACGAACCGCTCTTTTCGAAGCCGATGGATCTCCTCTCGAAAGTCGAGGGCATCGACTTCGTGACGCCGGCGCGACCCGACGAATGCTGCGGCTTCGGCGGCACCTTCTCGGTCTTCGAGGAGGTCGTCTCCGCCAAGATGGGCTACGACAAGGTTAGCGATCATGCCCGCGCCGGCGCCGAGTACATCGTCTCGGCCGACACCTCCTGCCTGATGCACCAGCAGGGCTGCGCCGAGCGCATCGGCGTGCCGCTCAAGTTCATGCACATCGCCCAGATCCTCAACGGAGCCCGCGCATGAGCAGCGATCCGGCACGGCCAAACGGCGAGAGCCCCATGCTGCATCCCGAGCTTCTGGCCCGCGACGATGGCGACGCCGTCTACCGCGGCGGTCGCCGGCTGGACCATGCCGAGGCGGCCTCGAAGCCGCTGCGGCCGCAGCCCGAGAAGCAGCCTCGCGGCGCGAAAATCCATGGCAATCGGCCGGTCGACCAGGCGGACGCGGCGGCGCGCTTCATCGCCGCCCCCGAGCACGAGAAGATGCATGACGAGCGGCTGTGGGACCTGCGCCAGAAGCGTGACCGCGAGATGCATGGCATCGCCGAATGGGAAGAGCTGCGGGCGCTGGCCTCGGCGATCAAGGAGCATACGCTCACCCGTCTCGATGAATATCTCGACCAGTTCGAGGCCAATGCGCGGTCGAACGGCGTCCATGTGCATTGGGCGCGCGACGCCGCCGAGCATAACCGGACGGTTCACGGCCTTCTCGCCGATCACGGCGCCAAGTCGCTGATCAAGAGCAAGTCGATGCTGACCGAGGAGTGCGGCTTCCGGCATTATATGGCCTCGGTCGGGATCGAAGTGATCGAGACCGACCTCGGCGAACGTATCCAGCAGCTCGACAACGAAGATCCGAGCCACGTCGTGGTGCCCGCCGTGCACAAGCTCAGGACGGACGTCGCGCAAGTGTTCGCAAAGACGATTGGCACCGATCCCGACAATAGCGACGTGCATTACCTGGCGGAGGCGGAGCGCGAGGCCAACCGTCCGCTGATCCTGGCCGCCGATGCCGGCATGACGGGCTGCAATTTCGCCGTCGCGGAGACCGGCAGCGTCGTCGTCTGCACCAACGAGGGCAACGCCGATCTCTCGGCCAATGTGCCGAAATTGCATATCGCCTCGGTCGGCATCGAGAAGATCATCCCGCGCCTCGAGCATCTGGCGGTGTTCGTCCGGCTCCTCTCGCGCAGCGCCTTAGGTTCGCCGATCACGCAGTACACCTCGCATTTTCGCGGGCCGCGGGAGGGCGGCGAGATGCACATCGTGCTGGTCGACAATGGCCGCTCCGAGCGGCTCGGCTTGGCGGAGTTCTGGACATCACTCAAATGCATCCGCTGCGGGGCCTGCATGAACACCTGCCCGGTCTATCGACGCAGCGGCGGCCTCAGCTACGGCGCGACTTATTCCGGCCCCATCGGCCTCATCATCGATCCGACGTTCAACGCGCGCAAATACAGCAATCTGCCCTTCGCCTCGACGCTCAACGGCAGCTGCACCAATGTCTGCCCGGTCAAGATCAACATCCACGAGCAGATCTATGCCTGGCGGCGCGAGCTCGTGAAGGAGCACGAGGTCCCCTTCACCAAGAAGGCGGCGATGAAGGCCGCCGGCGAGCTGCTATCGCGCCCCGCCGCCTACCGCGCCGCCATCGCCACGGCCGATGCCGCGCTCGCGCACCTGCCGCGCTTCGTGCTCTACAACGGCCTGAACGCTTGGGGAAAAAATCGCGAGGTGCCGCATCCGCCCAAGCAGACCTTTCACAGCTGGTATCGCGCTAACCGCGGGGAGAAACCATGAGCAGCCGTGATCACATCCTCGCCTCGATCCGGGCAAATCGGCCGCAGCTGGAGCGGCCGCTGCCTGCGGTTCCACTGTTCGACGCCGACCCACCGGCCTCGCTTCTCGCGGCGTTCAGAGAGAGCGTCGAGCGCATGGGCGGCGTGTTTCTCGATCCGCCAAGCTCGGGGGACGCCCTCGCCCCGGTCCGCGAGAAGATCGCCAAGGCCAAGGTCGTCTGCTCGACCGTGCCGGAGATCGCGGGGAACCGAGATATCGCCCAGGTGGACGCTCCGCGGGAACTGGCGGATGTCGATTTTGCCATCGTCCGTGCCGCGTTCGCGGTCGCCGAGACGGGGTCCGTCCTGCTCGGCGAGGGGGAGTTGCATATCAATGCGGTCGGTTATCTCGCGCAGCATCTGATCGTGCTGCTCGATCCCGCCGACATCGTGCTCAATCTTCACCACGCCTACCGTCGTGCTGAGTTCCGCCGCGGCCACTATGCCGCTTTTCATAGCGGACCATCAGCTACCGCGGACATCGAGGGGGTTCTGATCCACGGCGCCCAGGGCGTGCGCTCGCTTTCCGTCCTGCCCCTCGCAAGAACCTAAGAACGGCCTCCCGCTTGACCTCAGAAAGGCAATTCCATGACACGGACCGCAAAGATGCATGACGCCGGAGCGCTGCACGGCGTCGCGCGGTTGAACGATCCTGCGCGCAACAAAGGCACCGCTTTCACCGAGGACGAGCGCCGGCGGTTCGGCCTCGAGGGACTTCTGCCGCCTTCGGCCGAAAGCCTCGAGCGGCAGGTCGAGCGCGTCCTGGGCCATCTGGAGGCGAAGCCGACCGACCTCGAGCGTTACATCTACCTGATCGGCCTGTCCGATCGGAACGAGACGCTGTTCTACCGCACCGTCATGTCGGACCCGGCACGCTTCATCCCCATTCTCTATGACCCGACCGTCGCCGATGCCTGCCTCACCTTCGGCCACATCTACCGGCGCGGGCGCGGCATGTACATCACGCGCCATATGAAGGGTCGCATCGCCAAGGTTCTGCAAAACTGGCCGGAACGAGACATCCGCTTCATCTGCGTTTCGACCGGCGGCCGCATCCTGGGCCTGGGCGACATCGGCGCCAATGGCATGGGTATCCCCATCGGCAAGCTGCAGCTCTACACGGCCTGCGCCGCGGTGGCGCCGTCCTGCCTCCTGCCCGTGCTGCTCGATGTCGGCACGACCAACGACACGCTGCGCGCCGATCCGCTCTATCTTGGCCTGCGCGAGAAGCCGCCCACCGCGCAGGAATTGGACGAGCTGACCGACGAGTTCGTCGACGCGGTGCAGAAGGTCTTCCCGGGCTGCTGCATCCATTTCGAAGATTGGAAAGGCACCGATGCGATCCGGATGCTCGCCCGCTACCGCGACAAGGTACTTTGCTACAACGACGACATCCAGGGCACCGCGAGCATCGCCCTCGCCGGGCTGACGACCGCGCTGCAGATCATCGAAGGCTCGCTGACGGAGCAGCGCATCCTGTTCCTCGGCGCCGGCTCGGCCGGCATCGGCATCGCCAATCTGCTCGTCAGCGCGATGCAGATGAAAGGGTTGCCTCAGGACGCGGCGCGCGGCCGCATCTCGATGTTCGACATCGATGGGCTGCTGGAGCCGTCCCGCGCGGGTCTCTCCAAGGAGCAGGCGGTCTATGCCCACAAGGCGCCGCCGTCGAAGGACCTGGTGGAGACCATCGAGCGGCTGAAGCCGACGATCCTCATTGGCGTCAGCACCAAGGGCGGCGCTTTCACCCAGCGGGCGGTCGAGACGATGAGCCGGCTCAACGATCGGCCGATCATCTTCGCCCTCTCCAACCCGACCAACAAGGCCGAGTGCAGCGCCGAGCAAGCTTATACCTGGTCGAAGGGCAAGGTGCTCTACGCCGCGGGCGTGCAGTTCCCCGACGTGAGCTTGAATGGCAAGACGTTTCACCCCGGCCAGACCAACAACTTCTACATTTTCCCCGCGATCGGCCTTGCCACCTATGCGGCGCGGCCGCGGCGGCTGACGGACGCTTGCTTCATCGCCGCCGCGCAGGCGACCGCCGATCAGGTGGATGCAAGTTTGCGCGCGAACGGCATGCTCTACCCGAGCCAGGCCAACATTCTCGCGACGGAAGTGACAACGGCCGCGCAGGTCGCGGAGTTCATGTTTGATCAGGGTCTGGCGCAGGCCGAGCGCCCGCGTGACGTCCGCGGCTGTATCGAGCGTCAGCTGTACAAGCCGGAATACAGCGCTTAGTCGCCCTTGCCGGTGCGATCCGTCGCCTGCTGGCGGCGGATCGCGCGGACGGTCATCGAGCCTCGGCACTTGGTCCGGATTCGTTGCGGAGACATCGACACAGACATGACGATGATCCGACCCGATTATTTCCCGGACTGGAAGGAACGATCATGACCTCGACGATCATCAGCGCGCTCCTTCCGATCGTGGTGACATTGATGCTCGGCTTTGCGGCCGGCTGGCATCACGATTTTGACGGGAACCAGGCAACCATCCTCAATCGCATGGTCATGCTGTATGCGCTGCCGCTCAATCTCTTCGCCGGAATGGTCGGCACGCCACGCAGCGAGGTGCTTGCCCAAGGACCTCTCGCCCTCGCCATTCTGCTCGGCATGGTTGGCGGCTACGCCATTGCGCTTGTGATCGCGCTCTATGTCTTCCGGCGGGATTTGATGACCGCTTGTCTTCAGGCGCTGGCGATCGGCGGGCCAGCCGTGCCTTTCGTCGGCGTGCCTGTGCTGGGAAAACTGTTCGGAACGGCGAGCGCGGTGCCGATTTCGGTCGCCAGCCTGGTGATGAACCTGATCCAGGTTCCATTATCGCTCATGCTCCTGTCGGCCGGAATAGCGGCGAAGAACGCCGCGGCCGGCGGCCGCCCGGCGACCATTATGACCCACATCCTCCACGCGCTTCGCGAACCGGTCGTGTGGGCACCGATTCTCGCTTTGGTGGTGGTCCTTCTCGGGGTGCATTTCCCGGCGCCGCTCCAGGATTCGCTGTTTCTCCTCGGCCGCGCCACGGGCGGCGTCGCCCTCTTTGCCTCGGGCATCGTTCTCTTCTCTCGTCATGTGGCCGTCACCCTGCCAACGAGCATTTCCGTCATCGCCCGCAACATCGTCGTGCCGGCGGTGCTATGGGGCGTGGTTTCGATCGCGGGCTTCGCGCCTGGGGCGATACGGGAGGTCGTGCTGACCATGGCGATACCGTCAGCATCGATCATCGTGATCTTGGCCGTCCAGTACCGGGCCGCCGAGCAGGAAATGGCTTCAACGCTATTCTTCAGCACGTTGCTTTCCATTGTCACCATGGGCGGGTTCATCTGGCTGACGAGCTGACACCGCCGCAGAGTTTCACGAAGCTCAACCAAAGGGTCCGATCATGACCGCAGACAGAAACCACGACAGCATCGCGCGTTTGCTCGTCTCCTGCCTCGAGGCGGAAGGTGTCGAATACATGTTCGGCATACCGGGCGAAGAAAACATTCGGCTCGTCGACGCGACCGCGGGTTCCAGGATTCGCTTCGTTCTTGTCCGCCACGAGCAGGCCGCAGCGTTCATGGCGGACGTCTATGGGCGACTGACCGGAAAGGCCGGCGTCTGCACGGCGACACTCGGGCCTGGCGCCATCAATCTAGCGCTCGGTGTTGCCGACGCGCAGACGGATTCGTCACCCCTTGTCGCCATCTCCGCGCAGGTAGGGCTCAACCGGATCTACAAGGAGTCGCACCAGATCGTGGATCTAGTGTCCATGTACAAGCCGCTGACCAAGTGGGCGGACATCCTGTTGAGCCCAGCGAGCACCCCGGAAATGGTGCGCAAGGCCTTTGAAGTGTCGCAAGCGGAGCGCCCGGGGGCTGTTTACCTCGCGATTCCCGAGGATCTCGAGGCTGCGCCGGCGCCCAAGGGCACCAAGCCGCTGACCGCGCGGCCCAAGCATGCCGCCGGTCCCGACCCGGCACAGCTGGAGGCTGCCGCCAAGCTGATTCGCAGGGCGAAGCACCCGATCATTCTCGCCGGCCACGGCGCGGCTCGGGCCCATGCGGGTAAGCTGCTCACAGAGCTTTCCGAGGTAACCGGCATTCCCGTCGCGACGACCTTCATGGGAAAAGGCGTCATTTCCGATCGCCATCCGAATGCGCTCGGCGTTGTGGGCTTCATGCGCCACGACTTCGAGAATTTTGCCTTCGACAGAGCGGATCTAATCCTTGCCATAGGCTACGAGCTGCAGGAGTTCGCGCCCGTCCGCATCAACCCGAAGCGGGACAAGGCGATCGTGCACATTCACCGCTTCGCCGAGGATACGGACGCGTCCTATCCGATTGCCGCCAGCATTGAGGCCGACATCGGCCGCACCCTCGAAGCCCTGGTTCAGGAGTTCACCGCGAAGCCTTGCCCCTTGTACGAAAGCGAGTCGGCGATCCGTGCGCTTCACGCCGCCGAACTGCAGGCCGGCGAAAATGACACGCGCTTTCCTTTGAAGCCCCAGCGGATCGTCAACGACATAAGAAAGGCGCTCGGCGACGAGGACATCGTGCTGGTCGATACGGGCGCGATCAAGATGTGGATGGCGCGCCTCTATCCCGCCTACGCGCCGCTGACCTGCTTAATCTCCAACGGCTTGTCGACCATGGCCTACTCGTTGCCGGGTGCGCTCGGCGCCAAGCTTGCAAAGCCGAACGCCAAGGTGCTGGCAGCGACGGGAGACGGCGCGTTCCTGATGAATTCGCAGGAGATCGAAACCGCCGTCCGAGAGAAAATCCCGCTTGTCGTGCTTGTCTGGGTGGACAACGCGTACGGCCTCATCAAGTGGAAGATGGATCTTGAGCTTGGCCATCATCGCAACGTCGATTTCGGCAATCCGGACTTCGTCAAATACGCCGAGAGCTTCGGCGCCAAAGGCTATCAGATCGAGGCGGCGGCCGATCTGCTGCCAACGCTGCGCAAGGCGCTCGGCGAAGACGGCGTCTCCGTCATCGCGTGCCCCGTGGACTACAGCGAGAACGTGAAACTTACGGACAGGCTGGGCGCGCTGACGAGTCCCCTATGAGCGGAGGTCCGAACTCCGCACCGGGCGCGAATCAGGGTCGCAACGCCTGATCACCCTCGCACCATCATGCGCGATCCGTCGCCTGCGGACGGCGGATCGCCGGAGATTCTCATGCACGAAATCGTCGACGTTCTGCGCGACAATCCTGAAATCGCCATCTTTCTCACCCTCGCCATCGGCTTCTGGTTCGGCAGCCTCAAATTCGGCTCGTTCAGTCTGGGCGCCGTCACCAGCACGCTCATCGCCGGCCTCCTGATCGGGCAGTTGAACATCCATATCGCGTCGATCGTCGAGGACACGTTTTTCACGATGTTTCTCTTCGCCGTCGGCTACAGCGCTGGGCCGAAATTCTTTCCGGCCTTGAAGAAGGACGGGCTGCCCCAGGTCCTGTTCGCGGTGATCGTCTGCTTCAGCGGCTTACTCACCGCCTACGCGGCCGCAAGGCTGCTCGGG
>Ga0335079_10002083_pt1 | contig 23112 bp, 23 predicted proteins | sample Lox_Sample_33_FD_206719 | JGI IMG/M metagenome (GOLD analysis project Ga0335079, IMG submission 206719) | Soil microbial communities from Loxahatchee National Wildlife Refuge, Florida, United States - Lox_Sample_3.3 | ecosystem: Environmental > Terrestrial > Soil > Wetlands | place: USA... | reverse complement strand
ATCGTTGAGATCGCGTTGAAATTCTTGTAGCGATCGACCATAGACGCTGAGAAGACGAAACAATTCGAAGATATCTAGCTTCCGTTCGGAACTTTCGACTTTAGAAATGAAAGATTGCGGCCTCCCCAAAAGGGCGGCAACTTGGTCCTGCCGAAGGCCCGCGGACGTTCTATAGCGGCGCAGTACTTCGGCAAGCCGCTCGTAATCTTGGTGGAGCGAGGAGGACTGCATCCTCCGTGAATAGACGACTTGCCGTGGATATCCCAAAAAGGGATATCCTGAGGAATGAAACCACTTTGTGTCCGCAATTGTACGCGAATTGCGTCCTATGGATCGCGGTGAAAAGGAAACTTGAATCCTATGAGCAGGAAATTGCCCGCGTTAAAGAGCGACCAGGCGGCGGAGAAACTTCTTGAGCACGATTTGTCGGAATACATCAGCGCGGAAAATCTCGCGCCGTTTCCATTCGAGTATCGGCCCAAGCAAAAGTCGGTAAATCTGCGGATTTCCGAGGAGCTGTTGAAAGCCGTGCGAGCCGCGGCCAAGCGGCGCGGGATTCCGTATCAGAGATACATCCGGCAGGCGTTGGAGCTGGCGTTGAAGCAGAAGTAGGCAGCAGAGGTACGGCAATTTCGGAGGCTGCGCGTCGCGGAATAGGAACCGGTACCGGCTTCGCTGGTGCGCTAGACCAGCTCGAACCGCAATTGCCGTCCCACCAGCGTCGCTGCGCGTTGCAGCGTCTCGATCGTCACGTTGCCTTTCTCCGGATCAAGGATGCGATCGACCTGCGCACGGCTGGTATGCATCAGCTCGGCGAGCTTCTTCTTCGTCAGGCGTTTCTTTTTCATTTCGCGCGCGAGCTGTAGCGCGATCACGCCCTTGATGGCGGCAGTGGTTGCCTCCTCCTGAATGCCTTCCTCCTTGAGGAAGTCGTCCAGGGTGGATCCCCAGTGCGGATTTTTGGCTTTGCTCATCGCGTCATTTCCTTCATTCGAGTGCGCGCCAGTTCCACGATCGAGGTCAGGCCTCGCCTAGCTGCTCCAGAAATCGGCGGATCAAGCGCGCGTCGAAACGATACCCACGGCCTTGCATTTCGACGATGAGTGGAAGGACCGCGTCAATGTAATTTAGCCTCTTGGCCTCGGCCAGGATGCGCAAGGTGCCGATAACCTCGATGCCCAGTTGAATCGCGATTCTACGCCCTCGGATTTCGTCAATCAGCAATTGCGCCGCACGTTCCTTCGCGAGAGCAATCGCCTCACGCTCGCCCTGATGCAGGGTCATCGACAGCAGCGCTTGCACTGATTTGGGATCGGCGACAGGGAGCCGTTGTATCCATTCGGCGCGTTCAATTTCCTCGGCGCCATACATTCCGCCGACGGTGATTTCGGAATACACGGCAGGCGGTACCGTCAACGAATCAACGACGTTGTGGAGTAAGGAGAGACGGCCGATCCGCGTGAAGATGATGATCGGACCGGCGTCGGCAACGATCATTTGGTGCCGTTGCGATTTACCGGGGTGGCGAGTTCTCGATCGAGTTCGGCGTCGGTCATACGAACCGCAGCCACGTCATAGCGCGCCATCAGGTCGAGCAGTTCGACGCGCGTGAGCGCCAGCATGCGCGCTGCTTCGGCCTCCGAAAGACGATCGCGCCGAAGCAAATCCATAACCAGGGCTTCGCGGACGCGATGCGGGACTTCAGCATCGTTCCAGCCAAATCCGCCGACGACTTCTGCCGGCAACCTTATGTGGAAATCCTTCTCGGGCACGTTGTTATCATAGTCCGACGGCGAGCGCGGAGCCATTCACGCTGCGGGAAGCTACTGCAAATCGGGAGGAGTGACTTTCGCGATCCACGCGCGGTAGTTGCCCTCATAGCCGACGGCCTGCTGGCGGGTGCGCACCTTAGCGAGGACCGCATCGACGGCCTCGCGCGGAAGTTGCGGGCGCGAAGCCATCGCGGACGCTACCTGCTCCGCTTCCGCCGCGGCATTGGTGCGCGCCACATCCTGCACCGATAGCTTCGCATCGCTAAGCCCGAGGTAGGCCTCCGCGATCGCGGTGCCGATTTCGGTCCCGCTGTCGAGCGAATCCTTGATATTGCCCTTGCCGGTCAGCACGTTGCCGGCGGCGAACACCGCGGTGGCCCCATCGATCAGCAGGCCGGTCTTCACGTCGCGATAGGTATAGACCTCGCCCTTTTGCGGGATGCCGGGGATCGGCTCGGGGATGCTGCCGATCGAGCTGATAATCATATCGCCGCGCGCTTCTTCCGAGGTGTTGGGAATGGTGCGCACGGTGCCATCGACGACTTCGGTATGGGCGAACTTCACGCCGACCATCCGGCCGTTCTCGACGATTAGGCCGACGGGAGCGCGCAGCTCCTGGAACTCGAAGAGAAACTTGCGCATCGCCTTTTCGAGGATCTTCGCGCGCGCATTGCGCATCGCCTCCTGACGCTTCGGGGGCGCATCGGGAGGCACATCGGAGAGCGGCATGTCGATGACGCGGCGGCGATAGAACAGCTTACACGGTTGGATCGCGAGGTCGGCATACTTGAGGCCATGCGACGCGACCACCGGCTCGACGCCCTCGCGCTCGAGCCGCACCATGTCCTCGGTGATTCCGCGTGCGGCGAGCGCCCGCATCGTCATCTCGATTTGCAGCACCTTCACCACGTCGATCGAGGCGAGGCCGCCGCCGACGACGATAGTGCCGGGCTTCAAGTCATAGCGCGGGCCGTCATAGGTCTTCTCGAGATAATGATTGAACCAGTAGATGAGCGGGTTCTGGTAAACGAGGCCGCGATCGATGTAGTCGTCGGCGCCCTCGACCGGGAACGGACGATCGCGCCATGCGCCATGGGTCAGGACGATGACGTTGAGGCCCCAGTTGGTGCGGAGGTCCTCGAAATCGATATCGCGTCCGAGGCGGCTGCCGGGTACGAAGGCGATGTTGGGATGGTCGAGGCGGCGGTTGATTTCCTCATACTCATCCTTGCGCTGCTTGACGTGCCATCGCGGGAGGCCGTCCTCGATCTTGCCGAAGGGGCGGAGGTTCTGCTCGAAGACGACGACCAGCGCGCCGCGTGCGGCAAGAATCCGGGCAATCTCGGAGCCGGCGGTAGCAGCGCCGACCACTGCGACAACATGACGCGCATTCGTGGGTGCCATAGCGAGGAAGTAACTAGTTATCCTGTGAGGCGGGGTTTTACAATGCCGGGCTGCATCGATGGGTGCATCGACACTTGAGGTTGCATCGAGACTTGCGCACACCGGGAGCGCGTGGTTTCTTGGATCGCGCGATGGCATCGGAGGGGCATTTCAGGCGAAGTTGGACGGCGCGGAGTTTCGCCGTCGTTACGCTTATCGCGACGCTTTCGGCATCCGGATGCTTCGGCAAGTACTGGACGCATCCGGAGGACCCCAGCGTCGTCGCATCAGGTGAGGAGCATCAAGTCAACTTCCCTGATGATCAGGCATTCGTGATGACCCAGGACGTCCTTCGCGGCCAGGGCGTGCTATTCGATGTCAAGCCGGAGCATAAGATCCTCACCTTCTGGAAGCCCGCGGACCATCCGGTCGGGATGCTATCGAGCGTCGCCGGGAACGTCGCGCAGTATCGATACGAGATACAGGTGGTGGCGGACGGAAGCCGTCGCAGCAGGATCATCTCCAACGTCCGCACCGAAAACGTCCCCGACGATGAAATCGATAACTACAAGGCGAGCCGGAAGCTCAACTTGTTCAACGACTTCGATCAACTTGCATCAAGGTTGCCGCCGCCTTCGCTCACGCCGGGCAGCGGCGGCGTCAACTTCGCGCTGCTCCCTGGCGAGGACCTCGCGGCGCTATCGAAGCGGGTGACTGGGACCCCGGACAATTGGCATCAGATAGCGAAGGATAACGGCCTCAAGTCCGCCACCGATACCGCGGGCCTTCAGAGTGTATGGGTTGCCAACTCGCTGATTCCGAAAGCGAACGGAGGCGCGCCACATCATGAGGCCTCGCCCTAGGGTGCCTATATTGTGCTAGTCCGCCGCCATCGGATCGTTGGCATCGTACTCGGGGCATAATGCCGCCGGACTGACCGCTGCGACCACCGACAAGAACTGCTCGAATGTCATATGGAGATTGAGGAATCCGCCTTGGCAGAATACCCATCCAAAGTACTCGAGGATTTCGTCGGGAATCATCGCCGGGAGCCGCGGGGTCGTCGATACCGACGGGAACGGCCGCGCCGCCGCGGCGCGCAAGGCCTCCATCGTGCGGTCGGAGATCCGATCACCCTCGCCGATGATGCTGCTCTCGCGTAGCGGAATTACCTTGCCTCGGGAGCTTCCGAACATAGGGCTGATCCTCCTAATCCCCCAAAGCCTCCCCAGTAGCCGATATTGATTGTAAGGGTACGCGAATGCCCGTCAAGGGCGATGGGATGTGAATATCAATTGCGATAGTCGAGCAGGAAAATCTGTCCACCTTTAAACATTCTTACGCGTCTTATAGATTCACTCAAGGAATCCTAAATGACTACCGTACTCCAGGCCCTCGTCCTCGGCGCGGTCCAAGGACTTACCGAATTCCTCCCCGTCTCGAGCTCGGCCCATCTGGTCCTCGTGCCTTGGCTCTTCGGATGGGATGATCCCGGCCTCGCGTTCGATGTTGCCCTGCACCTTGGAAGCCTACTCGCCCTGCTCGCCTACTATCGCCGCGAATGGACGACGATGGCGCTCTCGATCGTCGGCCCCGATACCACCTCGCGACGTCTGCTTGGACTGCTCGTCGTAGCATCGATACCCGGCGCCGTCATTGGATTACTTCTGGAGAAGCAGGCCGAGACTGTCTTCCGCTCTCCCATCCTCATCGGATGCACACTTGCGATCATGGGTATCGTACTATGGATCGCTGACGTGATAGGACGCGAGCATAAGGACATCACGCATCTTACCCTGCTAGATGCGGTCCTGATCGGATTCAGCCAAGCGCTCGCGATCATTCCCGGCGTCTCGCGCTCCGGCGCGACCATCACCACCGGCCGCATCTTGAGCGTCGAGCGTCAGGATGCCGCCAACTTCTCCTTCCTGATGGCGACCCCGATCATCGCCGGCGCCGGGCTGCATGAAATTCCCAAGATCGCGCAAGCGGGCATCGATGCGGCCGTGATTGGTGGCTTCGTTTCGTCCGCCATCTTCAGTTTCCTCGCGATTGCTGCGCTGGTCCGCTTCGTGCGCACCCGCACCTACCAGCCGTTCGCATGGTACCGCATCGCGCTGGCAATCGCCGTCATCGCGATCATTGTGAGCCGCGCCGGGTGAGCGCCGCGCCCAGGCAGCATCATCGCCATTCGCGCGCGTTCCAGATCGGATTCGCGATGGCGGTGGCGAATACCCTCATCGGTGCGATGCAACCGGTGCTGACCCGCTATGTCGCGGTACGCCTCGACCCGATTCTGTTCTGCGCCGCGGTTACCACCATCGCGGCGACGTGCGCACTGCCGATCCTTTACCGGCGCGGCGAGCTGCCGAAACTGTTCGATCGCCGTTACCTGCCGTGGCTGGTCGCAATGTCGATGAGCGGCACCTTTCTCACCAGCCTTACGTTGATTTACGGAATGGAGCACATAGATGCGATCGCAAGCGTGATCCTGCTCCAGACCGAGCCGGTCTATTCGCTGATTCTATCGACGGTCGTGGTTGGCGAACGGCCTTCCTCGCGCCAGCTCTTCGCCACCGCGACGATTCTGGTGGGGATTGGATCGGTGTTCTTCGCTGGAAACGCATTCTCGCCGATGCTCGCGGCGACGCTGATCTTTATCACGCCGTTTTTCTGGCAGACCTCGCACGTGATCGGCTTGCGCGTGATGCCGCCGCTAACGCCGGTAGGTGTCGCGGGCGCGCGCTTCATCTTCGCCGCTTCGATCTTTATCCCGATATACGCGTTCGGAAATCACGCCTCGCTAGCGCAACTCGGCGATATGCGTTTGCTGATGGCGATCCTTGCAACCGGATTCTTTATCTATTTCCTTTCGGCGCTGACTTGGTATGGCGCCATCAGCCGGCTCTCGCTCTCTTGGACCACCGCGCTGGTAGTGCCCGGCGTGCCGCTGATCTCGATGATGTTCGCGATGATGTTCCTTGGCGAGCATCCGACCGCGCGCGAAGTCACTGGCGTGCTGATCGCGATTGGCGGCGTTCTCGCGCTGGTGCTAGGCGCCGATCCGCATCGCAAGATGGGCGGCGTCCTCGAAGCCGCCGAGGCGGTGCATCAGCCGCTCACGTGAGCGACCGACCATCAGATTTCTCGGCGATAAACTGGTTCCGCTTGGTCGCGCCCTTGGGGCGGCGGTAAGAGTGACCACGCGGATTCGGTCAAGTGTTCGACCGATCCGACGACCGAAAAGTTTACAATGAAGGACCCGCTAGAGTATTTTGCGGGCTCACTCTCATGCGATGAAAGTCCAAACACGAATTGCGCCGGCGGCTTTGATTCCAAAGGTGGCCGCAGCCGTACCAGCCGCTGGAACCGGAAAGCCAAGGTGGGCTCCCGCGATCGTTCGTTTCCCTGCCGCAATATTCCATCGAGACCCCTCGATTCGATGAACCTCGTGATGGTCGCGCGCAGGCGCGAGCCGCATGTGTTACGTGATTTTCGCGAGGTCGCGGCAATCTGCCGGCACATGGCGCCAGACATTCGCCCGATTGCAATCTTTGATGCGCCCTCCAGTCAGTTGCGTTATTCCTTTTTCCTTCGACCAACCCTGATTTTCGCGCTGCGGCGGTTGCTCTTCTACCATCCGTTTAACGGAGCTCTGCGCAGCAGCAAGCTGCTTCCGAAAAGCGAGGAGTATCGCCGGCTACAGGGGATCGGAATCCGGGTTCCGCGATGGCGCCTGCTGACGCGAAGGCATTCGCCTGCAGTCGCCGACCTCGGCCGCTATGTGGTGAGCAAACCCGACTATGGCGGTCTCGGCGCCGACGTTCGGATCCGCCGCGCCGGAAGAGTGCGCTGGGCTCCCTCGAACACACCGGTGCGGTTCGCCAGTCGCTCCGCCATCATCGCCCAAGAGTTCATCTACACCGGACCGTGGCCGGTGTCCTATCGAGTAAGCACCCTTTTCGGGCGCGCTCTCTACTCGCAGCGCGCCGAAGGCTCGCACCAGCGGCGACCGATCCTCGGGCCGGAGAGCTTCACAACTTCATCGGTGACCGCTACTCACCAGGGTTGCTCCTTCGCGCTGGATAACGATCGCGAAGTTATCGAGCTGGCCGAACGCGCGCATGCCGCATTCCCCGATATCGCATTTCTGGGCGTCGATATTCTGCGCGAGATGCCAAGCGGCCGACTCTTCGTCCTCGAAGTCAACTCTGCCGGCGCCGATTGGCACTTCTCGTCCCTGCGAGGGACCGCTATCCAGGCCTTTGCCGGCATCGATTACGCATCGCAGTTCGGTGGTTTGCAACGCGTGGCCGAGATTCTCATCGAAGAGACCCGCCGCCTGGCAGGTTGAAGCGGGTGGCCTGGCGGACGAGGCGGTCTGGCTGCGGCGGGGTCGGCGCGTGGCACCTTGCGATAACATCGAATTCAGCCCGTTATTCGGGGAAATGGGTTCATACGCTGGCTTCGACATCAACTGTGACAGGCCAACCTGAGATTCTCCTGCCGCTCCACCTTCGTCCGATCGAAGGCCATCCAAGCGAGGTTTACGCGACCGCCAGATGGCTCAGGCATCTCACGCTGGTGTCCCTCTCCGCCTCGTCATAGTTCGTGCTCGGAGCCATCGCATGAGCTCTGCCGAGGCACCTCCCCCGATCAACGGGGAGGGTTCGGACTTTTGGGGGTGTGTCGGACGGCGCAGACACTTCGCCACGCGTTTCCAAAATCGAGCGCGATGATTTATGAACTGAGATAAATGCGGCCGGCGGCATCTATGGATCCGGCGAATCCGAAATCGTGAGGTGAGCGCATCATGTCATTCGATTTGCTGATCAAGAACGGAACCGTGGTCGATGGTACCGGCGCGCCGCGCCGCCGCGCCGATGTCGCGGTGAAGGACGGGCTCATCGCCGAAATCGGAAAGGTCAGCGACGGCGCGAAAAAGACTATCGATGCCGATGGGCTGATCGTCGCGCCCGGGTTCGTCGATCCGCACACTCACTATGATGCTCAAATCTGCTGGGACCCGCAGATCACGAGTTCGTCGTGGCATGGCGTGACCAGCGTCGTGATGGGCAACTGCGGCGTGGGGCTGGCGCCGTGTCGTCCGCAGGCGCATGACATCGCGGCGCTCGATTTGGTCAACGTCGAGGCGATTCCGTACGAGGTGCTCAAACGCGGCATCACCTGGGATTGGGAAAGTTTTCCGAGCTATCTCGAGGCGGCGCGCAAACGCGGTGCGTCGATCAACCTGGGCTTCCTCGCGCCGCTGACTCCGTTTCGCCATTACGTGATGGGCGAAGAATCGATGGAGCGCACGGCCAATGCCGACGAAACCAAAAAAATCGCGGCGCTGCTGCGCGAGGCGGTCGCGGCGGGTGCGCTGGGATTCTCGCATACCACGGGCGTGCAGCACGTCGGCTACAAAGGCCGTCCGCTCGCATGCCGTCTTGCGGATCGCGGCGAGCTCGGCGCCTACGCGAATGTCCTGCGCGAGCTCGGCAAAGGCGTCATCGAGGTCACGCTCACGCAGAACTTCGGCCATATCCAGGATCATGAGCTGGACCTGCTGAAATTCCTCCTCGACGAGAGCGGGCGGCGTGTGACGTGGCTCGCGATCTTCGACCTCGAAGACAAACCGCATGCGAGCGCGGAAACCCTCGAACGCGCGGAGCCGTTGATCAAGCGCGGCGGCGTTCCTCAGATGACGTGCCGACCGTTGATCGCGGAAATCGAATTCAAATCGGGGATGGCGTTCTCGCTGATGCGATCGTGGCAGCCTGCGGTTGGCCAGCCGCCGGAAAAACTCAAGCAGCTCTATGCCGATGCGGATTTCCGCCGGAACGTGGTGGAGGAGATGAGCAAAGGCGTGCTGCGCCGAAACTTCAAGCGGGTCGAAGTGAGCGACGTCGGCAAGCCCGAGTTGAAGGGCCTCATCGGCAAAAGCGTCGCCGATATCGCACGCGAGCGCGGACGCGAGGGCAATGAATTCGAGACCATGCTCGACCTCGCCATCGAGGACGATCTGAACATTTCCTTCTCGCAGGCGGTGTTCAACACCAACGAGGAACGCCTTGCGAAGCTCATCAACGATCCGCGTCCGATGATCGGCCTGTCCGATGCAGGCGCGCACGTCAGTCTGCTCTGCGATGCGGGCTACTGCACCTATCTGCTCGGCCATTGGGTGCGCGAGCTGAATGCGATCACGCTGGAGTACGCGGTAAAGCGGCTGACCTCGGAGCCCGCGGACTTCTTCGGTCTCAAAGGACGCGGGCGCCTGAGTGTAGGAAATAGCGCCGATGTGGCGATCTTCGATGCGAACACCGTCGGGTCCGCGCGGCGCGGCACCATGAAGGATGATCTGCCGGGCGGCGGCAAGCGGCTGGTAATGCCGGCGACCGGCGTCATTCATACCGTCGTCAACGGCGTGCCGGTTTACGAAGACGGACGCTACACCGGAGCGACGCCCGGCACGGTGCTGCATTCGTAGATCGACAGAGTCTGACTGCGGAGTTTCATCGGAGGGAGCATCATGAGCGGCTACACCATTATCGATGCGGACACCCACGTGACCGAAACGCCCGAAGTGTGGACCAGCCGTGCGCCGGCCGCGATCCGCGACAAGGTTCCCCGCATCGAGACTTCTTCCAAAGGGACGCAGCGATGGGTGCTCGGCAATCAGAAAGGCTTCCTCGCGGATCCGGGCATGACGGCGACGGCCGGGCGCGGAGGCTTCAAGAACCCGCCCAGGAGCTACGAGGAGATGCATCCGGGCGCATACGATGCCAAGGCGCGCCTCAAGTACATGGACGAGATGGGCATCTGGGCGATGGTGATGTATCCGAATGTCGGCGGCTTCGGCGCGCAGCAGTTCCTGAAGCTGAACGACCCCGAACTGATGCTCGCCTGCGTGCGCATCTACAACGACTGGCAGACCGAATGGGCGTCGGCTGACTCGCGTCGCCTGCTTCCGATCACCTCGATTCCGTTCTGGGATGTTGAGGCCGCGACTGAGGAAGTGCGCCGCTGCGCGAAGATGGGCCATCGCGGAATTCTTTTCACCGGCGACCCGCAATATTTTGACCAGCCGTTGCTGGGCGATCCGCATTGGAATCCGCTCTGGCAAGTCGCATGCGATCTCGACCTGCCGATCAGCTTTCACGTCGGTTCGGGCGATATGTCGGAGGGACTGCTGAAAAACCGCGTAACGCACTATGGTCTTGCGCCGGCGTTTACCGCGCTCGCAATCGACATCCTGCTACAAAACGGACGACAGGTGAGCGACCTCATCATGTCAGGCGTGCTGAATCGCTATCCGTCGATCAAATTTGTCTCGGTCGAAAGCGGTATAGGATGGATTCCGTTCATGCTCGAGGCGATGGATTACCAGTTTATGGGAAACGATGTCCGCGCGGAGCGTCCGGAATTCGATCGAATGCCCTCGGAGTATTTCGCGCGCAACGTTTACGCCTGCTATTGGTTCGAGCAGGTCGCACCGCGCCGGCTGATCGACAAGATCGGTCCGGACAATGTGATGTTCGAGACTGATTTTCCGCATCCGACGTCGCTCTACGGCGCTGAGGTTCACGAGCGCATCCGGAGCGGATTGGCTGACTGTGAGGAATCGGTGCGCCGCAAGATTCTGTGGGACAACGCGCAGAAGCTCTACAAGGTCGCGTCGCCTTCCGCGGATGACGAAAGAAAGCGAGCTGCTGCTTCAATCTAGGATTGCATCGCGCGCGAGGCCGCGATCGCATCCGCGACCGTGAAGCGGCCTTCATACAGGGCGCGGCCGGTGATGACGCCGACCACGCCATCTGAAAAGAGCGGCGCGAGGTTGCGGATGTCAGCGAGCGATGCGACGCCGCCCGATGCGATCATCGGAATGCCGATGCCCCGCGCCGTTGTGCGAATCGACTCCGCATTGATGCCGGTTTCGGTGCCGTCGCGTGAGATGTCGGTGACGATTGCCACCGCAACTCCGGCCTCGCGAAAACGCCGCGCAGCCTCAGCGATCGTGAGCGCGCTGGTCTCGACCCATCCTTTAATCGCGAGCTTGCCGTCACGCGCATCGATTGAGCCGAACACTTTGCCCGGCAGCGCGGCGCACGCGGCTTTGAGTAATTGGGGAGTAAGAAAAGCGGCCGAGCCGATCGAAACGCGCGTCGCACCGGCAGCAATGACCTCGCGAATCGAAGTCATCGTGCGCAGACCGCCGCTCACGTCGAGCTCGCAGCGGATGGCACCGCGTATTGCGCGGATCGCATCGAGGTTTTTCGGCGTACCCGCAATCGCGCCATCGAGATCGACGAGGTGGATGATCTCCGCGCCTTGCCGCTCGAAATCGCGCGCAACCGCAGCCGGATCGCTGCCGTAAACGGTCGTTTGGTCCATCGCGCCGCACAGCAGCCGCACCACCTCGCCATTCTTGAGGTCGATCGATGGTATAACTGTGAATCTTTCGAACAAACTTACGGTTCGCTTAGCTCAGCGTTCCCTTCGTCGATAGCACGCCCGCGACGCGCGGCTCCAATGAGGTCGCCGCATCCATCGCGCGCGCGAGCGCCTTGAAAGTAGCCTCGATCACATGATGCGGATTGCGGCCCGCGATCATGTTCACATGCAGGTTCATTCCGACGTTATCGCTCAGCGCCTTCATGAAGTCGTGCACCAGTTCGGTCTGAAAATTTCCCACCCGTTCCTGCGCGATATCAACGTTGTAGGCGAGATACGATCGCCCACTGATATCGACGACGACATGGCATAGCGCCTCATCGAGCGGAATCGTTGCCTCGCCGAATCTCCGGATGCCAGAGCGATCGCCGAGCGCCTGCGCGAAGGCCTTGCCGAGAACGATGCCGACGTCCTCGACGGTATGGTGTTCATCGATATGGAGGTCGCCCTTCGCCTCGATCTTCAAATCGAAGAAGCCGTGACGCGCGAAACTGTCGAGCATGTGATCGAGGAAGGGAACGCCGGTCGCCGATTCGCCGCGCCCAGTGCCATCGAGCTTGAGCGCGATCTTCACCGCGGTCTCGCGCGTCTTGCGATCGATGATCGCGACGCGCTTGCCGTTGGCCGGCGGCAGCGTAGGAAGCATCGCGCGTTCCTCTTCATGTGCGCCGCTGAATTCGATTCTCGGGGTGCGCGAGGCGGTCCTCACTCGCGCCTTCGCTTTTTTCTTGCTCGCCATCTTAATCCATCACTTTAACACGGGATTTGCCCGACGCGATGGGTTTGTTTCGCGCCTCCATCGCGCGCGCGTGACCCTCAAAACCCTCCAGCCTTGCCAGCCGCGCGACTTCCGGACCCAGCCTCCGCACCGCGTTTGGCGAGGCCTCGATTATACTGGTGCGCTTGAGGAAATCGTAGGCACCCAAAGGCGAGGCAAACCGCGCCGACCCACCGGTCGGGAGGACATGGTTCGGCCCCGCGAGATAGTCGCCGAGAGGGGCCGGACTCATCGGGCCGAGGAAAATCGCACCTGCCGCCTTAACTTTCGGCAGCCATCGCGAGGCATTGCGGACATCGAGTTCGAGGTGCTCTGGGCCAATGCGATTGGCTAGCTCGAAGGCCTCATCCAAATCGCGGACCACGACCAGCGCCCCGCGTTTCTCGAGCACCGCCTCGACTACGCGAGCGCGTGGCAAATCGGCCAGCGCGCGCGCCAGCGCATCGGCCACAGCATCGGCGAGTTTGCGCGACGGCGTCAGCATCAGCGCGGATTCATCGCCCGACCCGTGCTCGGCCTGCGCGATCAAATCCGCGGCGACCCACTCCGGATGCGCGCTGTCGTCGGCGATGACCAACACCTCGCTCGGCCCGGCCATCTTGTCGATGTCGCATACGCCATAGACCATCCGCTTCGCCGCCTGGACGTAAGCGTTGCCGGGCCCGACGATTTTATCGACCGACGCGATGCTCGCCGTCCCGTAGGCAAGCGCTGCCACGGCATGCGCGCCGCCGACGCGGTAGAACTCATCGACCCCAGCGATCGCCGCCGCCGCCTTCACCTCGGGCCGCTCGCTCTCGGCCGAGGGCGGCGAGACCATCACAACTTCGCGCACGCCGGCGACCCGCGCCGGTATCGCATTCATCAGCACCGACGACGGATACGCGCCCATCCCGCCGGGGACATAGATGCCGACGCGATCGAGCGGCCGCACCATCTGGCCGAGCCGCATCCCGAGGCTATCGCGATAGGAAAACGGCTTTTCGATGGTCTTCTTGTGGAACGCCGTGATGCGCTTGGCGGCGAGTTCGAGCGCGCGCCGCGAATCTTTGGGAAGATTTGCCAGCGCATCGCGCAGTTCCTTGGGAGAGACGCGTAGCGTCTTCGGCGTGAGCTTCACGCGATCGAATCGTTCGGTGTAATCGATCAGCGCATCATCGCCGCGTTTGCGCACCTCCGCGATGATACCCGCAACAGTCGCATCGACGCGCGAGGAATCCTCATCGCCTCCGCGCCGCGCGAGGACAGAATCGAGGAAGCTCCTGAACTCGGCCGTGCGCGAGAGAATTATGCGCGGCTTCATGCCGGCGTCGAATCCTTAACTCTTTCGATGCGGGCACCGAGGGAGGCGAGCTTCGCGTCCAAGGCTTCGTAGCCCCGATCGAGGTGATAGACGCGGCCGATCTCTGTATGGTTTTCCGCGCTCAGGCCCGCGAGGATGAGACCCATGCTCGCACGCAGGTCGGTCGCCATCACCGGAGCGCCCTGCAGTCGCGGCACGCCACGAACTACCGCGGTCGAACCCTTCATTACGATGTCGGCGCCCATCCGCATCAGCTCCAGCGCATGCATGAAGCGATTTTCGAAGATCGTCTCGGTGATGACCGACGTGCCGTTCGCCTGCGCCAGCAGCGCCATCATCTGCGCCTGCAGGTCGGTCGGAAATCCGGGATATGGCAGCGTCCGAAGCTCGACCGGACGCAAGGCGCCGCCACCGGTAACGCGCACACCGCCATCGGCCGCGACGACCGAGACGCCCGTCTCGCGCAGCTTCACGATGACCGCTTCGAGCTGATCGACCGGCGCCTCGCGAATGGAGACGTCGCCGCCGGTGATCGCCGCCGCGACCATCAGCGAGCCTGCCTCGATGCGATCGGGAATCATCTCGTGTTCCGCGCCGTGCAGCTTCGCGACGCCCTCGACCTCGATGACATGCGTGCCCGCGCCGCGCACATTCGCGCCCATCGCGACCAGGAACTTCGCGAGGTCCTGCACCTCAGGCTCGCGCGCCGCATTTTCGATGGTGGTTTTTCCTTCGGCGAGGACGGCCGCCATCAGGATGTTCTCGGTCGCGCCGACCGAAGGGTTGTCGAGCCAGATACGCGCGCCCTGGAGCTTGTCGGCATGTGCCTCGACGTAGCCATTGCGAAGCTGCACGCGCGCACCGAGCGCGCGAATTCCGATGATGTGGAGATTCACCGGGCGCGCGCCGATCGCGCATCCGCCGGGTGTCGAGACTTTAGCGCGTTTGGCCCGCGCCAGCAGCGGACCCAACACGAAGAACGACGCTCGCATCGTTTTGACCAGCTCGTACGGCGCCTCGTGCGAGGTAACGTGTTCAGCTCGGATCGTGAGCCCATGCTCTCCAGTCCATTCGCTTTCGACACCGAGCCTGCGTAGCAGCGCGAGCGCGGTGTTGACGTCGCGCAAATGCGGTGCGTTGCGAATTCGACAGGGCTCGTCTGTGAGCAGCGACGCCATCAGGATAGGGAGCGTCGCATTCTTGCTGCCGCTGACGGAGACGGCACCCTTAAGAGGAGCACCGCCGTGGATGATCATTTTGTCCATCGATAGGTTACGAGAGCCGCGCGCGAACTACGCGTTCGATGCCGGCGAGATCCCGTATCGCATCACTGTTGCTGAAACCGGCACTCCGGAAAAGAGCCTTGACCGCGCGCGCCTGCCCGGCCCCGATTTCCACCATCACGGCACCGTCGCTTTTCAGGCGCGAGGGGCATCCGGCGGCGATGCGGCGATAGAACGCGATGCCGTCGTTTCCCGCCGAAGTTGCAAGGCGCGGTTCGTGCTCCCGAACCTCGGGCTCCAGCGCCGCGATCTCGGCGTCGGCGATGTAGGGCGGATTTGAGAGAATCACATCGAAGCGCATATCGCCCTCAGGAAAGAGATCGGCACGAACGAACTCGATGCGATTGTCGCATCGATGACGAATCGCATTGCGGCGCGCAATCGCGAGCGCATCTTCGGAGATGTCGGTGGCGACAACGTGCGCATCGAGCGCATTCATCGCGACGGCGACCGCGATCGCACCGGAGCCGGTGCCGATATCGAGCGTCCGCGCGGCTCCACGATCGGCAACAAATTTCAAGGCGCATTCGACCAGGGTTTCTGTTTCAGGACGTGGAATGAGGACCGCGGGCGTCACTTCGAAATCGAGCGAGAAAAATTCCTTGCGTCCAATAATATAGGCGAGAGGCTCACGCTCGGCCCGGCGCGCAACCATCCGACGGAATCTTTTAATGATGTCTGAATCCATTCGCACCGCATCGGCTAGCAGCATCGCGCGCGATATGTGGCATGCGGCAGCGAGCAGGATTTCAGCATCGAGGCGCGCCGAATCGATTCCTGCGACAGACAGAGCGCGTCTGCCCTCCTCCAGCATCGCGCGCGCGGAAGCCACCTCGATATCAGGCATCGAAAGAATCTACGCGCTCAGCGCTTGAGCCTGTTCTTGCGTCGTCAGCGCGTCGATCACGTCATCGATCGCGCCATCGAGGAATTGGTCGAGCTGATGAATCGTCACATTGACGCGATGATCGGTGACACGCGATTGCGGGAAATTGTAGGTGCGGATGCGTTCGGAGCGGTCGCCGCTGCCGACCATGGATTTGCGCTGCGCGGCGATTTTCGCCTCCTGCTCGGCATTGGCCTGATCAAGCAAGCGCGCGCGAAGAATCTTGAGTGCGCGCGCCTTGTTCTTGTGCTGCGATTTTTCATCGCGGCATACGATCACCATGCCACTCGGAATATGCGTGATGCGCACCGCGGAGTCGGTCGTGTTGACGCTCTGACCGCCCGGACCGGAGGCGCGCATGACATCGATGCGGAGGTCTTTTTCCTCATTGATGTTGATTTCGACTTCGTCCGCTTCCGGCATCACCGCGACCGTAACCGCGGACGTGTGGATGCGCCCTGAGGCCTCCGTCTCCGGCACGCGCTGCACGCGATGCACGCCGCCTTCGAACTTGAGGCGCGAATAGACGCCCTTGCCATTGATGCTCGCGATGACTTCCTTGACACCGCCGAGCCCGGTGTCCGAGAGGCTCAAGGTCTCGACCTTCCATCGATGGCGCTCGGCGTAGCGGGTGTACATCCGGAGGAGCTCCGCGGCGAACAGCGACGCCTCGGCTCCGCCGGTGCCCGCGCGAATTTCGAGAATGACGTTCTTGTCGTCATTGGGATCGCGCGGCGTGAGGAGAACCTTGATCCGCTCCTCGAGCGCCCCCAGCTTGCGCTGCAACTCGGGCAATTCGCCCTTCGCCAGTTCGCGCATCTCGGCATCGTCGCCATCAACGTAGGCTTTGTACTCGGCGATTTCGTCGGCGATCTTGCGATACTCGCGCACCGCGCCGGCCACTTCGGCCATCTGCGAACGTTCCTTGGCGAGCGCCGTGTACTCGCGCTGATTGGCGATGACAGCGGGGTCGCTCAGCTTGCGTTCGAGGTCGTCGAAGTGCTGTTCGATGCCTTTGATCTTATCGTCGAGCATGAAGATATTTCTGATTATAAATGAAAAAGGGAGATGGCGCGCGGCGGCGTTCCATTCTCCCAGCTAAGTTTCAGCTCCCACACACCCGAGCGCATCGCGCCCGGCCCTTCCTTTCAGGGAAGGGTGTAAGCGAGTGGCAGGAGTTACTATGCTACTTTTGCGCGGCGGCTTCGGCGCCCTTCTTGATGCCGTATTTGCGGTTGAAGCGCTCGACCCGGCCCGCGGTATCGACCAGCCGCTGCTGGCCGGTGTAAAACGGATGGCAGTTAGAGCACACCTCGACGTGCAACTCGTTGGCGGTCGAGCGAGTTTCGAATGTATTTCCGCATGCGCACGTCACTACGCAGCGATGGTATTCGGGATGGATTGCGGTTTTCATCTACCTTTCCCTTGCTTGGACCGTTCAGAGTACCATCGCAAAGGTAACCATACAATTCGGCGAATCAATAGCTCTATCATCTTATTGTCGATTGCCCTGATGATGGCTACCACCGCATCGGCGGCGGCAGTTGACCTCCACGCTAGTGCTGTTCCAAGCGGATTCGCGCCGCCGGAACGGACAGAATTCGCGCCGATGCTGAAGCTGGCATCGCCTGGGCCACATCGCGCGGAGCGCGCGATGGCCGCGCTGGAGCGTCAACTGATCTTCCAGCGCCAGACACTGCATCCGGAGTTCGGTGCGGACCTCGACCACGTACTGGATCAGATACCGCCGCGCAACTCGACGCTGATTCGCGCAGCTACGATGTATCCTCGCACCGATGTGCCGTGGACCAATATTGAAGAAATACATGAACTTTGCGCGGAGGGTCATCCGAGTGGCCAGGCGCTATTCGTTACCGTCTCGCCCTCCTGCGCGATGCCAACCCTGCCCTATCGCCTCGGCGCTTATTTCGCGCTCAAGCCGCCAGCGGGCATCACGCGGACGTCATCGTCGATGCCATCAGTGATCGGGACGCTCGGCGCGGAAGTCAGAACCGACACTTTCGGCTTCGGCGCTATCGTCGATACGATCGCGCAGATGCTCACCGAGGTCTATGGCAACCTCGCACCGCCGTGGGATACCGCGCCGGGCGCATACAATCATCATGACGAGGCCGCGCGCGGAAGGTTTCGCCGCGAGCTGCCCACCGTCGATGACAAGCTCCACGAGTACTTCAAGTACCGAAACATCCTCGATGAGTTCGATGGCCCCGGCGGACCGTATGTGCTGTTCAACTTCGTGGGCGAGGTGCAACCTGCCGCGCTCAAGAAATTTCCCGACCTGTACAAGTTCTACAAGGATGTCGCGCCCGCGCTCAGGGCGGAGTCGGACATCGTCGATGCGCACAACAACTTCTGGATGCGCAATGGTTTCGATCGCGGCAAGGTGTGGATGACCTTCATGGTGCGCGGCGGGAAGTTGTCGGCCTTCGATGCGGGGTATCATCCGGTCGGTGATCCGGTTGCGCTCGGCTCGTTGCGCCACGGCGTCAATCGCGCGCGTACCTCGATCCGGATTCATCGCCTCGCGATGGACTTCGGCCTCGACAACCTGAGCTTCACTAACTACTTCAGCCGCGATGGATCGACGGTCAGCTTCGATGCGCGTATGGATTCGGTTCCCAAGGTGATCGCGCCGGTAGGTATCCGGCAAGGCGCCGAGTTTGTCGCGGGTGAATTCATGCGCACCCTCGCGCAAGGCTCGGGCGGTATGCGTAGCGCGGCGGCATCGAAGGCGCTGGGCGACGGCACCATTCGATATACCGCGGAAGTCAGCGCCGAGTTCATGTACTCGCCGACTCTGGAATTCCTCGCGCGTCTGGGCGACAGCATCGCAGACAAGCACGATGCCAAGGTGCGCGAGCAGGAACGGATGTTGGCGCTGGAGTTTCTCGACGCATTCGTCAAGGACTACAATAGCGCTCGCTTGCGGATCCTCGCGCTGGATCAGGATCCGTCACTGATGAGATGAAGCGGGCGGGCTTTATATCGACAGGCGTTCTGTCCTTGGCGTTGTTGTCGATTCTCTCGGGATGCAGCTCGAAGTCGGACGTTCCAAGACCCGTCGCCCCGCCTCCCGATGTGGCGCATCCGGTGACCGATCTTTCGCAGGTCGCGCCCGGTAATGCGCTCAGCCCCTTTGGGCGCAAAGATCAGATTGTCGCACGGCGCGTTGCTTCCGACGATCAGGCAGCGGAGACGAATGCCGATCTCGGTGCACTCGCGAAAATCCGCCATAAGGGCGACGACAAGCATCCGTGTGAGGAGCGCTTGCTCAACAAAAAAGCCGCGCAGTTCGACCTGATGTCCGAACATCTGATGGATCAGGTCTTTGGCCACATGCGGCATGAGCAAGACACCGACCAGTTCTCGCATGTTCGACTTCCGACCGATCTGCGATGGGTTGTGATTACCGCCACCCTCGATCATCAGGGCACTCTGAAGGAACTGGTGGTCGAACAGCATTCCGGTGCCGCCGCGATGGACAAATTGATGATCGCGGCCTGCAAGAAAGGCCTCTTTCTGCGCAATGCTCCCGAGGAGGCGATGGATGCGAATGGCAACTACACCATACGCATCGAAGCGCGGATGGAAAATTACGCCTCGCTGGACGGCGAGCATTGGCAATTCAAGACGTACATCGGGCTCGCAATCCTGTAGAGTAATCCGCTGATGCCATCCTCGAACGTCGATCCGCTCGCGTCCTACGTCCCGCATCCGGGACTTTCGATCCCGATTATTACCGTGCTCGACGGCGCCGGCGGCATCATCGAATCCGAGCAGCGCGACGTAGTGCGATTCTGCATTCAAGACGGACGCGGCGCGGATATCCTGTTCGCGGTCGGGACCAATGGCGAATGGGATCGCCTTGACAATCCCGGTAGGCAGGAGGCCTCGCGCATCATCGTCGAGGAGTGCCGCCGCGTCTCCCCGAAGGATCGTCGCGTCGAGGCATGGGTCGGCATCACTGCGCACACCACCGCCGAAACGCTGGAGAACCTCGAGTACGCGCTGACGCTGGATGCTGATGCGGTCGTGATTTCGCCGCTGTCAATCACCGATTGCGATGATCCGGTCGCGCTCGTAACGCGCGAGGTCGGCTCGATCTTCGAGCGATCTGGAAAAATGATTCCCGTCTTCCTCTATGACAACGCCGACATCGCGGCGCCCGGCAAGCCGCTCCATCTGCATACGCGCGATGTGAAGCAGATGAGCCAGCTCCCATACGTGCGCGGAATCAAGGTGACCGCGAGCAAGAGCGAACTCGGCAACTACACGCGCGCGGCCTCGCACTTCAAGCTCGCGCACGAGTTCGCGATCTATGCGGGCAACGCGCATCTGATCTTCGATTTGTTCGCGCCGCCCGATGGTGCCGTCGCCGCGGCGAAGCACTACTGGAATCGATTTCTCACTCAGCATTCGCTGCCGCACGGGGTCGTCGCGGGACCCGCCAATGCGATGCCGCGCGAATGGCAACGCGGGTGGCAATGGTGCCGCAAGCAGGACCCCGAGCAGATGCATCGATATGCCAAAGCACTCGAGGAGTTCCGCGACGCATGCAGCTTCGCGCGCTCCGGCGGCGCCCAGGGGCATGTCCCGATGATCGCATGCCTCAAGGCGTCACTCGCCGAGCTGGGCGTCATCTCGAGCGATGCGGTCGCGACCGGCACTCCTCCACTCAGCGCCGAGGAGCGGCGCGAGTTCGCCTCGCGTTTCCACAGCCTGCGCGAGAAGTGGGCGCGACATCTGGAGCCGGACTGGCTCAGCACATATGATGCTCCGAACAGGGGACACGCCTCGGCTAATGGTTGATTCGAAGCTCGATGTGGTCGGTTGTGGCAGCATGGTGGTGGACCTGTTCTATCGCACTCCACGCATCATCCGGGCCGACGAAAAAGTAATCCTCGACGCCAATGGCAATGGCGCCGCGATCGAACAGGCCTCGGTCGGCGGTGTGGTGCTCAATCATCTCGGATGGGCGCGCGTGTTGGGGCTGGAGACCGGCATCTTCGGCAAGATGGGCGATGATCGCAACGGCGAGTTCCTGCGCGACGGGATGGAGAGCCTCGGCATCCGCCATCACCTCACCGTCGATGGCTCCGCGAGTTCCTACGCGACCGTATTCGTCGATCCCGCTGGCAACCGCGCGATCTACATGATGCGCGGAGCGACCGCGGAGCTGAAGCCGAGTGAGATTCGCACGCGCCACGGCGCGTTTATCCGCACCGCACGCATCGTGACGACTGAAATTTCGCAACTTCCGCTGAAGACCGTTATCGCGATCCTGAAGTTTGCGCGTGAGCAAGAGATTCCGACGGTGCTCGACCTCGATGTACCGCCATCGGATGCGATCCGGACACTCGGCACACGCGCGGACCTCGAGCAGGCGCTCAAGCTCGCGACCTATCTCAAACCCGCCAAGGGCGCGGCGCGCGAACTGGCCGAGGGCGACGATCCGCTGAAGATGGCGGAGCAGATTCGCGCGCGCTTCGGCAACGATGCGGTCATTATGACCGCGGGCGCCAACGGATGCGCAATTTCGTCGAGCGACACGAGCGCGCGCGTTCCCGCATTCAAGGTGAAAGTGGTCGATACGACCGGCGCCGGCGATGCGTTCCTCGGCGGCGTGCTCGCGGGTCTGCTGTGGAAGCTCAAGTGGCCCGAGATCGGCCGCCTCGCGAATGCGGCCGCTGCGGTTGGCATCGGTAGGCTCGGCGCATTTCCCTCGGGCTTCGAGCTGCGCGGGCAAATCCTGAAGCTGTATGGACGCCCGCTTCCCGTCGCGCGAAGGCCCAAGCCGAAAGCCGCGACGCCTCGCACGACGGGGTCATTCGATCCGCAAGTCGAGATCCAAAGATTCTTCGACACCGCGCTGGAAGAACTCGCATCGCTGCGCCGCGAGGTGAATCTCGACGCCATCAACAAAGCGGTCGAGATGATCCGGGCGGCAATCGCGCGTGGCGGTCGCGTGCATGTCACCGGCGTCGGCAAGCCCGAGCACGTCGCGCGCTATGGCGCGAGTCTGCTCTGCTCGGTCGGAACGCCGGCGACTTTTCTTCATGCAACGGAGACTCTGCACGGAAGCCTTGGCCAGGTGCATCCGCGCGACGTGGTCATCGCGATATCCAATAGCGGCAACACCAGCGAGCTATGCCAGGCCGCGATGGCGATTCGCGACCATGGCGCGCACCTCATCGCGATCACCGGCAACGAAAATTCCGAACTTGCGCAGGTGGCAGACCTCGTGATGCATGCGCCGGTGAAGCGCGAGGGTGGCATCCTCGGCCTCGCGCCGCGCATCAGCGTGATGGCGCAGATATTCGTGCTCGCGGGGCTCTCAGTGGCTCTGGAAGCCGCGCGCGGCTTGACCATCGAGGAGTATAGCCGTTGGCATCAGGCGGGTGCGCTCGGCGAAACCGCTCGACGACTCACCCATCGAGGCGGTCTCAAGGCGCTCTAAGGTTGCCCGCGAGGGGGCATCGCCCAAAAAACTCCTTCCCCGCTGCGAAGGCGCCCTGATAGTTTCAGATGGGGCGGTAATTCTTTCCGAACGGGGACTCGATGAGTTCGATCGATGCGACTGTAGCTTCGAGTACGGTTGTCACGCCGCGCGCCGTGGTCGAAGCCGCGACGCATCAAAAACTTTCCTGGCGCACGAAGCTGATCTATGGCGCACCGAGCTTCGCCGGCGCCGGCATGGTCATTCCGATTTTCATCCACATGCCGAAGTTCTACGCCGACGTGGTGCTGGTGCCGCTCGGCTACCTCGCGATCGCAATCGCGGTGGCGCGCTCGCTCGACGCCATCAGCGATCCGGCGATGGGATGGGTTTCCGATCGCACCCGCACTGCGATGGGACGCCGGCGACCCTACATGCTGATCGGCGCGCCGCTGTGCGGGATCGCGTTCTTCGCCCTGCTTAATCCACCCGCGCATCTGATCGGCGATCGCGCCGTGCTTTGGTTCCAGGTCACCTTCGTCCTGTATTTCATCTTCCACACCATCTACCTCCTGCCGCACGCGGCGCTCGGCGCCGAAATGACTTCCGATTATCACGAGCGTTCGAGCCTGTTTGCCGTACGCGAATCTTTCACGATCCTCGGAACGATCGTGGCAGCCGCGGCGCCCGGCGTGATGCAGGGTGTGTTCAAGGTGAGCGAACGCGAGGTCTTTTTCGAGCTGGGAATTTTCTTCGGCGTGCTGCTCGCAGTGCTCTACTGGATTCTCGCGCTAAC
>Ga0335079_10002082_pt1 | contig 23114 bp, 21 predicted proteins | sample Lox_Sample_33_FD_206719 | JGI IMG/M metagenome (GOLD analysis project Ga0335079, IMG submission 206719) | Soil microbial communities from Loxahatchee National Wildlife Refuge, Florida, United States - Lox_Sample_3.3 | ecosystem: Environmental > Terrestrial > Soil > Wetlands | place: USA... | reverse complement strand
GGTTGCGTCTCCACGTCCGAGAACCACTGTTTGCGGGCATCGACGGAAATGAACATTTTCCCCGCGCGTCCGCGAAGTTGGTCGTCGAATTCGTGTTCGATACCGCTCAATCCTGAGTCTTCCATTCCAACCGAGCCCAGAACCTGTGCCGCGAGATCACGCGCAGGATAGAAACGCTTGGGCTCTTTCTGGAAATGAATGCCTTGCAGATGGAGCGAATCGATCCGCTGAATCGTTTCATCGTCGGCCTTGCGAGCGACCCAGCAGAACGTTTTATGGGCGCGGCAGTCTGCCAGCACAACGTTGTAGTCATCGCCCGTGATGCGGGTGACGAGCGCAATCGCGGTCGGAAGATCTTTGACTTCCGTCGGAACAGCGAACGCCGAGTCGACCATCACCGACATAGCTAGCTCGTGTCCGTAGCGGTCGTAGATCACTCCGCGTTTCGCAGCGAGAGGAATGGCGCGCTGCTGCTGATGTCCGGCTTGCTTAACGAACTTGCCGTAGCTGAAAACTTGCAAGTAGATAAGGCGCGCGCAGATGGCTACGCACCAGAGGAGCATGACAGCGCCCAGAAGGTAGAGGCGGGGATTCTTGGCGGCAGTGGTGTTGTTGAGCGCCATATCAAATCACGCATTGTCATTCCGACGATGCGCGTTAGCGCAGAGGAGGAATCTGCTTTTCGTCTCCGCAATGGCGAACAGCAGGTTCCTCGTCGCTTGCGCTCCTCGGAATGACAAAGAGCTTAGAGGAACTGAAACATCGCTTAGACAATACGGGCGGCCTGACCGCTCATTGGCCGCCTGCACGCGTCTTTTTGCTTGCACCGACGGACGAATGCGCCCGTCCCTACACAAACCTTATTGCGCTACTACCATCACCGGCGCATTGCTGGCCATCACCGGACCTTGCGTCTCCGGGTTGCTGCCTTCCATACGGATCACTTGTCCCGGCTCTGGTGGAACCAGTCCCATGCGGCGCGCCAGCAAGTCGATTCTCTCGGGATCTCGCAATGACGCATCTTCCAGGCGCAGAGCGCGATTCATCTCTGTAAGGTTCGTAAGTTCCCGCTTCGCCGATTCGATCTGGTATCCGTACTCGATCGCCTTGAAATGCTGCCAGGCGTACGTAAAGACGAACAGAAATAAAAACGCCAGCGCGACACCGAACTGCTTCATCTCGCGGTTTCGGCGCGGATCTTCGACTTTCACCAAACGCGAGTTGTCGATCGCCTTGGCGAAGTAGATTTCGGGCGTACCTGCCCAGAAGGAACGCCGCTCCACCGCCGGTACCGCACCACGAATTGTCGCCATCGCCGCTGCTGCCATTTATGCCGCTCCCTGGTAAGCCTGTTGATCTGTGACAGGAATCTGCATGGTAAAAATCTCGTGCAGCTCTTCGGTCATGCGCTGCTGATCCGCCAACATCACAACGCGCTCTGCCGTCATCATCAGATCTTGAATCAGTGTGCCCGTATACATTGTTGCTACCTCAAAATTTGGATTCCTACCACGGAACCCGATAGAACCAGCTTTCAGCCCTCAGCTCTCAGCTAGTTCTCTCTTCAGCGGATCTTCGTCCGCTTGTCGAACTGAACCTTAGGCCCGGCACTGCCATGACAGCTCGTGCCGGGACTCCGGCAGGTTTTCCGGAGTTAAACTCTTTCCGCCGCCCGCAATTTCGCGCTGCGAGCCCGCGGGTTTCGATCGCTTTCGACTTCTGATGCCACTACCGGTTTTTTCGTCAGGATGCGGTAGTACCTGTCCTGATTACTGCCCTCGCGGAAGGCATCCTTTACGATGCGATCTTCCAGCGAATGAAAACTGATGATCACCACCCGTCCGCCCGGCTTCAGAATCTGAGGCGCCGCAGCGAGCAGCGCCTTCAGGTCGTCCAGTTCGCGGTTTACGAAGATTCGGAGAGCCTGAAAAGTTCGCGTCGCGGGATGAATTCTGCGTTCTGCCTGATTCATTGGCCGGGCCGCGGCTGATATCACGTCCGCAAGTTGTGCGGTTGTACGTATCGGCCGCGACCGGCAAATGGCTCTGGCGATTCTCCGCGACCTCCTTTCCTCTCCAAATTCGTAAATCACATCGGCAAGCTGTCGCTCGTCGAGGTGGTTTACCACTTGTTCGGCGGTCCGCTCCGATTGCGGATTCATCCGCATATCAAGAGGCCCTTCCGCCTGAAAACTGAATCCACGTGCCGCGTCATCGAGTTGCAAACTGCTGACCCCGATGTCCGCCAGGATGCCGTCTACGCTTGCCGCATCCTGCCCTTTCGCGATCTCTGCGAAGGAGCGATGCAGCAGCGTGATCTCCGGCCAATCCTGGCTTTCGGACGTCAGCCTCTTACTCGCAATCTCCAGCGCCGCCGGATCCTTATCGAGCCCAATCAAATGTCCCGGTGCGCCGAGGCGTCTTGCGATTTCGTAACTGTGCCCGCCAAGGCCCACCGTGGCGTCGATATAGGTCCCGCCACGCTGCACGTGTAAAAAGTCGATCGCTTCTTTTAAAAGAACCGGAACATGGTTCACTCTTCCACCACCATGTCCAACCCCCTGAGGGGTGTCTGTTAATCCCTCGCCCATAAGCGGGCTGCTTAGATGCCCAGTTCGTCGAGCGTCTTTGCATCGTCAGGCGTGATCTTGTCTTCCAGAACCTGTTTGCGATACGCCTCGAGGTTCCGTACTTCCAGATACTTCTGGTAGCCGACCACCGCGACGTCGCCTTTCAGTTGAGCCGCATCGCGCAGCAATTGCGGCAGAAGCAAGCGTCCCTGCCCATCCATCTCTACTTCTTGTCCCCAGTAACCGGTCGCGCTTAGAAACTTTTTCTTTGTCGGATTGAAGGTCGAAAGCCCCGCCAGCTTCTGCTCGATCTGTTCCCATTCCTCGAAGGGATACAGTTGAGCAATAGTCCCGTCCAGACTCGTGATGTAGAATTTCTGGCCATATTTCTCGTCGATCACCCGTTTGAACTCCGCCGGGACCTTGAGACGGCCTTTGTCGTCGACCCGGGTTGGATGATTGCCGCGAAACATGGCGCTGAATGTCGTTCAAGGAGGAGAAAGCAGCGAAAGATTCGGTCAATACCGGGCGATTCGGGCTGTTTATCGTGCTGTTGGGTCGGATTCCCACCGGCTCCACGTTTTCAGCTCCTCGCTCCCACCAAGCTACCGAACTAACCACTTTCAACCACTTTGTACCACATCTTAGCCGTAAGTCGTTTATTGTCAAGCAGAAACTTGTAGGTGCACGTCCCACTTCGACACCGCTTCGAGAAACCGCCAAGCCTTGTGGTTAACCAATTCGAGCACCACAATAGATTGCGTTAACGGTCTTGGTTCTTTCGCTATTCGTTCGCTGCGATTTCTCTTGACCGCCGCGAGGGACGCGGATTTTCTTGTGGAAATTTGATGCTTAAGCCTTAGTGACGATCGCCATCGGCGCTGCTGGAATCTCCCCATGGAAAAAATTTCGGAAACGTCGAGGGCCAAGTCATGAAAAATTTTATCTACGCACTATGTGTCGCTTGTTTCCTCCCAGTCTTCGTTCTGGCTCAGAACACTTCTGCACCGCCGATTTATCCCGCGCCGAACAGTCCGGCGGAACAGCAGTCCAGGGAAAACGTCTCGGACCAGCAGAACGGGCAGATGCCGGTCTTCCGAGTGAGTGTTTATTCCCGGACGGCAAAGGCAGTGAACTTCCGCAATCAAGGCGGGTCTACCACGCTGGATATGAAGGGCACAGATCTGGAGCCCCAGATCACCGGCCGGGCAAAAGTCGATGGAAAGGCCGGCAGACTGGTAATCGATGTCGACCTCGATCACATGGATCGTCCAAACGTGAAGTTTGGTGGCCAGTATCTGACGTACGTGCTCTGGGCGGTTACCCCTGAGGGCAGAGCCATGAATCTCGGTGAGGTTCTTCCGAATGGGAGCGGCAAGGACAAATTGACCGTGACCACCGATCTCCAAGCCTTCGGATTAATCGTGACTGCTGAGCCTTATTTTGCCGTCACCCACCCCAGTGACGTCGTCGTCGCGCAAAACGTCGTGCTGCCAAACACGAAAGGCTTCGAGGAGCCGATCGACGCCAAGTTCGACGTGCTGCAAGGCAAGGAGTACACGATTGATGTTCCCGTCGAGCAGCTGCCTTCCACACAGGCACAACCGGATGTTCCTTTGGACTTGCTGGAAGCGCGCAACGCAGTAGCGATTGCGAAAGCTGCCGGAGCCGAGCAATACGCAAACGGCAGCATCATGAAAGCCGAAGACATGCTGCAGCGCGCTGAAGACTACTATCAGCGGAAACAGGGACGCACCCCAATCGGCACCGCAGCGCGTGGGGCTACTCAAATGGCAGAAGATGCCCGCGTCTTGACACTCCGCAAGAAGGAACAGGAGCGTGAGGAAACTGCACGCCGTGAGGCTGCCGAAGCTCAAGCCAAGGCACAAGCTGACGCTGACGCCGCAAAACGTGACGCCGAGCAGGCTCAAGCGCAAGCCAATGAAGATGCACGCAAGAGAGCTGAAGCCGAGCAGGCACGTGCCCAGGCCGAACAGCAGCAGGCGGCTCTTCAGTTGCAGGAGCAACAAGCCGCAGCTCAGGCCGCCGCGGCTGAACAAGAAGCTGAAGATGCGCAGCGCAAAATGCAGGATGCTCAAAATCAGCTGGCACAGGCACAGTTGGTAACTCAGCAAGCCGAGCAGGAGAAGAACCAGGCAATCCAGCAAAAAGAACAAATGCGCCAGCGCCTGCAGGCTCAACTAAACCAGGTCTTGCAAACCCGCGATACAGCTCGCGGCCTGATTGTCAGCATGCCCGATGTGCTTTTTGATTTCAACAAGTACACGCTCAAGCCGGAAGCACGTGAGAAGCTGGCGAAGATCTCGGGAATCGTCCTCGCTTATCCAGATTTGAAACTCAACATTGAGGGGTTCACCGATAGCATCGGGAGTGACGCATACAATCTTGAACTTTCCGAGAAACGCGCTGATTCCGTACGTGGGTATCTGATTTCCCAGGGAGTCAAGCCCAATAATGCATCCTCCACTGGATTTGGAAAGGCGGATCCGGTGGCGGATAACAGCACCGCAGCGGGACGTAAGTTGAACCGCCGGGTCGAGATGGTCGTTTCCGGCGACGTGATTGGTTCGGAACCGCAAGGGACGCAAGGTTCGATTACTCCGATACCCGGAGCAGGTGGGCCTTCAATGCAGTGATCGTTGGGAATTCCAAAATGCTGGCGATGCGAGGGCAGCGCTGCCCTCGCACACAGCCAGCAAGACATCAACGCTACGATCTTATTTCAGAGGCTCCACAAACACAGCCGTGCCGTAAGCAAGGACTTCGGTGACGCCCTGCATGATCTCCGTGGCGTCATACCGGGCGCCGACTACTGCATTCGCGCCGAGTTCAGCAGCGTGCTGCAGCATCAGGTCGAAAGCTTCCTGCCGGGTCTTTTCACAGAGGTTTGTCAAAAGACTAATGTTGCCACCCACTAGCGTCTGCAAGCCAGCGCCGATGGTTCCGAAGATAGAGCGGGAACGAACGACGATTCCGCGAACTACTCCCAGTGTCCTCGTCACATGAAAGCCGTCGAGTTCGAATTGAGTCGTTACCATAGTGTGACTGACCATCCTGCCCGAGCTGTAGCCTGTCGCCATGGAAGAGTCCTCTCTATTCGGCATCCGATTTGGTTTGCGCCGGACAGGAGAATATAGCTCAGTTCGATCGAGGACGAGGAGTATCTCAGAAGCTTGCCCCCTCACATTATTCCAGCTCTGCTGAAATGAAGAACTCCTGTGAGGAGTTGTCGTACTCGATCCGCAGGACGTTCGGCTTGCAGCAAACCTGGCAGTCTTCGACGTAGGACTGCCGGCGCCCGGCAGACTCATCGACCGCGGTCACGTTCCACTCCCCACACGAGGCGCATTGGAAGCCAGATTCCATGGTCGAGGATAGTACACTTCCTGCGGTGGAATCACTGGCCACTTTCTAGGGAGGCATTCATGATTTCTCGGCGCAAATTTCTCGAGATCGGTGGCGTTGCCGGTGCTGCCTCTGCTGCATTGCCACATCTTGTGGCGGGAGCCGAGACATCGGACGACGCTTCCCTGCCGCCATCCATCCTGCGCCTCAAATCGCGAAAAAATGAAGCCGCGCCCATCACCATCGACGAGCGTCGCGAGCGCATCGAGAAGGCGACACGGCTGATGGCTGAGAGCGGCCTCAATGCCATCGTTCTGATGGAAGGAACCTCGCTGCGCTACTTCACCGGAATCCACTGGTGGGGCGGCGAACGCATGTTCGCTCTTGTTTTACCCGCGAAGGGTAAGCCTTTTTATGTATGTCCAGCGTTTGAAGAAGGACGCGCACGGGAGCAGATCAATAACTCTCCAGATGGCTCTCAGCCCGACGTCCGCATCTGGCAGGAAGATGAGAGTCCATATCAACGCGTCGCCCAGGGATTAAAGGACCTTGGCATCGGCACAGGCAAGCTCGGCATTGAAGAGACGATCAAATTTGTCTTCGTCGATGGCATCGCGAAGGCCTCGCCACAAACGAGTCTCGTCAGCGCAACACCCGTCACAGCCAGTTGCCGCATGATCAAAAGCTCTCATGAGATCGCATTGATGCGCCTGGCCGCGCAGTCCACTCTCTCCGCATACCAGGCTGCTTACGAAGCCGTGAAGGAAGGAATGACGCAGCAACGGTTAGAAGACCTGGTGGACAAAGCACACTCGCGGCTTGGTTTTTCCGGATACGTAGACGTCCAGATCGGCGAATTCTCGGCATTCCCTCATGGCTCCGTGACTCCGCAGGTCGTACGCGAGGGCACGATAGTTTTGATGGATGGCGGTTGCGTCGCCGAAGGCTATCAGTCGGACATCACACGCACGTTCGTGTTGGGCAAAGCGTCCGACAAGATGAAACAGGTCTTCGACATCGTGCATCACGCCCAGTCGGCCGCATTAACAGCAGCAAAACCGGGTGCTGAATGTGGATCGGTCGACGCAGCCGCCCGCAAAGTCGTAACCGATGCCGGTTACGGGCCCGATTACAAGTACTTCACCCATAGGCTCGGGCACGGACTCGGCATGGATGGCCATGAGTGGCCGTATCTGGTTCGTGGCAATCAAACCAAGCTGCAGCTGAACATCACGACCAGCAACGAACCAGGGATTTATATCCGAGGAGAATTTGGCGTGCGTCTCGAAGACGATATGCACATCACAGACAACGGAGCGGAACTGTTTACGCCCCAAAGCCCATCGCTTGAAGATCCGTTCGGGGAGCGCAAGTGAAGGCACTACAGACCCTTCAGAGCCGTCCTTCGTGTACCTTCGTGTCCTTTGTGGTCAATTGCTTTTACGCTTCGGGAACGGCAGGGCATCCCGGGAATTCAGACAAGAAAGTATTTCCGATGTACCCCAGATACTCGATCCCGATGTCACTGGTGAAAAAACCGTCCGCAGTCAACTTGCGGAGGAAGCTGAAGAATTCGATTCCCTGCCCTAAGCTGGAATCCTTCTTCGCATTCTTCCGATATGCGATCAGATCGAGAATTTCCTTTTGCTGATCTGCAGCGCAATCCAGATACGACTTCCCATACCGGTCGATGCAGGAATTATCGAGCCACATCAATCCCCCGCCGAGCGACAACTGATATTCGGGGTTCTCGCTGGTCAGCAGATCGATGAACTCGGGAGCTCCGGCTTCGAGGGCACCCTTAGCTTCATCGTCTGCGGGAATGATCGAATTGCACAGACTCTGCAGCGTTTTGTACAGGTGCGGAGAAAAGAATTTTGGAGTGTAGCTCTGAGTATCAGCAGCCGCTTTCTCGGCCCTGATCATGCGATGCGCGTACTCTGCTGCTTCAAGCGGGATCACTCGCAACACAGAACCGGTAACGGCCGTTGCCGTCAACGATCTCAAGATGTCTCGTCGGGAAATGGCCATGCTAAGCTCCCAAATTTCCTTTCTTCGCCTGATCCAGCAAATAATCTGACGCACGCCAGGTTAGCGCCATGATCGTCAACGTCGGATTCTTGTCGGCATTCGTCACGAAGCACGCGCCATCCGTCACGAAAAGATTTTTCACATCGTGCGCCTGACAATACTGATTCAGGGCCGATGTAGCAGGCCGTTCCCCCATGCGTACCGTGCCCACTTCATGAATAATGACTCCCCCATCAGCAATGCCGTATGGATGCGCGGAATCCTGATCCGCGGATGGAATGAACACTCCTCCGGCAGCCTCAACGATCGCGCGATAACTTTCCTGCATGTCCTTCGCCATCTTGATTTCGTTGTCTCCCCACTTCCAGTGAAACCTCAACACCGGAATGCCCCACTCGTCAACCATGTTCGGGTCGATCTCGCAATAGCAGTTCTCGTTGGGGATCATCTCGCCGCGCCCAGCGAATCCGATATGCGTGCCGTACTTCTTCTTGCACTCGCGCTTCAGAGCCAGGCCATACCCTTCCACGTGATCGCAGAGGTCATCGTAATCACCCACGCCCGGCATGCCGCGTCCGCCACCAAACTCGGTGTGATAACCGCGAAGAAATTCATTCTTGCGATCGAACTTCCACCACGGCAGATACATGTGCATCCCACCCACGCCGTCGTGGTTATGCGCGGGCATGCGCTCGAGTTGCGGGAAATACCCACCAGCGTCGCTGCCTACTGTATCCATTAGATTGCGGCCTACGACGCCCGAGGAATTTGCGAGACCGTCCGGAAAAAGGCTTGACCTTGAGTTCAGCAGCAACCGCGCAGACTCGCAGGAACTAGCGGCGACGATAAAAGCACGCGCATGAATACGCCGCTCCTCTTTTGTCCCCTTATCGATGTAGGAAACTGCTGTAACCTTCCCATCCTTTCCCACGACCAACTCGCGCGCCATCGCGCCGGTGATCATCGTGAACCGTCCCGTCTTCTCAGCCGGAGGAATCATCACCTGGCTCGAACTGAAATTCGAAGCTGTCTTGCATCCGCGGCCGCATTGGGCACAGTAGTGGCAGGCGGGTCGCCCATTATGAGGCTTCGTGAGAATCGCCAGACGGCTTGGAACACAAAGGATGCTCAGCTTGTCACAAGCTTTCTTGATGATGGTCTCGGTGCAGCGCGGTTTCGGCGGCGGAAGAAAAATTCCATCTGGAGCGCTAGGAATATTCTCTTTCGTCCCGAATACTCCGATGTAGGACTCAACCTTGTCGTAGTAAGGCGCGACGTCGTCGTAACTGATAGGCCAGTCGTCGCCCATGCCATCGTGCGACCGGACTTTAAAATCCACCGGCGCCATTCGTAGCGCGATGCGGCCCCAGTGATTCGTACGTCCGCCCACGATGCGCGAACGAAACCATCGGAACTTCGATCCCGGAGCCGACACATACGGCTCGCCTTCGATCTCCCATGCCCCATTGGGCGCAAGGAATTCGTTGTCGAAACCATGTCGCTGGCGGCCACCCACTCCAGCCCCGCGATGCGGCAGGTCATAGGGCCACACATGTTCTTTGTAGTCCCGCTCCGGAATGAAAGACGGGCCCGCTTCGAGCAAAGCGACGCTCAGGCCGCCCTCGGTCAGCACCTTGGCCGCCGTGCCTCCTGCGGCGCCCGAGCCGATGATACAAACGTCATAAGTTTTTGGAGTGCGCTTGACCTGCATGATCCCCAGTGAAGTTCGTCCCCATAAAAGTCGCCGCCGCGAGTGCGGCGGCGTTTCCTGCAAAAGCGCCTTCTAGAACGTCAGCGTCGACAGGTACTGGTAACTCTTCGTTATGTTCTCGATCGGATCCTTCGGATGGTCGTGCTCCACGATGTAGTGTTTGATCCCTGCCTTTTCGGACTGGGCGAAAATCTTCTTCCAGTTGATTACGCCACTGCCGACTGAGGTCAGGTCGACGGTATCGCCGAAATTCTGCGAGCCACCAGTCGAGATCTTTGGCATCGTCTTCACATCTTTGACATGTACGAGGGGGAACCGTCCCGGATACTCGTTGAAGTACTTCAGCGGGTCGCCGCCAGCTACCGTGATCCAGCAAAGATCCATTTCCATTTTCACGAGCTTGGGATCGCACATCTTGAGCAGTTCGTCATACGGCAATTTGCCATCTGCTGTCTTGAGGAACTCAAACCAATGGTTGTGATAGCCAAATCCCATGCCCGCAGCCTTCGATTGCTCGCCGCACTTATTGAATTTTTCAGAAGCCTGCTTCCAGATGTCGGGCGACTTACGCAGATCTTCCGGAATCCACGGGCAAATGATGTATTCGAGTCCAATCGCTTTGGAAAACTCAATCACTGACGGGAATTTCTCGTCGAGCTCGTCATACTGCACGTGAGTGGCAGGCGCCTTCAGTCCGTTCTTGTCGAGAACATCTTCCACTTGCTGGGCCGTATGGCCGAAGTATCCAGCGAACTCAACTTCCTTGTAACCAATTTGCGCGACTTTCGCGATCGTGCCTTCAAAATCCTTCTGCATCAGATCGCGGACGGTATAAAGCTGCACTCCAACTTTATTGATCTTGTGCTCGGCAGCCCAACTGAATTGGGAACTGAAGAGAGTCGCGGCCGTGGCGGTGCCGGCAGCTTTCAGAAATCTGCGTCGGTTCATGGCGTTCAAACTCATGATTGCGTTTCCTCCGAGGATCCGCAGGGGCGGAAGTCAATTCGAAGGAATTATACGCGCACCCGCTAGAAAATCGTTACAGTAAACACTTTCGGAAAATCCTGGCAGCACACAAAAATGCGACATCGCACCGATTTGGGAAAGTGGGTGCAACCTCGATACGAATTGAAAATCTGACGGTTAGCCCCCCGTGAAATCCGTTCACGAAGTTGCACCTCGAAGATGACTAACTCTACTTTGGTTCCTGAACCTGAAGGTTGTTGGTCACCGAAAATAGCCCGGGCACAGTATTCGCCCTCACCCCCGCCGTATCTTTGTCAGCCTGGCTATCCACCACGCCTTCGAGCGTAGCCCGCCCGTTCTTCACGATGATACGGATCGGCTTTTGGACTCCAAGTTCGTACTTCTGCAAGGACGGAAACTGATAGATCGCGCGAAAGAGCTGCATCCGCAAACGATCATCCATCGAGGAAGGAGGAAGCACCTCGATCTGATTGTCGACCTTGTCGACACCCTCAATGTGCTTCACTGCATTTTCAGCGTCCGGTTTCAGCACGGGCCGAACGACCTGGCCGACCAAGGTTACGGTGTCCCCATCGACCCGGTAGCCAATGTTGTCAAAGACTCCATAGTAAGGAAGCATTAGAAGTTCGTGGCGAACTTCGCGCGCGATGCGATCCTGAGATTTCGCGGAAGGTTGATTTCGATCTGCTTGTTGGGAAACTGCGCTGAGAGCGAAAACGAGGAGGGTGAACACTACGGCAAGCACTTTCATTTTCATAGCGGCCTCGTACTCTGGATGCGATTTCCAAAGAGTAGGTTGGCCCAAGTCTAGCACCCCAGCTTTACTGTGAATTCTGTGATCCAGCACATCGGCGCACTGAGACGCACTCGTCGGCTTTCAGGCTGTCTGCAGTCCCAGCGTCAGATCGTTTTCATGATCAAGCAGGCGCACGTCCGCACAACTCCCTAGAACCCAATCCGCTCCCGCTTGCCGCAGTGCGAACGCCTGTACTGTTGTCGTGAAAGCGACAACCTTTGCATCTGCCGCCTTGCCTGCCAGCACCCCAGCCGGAATATCTTCAAAGACCACGCACTCCGTAGCAGGGAACCCTAATGCAGAGGCGCCCAATAAAAATGGCTCGGGATGCGGCTTGCCATGCGTGATGTCACTCGCCGTAACGAGCTTCTTCGGCACTGGCAATCCCGCGGCCTTGATCCGAACCTCCGCAAGCGGCCTGGTGGACGACGTGACGATAATCCAGCGATCCGCCGGGAGGCTTTTTAAGAGCTCCAGCGCACCCGGTAATGGGACGATGCCGGCGAGATCTTCTATCTCCCTGCGCTCCACCTCGCGGTTCTCAGCCTGATGGTCGGCGTTCGGCAGATATTCCCGCACCGTCGTCAGGCTGGGGCGTCCATGCGCCCGTGCAACAACTTCATCCGGATTGAATCCGTGCTCGATGGCCCACTGTCGCCAGACGCGCGCTACCGCAGGAGTGGAGTTAATGAGCACGCCATCAAGGTCAAACAACAGAGCCGCACATTGCACTCGCGTCATTCTCTTAGACTAACCCAATGAGGCGTGCTCGCTATTGGAACTCACATGCTGATATCAGTTTTTGACCGAGGCCGCGAGTGATGAGGGTCACTCGTTTCGGTATCGAAAGTCACGCCAGCCACCCCCATGTAGGCGTACCATTTGTATTGAGGTTTCGACAGGTGCACCATGCTGTCCAAGTGCGCCAATCCCGATTGTTCAGAGAAGTTTCTTTTCCTTCACACGGGAAAACTGTTCTATCTCGCTCCCACGCCTGAAGTAGAACTCAGTGCGAGCGCTCCATCTCCGTTGAGGGAACGCTTCTGGCTCTGCGATAGTTGCGCCAAAGTGATGACAATTGTGTGGGACGGCAATAAAGCGCAGTTGATTCCTCTGCCTAAATCGCTTGCACAAGAAAAGAATTCAAAAACTGGAGCTCTGATAACGCCCTTACCACACAGGCGAGCCGCACACGCCGGCATTGAACACACCTGATTCGACAGGATGGACCGGGTACGAGATGGCTGGCATGGATAGACCCAGTTCGCTACACAATTTGACCGGCATCAGGCTTGTACGATTTTCTCAAGCGCTGGCCGGTTTCGAATCACCAGCGTCGAGCCTTTCAGTTGCAGCAACTGCCGCTTCTTGAATTCCGAGAATAATCGGCTTACGGTCTCCCGCGTAGTCCCGATAATCTCGGCGATCTCTTCGTGAGTAAGCGTCAGTTTCACCTGCAATGAACCATCGTTCTGCGAGCCTTTCGTAGACCACGACAGCAGCAACTTGGCGAACTTCTCTGATGGCGACGTGGCCAGACCCAGCGTTCGAATCTCCTCGTACGCCGTGTAGTAGTTGCGGCTCAACTGTTCCGCAACGCGCAATGCCACTTCTCCATGTTCCCGCAGAAACTGCAGCAGAGACTCACGAGGAATAAAGTTCGCCTGTCCGGGCTCCATCATCTCAGCGGTAACTTCATACGGGCGGTTCGAAACCACCGCATTTAGTCCAAGCACATCGCCCGCATCGGACAATTTTGTGATGATCGTCTTCCCTTCGCGCGATGACGTGGAAAGCTTCGCTTTACCTGCACAGAGTACAAAAACTCCGCGTGGCTGCTGGCCTTCGATGAACAGCATCGCACCCTTGGGATAAACCGCTGTCGATTTGATTTCGTTGAGTCGTTGTCCGGCGTGAATCGAAAGATTACAAAACAGATGCTCTTCACGAACCGAACACGTAAGACAATTATCAAGAATATTAAGGCCGTAAGGGGCGCGCATATCGCTGCACCTCCGTTGTGATTAGAGTGCACCGGCGCACTTTTGGGTGTGATGCCGATCACAAGCCCTTGTGATCATGGATATCCGTGGAACCTCTAGTGAAACACGACTATTTGTGATCTCCGGCACCCTCTGATGAAAAACTGCGCACATACAACCGCGCCGGTTGTGAAAAAATAACGTTTCGCAGCATCGGAGGTTCCGTGAGCCAGTTGTCTGTCAGCGCGACCACGTCTCCTGTGGGGAAACTCTACACGGCCCCGCCCCCCGCGCGTGGCGCTCTCGAACCTCTATTTCGTCCTAAATCTGTTGCTGTGATTGGAGCCACAGATCGCCTCGGCGCAGTCGGGCACAGCGTCATCTCCAACCTGCTGGACAGCAAATTTCCGATCCGTGTATATGCAATCAATCCCACGAATGAAGAAGTCCTGGGAATCAAAACTCTCAAGCGAGTAGCCGACGCACCGGCTCCCCTCGATCTTGCGATCGTGGTCACACCCGCTTCCACCGTACCGCAGATTATCGGTGAATGTGTAGACGCCGGCGTGAAGTCCGCCGTCGTCATCTCCGCAGGCTTCCGCGAGCAAGGTCACGAGGGCGCCATGCTCGAAGAAGAAATCGAAAAGCACCTCAATCGCGGATCACTTCGCTTGATCGGCCCAAACTGCATGGGTTTCATGAATCCCACCATCGGCCTGAATGCGACGTTCGCGAAGTCTATGCCTGCTAAAGGCAGCGTCGCATTCCTCAGCCAGAGCGGTGCGCTGCAAACCGCCATTCTCGACTGGAGCCGGAAAGAGCATGTGGGATTCAGCGCAATCGTCTCTACCGGATCGATGCTCGATGTTGGCTGGGGCGACCTTATTTACTACTTCGGAGATGATCCCCACACCAAGAGCATTCTCATCTACATGGAATCCGTCGGAGACGCGCGTTCCTTTCTCTCGGCTGCGCGCGAAATTGCTCTCGGCAAGCCGATCATTGTGATCAAAGCAGGACGCTCCGAGGCAGCCTCGCGCGCCGCCGCCTCGCACACCGGGGCCCTCACCGGGAGCGATGATGTTCTCGACGCCGCATTTCGCCGCTGTGGCGTGCTGCGCGTACAAAACATCGCCGATCTCTTTTATATGGCGGAGGTACTCAGCAAGCAGCCCCGCCCGCGAGGTCCGCACCTCAGCATCGTTACCAATGCCGGTGGCCCCGGCGTTCTCGCAACCGATGCCCTGATGGCAACCGGTGGCGAACTCACGGTTTTATCCGCCGACACGGTTCGCGAGCTCGACGGATTTCTTTCCTCTCACTGGAGCCGCGGCAATCCTGTCGATGTCCTCGCCGACGCCAATGCGGAACGATTCGTAAAAGCAGTTGATCTCGTTTCGAAAGACCCGGCCAGTGATGGACTGCTCGCGATTATCGCTCCGCAAGGACTCGCCGATCCCACGCAAGTGGCGCGGCAGATAACACAATTCGCGCACTCGTCCGGAAAACCGCTCATCGCTAGCTGGATGGGCGGCGACGGCGTCGCCGAAGGCACCTCAATCCTCAACACTGCCGGCATTCCAACATTCTCCTATCCCGATACTGCCGCCCGCGCTTTTACCTACATGTGGCGCTACACCTACAACCTCCATGGACTGTATGAAACTCCCGCCTCAATCGAGACAACAGAGGTTCCCTTCGAGTCGCGAAAACAAGTCGGCGATTCCATCCAGAAAATTCGAAGCAGCGAACGCACTCTGCTGAATGAGTACGAGGCCAAGCAGGTCTTGGCTGCGCATGGTATTCCAGTTGTCGAAACACGGAAAGTATCGACCGAAGATGAAGCTATCGTCACCGCGCGTGCCATCGGCTATCCAGTCGCCCTCAAGCTGCTCTCCAACACGATCGCGCACAAAAGCGAAGTAGATGGAGTGAAGCTGAACCTGAACAATGACGACGAGACTAGAGAAGCATTTCGGTCCATCCGCAGTTCCGTCATTGAGAAAGCAGGTGCGCAGCACTTCCTCGGCGTCACCGTTCAACCCATGGTTCGCCTTGATGGATACGAACTCATTCTCGGCAGCACGATTGATGCTCAGTTCGGCCCCGTGATCCTGTTCGGCTCCGGCGGTGTCATGGTCGAGGTCTATCGTGATCGCGCACTCGCTCTACCGCCATTGAACACCACACTCGCGCAGCGCATGATGGAGCAGACCAGAATCTTCGCAGCGTTGCGTGGAGTCCGGGGGCGCAAGCCCGTGAATCTGGAAGGTCTCGAACAACTCCTGGTGCGCTTCAGCCAGCTTGTGCTGGAGCAGCCCTGGATCAAGGAGATCGACATCAATCCCCTGCTCGCGACGCCCCACACTCTGGTGGCGCTCGATGCTCGTGTCGTCGTCCACGATTCCAGCGTGACGGCCGAGCGGCTGCCCCGAGCGGCGATCCGCCCCTACCCCTCACAGTACATTTGGAATTGGAAACTAAAAGACGGAACACCTGTGACGATTCGTCCCATTCGTCCCGAAGACGAGCCGCTGATGGTGCAGTTCCATCACACGCTCTCCGAGCGCAGTGTGTACCTCCGTTATTTCTGTTCGTTAAGTTTGAGCACACGGGTGGAGCACGAACGGCTCGTTCGCATCTGTTTCGGCAGCTACGACCGCGGCTTCGCCCTCGTCGCCGATTACAAGAATCCGGAAACGGGCCAGCATCAGGTCCTGGGTGTTGGCCGCTTCAGTGCGATCAATCGAGGTGAGGCCGAGGCTGCGGTCTTGGTCTCCGATAAATGGCAGGGTAAGGGACTGGGAACTGAATTGCTCGCCGGTGTCGCCCGCGTGGCTCGCGAAGAAAAATTCCGAACGCTCTGCGGAGAGATCCTCCGCGATAACCTGCCCACGCAGGCCATCTTCAAAAAGGCAGGATTCACGCTGCGCGCCACCGAAGATCCATCTTCCGTCTCTGCCCGTCTGAAACTATGATAACGGGCTTAAGAGACCGGAGCTGACTTGCTGATCTCCAGTTGCGGCTCGAATTTCAGCGTCGTCCCGAGCGCGCGCGACACCAGGCACAGCTTTTCTGCACGCTTTAGCAGGTCAAGGGCACGCTCACGCTCGTCGGCTGAGCCAATCTTCAAATTCGGCCGCACGATAATCTGGCTGAACGTGTACCCGGAATCTGCTTTGCGTACAGTACCGCTGGCTTCCACCTGGAGGTCGGTGAAATCGAATTGCGCTCCCCCCGCTATGGCCCGCAACGTTGTCGTATAGCATCCCGCGACAGCAGCGAGCAAGAGTTCTTCCGGTGTCCACCGGCCTTCGAGTCCGCCGAATTCAGTGGGTGCGGTGAAATGGATTGCGTTCGGAGCCGAATCGGACTTCGCCAATCCAGTTCTCCCCGAAGTCCACCATGCTGCAACCCGATATGCGTGTTCTTCATTCATAAATCTATTCGTCTCCTTGAACGTTGATAGCAAAAGCGGAGAGGGATAATTCGTGATCTCGTACAATTTCCCGATGGCTAGGCCGCGCCTTCCTTGCCTGTAATCCCACGCTCGCGTTCGATTCTTTCGATCTGAGCGCGTAGCCAGCGAGCCAGCGCCTCTTCCATTTCAGCCTGGCTGCCGGTGCGATAGAGATCTTCGACCGTTCGCCCCTCGATTAGAGGAATGAACCGGCAAGGAATGCTTTCTTTCTTCTGTCCGTCCGGCACAAACTGCTCCAGCAGACAGTTCTCGCAGGGATGCGGCCGCGCCGGATCGCAGAAATTGGGGCAGATCGGAGAATCCTCAAAAATCGCCGGCGCCCGCCACGCAGCATGCGGAGACCGACCGTAACCGCCGTCCATCAGGAAGCTCAATTCAAATCGAAGGACATCCAGGATATCGCGGCTATCTTCAGCCATAGGTCACCTCAATTTGAACGTCAGGATGCCAGAGAGACCAGCATTGCACCGTGTAACTGGTCACGAGGAATTGTGATTGCGATCACACTTCAACCGCGCCAAATCCAGCCCTATGCACGAAATGAGCCTGATTTTGCAAGATTCCCGAAAGAGGTCACGTGATGGAAATCACATCCAGTCGTGATATCCGTCATCCATTTTGGCGAGTATCGATCTCCTCAATCCGACTTGCCCGCACGCTGTTGCCGACCCGCCGCCTTAGGGTTCGGATCACATCTCGATGTACTCGAAATCACAGTGGGACCCGACATCAGAGTTTTGGGTAAATGCCTCAAGAAGGCCGAAGAAACAATTGCTCAGAGCTGAAAGCTGATCGCTACCAGTTAAGCTCACGGCTCATACGCGCAGCACGGATCCGATGCAAACATATCCCCACTCATCACATATGCGCGCGCGCGCGACCCACCGCATACCGTCCGCACCCCACACCGTCCGCACTTGCCCTTGAGGTTCGAAACATCACGCAATGACACAAACAGTTGCGACTCGCAGTAGATCTCGGCCAGAGACTGCTTCGTTACGTTCCCCCCGGAAAGTGGCAGGAATCGGCTGGGATGCGCCTCACCGCGAGAGTTGATGAACACAAATCCCTTCCCGTCGTTGACGCCTCGTGGCGCGTAAGGAACCGCGGTCGCTTCATTGAGTCTGCCCCGAGACTCCCGCACCCGCTGCTGTAACAGATAGCGCTGGTAGTGCTGCCCTTCTGTGGTTTTGATCTGAAAATTCACCCGCCGCGAAGCGCCGTAAAGCTTCGCGAATACTTGCTCGTGCTCGTCTGCTGTGAGCATGTCGCTTGCCTCGTCCCGCCTTGCAGGAACGTAGAAGAAGACATGCCAGAGACTCACATCCAGCCGCGTCAACAGTTCGATCATCGGATCGAGATTCTGGAAGTTGCGGCGTGAAATCATCGTATTCACTTGCACGGGCAATTGCATTTCATGACAGAGTCCAATCGCCTCCATGGTGCGTCGGTATAGTCCGGGGATTGCCCAGAATCGATCGTTCAGCCCAGGCGTAGATCCATTTAGCCAGAATGCGAGGCGCATCAAGCCACATGCCTTTAGTTCAGCAATGCTTTCGCCTTCCACCTTCACCGTTGGCAGCAGGGTGAGCGATGTGCGAACCGAGTGCTCAGACGCGAACTCAATCAGTGGCAGCAGATCGGGTCTCGTCAGTGGATCCCCGCCTGTAAACGCCAGTAACGGCACATGCATCTCTGCAATCTGTTCAATGAGATGAAAGCCCTCAGCGGTAGAAAACTGCTGAAAGCTGCGGCTCGTTCGAGCCCGGACCGGTTTCCAATTGTTGGAATTCGTCACTTCCCAGGTAACTTGCAAAGGTCGCGAACGGTATCCGGAAGTCTTCGATACGGCCGCCGCGCGTTCCGCGTTCTTTTGCCGCGGATCCACCCAAGCTTCCATCGGGCCTTCCGCAGTACGATCAGAAATGGATGGCATGCGGCGATGCTAGGTTCGGCACCCCACCCCGGCAATGCGGAATGGCACAGGAGCCAGTGATAACCGTCACAATCTGAAGGAAAAAGTTGTGTGATTTATGTCACAAGGGCAAGTGACTTCTAGCATAGGGCCGCTTCCCCCTCCATGCGAATCTACCCCTGCGAGTCAGTTCTCAGGGTACGGGATTTGAGCACGATCCACTGCAGTCCTGTCATGCCAGCGGGGCTGGGCAGTGAGGCAACCGGCAACCCTGCTCTGTGATATCGTGCGAAGCAAAAATTCTTCCCCAGGAGGAAGCAAGGATATGAAACGCATTCTCGTAACCGTGTTGGCTTGCGGAATCTTAGCCGTCTGTGCATCACCCGCATTTGCCGACGATGCTGCAGCCACCTTCAAAGCCAAGTGCGCCATGTGCCATGGAGCAGATGGCAAAGGCGGAAAGATGGGCACCCGTGATTTCGCGTCGCCCGAAGTGAAGGCAGAAACCGATGCCCAGTTGACCGACATCATCACCAAGGGCAAAGGCAAGATGCCGTCCTATAGCGGCAAATTGAGCGATGCAGATATCAAGGGCCTGGTCACCTACATCCGGGGCTTGGCGAAATAGAAGTTTGGCGTAGTGATAGTCCCAGGGCGGCCTGGCACACAGGCCGCCTTACTAAATCAGTTCAATCTGAAGAAATAGGCGGGTGAGAGTATGTCCACGCGAATACGAGAGAGATTTTTTGCGCCTGGAGTAGTCCTCACTCTTGTTCTAACTGCAGGATCGATCCACGCCGCCGGTAAAAAGGACCCTCCGAAACCCACCGCCGACGAGTGCCTCGCATGCCACAGTGATGCCTCTCTATCGCATGACGTCAACGGCAAGACCGAGAGTCTTCACGTCGATCCCGACAAGTTCAAAGCTTCGATCCACGGCAGCATGTTCACCTGCGTGGATTGCCATACCGACGTAAGGTCCGCGGCGCACGAAAATACTCCAAAGAAGATCAGTTGCGCAACCTGCCACGCGGAGGAGCAGGCAGCCTACGAGAAAAGCTTCCACGGCAAAGCCGTTCAAGCGGGCAATACAAATGCCGCAACCTGTCTCGATTGCCACGGAAGCCCGCACGAACTCTTGCCGGCCAGCGATCCCAAATCTCGCGTGGCTCACGTCAACATCCCTGCGACCTGCGGTTCCTGCCATGGCCAACAATTTGTGATGGAGAAAGACGGGCTGAGCGTCCAGATGGTCGCCTCGTATCAGCAGAGCGTCCATGGTCACGCAGTCGCGAATGGCTCGGAAAAGGCCGCGGTCTGCACAGACTGTCACGGCGCACACGACATCCTCGATGCGAAAGATCCCAAGTCACCCATCTTCAAATTCAATGTGCCGCTGACCTGCGGAAAATGCCACCAGCAAATTTCCGCAGAATTTCAGCAAAGCATTCACGGAACCGCCGTCGCGCAAGGCAACTGGCAGGCTCCAGTGTGCACTGATTGCCACGGGATTCACTCCATCAAGGCACACACAGATCCTAGCTCTCCTGTCTCGGCCCAGAATGTCGCGCAGGCGACCTGCGCCCGCTGCCACGAAGGCGTTCGTCTCTCCCAGGAGTTCGGGATTCAAGGACGCCGCGCCACGACCTACCTCGCCAGCTATCACGGCCTGGCATCCCGCCTCGGTTCGCAGGTCGTCGCCAACTGCGCCAGTTGCCACGGAACGCACAGCATCTTTCCCTCGAGCGATCCGCGCTCCACGATCCATCCCTCGAACCTGGCGCGCACCTGCGGCCAATGCCATCCCGGCGTGACTGAGAAGTTCACCGCCGCCAAAGTCCATGTTGATGCTCCCCTCTCTGCCGATATCGGGAGCAAAGCCGTGCGCTGGATTCGCAAGTTCTATCTCGGCATGATCTTCGCCGTGATCGGCGGCATGCTGCTGCACAACTTCATCATCTGGCGCTCCAAGTTGATCGCGAAACGGAAAGAGCAGAATCATTTCGTCACCCGCATGCCCATGCGTTTTCGCCTGCAGCACGCCACGCTGCTCATCAGCTTCTTCCTGCTCGTGCTGACCGGATTCGCCTTGAAGTTCCCCGATTCCTGGTTTGCCTCGATGCTTTCCCTTGGCGAGCGCATGCGGTCACTCGTGCATCGGATCGCGGCCGTGGCACTCATTAGTGTCAGCATCTACCACATCTTCGACATCAGCTTCTCGCGCGAAGGACGCCGCCTGGTCCGCGATCTCTTCCCGACACTCGACGACATCCGCGGCGCATGGCAAAATCTCAGTTACTATCTGGGGCTGTCGAAAAACAAACCCGACTTCCCCCGCTTCAACTATGCGGAGAAGGCGGAATATTGGGCGTTGGTTTGGGGCATGTTCGTGATGGCCGGAACCGGAATCATGCTCTGGGCGAAGGTATTTTTCGGGAATCATTTGCCGCGCTGGTGGCTCGATGTCGCGACCGCCATTCACTTCTATGAAGCGGTGTTGGCGACGCTGGCCATTCTGGTCTGGCACTTCTATCAGGTGTTTCTCGATCCCGATGTCTATCCGATGAACTGGGCCTGGTGGGATGGCAAGATGACGGTCCATCACTATCGCGAGGAGCATGGACTCGATTCGACCACTCTGATGCAGAGCTCACGCGCAACAGAAGCGAACGACAAAAAAAGCGACGTAGCCGAGGTCCAGCATGGAGACTGACAAGACTCCGCCACCAAACGAAGTCGAGCCAAAGCACAAGTTGCGCATGCTGCTGCGCAATCCGGTCAGTCTTGCCGGCATCGCGCTCTCAATCGTGAGCCTCGCGAACATTTTCCTGTTCTTCCTCATCGATCAGATCGCGACCAAAGCCAGTCCATACATCGGCATTCTGGCTTACATGGTTTCTCCGGCATTCCTCGTTCTCGGTTTGCTGATGATCGCAGCCGGAATTTTGTTGGAACGCCGTAAGAAAGTAACGGCTACGGCTTTTTACCCGCGCATTGATTTGAATGATCCAAAGCAGCGGGGCGCGGTCGTCTCCTTCGTGACGTTTCTCGTAGTCTTCGCGGTCGTCAGCGCTGCTGGAAGTTACAAAGCCTACGAGTTCACCGAATCCGTCTCCTTCTGCGGACAGTTGTGCCACACCGTCATGAGCCCGGAATACACCGCATATCAGCTCTCCCCTCACGCGCGCGTCGCGTGCGCGGATTGCCACGTTGGACCGGGCGCAACCTGGTTTGTAAAGTCGAAGTTGTCCGGAAGCCGTCAGGTCTTCGCCGCGATATTCAATACATTCCCGCGGCCTATTCCGACCCCGGTCAAGAATCTGCGCCCGGCGCAGGAAACCTGCGAACAATGCCACTGGCCGAAGAAGTTTTATGGCGGACAGCTGAAGGTCTTCTCGCACTATGCGAGTGACGAAAAGAACACCCTGCGCCAGATTCGCATGATCATCAAGACCGGCGGAGGCGATCCCACAACCGGCGCCCCCGAGGGCATTCACTGGCACATGAACATCGCCAACAAGATCGAATACGTTGCCGCCGACGAAAAACGCCAGGTCATCCCCTATATCCACGTCGAAGATCAGCAGGGACGCGTCACGGAGTACTACGCAAAAGACTCCACGCTTACGAAAGACCAGATCGCGAAAGCCGAAAAGCGCCGCATGGATTGCGTCGACTGCCACAATCGGCCGACGCACATCTACGTTTCGCCTGATCTCTCAGTCGATCAGTCGTTGCTCGCGCATCGCATCGATACTTCCCTCCCCTCGATCAAGCAGGAAGCGGTCACTGCGTTGACTGCGGATTACAAGACGACCGATGCCGCGATGCAAGGCATCGCCGTTGGAATCCAGGATTACTACGAGAAGAAATATCCCGACATCTCAAAGAACAAGCAGCTTGAGATTCGCAATGCCGTCGCAGAAGTGCAGGCCATCTTCAAGCGCACGACTTTCCCCGAGATGAAGTTGAACTGGCAAACTCATCCCAACAATCTCGGACACTTCTATTCTCCGGGATGCTTCCGCTGCCACGACGGACAGCACGTCAGCGCCGATGGACGCATCATCAGCCGCGACTGCAACCAATGCCACACGATGCTGTCGCAATCCGAAGGAACAGCTGCAGTCGCCGCGGCGCCGCTAGCCAACTTCCAGCACCCAGTCGACATCGGCGACCTAACGCAAGTAAACTGCGCCGACTGCCATACCGGCGGCAACGGCCCGTAAAGCCAACTTCAGTTCCCAAACGAGCGGCGGTTATAACACCGTCTCGC
>Ga0335079_10002081_pt1 | contig 23124 bp, 19 predicted proteins | sample Lox_Sample_33_FD_206719 | JGI IMG/M metagenome (GOLD analysis project Ga0335079, IMG submission 206719) | Soil microbial communities from Loxahatchee National Wildlife Refuge, Florida, United States - Lox_Sample_3.3 | ecosystem: Environmental > Terrestrial > Soil > Wetlands | place: USA... | reverse complement strand
GGAGTTGGCGCCGGACTGGGTGGGGTCGAAGACCAGGGCAATCACATCGTTGCCGCCATTGTTGGAGACTTGCAGAGCTCCTGGGCTGAAAACCAAGTCAGAATTGTTGGTGTACGCGACTGCATACAGCAGGCCGTTGGCGCCCGTTGCTACAGCGGTGACGCCGTCGGTCATGCTCCCGCCGACAAAGCTACTGTATTCGAGAACAGGATCCACCACCAGCGGTTTCCGATGGTCGTATGCGCCGATCTCGACGCCGGCCACTTCGCGGCCCAACAGAACGTAGCGTCCGTCCACCGGATGCCGGGCCGGGGTGAGCGGGTCTTGCTGGTAGATCACCGGACGCCTCTCGGTAAAGCTGACGCCGCCAGATTCGACTAGCAAGTCGCCTCCGGGCGTGAGCCGGACGTGGTCAGCGCCGCGAAATTGCATCCGAATGGAGCTGGGATCGGCCCCCGGCTGGAGCACAAAGTCGTACTCCAACTGGTTCCGATCGCCGTAGTAAACCACGTCCACGCCGGGGTAGACACCGCGATACGCCACGCGCCCAAATTCTGGAACGCCCGTGTGCCACTTACTACGGTCACCCACGTAATAGTTGGTACGCATCGCCAGCCGGTCGAGCGCTTCCAAATGCGGGATCTGGTTGCTGCGGAGTAAGTTGAGGTCGACGCGGTGACCGGCACTTGCCAAAACCGGACCATGAGACGTCAGATATACGGTTCCGGCTCCAGAGCGGGCCGCATAACGAACTTCCGGATTCCACTGTCCCTGGTTCGCTTCAAAATGAAGCGGCAAACGCATCAGCATCGCATTTGCGCGGGCGGCATCCGGATCCGTTCGAGGCGCGCCGAAAACCGAAACGGCGCCTAGCAAGAATGTCAGAACACACCGATCAAGCGGTATCTCAAATGAAAACACGAATTGACCCCAGAACCTGTAGTGTACCAGCGCGGAACCTCAGATATAGTAGTTGCATGAAAAGGCGGATTCAAGCATTAGCAATCGCGCTGCCATTACTGGCACTCGCCGCGGAGATCAGCACGATGGAACCGAAGGATCTGGCGGCCCGGTTGCAATCGCAAGGTGATCATCCAACGCTGGTCCACGTTGGATTTCCGACCCTCTATCGCGGAAAGCACATTCCGCAATCGATCTACGCCGGGCCGGCCTCGCGCCCGGACGGGTTGGAACTGTTGAAGAAATCAGTCGCCAATTTGCCCCGCGACCGGGAGCTGGTGGTGTATTGCGGCTGCTGCCCGTGGGAGATGTGCCCGAACATCAAGCCGGCTATGGAGGCGCTGCGGCAGATGGGATTCACGAAAGTGAAAGCCGTCATGATCGCGAAGAACTTTCAAACGGACTGGACGGACCACGGATACCCGGTGGAGGCAGGAGAAGCGTCGAAGTAGCGCGGCATGCGCCTGGGGCCTATCGCCGGACTAGCGGGAACCGTGGCGCTCGCCGCCCTTCCGAATCTGTGGGCGGATGGCCCAGGTGTGACGTTTTCTCACGACGTTGCCCCAATCCTCTACAACCACTGTGTCTCTTGTCATCACTCGGGCGGCGGCGCGCCGTTCCCGCTGATCACCTACAGTGACGCTGCTCGCCGTGCGAAATTGATCGCCGATATAACCGCACGCCGTTACATGCCGCCGTGGCTTCCCGACGCTCCGCACTTCGCTCACGAGCGGCGCTTGAGTGAGACGGAGATCGCGGTGCTCGGAAAGTGGGCCGCCACCGGAGCATCGCCAGGCAACCCCGCCGCGACACCGCCCGCGCCCCAGTTCAACGACGGTTGGCCGCTGGGCACACCGGATCTCGACCTGGAGATGTCGCAGCCGTTCAGCATCCCCGCCGACGGTCCCGATCTCTACCGGTGCTTTGTGATTCCCTTGCCGAATCATCCGCAGCGATACGTAAGCGCGGTTGAGATTCGCCCGGGCAATCTGCAAGTGGTGCATCATGCCCTGCTCTTCCAGGAAATCACGCAACAGGTACGGCAGCGCGATTCCGGCGATGGCTACGAGTGTTTTGGCACGCCGGGCTTTCTGCCGGCGCGGGGAATGGCCGGCTGGACGCCAGGATCACCCCCGCTCACCATGCCGCGCGGCATGGCCCAAACACTCTACGCGCCGGCCGATTTAGTGCTACAGGTGCACTACCACCCAACCGGCAAGCCCGAGATCGATCGTACCCGCGTGGGCCTGTATTTCACCGATGAGAAGCCGCGGCGGCACTTGCTGGACGTCGGGCTCAGTTCCAACCGCATCGACATTCCACCGGGCGAACGAAACTATCGGGTGACCGATCATTTCACCATACCGGTGGATGTCGAGGTCCTGGGCATCATCCCACATGCGCACTACATCGGGAAAGAGATGCTTGGTTATGCCGTTTTGCCGAATGGAACCAAGCGGACCTTGATCCACATACCGGAATGGAACTTCAACTGGCAGGATCAATATTACTATCCGGCGCCGATCCGCCTTCCGGCAGGTACGCGCATCGAAATGGAATTCACATACGATAATTCGGACGCCAACCCGCGCAATCCGCATCATCCGCCGCAGCGCGTCCGGTATGGGGCGGGCAGCTCCGATGAGATGGCCGGGTTGCACTTGCAGGTGGTGCCGGTGCGCGAAAGCGACCTGGAAGAATTGACCGAGTCGTTGTGGGGCAGAATGATGCGCAGCCTCGGCGGCGGAGTCTACCGCCTACCCGGCAACTAACGCCAGCGGCCGCATCGGTGCTCCCGTGGCGCCGCGAATCTTGAGCGGCGCTGCTACAAACGCGAACGAAGACACTTCGGCCTCAGCCAGCTCTTCCAGGTTGAGGCATTCCATGATGTGAATGCCGCTCTCCACGAGCAGGTGGACATGCACGGGCATGGTTTCCGCGGGAAGTTTTTCGAAAGCCACGGTGTCCGAGCCCGCGGCAAACAAGCTGCGCTCGCTCAACCAGCGTCCTCCCGCGAGCGAAGGACCAGGTCCGCGCCCCTGGTCCAGAAAGCGCGCGGGTTCGGCCCAGTAACGCGACCACCCGGTGCGCAGCAAGATTACATCACCCGCGCGGATTTCCAATCCCTTCGAAGCAGCGTCGAGGTGCTCCGGCAAAATTTCAAAATCCCTCGGCAGAGCCGGCACGCCCGCAACCCGCGCAATGTCCAGCAGCACGGAGCGCCGCAAAATCGGGCCGATGGTATCTACCGAGTACTTTGCCTGTCCGCTGGTGTACGACTGAACGATCGGCTCCTGGCCGTACAGCTTGCCGCCGCACGAGAAGTGGCAAAGCGCATCGATGTGCGTTCCGCAATGAGTGCCTAGCGCCAGCGCATCGGCCGAGGAACTGTGGCCCTGGGGCCCTACGTGTTCCCCGTGCGCGCGAGTCAGGCTGTAGAGAAATGGCGGATGCGTCGGAAAGTGGGGCATCCCGACGAAGTACGGTTGCGAAAGATCGTAAACTTTCGCGGTCGCCAGAAGATCGAAGAGCGCGGACATTTCTGCGCCAGCGTAGCACACCGTAAAATGAAATCGCGTGGCACTCGTTCCTCCCTACATCGAATCGTTGCATCCTTATGAAGCCGGGCGCACCATCGAGTCGGTCCGCCGCCAGTACGGCGTGAGCCACATCGCTAAGCTCGCGTCCAATGAGAACCCGCTCGGCGCTTCGCCCAAGGCCATTGAGGCCATCAGCCACACTTTGGAAGGCCTGAATCTCTACCCCAACGGCGGGCTCGACCTGCGCCGCGTGCTGGCCGAAGAATACGACGTCAAGGTGGAAAACGTGATCGCCGGCAGCGGTTCCGAAGGCATCATGTCGAATATCATCCGCACCTTTCTGGGGGACCAGGACGAGGTGCTCACTACCGAGGCGGCGTTCATCGGCTTCCAGGTATTGGCCCGGTCGCGCGGCGTTGCCTATCGCACCGTGCCGTACCGCGATTGGCACTACGACCTGCCAGCGATTGCGCAGGCGATCAATCCACATACGAAGATCATCTACCTGGCCAACCCCAACAATCCGACCGGCACCATTTTCAGCAAGCACCAGTTCGATGAATTCTACGCGCACGTTCCCGAACGGGTGTTGATCATCCTCGATGAAGCCTACTTCGAATACGCCAAGGACAATCCGCGCTACCCCGATTCGATGCACTACCGTTACGACAACGTCATTACGCTGCGCACGTTTTCTAAAGTGTACGGACTGGCTGGCGCGCGCATCGGCTACGGCTTCGCGCATGAGGAATTGATCCGCAATCTGCTAAAGGTAAAGCTGCCGTTTGAGCCTTCGACCATGGCGCAGGCGGCCGGAATCGCCGCGCTCGCCGACAAGGAATTTCTGCACCGTTCGCTGGAGTTGAACGCGCGCGGATTGCGCTACCTGACCGAGGAGCTGACGGCGGCCGGGCTGACGGTGGTTCCTTCGGAGGCCAATTTCGTGATGACGGTGCTCGCTTCGGAGGCGGCGGCTGAGCGGATGGTAGAGTGCCTGCTCGCCCAAGGTGTCATCGTTCGCCCATTGAAGGCCTTCGGGCTGCCCCATTGCATCCGCATCTCGACGGGCACCGACGAAGACAATCGGCTTTGTGTGGAGGTGGTGCGGAAGAGTCTTGGCGGCTGACTACCGGCTCGCGGAGCTCCGCTCGTTGCGGTACACGGTGCCGCCTTTCATCACGAAGAACACGCTTTGGACGACCTTGATATCGGCCACCGGATTCCCCGGAACGGCCACAATATCAGCGGCCATCCCCGGCTTGAGCGCGCCGATCTGGTCCTTAAGCCCGAGCAGCTCGGCGGCCGATGAGGTCCCGGCTTTCAGCGACTCGATGGGCGTCATCCCATCTGCCGCCATTAATACGAACTCAACCGCGTTGTCCCCGTGCGGATAGACGCCGGCATCGGTACCCAGCGCGATCTTCACCCCGAGCCGCAACGCACGGCGGACCATGTTGTCCTGCTCGCTCATGGCCCGCTGGGCTTTGACCTCGACCAATGGCGGAAATTTGGATTCCTTCAGGCCGATCCGCGTGGCCAGCGTCGGCACCAGGAACGTGCCCCGGTCGTGCATCATGCGGAGGGCTTCATCGTCGAGGAAGGTGCCGTGCTCGATCGAATCGATGCCGGCGCGGATGGCGCGTTTGGAAGCCTCGGCGCCGTGCGAGTGGGCGGCGGTTTTGCGGCGCAACGCGTGGGCTTCATCGACCAGCGCATCGAGTTCGGCCTGTGACAACTGTGGAGCGTCCACGTCGTCCGTGGGCGAGAGTACTCCGCCGCTGGCGCAGGTCTTGATTACGTCCGCACCATACTTGATGTTGAACCGGACCGCGTAGCGCGCCTGGTCGGGAGAGTTGATCACACCGTCCTCGGGCCGGCTTTCGTGGTCCAGGGTGCCGAAAGCAAAGCTGTCGCCGCCATCGCAGTGTCCACCGGTCGCGCCCAAGGCATGAACGGCGACTAACATTCTGGGTCCGGGCACGACCCCCGCATTGATCGCGTTCCGTAAGCCCACATCCAAGAAGTCGCTCGATCCTACATCGCGGACCGTGGTGAAGCCGGCCATCAGCGTTTTGCGGGCATTGACCGTCGCGCGGATGGCCTTTTCGGTAACCGGACGCTGCAGATCGAGCAAAGCCGCCGCGTTGTAATCGGTGTGGAAATCATACGTGAGGTGCGTATGGGCGTCGATGAAACCGGGCAGGAGCGTGGCATCGCCGAGATCGATTACGGTAGCACCCGAGGGCACGGAGCGGCTGCCCACCGACTGAATCTTGCCGTTCTCGACCACGACAACGCCGGGTTCCACCAACGCACCGCTGGCGCCGTCGAAGAGCCGGGTAGCGCGGAGGACATAGGGATTCGGCTGGGCGAGAAGTGCAGAGACTGCGAAGAGCAGGGCAAACAATGGCTTCATAACTGGCCATCGTAACAGAGCGACGCGATCAGTCGGTCTGTTTACGCCAGCTTGCTCTCGCCCATCAGGTACAGGTCCACGCCGCGGGAATCGCCGCCTCCGATAATGACCACGCGTTTGCCCGTCGCCAGAATCTGGTTGTCTACAGCGCCCCCTTCGAAGCGCCGGTTCTGCTGCGGCAGAAATTCCTTCGCAAAGTGAATGCCCTTCAGCTCGCGGCCCCGGCACGTTCAGGTTGCGCGGCTCCCCGGCGCCGCGCGCGAGGAGAATGGCGTCGAACTGCTTGCGCAGGTCTTCCACCGCAACATCCACGCCCGCGACATCGATGACGACAATCGGCTTTGTGTAGAGGTTGTGCGGTAGAGTAGCCGGGGTCAATACTGAGTGCCGCTATGCGCCTGCGCGTGGCGCAGCAGGTTACACTATGCGCATGCCCTGGTCGCTCCAATCTACACCGGTCCCAAGGCGGACGCCGCTTGGCACTGCCGATCCCGGATAGCGGCATTTCCCTCGCGACACAGATTGTCGAACCGGACAAACTCTTCCGTCGGCTCGTTGACGGAATCGTGCAGGAGCACCTTCGGCCTGTTGCCTCCTTGTGGACAGGCGCAGTAAAGCGGGTCCTACGAACGATCGCCCATGAAATAGATCCGCTAATTGTTGTGTACCCGAATAACGCGTGTGGCGGGCTCCTGTTGGATCTCATCTGGCTCAAGCCCGCCCGTGACGATGCTGATGGAAACGGTAAAATCCTCCTTGCAGTCGAGTGCGAGTGGGGTGGTTCGGACGCGGTGTGGTTTGACTTCTCGAAGCTGCTGTACGTTCGAGCGTCCCTGAAATCGATGGTTTGCGATTTATCGCCGAAGGCCCTTGAGAAAGCGATTCACCAATTCGAGCAGGACATCGTTGACACTGGCGGTTTGGAGTCGTACGAGAAGTACGTTGTGATCAACTTCGGCGTCGAGATCGCCGAGTATTGGTGGTGTGAGCCATTGGAGCCACTTAGATTTCAACAGGGCCTTCGAAGGGGCTACCGACGTAGGCTACGTGAACCTCTGCGCCGACGCCGCGATCAGTCCTTGAGCTTCTTCCGAATATGCTTCGCCAGATTTTCGTTAATCTCAGAATGCCGGGGAACGGGTTGTGATACGCCGGTGCGGGGGATAGGGAACCAGTCGTGCTTGCCTCCGTGCCGCACCAACTGGCAACCGGTTTCCTGGAAACGACTGACGAGCTCCCGGCGCTTCAAAGGAGAGTAAGCTCGGCAACCCGGCGGACGCCCGGAATCTCTCCGCTGGTCAGATCCCGGAACAGGTCCTTCAAATGATCTTGTAGGTCCTCGAGACTTTCGCCCTGCGATTGATAATCCGGATACTCCTCAAAGTATCCGAGCCAATGGTTGCCATCACGCCAGTAAACGTACCGTGCCGTCGCCATGTTATCAGTGTAAACCTACGCCAGCTTGCTTTCGCCCATCAGGTACAGGTCGACACCGCGGGCGGCCTTGCGGCCTTCGGCGATAGCCCACACCACTAGCGATTGGCCGCGGCGCATATCGCCGGCCGCGAAGACGCCGGGCACCGACGACATGTAGTTTTCGTCGGTGGCTACATTGCTCCGCGGATCGAACTTCAGCCCCAGTTGGTCGACCATGCCATTCTTCACCGGACCCAGGAAGCCCATGGCGAGCAGCACCAGGTCCACGTCCATGGTGAATTCCGTGCCGGGCAACGGCTCGAACTTCGGCGGCGGCCCAACGCGTATCGCGTGCAACTGCTTGACATTGCCCTGTTCATCGCCCGTGAACTTAACGGTGTTGACCGACCAATCGCGGATGCCACCCTCTTCGTGCGAGCTTTCTGAGCGCAGTTGCATCGGCCAGAGCGGCCACGGAGTCGACGGCGAGCGCTCATCCGGAGGTTTCGGTAATAGCTCGAATTGTGTGATATGACCAGCGCGCTGGCGGTGGCTGGTGCCCAGGCAATCCGCGCCCGTGTCGCCACCTCCGATGATGACCACGCGTTTGCCCGTCGCCAGAATCTGGTTGTCTACGGCGTCCCCTTCGCAGCGCCGGTTCTGCTGCGGCAGAAATTCCATCGCAAAGTGAATGCCCTTCAGCTCGCGTCCCGGCACGTTCAGGTTGCGCGGCTGCTCAGCGCCGCCCGTGAGGAGAATGGCGTCGAACTGCTTGTGCAGGTCTTCCACCGCAACATTCACGCCCACGTGGGCGTTCGTCTGGAAGCGCACGCCTTCGGCCCGCATCTGCTCCATGCGGCGGTCGATGAGGTGCTTTTCCATCTTGAAATTGGGAATGCCGTAACGCAGCAGGCCGCCGATGCGGTCGGCCTTCTCAAACAAGGTCACGTCGTGCCCGGCGCGCGCCAGTTGTTGCGAGGCAGCTAAGCCGGCTGGTCCCGAGCCCACCACCGCTACCTTCTTCCCGGTTCGCGCATGTGGCAGCTCGGGCTGGATGAAGCCCTCCTCAAAAGCGCGGTCGATGATGGTCTTTTCGATCTGCTTGATGGTGACGGCTGGCTCGTTGATGCCCAGCACACAGGCAGCTTCACACGGCGCCGGGCAGATGCGTCCCGTAAATTCCGGAAAATTGTTGGTGGCATGCAATTGTCGCACGGCATCTTTCCAGCGGCCGCGGTACACCAGGTCGTTCCAATCTGGAATGATGTTGTTCAGCGGGCAGCCGGTATGGCAGAACGGCACGCCGCAATCCATGCACCGCGCGCCCTGCGTCCGGATCTTCTCTTCGGGAAACGGAAGGTAGATCTCGAACCAGTCTTTGATGCGCTCGGTGGGCGGACGCCGCTCAGGCGTCTCCCGCGTGTGCTCCATGAAGCCGGTAACTTTCCCCATCGCTAGTCCCTCAAGTGCTCCCGCCCTCCCGCTCCCTTACGCGTAAGCGCGCTATCGCGGTCGCGGTTCTTTGTGACGCCCGACAAGGAACCGCGACTTTAAGGGAGTGGAGCTTAATCTCCCGCCATCGAGGTCACCATCAGCCTCGGCACTCCCAGCACGCGCTTGTATTCGTGCGGGAACACCTTCAGGAAGTGCGGCAGCATGTCGTCCCACTTCTCGAGGATCCATTTGCCGCGAGGGCTGGCCGTAGCCGCCACGTGCTTGGCGATCAACTCGTAAAGCTTCTGGATATCTTCACCTTCCACGGGTTCGAGATCCACGGCCGCCGTATTGCAGCGCTTCTCCGCGAAGTCGCCCTTCTCGTCCAGCACGAAGGCGATGCCGCCGCTCATTCCCGCGGCAAAGTTCCGCCCGGTTTTGCCCAGCACCACAACCAGCCCGTTGGTCATGTACTCGCAGCCGTGGTCACCCAGCCCTTCCACTACAGCGGTTGCACCTGAATTGCGAACGGCGAACCGCTCGCCGGCCATGCCGTTGAAGAAGGCTTCGCCGCTCGTGGCGCCATACAGCACCACGTTGCCGATCAGAATGTTCTCCTCGGGCAGGAACGTGGAATTCCGCGGCGGATAGACGATGAGCCGGCCACCGGAAAGCCCCTTGCCGACATAATCGTTGGCATCGCCTTCGAGTTCGAGCGTCACCCCTTTTGCCAGGAATGCGCCAAAACTCTGGCCGGCCGATCCGCTGAATTGGAACTTGATGGTATCTTCCGGCAATCCAGCCGAGCCGTAGCGCCTCGCCACTTCTCCCGATAGCATCGCGCCCACCGTGCGGTGTACGTTGCGGATGGGCAGCTTGATTTCCACCGGCGTTCCGCTTTCCAGCGCGTCGCGGGCGTGGTCGATCAACTTGTAATCGAGCGCCTGGCTCAAGCCGTGATCCTGTGGCTCGACGCAGCGGCGGGCAATGCGGCTCGGTGTCGGCGGATTGTACAAGATGGCCGATAGGTCCAGCCCTTTCGCCTTCCAATGGTCCATCGCTTTGCGGGCATCCAGCATGTCCACGCGGCCCACCATTTCGTCGAACGTGCGGAAGCCCATCTGCGCCATGTAGCCGCGTACCTGCTCGGCGATGAAGAAGAAGAAGTTGATCACGTCTTCCGGCTTGCCGTGGAACTTCTTGCGTAACACCGGATCCTGGGTAGCAATGCCCACCGGGCAAGTATTCAAGTGACACTTGCGCATCATGATGCAACCCATTGATATCAAAGGTGCTGTAGAGAAGCCGAACTCTTCTGCACCGAGCAGCGCGGCAATGGTTACGTCGCGGCCCGTTTGCAGTTTGCCGTCGGTCTGCACGCGGATCCGTCCCCGCAGATCGTTCATCACCAAGACTTGGTGCGTTTCGGCCAACCCCAATTCCCACGGCACACCGGCGTGCTTGATGGAGCTGAGCGGCGAAGCCCCGGTGCCGCCGCTGTCGCCGGAAATCAGCACGACGTCGGCATGCGCCTTCGAAACGCCCGCAGCCACGGTTCCGACGCCCACCTCGGCCACCAGCTTCACGGAAATGCGGGCGCGCGGATTAGCGTTCTTCAAGTCGTAGATGAGCTGGGCCAAGTCCTCGATCGAGTAGATGTCGTGGTGCGGCGGCGGCGAAATCAAGCCAACGCCTGGTATCGAGTGGCGCACGCGGGCGATTTCCTTGTCGACCTTGTGGCCGGGCAATTGTCCGCCTTCGCCAGGTTTGGCTCCCTGCGCCATCTTGATCTGCAATTCGTCGGCGTTTACCAGGTAGTTGGTTGTCACGCCGAACCGCGCCGAAGCCACCTGCTTCACCGCGCTACGGCGCAGGTCGCCATTGGCGTCGGGCTTAAACCGCGCTTCGTCTTCCCCGCCCTCGCCAGTATTCGAGCGGCCGCCGATGCGGTTCATGGCGATCGCCAGCGTCTCGTGAGCTTCTTTGGAAATTGAGCCGAACGACATCGCACCGGTAGCGAAGCGCTTCACGATCTCCTTGGCCGGTTCCACTTCCTCGGTTGGGATGGGGTTATCCGACTTCTTGATTTCCAGCAGCCCACGCAGCGTACAGAGCTGATGATTCTGGCGGTCAATGAGGTCTGTGTACTCTTTAAAAGTCTGCGGACTCTGCTGTTGCACCGCGTGCTGCAGTTTCGAGATGGTGAGCGGATTGAACAGGTGAAACTCGCCGCGCGTGCGGTAGTGATAGTTGCCGCCCACGGCCAGCTCCGTGTCAGCATCTCCAGCCGGGAAGAAGGCATGGCGATGTTTGAAGATGGCCTCCTTCGCCAGCACATCCAGACCGACCCCTTCGACGCGGGAAACGGTGCCGGTGAAATACTTGTCGACCAGTTCCTTATTGAGACCGATGGCCTCAAAAACCTGTGCGCCACGGTAACTCTGCAGCGTCGAAATCCCCATTTTCGAGAAGGTCTTTAGCAGCCCTTTATTAATGGACTTCTTGAAATTCAGCAGGGCCTTTTCGAAGGTCAGCGGTGGCGCCAAGAAGCCCCGCTTGATCATGTCTTCCAAAGTTTCGATCGCCAGGTACGGATTGACCGCGCTGGCACCGTACCCGATGAGCAACGCAAAGTGCATCACCTCGCGGGGCTCGCCCGATTCGATAATCAGGGCAACTTGCGTGCGGGTCTCTTCCCGAACCAGATGGTTGTGCACCGCAGTCAATGCCAGCAGGCTGGGAATCGGCGCGTAATCCTGATCCACGCCCCGGTCCGAAAGGATGAGCAGCGTGTACCCGGATTTGATCGCCAGAGACGCCCGGCGGCACAAACTATCGAGACCGCGCTCGAGTCCGCGCGCGCCCTCCTCTACCGCGAACAGCATGGGAAGCGTGCTCGCCAGCATGTCCCCGCGCGATACGCGCCGCAGCTTTTCCAGGTGGCTGTTGGTCAGGATGGGGTGCGGCAGCTTCAAGGTGTGGCAATGCTGCGGGGTCTCATCCAGAATGTTGCGCTCGGTGCCGATGTAGCTGAGCAGCGACATCACCATCTCTTCGCGGATGGGGTCGATGGGCGGATTGGTCACCTGCGCAAAGAGCTGCTTGAAGTAGTTGAACAGCGGCTGCGGCTTATCCGAGAGGCAAGCCAACGGCGTATCGGTTCCCATGGAGCCGATCGGCTCTTCGCCCTTTTCGGCCATGGGGGTGATGATCATGCGCAGGTCTTCATCGGTGTAACCGAAAGCCCGCTGCCGGGCAAGGATGGTTTCGTGATCCGTCCCGTGCTCGCGCGGGGGGTCCGGTAGCTGGTCGAGCGTGATCTGGTTCTCCTGCAGCCACAGCTCATAGGGCTTGCGGCTGTAGAGCGACTTTTTCACCTCCTTGTCGGAGATGATGCGGCCTTCCACCGTATCCACCAGCAGCATCTTGCCTGGCTGGAGGCGTCCTTTGAGCTTGACGTCCTCGGCCTTCACCGGCAGCACGCCAGTCTCCGACGCCATGATGATGGTGTTGTCATGCGTCACGAGGTAGCGAGCCGGCCGGAGGCCGTTGCGGTCCAGGGTCGCGCCAATCATGCGGCCATCGGTGAAAGCGATCGCCGCCGGCCCGTCCCATGGCTCCATGAGCGAGGCGTGATACTCGTAAAACGCCTTCTTCTCCGGGTTCATGTGGGGGTTGCTCGACCAGGCTTCCGGAATCAACATCGCCATGGCGTGCTGAATCGGGCGCCCAGCCATCAGCAACAGCTCCAGCGCGTTATCAAAGGCGGCGGAATCGCTGCCGTTCGGCTGGATGATGGGAAACAGCTTCTTGATATCGGCGCCGAACAAAGGCGACGCCAATATCGACTGGCGCGCGTGCATCCAGTTCACGTTGCCGCGCAGCGTGTTGATTTCCCCGTTGTGCCCGATGTAGCGGAACGGGTGTGCCAATTGCCAGGTCGGGAAGGTGTTGGTCGAAAAGCGCTGGTGTACCAGGCAGAGCGCGCTCATCACGTCCGCGTCGCTCAGTTCAGGGTAGAAGTTGGCGATCTGCGGCGCAAGCAGTAGTCCCTTATAAACGATGGTGCGGGCCGAAAGCGATGGGATGTAGAAGAACTCCTTGTCTTCCACATCGGAGGCGATAATCTCCGTTTCCACGCGTTTGCGTACCACGTACAGCTTGCGCTCCAGATCATCCTCCGTCATGCCTTTCGCATGGCCAACGAAGATCTGCTGGATGTACGGCTGCGATGCGCGCGCCACGCGTCCGATGGCGGTTCCCTCGATGGGCGTGTCGCGCCAACCCAGAACGCTCAAACCTTCTTCGCGTACCACGCGCTCGATGATGCCTTCGCACTGCAGGCGCGGCTGGCGGTCCACCGGCAGAAACGTCATGCCCACGCCGTACTCGCCGGGAGCCGGCAGCGTGAAGCCGAGCTTGGCGCACTCGCGCGTAAAGAATTTGTGAGGAATCTGGATGAGCACGCCGGCGCCATCGCCGGTTTCCGGATCGCAGCCGCAGGCGCCGCGGTGTGTCAGGTTGATGAGAACCTGAATGCCTTTGACGATGATTTCGTGCGACTTATGACCTTTGACGCTGGCCACGAAGCCAATGCCGCACGCATCATGCTCCAGACTTGGATGATACAAGCCCTGAGCTTCCGGTAAACCGTTGCGTACACGAAGGTCGCGCATCGTCTCCTCCTGGATTGGATCAGCTTACCAACATTTGTAGTATTAGGCAAGACAAATTTTAGTGAAGCTTGAAATTAGAAAATCTTATGTTATTCTAGGAGCCGTGAGTTCCTGGGAACTGAAGCTCTTTCGTGAGATTGCGGCCACGCGCAGCATGAGTAAAGGGGCGGCGCACAGCGGCGTGAGTCAGTCTGCCGCCAGCCAACATGTGCAAGAACTGGAACGCCGGCTTGGGGTTACGTTGCTCGATCGCACCCGCCGGCCGCTCGAGCTCACGCCTGCCGGCAAGGCCTACAACGACTTTTGTCGTGATGTGTTGCGGCGCGAGGAAGATCTGGCGTTGGAGTTGGAACCTCTGAAACGCCAGGTAGAAGGCACGCTACGGGTCGCGTCGATCTATTCCATAGGGCTTTCCGATATGACCCGCATGCAGGACGAGTTCGCGGCTCGCTATCCTACCGTCCAGCTTCAGGTGGAATACATGCACCCGGAAAAAGTGTATGAAGCTGTGCTGAATGACACGGCCGATCTCGGCCTGGTCAGCTACCCGCACGCGCGCCGTGAGATCGCCGCGATTGCGTGGCGCGAGGAAGAGATGCACGTCGCCGTACCGCCTTCCCACCCTTTCGCCGGCCGGCGCGTGGTCCATCCGGCCGATCTGAGCGGCCAGACATTCATCGGCTTTGACGAAGACCTCAGCATCCGCCGCGAACTCGATCGTTTCTTCCGCGCGCAAGGCGTGGACGTCAATCTGGCCATGCACTTCGACAACATCCAGACAATCAAAGAAGCCGTGGTGCTGGGATCGGGCATCAGCATCCTGCCGGCCCGCACGATGCAAGCCGAGATCGCCCAGGGACGCCTAGTGGCCGTGAAACTCGATGCACCGGGCCTGGTTAGGCCGGTGGGTGTCGTACACCGAAAGCGCAAGAAGTTCAGCCGCGCTGCGCAATCCTTTATCGAGTTGCTCACAGCCCCTGTTCCAGAGCCGGAACCGGTAGGGGTCTAAGGAATCACTTACGCCTGCGTGAAGCGGGCGAATTCGTCCAGCTTAGCTCGCGCTGCGCCGCTGTCGACCGATGCTGCCGCCAGCTCGACGCCTTCGCGGAAAGTCTTGGCCCTGCCGGCAGCCACCAGTCCCGCACTGGCATTCACGAGAACGATGTCGCGGCGCGGCCCTTTACAGCCGGCCAGCACTTCTCTGGCGATCGAGGCGTTGACGTCGCGATCTCCGCCGCGGAGTGCATCGGCGGAAGCCAAGGCCACGCCGAAATCGTCGGGCGTCACGGTGCGGCGCTTCACGGCACGATTGTGGATTTCGAAAAGCAGCGTCGGGCCGGTGGTGGTGATCTCATCCAGGCCGTCGGACCCGTGGACCACGAAGCCATGCGCCAGGTCCAAGGCGGCCAAGGCTCCGGCAATCAATTCCGCCGACTTCACCGACGGCGCACCAGCGATCTGCGCGTTGGCCCCGGCAGGGTTCGTGAGCGGGCCAAGCAGGTTGAACACCGTGCGCATCTTCAGATCGACGCGGACCGGCTGCGCATGCTTCATGGCGCTGTGAACCGCCGGCGCGAAGAGAAAGCCGATGCCGACATCGCGGATAGCCGCGGCGCATCGCTCCGGCGAAATCGCCACGTCGATGCCGAGCGCTTCCAGCAGGTCGGCACTGCCGCAGCGGCTCGAGATGGAGCGATTCCCATGTTTGGCCACGCGCACTCCCGCACCGGCGATGACAAACGCCGCGATGGTGGAAATGTTGAAAGTGCCGGCTGCGTCACCGCCGGTGCCGCAGGTGTCGAGCAGCGCCTCGCCCTTTATTCCATGATCGATCGAGGCCGCCATCCGGCGCATGGCGCGCGCGAAACCGACCAGCTCATCGACCGTCTCGCCTTTCATGCGCATCGCCATCAAGAACGCTGCGATCTGAGGATGGCTGGCGCGCCCGCTGAGGATCGCTTCCATGGCCGCTAAAGCCTCTTCGGAAGTGAGGTTCTGCCGCTCGGCGATACGTTCCAGGTACGGCAGGAGGGACATGATATATTTGAAAGCGGTTTGGCTTTTTCGCCATACTAGCACATCAGATTCCATGAAAATTCACGAGTACCAGGCCAAGGCTCTGCTGGCCGAATACCAGGTCCCTGTGCCTCGCGGCGACGTGGCGTTTACGGTGGATGAGGCCGAGGCGGCTGCCAAACGGATCGGCGGCAGCGTGGTAGTGAAGGCGCAGATCCACGCCGGGGGGCGTGGCAAAGGCGGCGGAGTCAAGGTGGCGAAGGACGCGGCCGAAGCGCGCGAGATCGCCAATAAGATGCTCGGCATGACTCTGGTGACGCACCAGACCGGGCCCGAAGGGCGCGTGGTGCAGCGGCTGCTCGTGGAAGAAACGTTGCCCATCGAGCGCGAACTGTATCTCGGCATTGTGCTCGATCGCGTACAAGGTAAGCCCGTGTTCATGGCGTCGGCCGCGGGCGGTATGGAGATCGAAGAAGTCGCTGCGAAAACGCCGGAGCTGATTCTGAAAGAGGCGTTCGAGCCGGGCGTCGGCCTGGCAGCCTATCAGGGCCGCAAACTCGCGTTCGGGATGGGCGTTCCGGCCACCAGCGTGAGTGCGGCGGCGGCGGCGATGAACGCCTTGGCAAGAGCCTACAGCGCTACCGATGCGTCGCTCGCGGAAATCAATCCGTTCATCCTGACCAAGGACGGCAAGGTTTACGCGCTCGATGCCAAGATCAACTTCGACGACAACGCCATGTACCGTCACAAGAATCTGGCGGAGCTGCGGGATCTGAACGAGGAAGATCCGCTGGAAGTGGAGGCCTCACGGTTCGGCCTGAATTACATCAAGCTGGATGGCACCGTGGGCTGCATGGTGAATGGCGCGGGCCTTGCGATGGCCACTATGGACATCATCAAGTACGCCGGTGGAAGCCCTGCGAATTTCCTCGACGTGGGCGGGGGCGCCAGCGCCGAACAGGTGAAAAATGCGTTCCGCATTCTGCTTACGGACAAAAACGTTAAGGCGGTGTTGATCAATATCTTCGGCGGCATTTTGCGCTGCGACACCCTGGCCACCGGCGTGGTGGCGGCAGCGCGCGACCTGCATATCCAGGCGCCGATCGTGGTGCGCATGGAAGGAACCAACGTGGAGCAGGGGCGGAAGATTCTGCTGGAATCGGGGTTCAATTTCACGGTCGGTCAAGATATGCGCGACGCGGCGGAGAAGGTAGTGAAGTTGGCAGCGCAATGAGGTCTAACCGCTCCCTTTGGTCGCGGCTCGGAAACGGCGTGCTTTTGACTCGGCGAGTCGTCGCAGAGAAGGTGTGCGGTTGGCGGCGGAATGATTTGTACTTGTGGGACAGACGATCGGTTTGAGTCGCCTGTCTCGTCGCACGAGGCGGCAGACCACAAACTGCGATGGTCTGCCCCACTGGCGCAATGAGCGGGGCTTTTGTTAAAGGATTGGAATGAGCGTACTGGTTGACAAGCAGACTCGGCTGATCGTCCAAGGCTTCACGGGCAGAGAAGGCACCTTCCACGCGCAGCAGGCGATCGCGTACGGCACCAACGTGGTGGGCGGCGTCACGCCGGGAAAGGGCGGCACCAAGCACCTGGACCTGCCGGTGTTTGACACCGTCGCGCAAGCAGTGAAAGAGACCGGCGCCAATGTGTCCGTGATCTTCGTGCCGCCGCCGTTTGCCGCCGATGCCATCATGGAAGCGGCCGATGCCGGCTTGCCCCTGGTGGTGTGCATCACCGAAGGCATCCCCGCGCTCGACATGGTCAAAGCCTGGGAGTTCCTCGAAGGCAAGAAGACCCGCCTGATCGGGCCCAATTGTCCCGGCATCATCTCGCCCGGCAAATGCAAAATCGGAATCATGCCCGGCCACATCCACAAGGAAGGCCACGTAGGCGTGGTTTCGCGGTCAGGCACGTTAACCTACGAAGCCGTCGGGCAATTGACGAAGCTGGGGATCGGACAATCGACCTGCATCGGCATCGGCGGCGACCCGATCATCGGCACGAATTTCGTGGACGCGCTCACGCTCTTCAACCAGGACCCCGACACGCACGCCATCATCATGATCGGCGAAATCGGCGGCAATGCCGAAGAAACCGCGGCGGCATATGTGCAGGCTAACGTGAAGAAGCCGGTGGTCGGTTTCATCGCCGGGCAGACCGCCCCGCCCGGCCGGCGCATGGGTCACGCCGGAGCCATCATCTCCGGCGGGTCCGGCAAAGCGTCAGACAAGATCAAGGCCATGCAGGAGGCGGGCATCACCGTGTGCGCCTCGCCGGCCGAACTAGGAGAAAAGGTTCAAAGCCGTTTATGAGTGTGGAACGCACATTTTCCGCGATTAAACCCGATGCCGTGGCCGCCGGCCACGCCGGGGAAATTCTCGCCATGATTCAGAAGGCCGGGTTCAAGTTCCTGGCCCTGCGCATGACCCGCCTCACCGAGAGCCAGGCGCGCGGCTTCTACGCCGTCCACAAAGAGAAACCGTTCTTCAACGGCCTGGTGAAGTTCATGACCGAGGGGCCGATCTTCGTGATGGCGCTCGAGCGCGATGGAGCCATCGCGAAACTGCGCGAGGTGATGGGAGCGACCAATCCGGCCAATGCAGCGGAGGGAACCATTCGCAAGCGCTTTGCGACGGACATCGAACGCAATTGCATCCACGGTTCCGACGCGCCCGAAACGGCGGCGACCGAACTGCAATTCTTCTTCAGCACGGCAGACTTACTGTAAAAGCCGGGAGTTTGGCCCCTATGGACACAGCTTGGAAAGACGCTCTATGGGGACAGTTCGGAGCCGCCATTGACACGCTCAATAAAGCCACGACGGCTTGTCCGGAGGAATTGTGGGGCGACCGCGCGCGTCGGCCCGAGTTCTGGCGTCTGGTCTACCACACGCTCTTCTTTCTTGACCTTTATCTCTCCGGGTCACTCGAAGGATTCCAGCCGCCCGTTCCATTCACCCTGAACGAATTGGACAGGAGCGGAGTCCGCCCGGATCGGGTCTACACAAAGGACGAGCTAAGAGCTTACATCGATCACTGCCGCCGGAAATGCCACGAAACCATCAGCGCTCTTACCGACGAAAAAGCCCGCCAACGCTGCGAGTACCGGTGGGTCCAACTGCCGTTTGGAGAGTTTCTGCTGTACAACATGCGCCACGTGCAGCACCACGCCGCACAACTGAACCTGATCCTTCGCCAGTCCATCGACTCGGCTCCGCGCTGGGTCTTCCGGGCTGAGCCGTAGCCCGGCCGTGGATCCACGCGAGCGTCTCCGTCAGCGCTATCGTCCGTCAGAGGTTCGGCTTCTCTTCATCGGCGAATCTCCGCCCGCATCCGGGCGGTTCTTCTACCAACAGGACTCGGGACTGTATCGCGCCATCCGCGATGCTTTCCGGGAGGTAGATCCTGGGATCACCGATGAGCGTTTTCTCGCGGTTTTTCAAAACAACGGCTGCTACCTGATCGATACGTGCACCGCTCCCGTCGACCATCTCGATGCCCGCTCGCGTCGGGCCGCCTGTCGCGCCGGCGAGTCGTCGCTCTGCCGGAAGATCCAGACACTCCAGCCGGCCGCCATAGTGACCTTGTTACGCTCCATCCAGCCTAACGTGCAGCGGGCCGTCGAGCGCGCCCAATGGCGCGGCCCAGTGCTCGAAGTGCCTTATCCCGGAAGGTGGGCTAGCCATCGCGAAATTTTTCTGCGTGCGCTGGTGCCGCGCTTGAAAGTCTTGCTACATAAGCCCTAGCCGATTTCCGAATTGCGGCGCCACTGCGAAACAGCCACAACGAGGTTGCGAATGCGTCGATGCGAAATTCGCGTTCGCCGATCTGGTTCCACGACGGATTGCGCACAAAGACGTCCTGCATCAGTGCGTGGAGCAACTCATGCACGCAAGTGTTGACGGAAACGAACGGTACTTGATGCCCATGCGCATAGCGCAGGGCGAGCATCGAGAGGTGGTAGCCCTCGTGTATCGTGGTGACGCCCGCCAGGGCACGGCTGTTGTCCCAATAGAGGGGAAGGTGATCGGTCAAGATCAGGTTCACCACACCGCGCTCCAAACCGATGAATATCGGTCGATCCCCGGCCGATCGGCGGATCTCGCCGGCCGCGTCACTCGTCTGCAGGCGAATGCCGCATCGGTTGAAGTCCCGGACTGCCTGCGGCCAAATATGCCACCAAAAGCGGTTGAGCTGTTCCGGCGTACACTTCGCGCGGGCATCCACGATTCTGCGAACGGGCACCGTCACCGGCAATTCCGTGGCGGATGGGGCGCTGGTCGCAATTGCCGCCGTCCCAAGAAAGTCGCGCCGTGTCATTTTCTTCTCCCGATCCTCCCACCTTGAAGGAAGAATACGGTGTGCGAAACCCACAATGGGAACAGTCGATGCGGCGGTCATTTTATAACACGCTCGTGAAGGTGTGGACGGGCCTTGGCCAGCACCCTCAGCGGAAGGCACCCGATATTTACTAAAATGTTTCCTTGCCCGGAACCGCGCAGAGGTCGGTTCTGAGTCGCAAAACTGGAGAGACAGCGTGGGTATTGTTGCCGGTGTAGTCACCGAGTCGGCGCCCGGCGAGCGCCGGGTGGCCGTGGTGCCGAGTGCGCTTACTGTTCTGAATAAGACAGGCGCGCAGATCTTAATGGAGCCGGGCGCGGGAGCCGCTTCCGGGTTTCCGGATTCCGAATACACAGACAAAGGCGTAAAGCTGGCGAGCAGCCGCGCCCAGGTATTCGCGGACTCGGATGTCATTTTACAAGTGCGCAGCCTCGGTGCCAATCCCGAGACCGGGGCCGACGACCTGCGCCTTATGCGCTCCGGCCAGGTGGTGATCGGTTTTGGCGAGCCGCTCACTGCGGGCGATGCGGCGCGTGCGCTGGCCGAGCGGCAGGTCAGCTATCTCGCCATGGAACTGATGCCACGCATCACGCGCGCTCAGAGCATGGATGCGCTGTCCTCGATGGCGACCATCGCTGGTTACAAGGCCGTGCTCATCGCGGCCGATTCCCTGAACCGCATGTTCCCCATGCTGATGACGGCGGCCGGAACGATCGCTCCCGCGCGCGTGCTGGTGATTGGCGCGGGCGTGGCGGGATTGCAGGCCATCGCGACGGCACGGCGTCTAGGGGCGGTGGTCAGCGGCTATGACATCCGCGCCGCGGTGAAGGAACAGATCGAAAGCTTGGGCGCCCGTTTTGTGGTGCTGAACGTCGAGGCTGCTGGCGCCGAGGACAAGGGCGGCTACGCCAAGGCCATGGACGAAGAGTTTTACCGGCGGCAGCGCGAGGCCATGGCGGGGGTTCTGGCCGAGCAGCAAGTGGTCATCACCACGGCGGCTGTTCCAGGCCGAAAAGCACCGGTTCTGATCACGCGCGACATGATGCAGCGGATGTTGCCTGGCTCGGTGATCGTCGATATCGCCGCCGAGCGCGGCGGTAACTGTGAAGTGACGCAGCCGGGGAAAGTTGTCGAGCTGAACGGCGTGCGCGTGTTCGGACCGGTCAACCTACCCTCCAGCATTCCCTATCACGCCAGCCAGATGTACGCCAAGAACATCCTCACGTTCCTGAAGTTCATGCTCAACAAAGAGGGCAACCTCACGCTGAACCGCGAGGATGAGATCGTCAAGGAAACGCTGGTCACGCACGGCGGCGAGGTCGTCCATCCGCGCGTCCGAGAACTGCTGGGCTTACCGGAAATGCAAGCTGTGGGACAGGAGAAATAATGACTTTCGATCTTTCAACCGGATTATTTGTTTTTGTCCTGGCGACCTTCATCGGGCTGGAGGTCATCCGCCGGGTTTCGCCCCTGCTGCACACTCCCCTGATGTCGCTCACCAACGCGATTTCGGCCATTTCGGTGGTGGGCGCAATTTTGATCACCAGCCGGGAAGATGCGACGACCCTGACTAAAATCCTCGGCTTCATTGCCATCACCGCGGTAGTGACGAACATCGTCAGCGGTTTCTTGATTACCGATCGCATGGTGAAGATGTTCAAGAAGCGGGGGGCGCAAAAGTAATGCAGAACCTGGTCAATTACATCTACATCATTTCAGCGGGGCTGTTTGTTCTGTCGCTGAAATGGCTGAACCACCCGGACACCTCGCGCCGCGGCGTGTTCGCCGGCGAAATCGGCATGCTGCTGGCGGTGACGGGCGCGTTTATCAAGGCGTACCCCATCCATAACATCGAATGGATCGTCGCCGCCATCGTGATTGGTACAGCGGTCGGCATACCCATCGCATACATCATGCCGATGACCGCGGTGCCCCAACGAACCGCGCTGTCCCATGCTTGCGGCGCACTGGCGGCGGCCCTGGTAGGCACTGCCGAGTTTTATCAAAGGCAGGGACAAACCGGCACCGATGCGCTGAGCGGATTCGTAATGGTAGCCCTGATGCTCGAAACGCTGCTCGGCTTTTTGACGTTCACGGGCAGCTTGATGGCCATGGGCAAATTACAGGAGATCCTGTGGCAGCGCCCCATCACCTATAAGAACCAGAATGCCGTCAACTTCGTGCTCTTCGCCATTGCGTTGGGTCTGGGCATCCGGCTGGTCATCGTGCCCACGGACACATGGATCTTCCCGATTTTCGCGGGCCTGTCGTTGTTGTTTGGCGTGCTTCTGATCATTCCGATCGGCGGCGCGGACATGCCTACCGTAATCGCCATCTTGAACTCTTACGCCGGTCTCTCCGCGTGCGCCATGGGTTTCGTACTCGGCAACAATCTACTGGTAGTCGCCGGCGCGCTCGACGGTTCTTCGGGCTTGATCCTGTCGATCATCATGTGCAAAGCCATGAACCGGTCGTTCACCAATGTGCTGTTCGGAGCGTTCGGCCAGATTCAGCACGTTGCTGGAAAAGCCGAGCAGCGCAATTACCGCAGCGCCAGCCCCGAGGAAGCGGCGTCCATCCTGGAATCGGCTTCGAGCGTGATCATTATTCCAGGCTACGGCCTGGCCGTGGCGCAGGCGCAGCACAAGATTCGGGAGTTGTACGACAACCTGATGAAGCGCGGTGTGGACGTGAAGTTCGCCATCCACCCGGTGGCGGGCCGCATGCCCGGCCACATGAATGTGCTGCTGGCCGAGGCCGATATCCCCTACGACCGGCTCGTCGAAATGGACGAGATCAACGGCGAGTTTCCGCAGTGCGACGTCGCCCTGGTGATCGGCGCTAACGACGTCACCAATCCCAAGGCGCGCACCGACAAGACCAGTCCTATTTACGGTATGCCGATCCTCGACGTGGATAAGGCCCGCACCGTGATGGTGATCAAACGGTCGATGAACCCCGGGTTCGCCGGCATCGACAACGATCTGTATTACCTCGACAAGACGCTGATGCTGTTCGGTGACGCCAAGGCCTTCACGGCAGAACTGGTGAAGGAACTGCCAGCGCGGGTGGCCGCATAGAACTTAGACAGCGATTGCTTAGGATTAAGCACCACCTTTAAGGGGTTGTCGGCTGGCAGAGATCGTGATAAGTTGAAGGCAGGACTCGGAGGGTGTCATGCCTCAGACTGTCACAGCGTCCGGATTGACCACCGGAAGCGCCCCCTTTGTAGAAGAGGCGCGCAATCGTCATCAGCTTTATATTCAGCAGGTTTACGAGCTCTATTCGCAAGAAAACCATGAAGCCTGGAAGAGGCTTTT
>Ga0335079_10002080_pt1 | contig 23136 bp, 21 predicted proteins | sample Lox_Sample_33_FD_206719 | JGI IMG/M metagenome (GOLD analysis project Ga0335079, IMG submission 206719) | Soil microbial communities from Loxahatchee National Wildlife Refuge, Florida, United States - Lox_Sample_3.3 | ecosystem: Environmental > Terrestrial > Soil > Wetlands | place: USA... | reverse complement strand
CCTGCTGTTTCGCAGCTTCTGGGTGGATGAAGCCGGAACTTACTGGATGGTTCACGAGGGGGTAGCTCAATCTATACCGAAAACTCTGGTCTTCCCCGGCCAGTCGATTCTCTATTCGATTATCGCAGCTTTCTTTTGTTTCGACGGTTCACCCCTCCGGGACTTCCTTCTGCGTATTCCGAGTGTGATCGGCATCGTACTTGCCGCTTACTTCCTTTTCAGGATTGGCGAGACGTGGATCGGCCGCGGGGCTGGCCTCGCCGCGGTGGCCCTATTCATATTTCATCCCGATCTCACCCTGATCGGGTACCAGGCGCGTCCCTATGCTCTGGCTATTGGTGCCGTCACAGCCTCGTGTTGGTCACTCCTCGAGTGGGACCGGAACCGCTTCCGGAAGCACTTGGTCTTATATCTCTTGGCTTCGCTTCTTGTCTTCTATCTGCACTATTTCTTTGCCGCGATCCTGGCGGTTCACGCGATCTATGTGGCTTACGTAGCCTTGCTAAGGGGACGCATTACCCGGATCTGGGAGCTATTCTGCGCGTGGTGCGCAATTCCGCTCCTGTCTCTTCCTCTGGTGCCGCACCTTCGGTCCCTGATGCGTGAGCGGACCACCATGCCGTACCTTCATGCCCCCTCGATTCGCGATCTTACCGACTACCTTGGGCCGTCGGAGCTTCTCGCAGGTCTCCTGATCGCGGCCGTGGTGATGGCCTTTCTGTATCCGAGGCCTGCCGCTCATGCCGGCGAGCGCAAACCGGAGCTGATGATTCTCATACTGGCCTGGTGGCTGGTGGGGCCGCTATTGTTCTTTATGATCTCACGGGCGACGCCGATGACGGTCTTCGTGCCTAGATACCTGGCTTTTACCTATCCGGGACAGGCCCTCGCATTGACATACCTCGGCTACCTGGCGTTCGGAGCACGCGGGGCACGAGTCTGGGCGCTGGCGGGCGTGCTGGCCTTCGCGGCAAATCCATTGATCCTGACGCGATGGAAAAACGGCAAGGATGAGCTGCTTCCCATCATTCGCCTGGTCAGGGCCCGGCCCAACGTTCCCGTATTTTTTCCAAGCCTGTTACAGCAATCGCTTTTTTACGACTGGCGAGCAGGCAATCGGCCGGACAGCTATCTTTTCGCGCCCCTGGTAGCCTACCCGATCTCGAACCCGCTGCTTCCGATGCCCGTGGCGCCCATAGAAGAGGCCAAGGTCTACCTGAGCGGCTTCATCGACTCGCGGCTGACAGCGGTACCCGAAGTGCTGTTCGTGGACAAAGACGACAGGTGGGCGGACTGGCTCAAGGATCAGATGTCGCGGGCGGGATATCGAGCCGCAGTTGAACCGCCGGCAGGAAATTTCACGTTGTATGTCTTCCGAAGGTAGTAGCAAAGTGTTTATGCCTCGGTTTTTGCCGGTTCGGGAGCAGCGGTTAGGCCGCAGCGCCGTGTTATCGCTTCTTACAATTGTGCTCGTGCTCGGAGCCGTACTGATCGCGGTCTCCAGGCACCGTCTGGTAGATTACGACGAAGGATTCTATCTCCTCGCCGCCAAGTCCGTTCTCCACGGCAAGCTGTTGTACCGGGATTTCTTCTACACACAAATGCCGCTGCTTCCATACGTGTACGGACTCTGGATGCGGATTATGGGGGAGACGTGGGAATCAGGGCGCCTGCTGTCGGCGTTGTGCGCCACTGTCATCGGCTGCCTCCTTTTCAGGCATGTTTCGCAGGTGGCTGGCAGCCTGCTCGCCGGCGGCTGTTCCGTGCTGATGTTCGTGTCGAACACCTACGTGCTGGGATGGTATCCGATTGCCAAGACCTACTCGCTGTCGGTGCTACTGCTGTTCGCGGCATATCTCATACTTTGGAGAGTATCGAATCGTACCGGCCTGTTTGCAGGCGGCCTGTTGCTGGCACTAAGTATCGATACCAGGCTGTTTCTGGTGGCAACGATGCCGGTTTTTGTGATGTGCATCTATGCCCGGCGGAAATTCTTGCCCCCGCTGGCGACCTGCTATGCCTGGTTTGTTCTCGGCATTGCCGCCGGTCTGCTGCCGAATCTGATCTGGGCTGTGTCCGCACCGGCGGCTTATCTGTTCAACAACCTGGGCTACCACGCCGTGCGAACCGACGCAGGTCTGGTGGGCAGTCTTCACCAGAAGATCGTCATGCTGCTGAAAATCAGCGGCCTGATTGGGACCGCGGAGGGCAGCGGTATACCGTTCGGCCTGCTTATTCTCTCAAACGCCCTGTACCTTGTTCTGCAACCGAACGCGCGATGGCCGAGCGTCTGGCCCGCGATGGGCCTTGCAGCGGCCATCATCGGGGTCTCAACGCTTCCTACGCCAACTTATCAGCAGTACTATTGTGCCGCTGTCCCATTTCTCATCGTCGGAGCGGTGACATTTGCATGGGAAATCGGCCGCTCCCGCAAGTATGTCATCGTACTGTCTTGTGCGCTGATCGCCTATCTCTTGCCGGTGCCATTCGAACTGCCGCGCTATCTCTCCTCCGGTACCGGCATCATCAGCGTCGTAACCGAGGCGAATGCCGTGAATTGGCGGTTGCACTCGGTCCGGGAGGTGTCGCGTCAGATCGACAGGGTCACGGCGCCTGGAGAGGAGGTCTTCAGCAGGTGGCCTGGAGATCTGCTCGAGTCCCACGCCACCGCGGTAGTTGGAACGGAAAACGATTTCGGCCTCTTGATTGCCCACCGCCTCTCCGCGAACCAGCTTCGTACGTACGGTATCCTGTCCGAGTCCGCCATCGAGGCAGACTTCGAACACCATCATCCGCGCGTGGTGATCCTGACGGCGGATCGCGAACCCTTTGAAGAGAGTTTGCAGCGAAATGGTTACAGGCCAGTCTACCGCCTGGGCCAGACGGTGATATACGCATTCGGCCCGTGATCGCACGGCATCGGCGCGTGCCGGCGATCTACTCGGGCGGCATACGGAGTTCGAACTGCGCGCCAGCCAGGCGCCCGGCAACCCGGTGAGCGATACGAGGGATGAGGGCGGCAAAAACTACCGCACCGGGCGGCACTTGCGCCGGGCTGAGTATTGGCCGACGCAAGTGGGTGTGACCAACACGATTCGTATCCTCGTCCACGAAGAACGCAACCCCGTCGCCAAGCAGCCCACACATCCAGCTTGCGGCGATCGAAGTGCCGAAGATGCCGAATTGCGGGGCCTCGTCAAGGCTCTTCCGGGCGGCGTCCGCGACGCGATGGAGCCACGCCAACTGGGCACGAACGCGGCCCGCGGATTCGCCACCGGCCGCAGCGTCCCACCGCTGAGTTTGCGCCTGCGGGATCGCGGTCATCGACAGTTCCTTCTGCACCCATCCGTCGGAAAGGCATTCCACTCTGTACCCGGCCGCGGTGGCCAGCCTGCCCAGCGCCGGACCGCTGAAGTGCACCATGTGATCCGCGATCAGGTAGTCAAAAGGGTTGGCGAGTGCGTCCGGCACCTCCACGAACAGGCGCCCGCCCGGCGCGATCTTGGAATGCAGATCCTTCAGCACCGGCAATGGGCTGGGAAAGTGCTCCAGAGCGTGTACCATCGTAACTACGTCGAAACGGCCAGGCAGATCCCGCGGCTTCCCCGTGTGCAATGCATGAAAGCCCGGAATCGAGGTCAGCTCGGCGAGGTTCGCTTCGTTGATCTCCAGGCCGTTCAAACTCCATCCCCCGCGGCCTGCGAAGGCCCGTAAGGTGCCGCCGTTGCCGCAACCGATGTCGACGACGGAGCCCGATCCCGGGAATCCGGGGATTTCGGAAAGCCGGTCCAGCAGCACCTCGCTGCGGCGGCGAAACTGTCCGGTGGCTGGATCGACCACGTGCTGTTCAATGCCCCCCGATTGGGGATAGATGCGGTAGGCTCCGTAGATCTGGCCGATTTCGTCGAACCACTGCTGATCAGCGGGAGATTGTGCCGCGCTGCACGAACCGCAAACGAAAAGCCGGCCATCCGCGCGAAATGGTACGCAATCGGACGTGACACGCGGCATCGAACGGAACTCGCTAATTTCTTCCATCACGGAAGCTCCGCAGACCCGGCAGGAATGTGAGTTATTCGACACCCGGCGCTTCCTTGGTTACTTGGGCTAAGTTCATGGGGACATCGGAACTCTCTGCTGATGAAATACCTCCTGCCTTACCTCTCCAGACCCATAGGAAATTTGTAACAATGCTGAAGCACATCGAGCACGCGCTTCCGATGACGGAGGCGATCAGATACTGCACTCCAAGCTGGTACAGGCCGTTCGTAACCGCCATCCAGATCACAAAGCCCCCGGCACTGGCCACGTGAAACTGCCAAAGGCGCCGCCAGGTTGGATTCCCTTGTCCAAAAACCCACGAATCGTTGGCCAAAAACCGAACCAGAAGCGTAAGCTCTGCCGCTACAGGTGTGGCAAGAATTACCGGCAGGCGCAGGATATCTCTGGCGACGTAGAGAATCCCGGTTCCGACCAACAGGAAGGCCATGCCCACGATCCACCAGCGCGTCAGCGATCGCAATGGCAGGCGGTTCGCCAAGGTGGCAAGCTTATCCTTCATAAAGTTCTGCGACGCATCTCGTAATTATCTCCCAGTGGCGGCGATTTTGTCTCGCATGAAGATGAGTATTTCAGGATACATCTGAATATTCCCTATCGACATGGTCAGGTTACACTGTCAAGATGAAACTCCGACGACCTACCATCGGGTTTTGGTGCGTTGTCGCAGTCTCAATCGTCTATTGGACGTGTGCCGGCTTGCGCGCCGCGTACCGGCCGTTCTGGTATGACGAGCTTGTGACGTGGCATATCGCGCGTCTGCCCAACGTCGCAGCCATGTGGGCGGCGAATCTCAGCGGAGCCGACAACAACATGCTCCTGTCGCACCTCTTTGTCAGGTTCTCCCAAGCTCTCTTCGGCCCCGGATACCTGGCCACCCGGCTTCCGGCGCTGCTGGGTTTTTGGATCATGTTGTTGGCGCTGTACATTTTCCTGCGGCGCCGCCTCCCGGTTCCCTTTGCGCTGATCGGCATGGTCTTTCCGATGCTCACGTTCGCGTGGCCCTACGCCTTCGAGGCGCGCGCCTACGGCATCGTCTTGAGTTGCGCCGGGATCGCGCTGGTGGCCTGGCAGAACGCAGTTGATGGGCGGGCACGGCGGATATCGCTCGTGGCGCTCGCGACAGCGCTTGCGGTGGCGCTTGCCTGCCATCCCTTCGCGGTTCTGTTGGCCGTGCCGTTCGGTTTGGGAGAGGTAGTACGCAGCATAGAGCGGCGCCGGATCGACTGGCCGGTCTGGTTAAGCTTTGCTGCGGCCGCGCCGCTTACCTTGCTGTACCCGATGGTGGTGGCGCCCACCGTCACAATAGACTTGCATGGGCTGCAGCCCGGATACTCAGATCTCCCCGGTTTTTACGATGCTGCTCTAAAAACGGCGATCACGCCGCTGTTGGGAGCCGGGGCTGCCGCGTATCTGCTGCTTCGCCTGTTTCCACACCATCACGCCGATGAGGAAGTCAAGAATACCTTCCCCTCGCAGGAAGCCGCTGCTTTGCTGGGTTTTGCGGTGGCGCCGGCTCTCCTCATCTGCGTAATGATGGCGTCAACCAACATGGTTCTCTTCGCACGTTACGGACTGATCTGCGTAATAGGATTAGCCGGCTTCGTGGCGTTGATGCTGTTCCGTATGGCTCGGGGCAGCCGCAGGGCCGGTTGGGTTATGTTCGCCATCGTGGCGGCGTGGCTGACCATGGCCCGGAGCAGGGAGGCAAAGTCCGGGGCGCTCGACCCGCACGCACAGTTTGAAGAGCGCGTGCCGGTTCTCGCCAGGGCGCTTGCGGATGGGCGGCCCGTGGTAACGGACGATCCTCTGCTACTAGCGGAGTCGGACTTCTATGAGTCGGACGCGGCCGTGCAGCGGCTCTACTACGTGAAGTTCGACATCCCCCGCAGGTATCCATGGCGGGATTGGTGCGACCGGCTTGTCGAGTCCTGCCAGCGGGTAATCCCGCTGCGGGCGCACGCGGAACAGTGGCAGACATTCTCGCGCCGGTATGAGCAGTTTCTCTTGTACTCCGGCGGCACCCGCCAGTGGATCTACGACGCTCTCCTTGAGGGCGGCTGGCAGGTGACGCTGGTTTCCCATCAGGGCCAGGATTCGCTGTATGAAGTCCGGGCCCCGGCTGGCCGGGGCCTGCAAGGCGCGTTGCGCTGAGAGGTAGTGCGTCGGACGGCTATTTCTTGAACGCTCTCTTTCGCACACGCCGGATCCCTGTTTCCAGCAGCGTGTGAGCCACGGAGAGAAAATTCTTCAGGTTCAGCGCCGAGTTCTTCCCGGCCTTCTCCGTATGGCTTCCGGCCACTTCTACCTCGACATAGCTCGCACCCTCATCCAGCAGGCGCGTGATCAGCTCGGCTTGAAAGCCGAAACCGAACGAATATGGTCCCCAGCGCATCACGTTGTAGCGAAGGTGCGTGGCGAGTCCATTGTAGTAACGGACCTGGTGGCCGCTGAGCACGTTGACCAGTCTGGTGTAGAAATTCGAAAGCCATTCACGGAAAGCCGATTTGCCCGGCGTTTGAACGCGATAGGGAATAATCATATCCGCCTGGCCGAGCCGGGTGAGGGAGGCGAGCAGGGTCTCCTTCGCCTCGACGTTGTCGCCGCATACCTGGCGATAGTAAGTGCCGCGCGCCAGAAACGCGCCGTCCACGTAAGTCCGGGCGAGCCCGCGATTCGTTGCCTGCCGCACCAGCCGCAGCGGCAGGTCCGGGTGCGCGGCGGCGTATTCTTCCACCACCTGTGAGGTCCTATCGGTCGAGCCGTCGTCAACCACGAGCACCTCGTAGGTATAAGGCAGCTCGCGCATGGCGTCGAAAACACAGTCCAGGGTAGGCGCGATGTGCCGCTCCTCGTTGAGGCAGGGGACCAGCAGCGTGAGATCGAGCGGGCTCTCGACCGGAGCGGGCTTGGGCCGCGCCTCCACAGCACGGGATGGCTGGGAAACCGAATTGGCCAACATCTCCCGCAGCGCGGCCTCGAGAGGTGTGGAATGGAATTCCGGGAACGCGGCGCGCAACGCAGCGGGGTTGAACCGCCGATGTACGATCGGAACCGCGCGAGGCGCGGATTCGATCGCGACGTTGCCGCCTACCGCCTGCTGAATCGCAGCCGCGATCTCGCGGAACGTCGGTGACGTCCCTGCGACGGCGTTCAGTACGCCCGTGGTCCGCTGCTCGATACAGAGCTGGATGATGCGGGTGAAGTCTCGAATGTAGATGTGATCGCGTTGCTCTTCGCCTTCCCCGAAGAGTGAGATCTTGCCGGCGGCGCGCGCCGTCCGGAAGAAGCGGTTAGGTCCGTAGGCGTTGTGCGTGTCTTCGATCCCGTAAATCGCGCCGGGCCGCAGGATTACGAGCGGGATGTTCCCGGCCGCGCAGGCACTCTGCATCATCTTCTCCCGCACAACGTGGGCCAGGCCGTAGGGATCGGCGGTTTCGCAGCAGGTTTGCTCGTCGATATCTTCGCAGCGCCCGCTGTAGACCGCGTCAGAGCTGATGTAGACCACGTACGCACAAGGCGTCGTCGCGAGCACGGTACAGACGTGATCCGCCATGTGCACGTTCCGGAGGAAGGTCGCGCGATCGCGGCCTTTTTCGGGCGTGAGCGCCGAGCAGATGACCAGTGCGTCCGACATGCCCAGGATGGCCCGGAGTTTGGGAATGGAGGTGGGGTCGGTTAGATCCACCTCCCGCGACCCGACCGCGCGATAGGGATGTTTGCCGGCCTCGAGCTGGCGGCTCAGCCCGCGCGCGACGAAGCCGTTGGCGCCGAGAATGACGGTTCTGGCGTGCGGCATCACGTCACGGATAGTACGCAGCGACCGACCTCGCCCGCGCGGACCTTATCCAGCGCGCTGTTGATCTCGGCGAACGGCAGGCGGTGCGTGATCAGGCGGTCGAGATTGAGTTTCCCGCGCTGGTACAGGCGGAGGTAGCGCGGGATATCCACGGTCGGGTCGGTGGAGCCCCCCTCGCAGCCGGTGAGCACCTTGCCGAAGTGAAGCGGCAGCGAGTGGATGGTGATGTCTTCATCGTGTTTGGGCACACCGACCAGGATGGTCCTGCCGGTGTTGGCGGTGAGCTGATATGCGGTCTCGATGAGCCGCACCAGGCCGGTGTTTTCGACGAACACGTCGACGCCCGCCGGGCCCGCGATCTTTCGAACCTCCTCGCGCACATCGGACTTGGCGGAGTTGATCATGTGCGTGGCGCCGAACTCGGCGGCCAGGGCCAGCTTGTCGTCGTAGATATCGATGGCGATGATCGGGTCGGCGGAAACCATGGCGGCGCCCTGCACCACATTCAGCCCGACGCCGCCGCAGCCAAAGACCGCGATCGACTGGCCGATCTTGAGCTGGGCGAGATTGTTGATCAGGCCGAGCGCGGTGGTGACGGCGCAGCCCATAAGCGCGGCGACGTCGAACGGGATGTCCTTCGGGATCGGGGTGAGCCGGTTCTCGGAGACGATGGCGCACTCGTTGAAGGTAGTCACCCACCCGGAATTGACGGTGCGGCCGTTCCACGAGTATTTGGCGGTCCGGGCATGGATGCCGGCGCCCTTGCGCCAGTGGAGCACCACGTGATCGCCCTTCCTGATGTGGGTCACGCCGGGACCGATTTCCAGCACTACGCCGCCGCCTTCATGGCCGAGCAGGTGGGGCAGGAATCGGTCTTCGCCCTTCTTGCCGTCGATTTCGCCGATCTGCGCGCCGCAGATGCCGGTCTGATGAATCTGCACCAGCACCTGGCCGCATTCGAGGGCGGGGACTTCGATCTCGTCGAGTAACAGCGGCGAGCGAAGTTGTTCGAGGATGGCGGCCTTGATTTTCATGCGCGATCACTCAAAATAGATGAACTCGTAGTCGCCCGTGTAGCCGAAGTGGCGGTAGAGCCAGATCCACTCCGCGGTGTCGAAGAACGATTCGCAGGTGAGAGCCCAGCATTGCAGGTTGAACTGCTCCAGCTCGTTGCGATAGCTCTCCAGCATCACATAGCCTTGCTTGCCGGTGCGCTCGATCTCCCCGAGCGAGGTCTTCAGCTCGAAAATGCGAAGGTTGTGCAGGCAGCCCAGCGAGAGGACGAGGTCGAAATACTTGTCGCCGAATGGAAAGGCGTCCTGCGCGCGGTAACGGAACAGGTGCGGGCGGATGGCCTCCGGCGCGTCGGCGATACCATGGCGCGAAATGTCGAGCCCGTGGACTTCCGCGCCGGGGAGAAGCTGTGCGATTTCGTGCAGCAGGTGGGCCTTCCCGCAGCCCACGTCCAGAATCCTGGAATTGTTGGTGAGGCGGTAAGTGTCGATGAAAGTCTGGGCGACGGGCTTCCAGCGGCCGTCATATTTATAGCCGCCATATCCATAGCGGCGATCGCCATCCCAGTAGTCGAACTCGTATTCTTTTGCCTTCAGCATGCAGTGGACTTTGTCGTCCACCATCCGCGGGAGGTACTCCCGCCTGGCGCGTTTGTGAAGCGGCGTCACAATGTTCATTAAACGTCCCATCAATTCTCCTGGTTGAACCTGTGTCGTGCGGGGCAAACCGAATCAGTGGTATCGGTTGCCGTTTTGCAGAGCTTCTATGGTAGAGCAGATCTTCTCGGCCGTGATGTCGTAGCGGGCCAACAGCGTATCCTGCGAGCCGTATTGATCGGGGAAAACGTCGGGGATGCCGATGCGCCGGAACCGCTTCGGGGCAGGGAAGCAGGCTTCTGCGATCACCTCGGCGACCGCGCTGCCCAAGCCTCCCACGGTGGTGTGTTCCTCGACCGTAACGATCACCGGCGCCTGCCCGGCGTAATCGCGGATCACGTTTTCGTCCAGCGGTTTGACGGTCGGGCAGTGCAGGATCGACGCTTCGATACCGTTGGCGTGAAGCATCTCGGCCGCGATCAGCGCGCGCTGAAGCATCACGCCCGTGGTGATGATCACGGCGTCACGGCCTTCGCGCATGGGAAAGATCTTGCCGATGGTGAAAGGCTCGTCGCGCGTCACGATTGGATCGCCGCCCTTGGCCAGCCGGATATAGATAGGCCCGGGATGATCCACCGTCAGCGGCATCATGCGTCGCATCTCGGTGGCGTCGGCCGGAGCGAGGATGGTCATGCGCGGCAGTGCCCGCATAATGGCGATGTCCTCGGTGGCGAGGTGAGTGGGACCCAGGGGCGCGTAGACCACGCCGCCGCCGTTGCCGATGAGCCGCACCTTCACGTTGTGAAGGCACAGATCCAGGCAGACCTGCTCGAAGCAGCGGCGCGTGATGAACGTGGCGATGGTGTTGGCATAAACCACCTTGCCTTCCAGCGCCAGCCCCGCCGACATACCGATCAGGTTGGCCTCGCTCACGCCCTCCATGAAGTAGCGGTCGGGCATCTCCGCTTTGAACTCCTTGAGCGTGCCGATGCCCAGGTCGCTGCCGACGAAGAACACGCGCGGGTCCGTCTTGGCGATCTCGTAGACGCAATCGAGGCAGGTCTTACGCATGATTGGCTCCCAGCGCACTCATCAGGGCGTGCATCTCCTCGTCCGAGATCTTGGTCTTGTGATGCCAGTTCAGATTGTTCTCCACGAAGCTGATGCCCTTGCCCTTGATGGTGTGGCAGATGATGATGCTCGGCCGGTCCGGCGCCAAAGGCGTGCGCGCCAGCGCGGCGCGCAGTTCGCCCACGTTGTGGCCGTCCACCTCCTCGGCCGCGAAACCGAAGGCGCGCCACTTGTCGGCCAGCGGATCGAGATCGAGCACTTCATAGGTCGTGCCGTACGACTGCTGCTTGTTGTAATCCAGCAGGACTACCATGTTGTTGAGCCGGTGCTTGCCGGCGCAGAGCGCGGCTTCCCACACCGAGCCTTCGTTGGATTCCCCGTCGCTGATCACGACGAAGACACGGTGCGGCGATTTCTCGAAGCGCGCGTTGATGGCCATGCCCACTCCGATGGAAAGCCCGTGGCCCAGACTCCCTGTGGAAGCCTCGACGCCTGGCACTTTGCCGTACTCCGGGTGCCCGCCCAGGATCCCGTCTGGCTTGCAGAACTTCCAGAGTTCGGTTTCCGGGAAGAAGCCCTTGTCGGCGAGCACGGCGTAGAGTGCCAGGCACCCGTGCCCTTTGCTGAGGATGCACCGGTCGCGGCCCGGCCAGAGCGGGTTCTTCGGGTCGTAGCGAAGCACGTCGTCGTAGAGGACGCGAAAAATCTCGACCAGGGAGAACGACGATCCGACATGGCCGCGGTTGCCGGCCTTAATGGCCTTCACAATGGTCTCGCGCAATCTGCGCGAGCGTTCGTCCAGTAGTGTCGTGTTGATAGGTGCGGTCTTAGTCGCCATATGGAAAGCGGTAATTGTCCGCCAATACCACGCGGAGCATGCTTCTGGATTTCGCCAGTTGTTCGGTTTGCCGGATTTCGCGCTCGTGCTCGCTCATGCCGGCGAATTGGCGCCTCAATAGATGGGCCGGGAGAAATTCGTTGAGCAGGATCAAGCACCACTTGAGTCCGTAAAGAGGATAGAACGCCGCGATTCGTGCGGCGGCCTCGGGGAATTCGCGCAGCATGGAGGCTGCGAACATCCGCTTCAGATCCGGCGGCACCTGCATTCCCGGGTGCAGGAGAAAATCGCAGATCATCTTTACGGGGTCGTCCCAGCCGAAGTATTCGAAGTCGAGAAACATCAGGCGGCCGCCGGTTTGGCGCAGAGCATTGTGAAAACCGAAGTCGGAGGGACTGAGCGTGCGGCGTTCCTGCGGGAGATCGCGGTCGAAGGCATCTCCGAGGCGGTCGCGGCTCCAGGCGCAGGTGGCATCCAGAGCGGGGCACAGTTCGTCGCGCAGAAAGTCCGCGAACCCGGCGTGGCCGGATCGCTCCAGCAGCGGGTCCAGGCGGTTGCGCAGGCAATGCACCAGGGCGCGGGCCGAAAAACAGGCTTCGGAGGCGGGACGCAGGCACGCCGCGCCAGACCGGTCCTTCAAATGCGCCAGACGCGCCAGGAAGGCGCAGGCCGTACGGATGTCGTCGCCTGTGACTTGTCCCGGCGCAATCTTCTCGCCGTCGATCCATTCGTAGATGGCGCAGTCCTGACCGCTCGCGGCGGCCATCGGCCGAGGCGTCATGCGCTCGCCGTTTTCCCACAGGAACTCCAGGCTTTCGAATTCGGTCTCCATGCGGGCGCGTGAATCCGAGGCATGGCGGAAATAGGTCTTGAACGCGTAGCAACCGTTGGGCGCAACCAGGCGGTACACGCGGCTGTTGCGCCCGCCTTCGATACTCTCCAGCACGAGGCCGCCCGTGCCGAGCAGGTCTTCCGCGATGCTCTTCAGGTTGTCGATCGAGTGGTCAGTTGGCGCTAAAGACGTATTCACGGATCTCCTGCCAGGTTCTCATGAGCGCGACGCCCTGCGGAGCCGGCGCCTCGCGTCCCGGCTCGAACAGGATGCGCGCGGTTGCCGCCGGAAATGCCGGCTCGAGAAAGGTTTCCTCCAGGTCGTCGACAAAATGGGTGCAGCCGAGCTTCCGGATGCGCTCGATCTTTTCCGCGCGCGTGGCCGCGAAGTACACGTTCTCGCGTGAAAGGCCGACGCCTCCGGCATCGAAGAACCGGCGCGCTGCCATCCAGCTCAGCGCGGCGTCACGCAGGTTGGTGCGCGTGAGATCGTACCCGGAGAACTCCGTCTTGTGGCTGACGATGTGCACCGGAATGCCTCGCTCCCGGCAAAGATGGATGAAAGGCACGACACCTTCAATGAGGCGCGCTTCGCCGATCCGCTGGCCGTAGAGTACCGCCTGGCACTTCTGCCATTCGATTTCGCCGTTGGGAAGCTGCCGGATTCGGTCGCGGATACTACGCTTTGTCTGGACGGGACCGTTCTCCACGAGCCCCCGCTCGCGCGCGATCGCGCACAACAGTTCGTCGTAGGTGACAATCGTGTTATCGAAATCGATTCCGCAGATCACTTGAGAATGCATTCGATATACCGCTGCAGGGGCACGCTTTCCACCGAATCGCGATTGCCGACGGTGGCCACCGCCATCGCGCCCACACAACTGCCGATGAAACCGGTGATCTCCATGGGCGCCTGGCGCGCCGCGCATAGCGCGGTCACGGCCAGCACGGCATCTCCGGCGCCGACGCGATCGACGACGCGCCCTGTCAACGCCGGAACCTCGAAGAAACCCTCCTCCCGGCTGTAGCACAGGCTGCCCTGCTCGCCGCGCGTGATGATCATGCGGTCGCAGGAGAGACGGCTCGCCACTTGGGTAACGATTTCGCGCAGATCGCCCCTTGGACGGCGCGCCTCCAGCCGCAGCTCGCGCTCCGAGATGGAGATGAAATTCGCGCGGCGGTACTTGGATACCGTGTTGAAGCCGTGGTTTCCCGCGTTGACTTGAGTGTTCACCGCGAGAAACGGCGCTTTCTCGCACAAGACCGAGACCACGCCCGGCGTCATCATGCCGTGGCCGTAATCCGCCACGATGACCACATCGAACTCGGGCAGAATCCGCGAGAGGCGGCTCGAGATGGCGTCCGCCTGCGCCGAGTGTTGGTCCATGTCGGCCATTACGTAGACTTCGAAGAGCTTCTGGAATGGATAATGCTCCACGAATCGCCGCTTGACGATCGTGGGCGCCTCCTCCAGGTAGTGGAAGAGCTTTTCGACCTTCGGCTTCGTCTGGTTGACGATGAACTCCTCCTGGGTATCGATGCGTCCCAGGCAGGTCAGCATGGTCACGTGGGCGCTGATCGCGGCGGCGTGGTTCGCCACCGCGACAATCCCTCCCGGAAAACGCTCCGTGCTCATGTGGCGAGCCACCAGCACCGGTTCCTTGCCGGCTTTGCCGATGGTCTCGCAGTATTGATACTCGTCGATGATCGCTTCGCCGACTACCAGCACCTTGAGCTGGCGCGCATCTTCCAGCCACTTCAGAGTCTCGCCCGAAGTGTGCTCCGCGGAGAAACGGGCCAGGAATTGTTCGGTTCGCTCGGGAAAAACGCCGAAGTGACGGTTGAGCAGCGTGGAGGAGCTGAACACGACGTCATCGGTGAAGGCCAGCCGTCCGCCGATCTCGTCGATCACCTGCTGCTCGGCGGCGATGGCGCCGGTGCGGTCCTTGGCGGTGTCGCGGTACTCGGAGCCCTTGGCGAAGATGTTCGGCCTCAGCAGGCGGATGGTGTCGGTGGCCATGGGCCACTGGTTGATCGCTACGTAATCGACGCAGGCCAGGGCGCCAATGGCCGCCGCGCGATGCGACTCGGTGAATACCGGCCGGTTCGGCCCCTTGTTGACATAACGGTCGGGTGTAACGGTGACGATGAGCACGTCGCCCAGCTTCTTTGCCGATTCAAAATGCCGGATGTGGCCGATGTGCATCAGGTCGAAGACACCGTGACACTGGACTACCACCTTCCCCTGGCGTTGCAGGTCGGCTACGATTCCGGCCAGGTCCTGAATCGGAAGGATCTTGCTGTTGCTCTTTGATTCGACGGCTACGGTCGTCATCATGCACCTTCCCGGCCGGCGCCGGCCGGCGTCACTGCAAACCCAGGCTCTTGACCCGCTTTACGTTGACGTATTCCTCATTGGTCATGCTATCGCTGAATTTGCCGGTCTGAAATGCGCAGCAGAGGTCCCGAACGGCATCGTCGATGGTACGCTCCGGCGTGTACCCCAACTTGGCGGCGATCTTTTTCGAACTGACGTGGTAGGACCGATTGTCGTTGGTGGTTGTGGTTTCGATGCGAATCGGAGCCTTCTCCGGGAATGCACGCTCCACCCCCGTCTGCGCCATCCGCGCGAGCTGTGAGACCGTGTGGTTTTCGTAGCCTGCGTTGAAGATTTCGGAGTCGATCGCCTCGTTCGGATACTCCAGCATCTTTACATACAGATCGCAGATGTCGTCGATGTGGATATTCGGACGTTTCTGTGCGCCGCCGAACACCGTGATTACGCCCTTATTCACGGCGTGGTTGGTGAGGATGTTCACCGTCAGGTCGAACCGCATCCGGGGTGAGTAACCGCAGACCGTGGCGGGCCGCATGATCACGGGGATGAAATCGGCAGTACGGTAGCCCAGCAGAATTGGCTCGCAGAGCGCTTTGCAGCGGCTGTAATCGGTGAGCGGCACCAGCGGATGATCCTCGGTGACCTCAGGCGCATCGCTGACGCCGTAGACCGAGCTCGAGGAAACATAGACAAATCGGCGCACCCCTGCGTCCCGGCTCGCCTTGACCATCGGCTCGAAACAGTCGTAGTTGATGGTGGTACTGAGCCGCGGATCCAGCTCGAAGCTGGGGTCGTTGGAGATGCAGGCCATGTGGATCACCGCGTCGCAGTCTTGTACCGCCTCGGCGTATGACCTGGTGTCCCGAATGTCGCCTTTCACCACAGAGAGGTGGGGATCGGCGGGAAGGCCGCTGGAGCCGAACAGCATGAGGTCGTACACCACGACTTCGTAACCGCCGCGCAATAACTTCGGGACCAGGACACAGCCTTTATAGCCGGCACCTCCCGTGACCAGAACTTTGTTCATAACAATGTGGTTGATCAGGATGTCAGTGTAACGCGTCCGATCCTGACTGAAATCGGCTTCTCATTGTACCAGACTGGTCCGCGCTGCTCGATTTTTATTTGGGTCACTGAGCACTTCGTGTACTGGTACGGCGGTGCCATCTGAAAAAGGTTGAAAAAACGCGGCGCCATGCAATACTCTGACAGCAATGGGCATCGAATCGTCCCTGCTTGTGATCGTGCCTGCGCACAACGAGGGAAGGGTCATCGGCGCCACTGTGGAGAACTTACTCAGCGCCGGTTATCAGGTCGTGGTTGTGGACGATGGATCGAGCGACCACACGAGCGACGTACGCCGGTTCCCAATTGTATACATCCGTCATGCGGTGAACCTGGGCCAGGGCGCGGCGTTGCAGACGGGTATGGCCTATGCCCTCCGGGCCGGAGCCGAAATTGCCGTCCACTTCGATGCCGATGGGCAGCACGATTGTCGGCAGATTGAAGCCCTGATTCAGCCGATTCTCGAGGGACGCGCCGACGTGGTTTTCGGGTCGCGATTTCTGCGCAAAGAAGACTCCGTGCGGGTTCCGTTGAAGAAGCGCCTTGTGCTGAAGGGTGGAATCCTGGTCTCCTGGGCCATGACCGGCGTGCTCCTGTCGGACACGCACAATGGCTTTCGCGCCCTGTCGCGGCGGGCCCTGGAGAGGATCCAGCTTCAGGAGAACGGCTTTGCCCATGCAACCGAAATCTTGCAGCAGGTGCGCGAAGCCGGGCTCCGGTACGAAGAGGCGCCGATCACCATCACCTACTCGGATTACTCCCAACTTAAGGGACAGAAGATATCTGGTTCGATCAGTATCTTATTTGACCTGATCATGTCGAAGTTAACGAAATGATACTCGCACAGCCCATCCTGGTAACACTCCTGGCGGTCCTGGTGATACTCTACTTCGCCCGCCTGCGGTCGCGCGCTTCCGACGGCGCTCTCATCTTCCTGTGTTTCGGTGTCGCGGCGCTGCTGGTGCTGCGTCCGACCGTGGCGACACGCCTGGCGAACTTTGTGGGAATCGGCCGCGGCGTAGATCTGATCACGTACCTCGCGATTCCCGGTCTGGCACTCCTGGTCCTGCTGCTGTTTGCCCGGACCCGCGACTTGAACGCCAAGCTGACCGCTATCGTGCGGGAAAACGCTCTGGCAAGCGCTCCGGTCAACCGCCAGCCCGAACAGTCGCAGCACTAGCGGAAGCGTTAGCCTCGCTCCGGCGGTAGATCCGGCAACCCTGAATTTCTGCAATCAGGATGTACCTGCTGTGCAACATCTCGTCGAAGTAATGCGGGGACGGCATGCCTTTGCGGGTAGCGGTCTTGAACACCTCTGCGTAATACGTGGGATCCACTACCACCATGGTCGGCTGTCTCCCGGACCAGTATCCCAGCCAGACGTCATCCACCAGCCGCGGGTTGAAAAATCCCAAGCCGAAACCCAACTCGGCGCTGCCGGCCACCAGGTCGTCGGCGCGGATGTTGGAGCGCAGATATCGGATGAGAGGCGCGTACTCCTCCTGGTACGAGTGGAGGGAAACCGCCGAATGGAACAGAGCCGAGGCCTGTACGCCGAAGTACACCGCCAGTGCGGCTGCACCCGGCAATCGTATCTTAACCCCGCCTGAATACCAGGCATAAGTGATGGCGATCCCGATCAGCGCCGCAAAGTACGGAATGATATGAACGAGATAGTAAGTGTACTTCACGCTGGCGCCAACCGACAGGCACACGAACCGCAACCCGGTTAGGGCGAGGAGCAGGCGGCACCCGTCTGATCGGCGAAGGGCGGGCAGCGCACCGAAGGCAGCGACTGCGGAAATGGTCAGGATAAGGCCAGTGATTTTCAACTTACCCGAAACCGAGTAACCCGGCCAGTAATGTGTCAGGTAACGGCCGCGGATTTCCCGCCATACGCCGCGCCAGGGCGCCAGGGCATCGGATAGCCGGCCGGCGCCGTTGGCCGAAAATTGCGCCATGAAGTCGGCTGGAGCCTGCGCGCAGTACAGCGCCCACATCGCCGTGCCCAGAACGTAGGGAGCCACTACCAGCGCGGCTGTCATCGGCCGCACTCGCCTGCGATCGAGCCAGCCCATTGCCAGAAGGAGCGCCGCGGATCCGAACACGCCGTTGGGATGGGTGAAGCATGCCGCTGCCGCGATCACGTGCGAAAGGGCCACGGCGAGTTGAAAATTGACCGTCCGTAGACTCAGATATACTGCCAGCGCCGCGAACCCGAGCGCGGAGCACATCATATCCATGCGGCCATCCGCGGCGAAGGTCACGAAGCCGAAATCCATGGCCAGTACCGCCGCGCCCACGATCGCGGCGTCGCGATTCTCGGGGTACAGGCGGCGGATGATGATTGCCAGGCTGGCAATCGCGATCAGGCCCCAGAGCACCCCGGGTATCCGGATCGAGAACACGCTGAAGCCGAACATCCTGCCCCACAACGCGAGCTGCAGGAGGTGTAGCGGCATCACCCAGTAAGTGTGCTGGTCAATCCCTTTGAGGACTGCGCCGGGATTCAAGAGGCGGAGATTACTCCCCGCGGGATCGAGGAGCAGGGTGCCGAGCCTGCCGTGCACCACAAGGTCGAGGCCTGGCGACGTGAACCACGCCTCATCTACCCACGGCCGTTTGGTTAACAGCGTGGCGCCCGCGAATAGAACGAAGATCAACCCGACGACGGCGGCCCAAGGAAGTAGACCGCGGCGCGGCCGGCCGGTCAGCGTCGGCGGTCCGCGTCGGGTAAGGTCGCGCCGCCTCTCGAGGTAGGCCGATCCCCACGACACAAGCGGATTATAGCCTTACCCCATAATGCGGAAATGACATGCAGGTATTGCAGGTTACTAGCCTGAATCTATATCGTGATTCCAGTTGCAAAAGCCCCCGTGGACCTGTGTGTGAATGAGTCCGAAACACCGATCCGCGCACTTCGGTCTCTCTCTCGCACAAAACTCGGTGATCCTGTAGTCTGTAAGAAATGCTCCGTTATGCCGCCTGCGTCCTGCTCTGCGTGATCGCCGTGCGTCCGGCCCCGGCCGCGGAAACCGGCGCCGCCACGCTGCTGGCCAACGCCGTGGCCGCCTTTGAGCGCAACATCGAGAACGAAACCCACTGGAACTGGACCTCGACCGAAACGCGGGCCGTTGCCGACAAGGCCGGCAAGGTGCTTCAGCGTTTTCCGTCGGTGACTTCCGAATCGGTAATTCTGGGCAATGGCCGCCGCTGCAACGCCGTCACGTCGTGGGGCGACCACCACGAACCCTACCTCAAGGACGCGGTTCCCGAGGACCGCTGCCAGGCCTATAACGCCATCGGCACGCCGTTCCAGGTCGCACTTCTGCTCAAAAGCACCAATGCCAGGGTCACGGCGCGCTCCGCCGAGGCAATCACCATCGCGGTTTCGCCCGACAAGTCGCGGCAGAAGAATCCCGAATACAGCGTGCGATGCGCCGCTTCGATCGAGGCGGAGATCCAGCTCGATCCGGCTACCTCGTTTCCGCTCAGCATCGAGGGCCGCGTGGTCGACTCCGGCTGTAACGGCGATTTCGTGCCCGTCATGCACGACACGCCAATCACGCGCGGGCCCATGTCCAGCAATTTCCGCAAAGGCGCCAGGTTCCACGTGACCTATGCGCTTCAGAAGGACCGTTTCGACAACCCCGCCAATGCCTTCTGGATCAGCAAGGAGCAGCACTACGATCAGCCACTTGAGCAGGACGCCGGCGTGCTCTACTACTGGGGCCGCCAATTCCCCATCCGGACCATCGACGGGCACCGCCTCATCAAAGACGTCAGTACCACCGCCCAGGAGTTCGGCGCCGGCTCGCAGCTTACCTTCAAGTGAACCGCCCTATCCATTCCGGCAATTGACCGTCTATTACGCACTGAGCCAATGAGCGGCATCGGAATCGTCGAGGCGGCGGCCCGCGACCTGCGGCACACCTCCCGCATGATGCGCAAGAGCCCCGGCTTTGCGCTGGTCGCGATCGTTTCTCTGGCGCTCGGTATCGGCGCCAAATACCGCGGTGTTCAGCTTGATTCATGCGGTTCTCCTGCGGGCCCTCCCGTACCCCGCGCCCGACCGGTTGGTCCGCGTAGGGCATGACGCGGGGCAGGCGGTCAGCATTCCCGAGCTCACCTTCTGGAAGGAGCACACCGCCGGATTCGCGTCGGCGGCCGGTTTCCGCGGGTCCGGCGACCGCAGTTTTCTCTACGGCGCGCGCCCGGAGTGGGTCTCCACCATGGTCGTGACTGCCTACTTCTTCCGTACGCTTGGCGTCGCGCCTGCATTGGGCCGCGAGTCTGATGGTCAGGAGACGCAACAGGGCGGACCGCTGGCCGTCATCCTGACCGACGGGCTGTGGCACCGCTCGTGTAATGACGCTCCGGACATACTGGGCCGGACCGTGCGGCTCGATGACACAAGCTACGTCGTGATCGGCGTGCTGCCGCGTCGGCCTGCTGCTCCTGATCGCCTGCTCCAACCTGCTCGCACGCCTGGCCGCCCGGCAGAAGGAGATCGCGGTTCGCCTCGCGATGGGTAGCAGCCGCGCCCGGCTGCTTCGTCAATTCCTCTTGGAAAATCTCCTGTTGACCACTGCGGGAGGGTTGGCCGGATTGCTCGGAGCCCGCGCCGTGCTGGACGTCGTGATCGCGGCCATTCCATTCAACCTACCCGCGTCGGCGCGGCTCGATCTTCAGGAGCTGCTGAAGGCCGGCGGGCGCACCAGTGGGGCCGGGGTCCGCCAGACGGCGCGCAGCGTGCTGGTCGTGACCGAGGTTGCGCTTTCGGTCACTTTACTCGTTTCCGCCGGCCTGCTGATCCAGAGCCTCTACCGCATGCGTCAGGAACGGCTCGGATTTCAGCCGCAAGGCCTGGTCACGTTCAGCACCCCGGTCGCACCCAACCGCCGGCCCACCGAAGCCGAGTTCCGCCGCTTCCAGCAGGTCCTGTTCGAGCGCCTGCAATCGGTGCCAGGAGTCCGCTTCGAGGTGATGGGCATCCCCACGAGACTAGGCCGCGGCTTCCTCGACACCGACACCGAATCTTCTCCCCCCGTAATTCTGGTCAACGAAACGCTCGCCCGGCAGTGGTGGCCCAACGCCGATCCCGTCGGAGATCGCGTCGTGATCGGCCGTTTCAAGGGAAAGGACTATGGCACCCCTGCGGTCCGCGAGGTTGGGCGGCGGGGACGAATACCGTCGGTTTCGGCGGCTCCTTCAGGTAGGCAGTCTTGGTGTCCGCCGCCACGACGGCCAGCTCGCGCTCCTGCTCACCGCCATCGGCGTCTACGGGCTGCTGGCCTTCGCCGTGGCGAGCCGCACCAGCGAGATCGGCACCCGCATGGCCCTGGGCGCCAGCTGCGCCAACGTGCTGGCACTTGTATTGAAGCAAGGCGCCGGATTGATCGCGGCCGGCCTCCTGCTCGGACTCGCCGGCGCCTTGGCCGTGACCCGCTCACTTTCTACGTTGCTGTTCGGTGTGCAGGCGACCGACCCCTATACTTTCGCCGCCGTGGCTGTGCTGCTGCTTGCTGTCGGATTGGCGGCGTCCTACTTCCCCGCGCGCCGCGCCATGAAGGTGGACCCCATGACCGCTCTGCGCTATGAATGAGCGTTTGTGGGACAGGCTTCAGCCTGTCAGCGCAGCGACCATTCGTAATGCAGCCGCAGCGACCCGACGGTCACCGGCCCGCGATCGCGATTGTATGCCGGGTCGGTAATGTACTGCAGATCCACTGTGGCGAAGAATCCTGGAAACAGCCGCGCCGAATAGTACGATTCCGAGATGTACTCCGGCCCGCGGCGCAGCGCGCCGTCGCCGATCATGAAATCGTATCCACCGCCGGCCAGGTACAGACCGTGTACGCCCGAGATACCGGTCACGGTCAGCCCAGTCGCCGCCGTGTCGTTCCGGCGTTTCCAGAGCGCTCCGGAAACCGATATTCCCGCCGACGCCAGCCGGTCGATCACCGCGAAGGCGAAGCTCTGCGTCTTGCCGTCGTTCCAGCCCAGCCGCCCGAATAAGCCGATTTCCTTGGTCAGCTCCTGCTCTACGTTCAAACCGAAGCCATACTTCAGGGTGCCGGGCTTGTGCACCGCCGTGATGTCCGGCGGTGAGAGCTTGAGCGCATCTGCGTAATGTCCCGAATCGGTGTGATTGACGTACGCCAGCGCCCGCACCACGCCGGGATGCCCGTTCGCAGCGGCGCGCACTTCGCCTTCGATCACGTCCCCGCGGTCCACCAGCAGCCTCCGGTCGAACCGCAGTCCGTTGGCCGTGCGCGGTTCGGCTGCACTCGCGTAGCGCACCGACCACCGCTTCATGTGCAACTCGTGCACCCATCCCCATGTGTACCCGCGCGTATCCGCGGGATAGTCCCAGGCGCCGTTGTACATGATCGCCCAGCCCATGAACTGCGTGCGCGGATCGTGTGTGTATCGGTTGTTGTCGAAGAAGTCGGTGACCGTAAATCGTCCCAGTGTGATCGAGTAGCGCCGCTCGGGACGCGACCCGCCCACCTGCTGCTCGTCGTCTTCCACGCTTTCCCGTTTCTTGCCTAGGGCGATATCCTGCGTGAGGTACAGCCGCGCCAGGTACGGTTTCGGCGTGGCCGTGGCCACGCGCGGCATTTCGCCGTTGGGAAAATTGGCAATCCCATTCACATTGCTGAACCCTCGGCCCCCGCGACCTCCGGATCGACGTAGACGTAGGTGTCGCGGGCCAGCCGCAGCCCGAAGAACAGGGTCGTGGTCAGAGACACCTCCGCCTCCGGGTGATTGCCGAGACTCAACGCTCCTGAATAGTCGGCCGGAAATGCGCCGTGATACTGGCCGATGGAGGTTGCCTGAACGCTAAGGTTCCAGCGCTGTTCGGGAACCTGTGCATCCTGTGCCGCCGCCAACACCGCGAGGAAAACGGCCAGAACCAGGACTCTCACTGTGGGACAGGCTTCAGCCTGTCCAGCCGCGGGATCATCTAAACCAGGATAATTGATCCGCTCTCAGCGCTTCAGAATATCGATATTGCCGTTCTGATTCGTTAGCCGCAGCTCGCATCCGCCCCCGCCGATCTTGCCCGTGATCTGATCGCCGCCGAGCGCGCCGTTCACCGTCAGCTCATGTTCCGAATGAATTCGCCCGAAGGACGTCTTGGCAGTCACGTCGTACTCCGCGCCTGCCGGCAGCGTCACCTGGATCGGCGCGAAGCTCGTATGCAGCGCGATCGGCCTGCAGCCCTGGCCGGGCGCCATGATCACAGTCACACTCCCATTGCCGTCCTCTACCGTCACCGGACCGCCGGCCCGGTCCACGGTCACCCCGCCGAACGAGGTCTTGGCGTACACTTCGCCGCCGATGTCCGTCAGCCGGACCGTCGAGTTTCCGGCGGTCACGCGCGCTCCGCCTTTGATCCCGCGCACATCCACGTTGCCGAAGCTGGTCTGAATCGACGCCGCTTCCCCAACCGTTTCGCCCGTGACCTCGGCATTCTGCGCCTGCACCGTCACGCCCTTGCCGATCCCCGAAAACCTCA
>Ga0335079_10002079_pt1 | contig 23138 bp, 15 predicted proteins | sample Lox_Sample_33_FD_206719 | JGI IMG/M metagenome (GOLD analysis project Ga0335079, IMG submission 206719) | Soil microbial communities from Loxahatchee National Wildlife Refuge, Florida, United States - Lox_Sample_3.3 | ecosystem: Environmental > Terrestrial > Soil > Wetlands | place: USA... | reverse complement strand
CGATGTGATCATTTCCAACTGTGTGATCAATCTCTCGGCTGACAAGGATCGCGTGCTGCGCGAGGCGTTCCGGGTGCTCAAGCCAGGCGGCCGAGTCGCCGTTTCCGATGTGGTTACGCGGGGCCAAATACCGACCGATGTGCGGCAAAATATCCTGCTTTGGGTCGGCTGTATTGCGGGAGCGCTGGAGGAATATGAGTACGCCGGCAAACTTGCTAAGGCGGGCTTTGACGCCATCGACATTGAACCGACCCGCGTGTACAACATTGAGGACGCACGCACCTTCTTGACGGGTCAAGGTGTGGATGTAGACGCGATCGCGCCGCAAGTCGAAGGCAAGTTCATGAGCGCATTTATTCGCGCGGTCAAACCTGGGTCCAAGGGCTGCTATGGGCCCGATTGCTGTCGTTAGGGATAACGGAACTCAACACGACATATCTATGAAGCACAGCTCCAGGGCACTCAACGTAGGGATCTGGGTTGTGATTTTGCTCATTACCATCTTGATTGCTGTAGTCACGGTATGGGCCGGTCATCAGCCGCCTGTTCATTCCATCTGGGCGCCTGAATGAAGTTTTAAAAAAAGATCTCGATTGGTTCAATGACGGAGAAAACCGACAGGATGGCCCGGATCGGAATCAATGGTTTCGGAAGAATGGGACGGTTGGCGTTCCGCGCTAGCTGGGGCTTGCCCGATGTCACGGTCGTTCACGTGAATGAGATCAAAGGCGGTCCGGATACTGCGGCCCATCTCCTCGAATTCGATAGCGTGCATGGACGCTGGGCGCGCCAGATCTGTTCGAGTGACGGGCAATTTGCGGTTGATGGACATGCGGTCCGTTTCACTGCCGAAGCAACGCCAGGGGCTGTGCCGTGGCAGGCGAGCGATGTCGACATCGTTCTGGAATGTTCCGGCAAATGGCTGACGCCGGACACATTGAATCCATACTTCGATCGCGCAGTCAAGAAAGTCGTGGTTGCGGCCCCGGTGAAGCAGGGCGCTCTCAATATCGTGATGGGAGTCAACGACGACCGCTACTCGCCACATGAACACCGGATTGTCACGGCTGCCTCATGCACCACAAACTGCCTGGCGCCGATCGTCAAGGTCATCCATGAAGGCATCGGCATCCGTCACGGCCTGATCACGACCATCCATGATGTCACCAATACTCAGGTGGTAGTGGACGCGCCGCATAAAGACCTTCGGCGCGCCCGGTCGGGGTTAATGTCGCTGATTCCGACGAGTACAGGTTCGGCCACGGCAATCGGCTTGATCTACCCGGAACTTCTCGGAAAGCTAAGTGGGATTGCGGTGAGGGTCCCATTGCTGAATGCTTCGTTGACTGACTGCGTTTTCGAAGTGGACCGCAACACCACGGTGGCCGAGGTCAATCAGTTGTTCAAACAGGCCGCCGAAACAACGTTGCAAGGAATTCTGGGGTACGAGGAACGGCCTCTGGTCTCCGCGGACTTCCTGAACGATCCGAGATCTTCAATCGTGGACGGTCCCTCAACGATGGTCATCGATGGAACTCAGGTGAAGATTCTCTCCTGGTACGACAACGAATGGGGCTACGCGAACCGGTTGGTTGAGCTGGCGCGGAAAGTGGCGTCTCATCTCGAAGCACGGGCATCGGCATAAATGAACAGCGTGCGTAGCTACGCGCTTGTCACGGGAGCCTACTGGGGCTTCACGATCACTGATGGCGCGCTGCGCATGCTCGTGCTGTTGCACTTTTATTCTCTGGGGTATAGCGGCGTCTCCCTCGCGTTCCTGTTTCTGTTTTATGAGTTCTTCGGAATCGTCACCAACCTGTTCGGTGGCTGGATCGCATCGCGCTCCGGGTTGCGAGTAACTCTGTACGGTGGTCTGATTCTGCAGATTGCTGCGCTTGGGATGCTGGCTCTGCTGAGGCCAACCTGGAGTCACTTGGTTTCGGTGGTGTATGTGATGTGCGCCCAAGCGCTTTCCGGAATCGCCAAGGACTTGACGAAGATGAGCGCGAAAAGCGCCATTAAAGTGATCGTCCCGGACGCAGGGGATGGAGCGCTATTTAAGTGGGTGGCCAGGCTCACCGGCTCAAAGAACGCTCTAAAGGGTGCCGGCTTCTTTGTCGGCGGTGCTTTGCTGTCGATGTTTGGATTTGTCGGCGCTCTCATGACGATGGCCGCCGGTCTGGCAGCAGTGCTCCTCGGTACCGTCGTTTCGCTATCTGGAGACCTCGGAAAATCCTCCAAGAAGGTCAAACTTACATCGCTTTTCTCGAAAAGTCCCGCCATCAACTGGCTCTCGGCGGCACGGCTGTTTCTCTTTGCATCTCGCGACGTCTGGTTCGTTGTCGGGCTGCCGGTCTTCCTAACGCAACTCGGCTGGTCGTATTACGGCGTGGGGGCATTCCTGGCTTTGTGGGTGATTGGATACGGATTTGTACAGGCCCTCGTTCCTGAGATTCTTCGCCACATGAGCGGTCGTGAATCGGTGGATGGATCGTCGGCCAGAATTTGGGCGGCGGCGCTCCTCTTGGTGCCTCCGGCATTGGTCGGCGCGCTCCGCGTTGGCATGGACGCGGGAGCCACGCTAATAGTTGGCCTGGCGATTTTCGCCGTGGTCTTCGCGGTAAATTCCGCGGTCCACTCTTACCTGATTCTTGCTTACACAGACAAGGACAGTGTGGCGCTTAACGTCGGGTTTTATTACATGGCGAATGCGGGAGGGCGGCTCCTCGGAACCTTGCTCTCGGGTCTCGTGTTCCAGCAGGCCGGGTTCGAAGGCTGCCTCTGGGGATCGTTCGTCCTCGTCCTCCTTGCTGTCGCGCTATCTATGGGGCTTCCGCGAACCGCTGGTGGGCGTATTTCGTTCGCTGAGACCGGTGGGGAGTAATAGGCAATATGGCAAGAACAACGGTCGAGAAAGCAAACGAGAAACGACTGAATGTATTCGAGCGCTACCTGAGCCTGTGGGTTGCAATCTGCATGGCTGCTGGCATTCTGCTTGGGCGGTCGGTTCCCGGAACGACTGACGCTCTCCGGCGAATGGAATTCGGTTCGGGGAGTCAGATCAATGTTCCCATTGCAGTCCTTATCTGGCTGATGATCATCCCGATGATGATGAAAGTGGACTTTGCTTCCATTCGCCAAGTAGGACAGAGGCCACGGGGGCTTCTCGTGACGTTGTTCGTGAACTGGCTCGTCAAGCCTTTCTCGATGGCCTTTATCGCGTGGATTGCTTTTCGATTCCTATTTGCACCGTGGATCGCCCCCGCCGATGCCGATCAATACATTGCCGGGTGCATAATCCTTGCCGCCGCGCCCTGTACGGCCATGGTGTTTGTATGGAGTTACCTGACGGACGGAGATCCTGCGTACACGTTGGTCCAGGTGTCCTTGAATGATCTCATCATGTTGTTCCTGTTCGCGCCCATCGTGCGGTTCCTTGTGAACGGTGCGTCCTCGCTGCACGTTCCGCTTCGGGTCCTGTTATACGCGGTAGGCATCTTTATAGTCGTACCTCTCGCGGCCGGCTCCGCACTGAGGGCGTATTTCATTCGGGCTCATGGACGCGATTGGTTTGAAAGGCAGCTGCTGCCCCGGTTTGCCCCTGTCAGCATCGTTGCGTTGCTCACCACGCTCGTTCTCATTTTTGCGTTTCAAGCCGACAACATTCTAGGGAAACCGCTGCACGTCCTACTCATCGCAATTCCAATTCTTGTCCAGGTCTATTTCAACTCATCCTTGACGTATGGCTTGATGCGGCTCTTCCAGGTCCCTCACACTGTGGCAGCGCCCGGAGCTCTGATCGGCGCAAGCAATTTCTTTGAACTGGCGGTAGCGACCGCAATCGCACTATTTGGGCCAGGATCGGGGGCGGCTCTGGCTACAGTCGTTGGCGTCTTGATCGAAGTGCCGGTAATGTTATCTGTTTGTTCCTTCTGCAATCGAACTCGGCATTGGTTCTCAGGTTGGCAGCCAGCAAACTCGTTGTAAGGGAGAGTATGCGGATTCGAATCATTGGTGGAAGCGACGCAGGGATCAGTGCGGCACTTTCCGCACGAGAGACCAATCCGAACGCGGAAATCAGCGTGTTCCTCGCCGACAACTTCCCGAATTTCAGTATCTGCGGCCTGCCGTTTTTTCTGAGCGGCGAAACAGTCGAATGGCAGAGTCTTGCGCACCGCACCGAGTTCGATGGCATCGAAATGCACAAGGGCTCCGTAGTCAAACACATCGATCCCCGTCAGCAGACAATATCCGTCCAGGCAGGCTCCGGCGTAGTCGAAGAGCTTGCATTTGACAAGCTGATCGTGGCGACCGGCGCAGCTCCTGTCCTGCCCCATATCGAAGGCTTAACCCTCAGCGGTGTTTTCCAGCTTCACACGATGGAGGACTCGTTCCGCGTAAAAGAATACCTAAAACAGCCCGGCGCGGCGTCGGCGGTTATTGTCGGGGCGGGTTATATCGGGATGGAGATGGCAGATGCACTCTCTCATCTTGGAATGCGAGTTACTCTCATCGACCGTTTCAGCGTCGTGTTTCCCACTATCGATCCGGAATTTGGATCAAGAATCGAAGACAAGCTGAAGGAAAAAGGCGTCGAAGTTGTCACCGGTACGGAGATTGTATCCATCCAGTCGGGCGCCGCTGGGTTGACGGTCGCGGCAAAGCAGGGATGGCGTGCGCGCGCCGATCTTGTGCTTGTCGTCGTAGGCGTGAGACCTGCCTCTGAGCTTGCACGGGCGGGTGGAATTCCGCTTGGATCGCACGACGCAATTCGCGTGAATGAACGAATGGAAACCGAGATTCCGAATATCTATGCCGCCGGGGACTGCGTCGAAACCTGGCATCGTGTGCTCCAGCGCTACACCTACTTGCCTTTGGGTACGACTTCACATAAGCAAGGGCGAGTTGCCGGTGAAAATGCGGCTGGCGGTACGAGAGAATTCGCGGGATCAGTTGGTACTCAGGTGGTAAAGATTTTTGATCTCGCAGTTGCTCGCACCGGTTTGCGGCAAGCAGAGGCGCAGAATGCCGGCCTCCACGCTGCGACGACCGAGTTTAGCTGTTGGGACCACAAGGCATATTACCCGGGGGCGGAAAGACTGCATCTACGTGTCACGGGCGATCCGTTCTCAGGAAAGCTCTTAGGCGCACAAATTGTTGGCCACTGGAAATCCGAGGTTTCGAAGCGCATCGATATCTTCGCAGCCGCCTTGTTTCAGGGGACGTCCGTAGATGGGCTCAATGATTTTGATCTCAGCTACACGCCTCCGCTTAGTAGCCCGTGGGACCCTGTCCAGATGAGCGCGCAGGCATGGACGCGCGAAAACGCGACCAGCAGGAATGTGGCGACAAGATGATGACGGTCCTAAGTGGAAGTGGAATCGGATTCGACGGAATGTGGTTGTCTGGCGCGTCGCTAACTTAGTTGCAATCGGGAATTAACGATAACAGAGGATGGAAAAAGTGGAGATAACTATTCACGCAAGACTATCACTAGGGTGTTGGTGCACACCGGCGGGACGTGGGAGGACGGCATGACCCAAACACCGAGGCACTTCAACGTTTTGTTTCTGTGTACAGGGAACTCGGCGAGATCGATCATGGCCGAAGCCATCCTGAATCACAAAGGGCACGGACACTTCGCAGCCTATAGCGCAGGGAGCGATCCCGCGGGCCATGTGCATCCCGAGGCTATCAGGCAGCTTGAGCAGGCCCACATATCGACCGAAGGTCTTCGCAGTAAGAGCTGGCATGAATTCTCAAAGCCGGGTGCACCTCAAATACACTTTGTCTTCAACCTTTGCGATAGATCCGCTGATGAAGTGTGTCCTGCCTGGCACGGACGGCCCTTAACGGCGCGATGGAGCCTTCCTGATCCCGTAGCGGTCACCGGTACGCAAGAGAAGATTCAACGAGCCTTTTCGGACGTGTACCATGCGTTGGACCGAAGGATCATGCTTTTTCTCAACCTGCCGCTGGAATCACACCGGAGGGATTTCATCCAAACTGAAATAGATCGGATCGGGCGGCAGTAGAGCGGTTGGAGGTGGTTGATGATTCTATCCGCCATCATGTCCGTCCCTCCTAGCAGGCAGCGCGATCCTGTTGAAGCACGGTTCGGGCATGGCAAGTGCAACGAGGTGCCTGAAGGCGGAACGGAGCGAATCAAGAATCAATCATGCAATGCGGCCCCGGCGGGTTCCGTCGATTTGTGAAAATTAACACATTTCCTTGGCCGCGCATGAAATTGATTGGTGCCGTGGCTTCCGAATGCATGCAAGTTTGCCTGTAATTTGAATAGACGGAGCAAGTTCCGTGTAGTAGATTGATCGTGCAAGTTCGGGCCATTCAATCCAACCGGTTCACTTCTTCGAGGCGATTTCATGAGAACGCGTTTCGTTTTGCAGGCCCTTTCTGCTGTCAGTGTTTTTTGTTGCGGTGCGCCGTTGGCTGTGGCGCAGGTCGGTATCGCCAATGCGCAACTGAATGGCACCGTCACCGATCCGAGCGGATCCGCGATCGCGGGCGCTTCCATCAGCGTGCGAAACACCGCCACCAATCAGGTAAACACCGCGACCACTAACGCGAGCGGGTTCTACACCGTGGCTAACCTCGCTCCGGGCACTTACGAGCTGAAGGCGTCTTCTTCGGGGTTCGCCAACTTCACGCAGACTGGAATTCCGTTGGCGGTCGGGCAGGTGGCCACTGTCAACGTTCCGATGGCGGTGGCGGCTCAAGGCGAAACGGTTGTAGTCAGCTCCGAGGCGCCTCCCATCGACCCGACCAAAACCGAAATCAGCCAGGTCGTGGACACCAAGCAGATCCAGTCGCTTCCCATCAGCAACCGGTTGTTCACCGATTTTGCGCTTCTGACCCCCGGCGTGGCGACGAGCCGCACCAGTTTGGGCGCCACTATTACGGAGTTTGAAGTGACGCAGATTTCGTTCGGGGGGATGCGCTCGTTCAGCAACCTGATCACGGTCGATGGCGCCGATTTTGTGAACACGACCACCGGGGTTCAGCGCGCAACACCGCCGCAGGAGTCCGTGAACGAATTCCGTGTGGTCAACAACAGCTTCGGCTCGGAGTATGGCCGCGCGATGGGCGGCATTGTGAACATCGTGACCAAGAGCGGTTCCAACGAACTCCACGGCTCCGTCTACGAGTACTTTCAGAACATCAAGACGGACGCGCGTTCGTTGCTGCAGCCGGCGCCACTGCCCGACCAATTGCGGCAGAATCAGTTCGGCGGCACTCTCGGCGGGCCTATCGTCAAAGACAAAACGTTTTTCTTTCTGAATTACGAGGGGAAGCGGCGCGCCGAGTCGCCGACGTATCCACCCGATCTGATCAACAATCTCACGGTCATCAATCAATCCAAGGCCCTGATGGGCCTCGCGCCGGAAGGCTGCACTACCGGCCTGTCGGCGTGCACCGCGCCGGGCTCTTCTTACCTGGATTCCTTTCTCAAGACGACCAACGACGACTGGGGATTTGCCAAGCTTGACCACCAGTTCAGCAAGAAGCACCACTTGGCCCTGTTTTACAACGCGGAGGATACGCGCGCCTTGGGCGAGTTGGTAGGAAACACGCTCGACGGCGGTGGCATCGGAGTTCCGAGCGGAGGCCGTAACCTGTTTGTGCGGGACCAGTCTTTGGTCGGCAATTTCACTTCCGTGCTCACGCCGAGCGTGGTCAACACGGTTCTGGGACAGTGGTCACAGCGCCACTACAACTTCCTTGGCGCCACCGGCCAGCCGGATTTCAGTATCCTCAACGATCTGGAACTCGGCCACAATTTCGGCATCGCCGACCAGATCTACGAAAGCCGGGCCGAATTCGGAGACTCTCTGTCGTGGGTCAAGAGTAACCACGTCGTGAAGTTTGGATTTGACGGCAACTACCTGAAGAGCCTTCTGAATTTTCCCGGATTCACGCCGGTGCGCGCGCTGGTGCCGGGGGTGCCGTGCCTGGCGAATTTCGCAATGTTCGTGAACAGCCAACGCGGCACGGCCGAGCCGGTGCCGGGCTCAGTTGCGGCAGCAGCCGCAGCATGCGCAGTGCCTGGTGACAACGGCGTCGTTTTCACGTACGCCGGCGTGCCTTTACCGACCAGTCCGACCGGATGTACGGTCGACTCGCCATGCACGCCGCTGGTTACCAGCCGCAACAACCCGTTGAACACGTCGAACTGGTCCAATGCTTATCCGCAGTCGCTCTTTAACGGGTACAGCCGCCCAATCGACCATGGGTATTGGGGGTTGTACATTCAAGATCAATGGCGAATTACTCCGAAGCTGACTTTCAATTACGGGATTCGGTGGGACTACGAATCGGGATTGTCGAGCTACGTGAATCCGGACTATGCCGGGTGGCAACCGCGGGTGGGCCTGGCGTACTCGCCGGACAACAAGACGGTGATTCGCGCCGGTTTCGGGATCTTTGACGACCGGTACAACATGAGCTTCTTCTTCATCCCGAACACCCAGAAAGTGGTGGCTGGATACCTGTGCGATAACAACCCGACCGCGGCGACGGCCGCCATCTGTCAGGGTGCTGGAATCCAGGCGCAAGTCATGCCGATGGTGCAGAAAAGCAATGGCCAAGCCGTCCAGGGCTATCAGTTGTTCGGATTCCCGGCAGCGCAGGGGGCGGCCGCGAAAGCGGCGAGCGTGATCCTCACCGGCGGCTACGATGCCTTCACGAGCAATGGCACAGCCACGGGAACGATAACAATGGGAGGAACATGTTTCACCACCGGCGCCTGCGGGGTGGGTTCCGGCGGCATGGAACACAACAGCAAGATCCCGTACGCCGAGCAGGCCAGCTTTGAAATTGACCGCCAGCTTGGCCACGGGCTGGCTGTCAATGTCGGGTATCTGTTCGTGGGCGCGCACAGGCTGGTTCGGGGCAACAACATCAACGTGCCCTGCCCGCTCGGCACGACCGACCCCGGTCAAGCCGCCAGGCCAACCGATCCGTTGCCGGAATGGGTTCCGGGCATGGTGAATGCGAATGGCAGCCTCGCAACGTGCAGCGCCGGAACTCCGGTGCTGGGGACGGGTGTGCTGGCAGGCCTCGGGCCTTGGTTCGGCGGCGCCGTGGGTAACTCCGGCTTACAGACATTGAGCGCCGGACTTCTCGATTACAACAACGATATCGCCAAAGCGTCGTATAACGGCGGAATGATCACGGTTCTCGACCGGGTCAAGAACTTCACGATGTCCGCCAATTACACGTTCTCGCATGCCATCGACAATGGAAACTTCACCACCTTTATCAACCTGCCGGTGAATCAATTCGACTATGCGGCGGAACGGGCCAATTCGAACCAGGACGTCCGCCATCGCTTCGTGGGAAACTTCACGGCGGAAGGACCGGCTCAAAGTTTTCTACGGCGCTTCCGAATCAGCGGCATCGTCACGCTGGAATCCGGCCGGCCATTTACGATCTTCTACGGGAACAACACACTGAACGATGTCGCCGGGGCGGCGACCGATCGCGTGGGCGGCGCGCCGATCGGGACGACCTGCCCGACCGCGAATCAATGCAACACCATGATTCCGAGGAACACCTACATTGGGGATCCGCTGTATTCGGTGGATTTTCATGTAGGCCGCGATTTCCAGCTCACTGAGCACGCGAAACTGGAACTCGGCGCGGATGCCTTCAACCTGTTTAACAGGCCAAATGTGGACGAGGTGACGTCGGTGTACGGTTCTCCGGTTTTCTGCGGGGCGACACCGACGATTCCAACCCACTACAAGGATGCGACGAGCCTGGCGATCCAAGGGCAGGCAGCCTCGACCGCGTGTCCCGCGGGACCCATTGCAGTGCCGGGCGGCAGCCTGGCGCCGACTCCGATTCCGCAGGATAACCTGTTCATCCCGTCCAAACCGAATCCCAGTTTTGGACTTCCGCGGACCATGCTCAATCCGCGGCAGCTCCAGTTCGAAGCGAAAATCAGTTTTTGATGCGGTTCAATTCTTGGGAGTCTGCACGGATTCGATCAGGCCCTTGACATCGCCGGGCGCGCAATCAAGCTGCAGGATTTGATCGAACGGCGCCAGTTGCAGCGTCTGTTTCGGAACCACCCACGGCTTGGTCAGCACCTTGGGATCTTCGAGGGTCGCTTCGATCTCGAGGGTGTTGGCGTCGGTGCGATGGTAGCGCTCGACCATGTGAAGCGCGTCGGAATGGAAGGAGACACGGCCTTCGGCGGAGATCCAGGTGTTGTCCGTGAAGTTGGTTTTATCGACCACCAAGGTGTCACCATCCCAATGGGCTACAGCATCTCCACGATAAGAAGGAGGCTGGTCGTCACGGTGAGGCCTGCCATCGATGGGAATAATTTGGAAGCCGTGATAGGTTTCGGTCAGCATGATGACGAACTTGGGAGTCTGAACGATCTGACCGACCGCGCCGACATCAAACAGGCTGACACTCAAGGTGCCGAACGCCGTGGGAACGCAACCGAGCGACGGGTCGTCCCGGTCGCGCAGGGTTTTGGCCTTAGCCTGCGCCGAAGGCTGATATAGACTGGCGAAGGTGGGAGGCGGCTCGCCGGCACCGCGGCCTCTCCGTGGGCCGCCGAGCGCCGCGCCGTTCCGTCCTCCGATGTCTTCGCCGCGCCACCAGACGCCGGACAGGTCTGGATGGCCGTCAGCCGTCCTGGGTAGGGCCGCTTTCGCCGGCGGATTCGCGGTATCGGCGGGTTTTGTCTGAGCGGCGAGCCGGGCCGCAAACGCTGATGCGATCAGCGTGCCCGCGATTGCCATCGTCACGATTGATCGCTTCATATTTTTCACGGGGCTACTGCGGTCCGAACAAGCCATATACGTGACCGTCCGAGGTGATGAGCTCGCGCAACATTCCTCGGTTTTGAGACGCATCCTTGGCGCGAAATCCCTTGATGGTAACTTCGATACCGGAATGAATAATACCCGGCTTATAACCATTACGGATCATGCCGCTCGGTGTGCCAGCCTCGAAAGCCCACTCCTCGGTCTTGCCGTTCGGGTCCTTCACGTCGATGTAGAACCAGGAATGCGGGTTCTGCAGCAGCACCTTGTTAATAGTGCCGTGGAACTCCACGGGCTGTTTCATGTCATATGCCGCGACAAAGGAATGATGGGCCCAAACGGGCACTCCCGCCGTGATGAACGTCGCCGCAAAAACGGCGAAGATGCTGCGCTTCATGCGAACCCCCTGGTCTTTTCGAGTATACACCGGGCTTCGAGGCGGCTAAGGAGGCGCAGCGCGTGACTTCAACCCGGAAGCGATGTAAACCGCCAGCGACAAGATCGCCGGCGCCACGTAAAGCACGCCGGTCAGTTGCCAGCCTCCACTGTGGTGTACAAAGATTGAAACTATTTCACACGGTTCTTGCCGCGCCCGAGATCGAGTCCGACGGAAGTGTGTCCATAGGCACCTGCCAACTTGATCGCGATGGTAGATCCCTTGCGGCGTTTGCTCTTGAAGAACGGATTCAGAATGTGGAGCAGTACCGATTTTACGCCGGTGGTCGTCGAAGAGAGGGTCGAATCGAGATGCGCGATTCCGCGAAGATCAACACGTGTACTGAGCAGATCGAAGGTCCCGGAGAGTCGCGCCGAAGCGCCGGGAGCTTCAAAGAGGATGTTGGACAGATGCGCTACGCCTGTACCCACCGACGTGCTTCCACGGAGGCTCGAGAGGGCATCCGCGCGGTAATAGACTGGTTGGCGCCGGGATTTGTCGCGAATGCGTTCGAGGCTTTCCTCCGTGGATGGCGCGGTGAAGCGCCCGCCTGTTATCTGGAATTCACCAGTCATCTGCAGTTTCTTTAGGAACGGCTCCGGGCCTGGCGCAAGACTAGCGGTTGTGCGAACACGGAGAGCGCCCACCATACCAGGTCGAGCGGACCGAGTGAGTAGATATAGGAAGTCTTCGATCCGGCCGTTCAGAACCGCGAAAGTGAATGAAGCTATCTTGCCGTCGCCGGCTCGGGCACGGACCACAGAGCCGTTGCCGGTGATGTCGGTGTGCGCGAGGCGCACGTCAATCTCGTGCAGCACGGTATCGCCGCTTTGACCGTCGACCGTCGCCCGATAGCGCGTGCTGAACTCGACCGGATGGTTCACATCTGAGACGCGGAAATCAGGTACGGTTGCCGAGCCGCTTATGTCAATTTGGCGGATTGGGCCATGATAGGCTCCGCGGGATTCGAGAATTCCCGCAATCCCGCCGGTAAATGTCAGATCGGCGTGCTGAAATTCGTAAGTGCCGGCTACCGGCGTCGCAAACGGGTCGTTCGTACTCCATGGTCCGAATTGACCGCTGCTGTGAATGTCGCCAGGAGGCGTAGGAATGTGGAGGTCGGTTTCGAAATGGAGAGCCCGGTCGGCACTCACGGGCGAGAGCTGGGCTCGGCGAACCGAGATTACGAATGGGGGATTGCGCGGCTCCTTGGAGGCGAATTCAAGCACGGTCCGATCGGCGATCAGAGTATTGACGGTAATGGAGAAGTTCGATTTCGTCGACCGGTTCTGGCTTTTCGGCTTGCCAGCGCGAAACCGGATGTGCGTTCCATCGCTATGGACAAGAGTGAGGTTTTTGGAGAAGCGCAGGAGACTCCAATAATTGCCTCGGAGCTCGAGGGTCGAAATATCGAGGAGCGGCGGACCGGCGTCTGCCTGATGGTGAACGATCACGTTTGTCGCGATGCATCCGGGGTAGGGAAAGAAGATGCTGCGAAATCCTTGGATTTCGATAGGCGCGGATGCGGCCTCCTCAAGCCCTTGAATGACGGCGCGGCGCGTGAACGGCCAAAAGATGGCCAGCAGTAGAAGGTCGATGGCGACGATTCCGAGAAAGACCAAAAGCGTGATGCGCAGCCATTTGGATTTGGCCGACAAGCGGTGAGCTGGAGTGGATGTGAGAGTCCAGGTCAAGGGTCGTTGCCCAAAACCCGGTAGTGCACTCGATGGGCCAAGGGAGATCGTAAGCAGGCGTACGAGTAGCGCCGGTGCGATCTCCGGCGCTACGGATGGATGCTCACTGGGCCCTATGTCACAATTGACTATAGAACCCATGAACAAATTGGAGTCTGTGCCGCCGGTGTTCGAGGCGCCGGCGCTGGAAGAGGAGATCCTTAATTATTGGCGCGATTCTCAGGCATTTGAGAAGCTTCGCCAATTGCGTGCGAACAAGCCGCTGTTCCGGTTTGTCGATGGGCCGATTACGGCGAACAACCCGATGGGCGTGCATCACGCCTGGGGCCGCACGCTGAAGGACGTATTCCTTCGCTACAAGGCGATGACCGGGCACTCCGCCAAATATCAAAACGGATTTGACTGTCAGGGCCTGTGGGTGGAAGTGGAAGTCGAACGGTCGATCGGCTCGAACGGCAAGCCGGACATCGAGCGGTTCGGCCTGGACAATTTTTCACGGCAATGCCGGGCCCGCGTGGACAAGTACGCCAAGGTGATTTCCGAGCAATCGGCGCGGCTCGGGATGTGGATGGATTGGGATCACTCGTACTTCACATACGACGATTCCAATATCACGGGTATCTGGGCGTTCTTAAAGGAATGCCAGCGGCGCGGATGGCTGTACCAGAAAGGCCTGCCGATGCCCTGGTGCTGGCGGTGCGGCACGAGCCTTTCCGAACACGAGATGGCGGGCTCGCACAAGGACCTGGAGCATCTCTCGGTGTACGTGATGGCGTCGCTGAAATCGAATCCGTTGCGTCGGCTTCTGCTGTGGACGACTACGCCGTGGACGTTGGCGGCGAACGTCGCGGCAGCGGTAAATCCCGAGCTCACGTATTTTGAAGTCAGTTCGCACCATTGGAACCACACGCTCATTCTCGGCAAAGAGGCGATGGGCAAGATCAAGGAATTCCACGCCAAGGTGGAGCGCGAGTTTTCAGGCGCGGAACTTCTCGGCGAGGAATACGAGCCCTTTTTTCCCGAGTTGCCACAGCAAAGCGAGATCGAGCATCGCGTGGTGCCGTGGAAGGATGTCGATGCGGTGGAAGGATCGGGTATCGTGCACATCGCGCCGGGCTGCGGACGCGAGGACCACGAACTGGGGCTCGAACTCGGGTTGCCGGCGATCTCGCCAGTCGACGGCAACGGCCACTATTTCGCGGATTATGGCTGGCTGGCCTCGAAACACGCGGCCGATGTGGCGCAGGATATCTCGTACGCGTTAAAGGAGTCGGGCAAGCTGCTCAAAGCCGAGATGTACCAGCACAGCTACCCGGTGTGCTGGCGGTGCAAAACAGAGCTGATCTTCCGGCTGGTGGACGAATGGTTCATCAGTTGTTTCGAGATCCGGCCGCAGATGCTGGAAGCGGCGAAAACGGTGACCTGGATGCCGGATTACGTCGGCAAGTCGATGGAAGACTGGCTGACGAATATGGGCGATTGGTGCATCTCGCGTAAGCGGTATTGGGGGCTGCCGCTGCCCATCTATATTTGCTCGCAGTGCTACGAGCGGACGGTGGTGGGCTCGAAGGAGGAACTGCGGTCGCTCGCGGTGGATCCGGCGACCGTCGACGGTCTTCCCGAGCTGCACCGGCCCTGGATCGACGATGTGCGCATCCGGTGCCCGAAGTGCTCGGCGGAAGTTCCGCGCGTCGTAGAAGTAGGAGATTGCTGGCTGGATGCTGGAATCGTTCCGTTCAGCACGCTCGGCTACTTCGACGATCGCGAAGCCTGGAAGCGAGCCTATCCGGCCGAGTGGATCAGCGAGATGCGCGAGCAGGTGCGGCTCTGGTTCTATTCGATGCTCTTCATGAGCGTGACGCTCGAAGGGCGTTCGCCATATCAGAAAGTGCTTTCGTACGAATCGGTGGTGAGCGAAGAAGGCGCGCGGTTTTCCAAGACCGGCTTCATGATTCAGTTCGATGACGCGGTAAATAAAGTTGGCGCCGACCCGATGCGGTACTTGTTCTGCGCGCGGCCTGTGTCGGTGAACATGAGGTTCAGCTATAAGCTGGCCGAGATGGCGGCGCGGAAGATCGCGGACTTATGGAACATCTACACGTTCCTGGTGAACTACGCGATCATCGACCGGCCCGATCTGTCGAAGCCGGTTCCGGCCGAGTCGTTGCAGGTTACGGACCGATGGCTGCGGGCGCGAACCGCCGTAATGCTGGATGACGTCAAGCAGGGTTATGGGGCTTATGACACGCCAGCCGTGATTCGCGACGTGGAAGCCTACCTCGACGAAGTCTCCAACTGGTATGTGCGCGTGAGCCGCCGTCGCTTTTGGCGCAGCGGCCACGAGGCGGATAAGCATGCGTGTTACAGCACGCTGCTCGCGTCTTTGCGCGCCACGACACTCGCATTGGCTCCGATTATTCCGTTCGTGACGGAAAGGATCTGGCAGAACGCGGTGCGCGGCCTGGATGGGAGCGCCGCCGAATCGGTGCATCATGCCGAGTGGCCTGAAGTGCCGGCCGACTGGCGTGACGAGGCGTTGCTGCGGCGGACCGACGCGGTGCGCAATGTGATCCGGTTGGGTCTCAAGGTGCGGGCGCAGGCGACGGTGAGGGTGAGGCAGCCGCTGCAGGCGGCGTACGTCGTGTTTTCCGGAGAGAAGCGGAAGGCCGTCGAGGAACAGAGCGGGCTAATCCAGAGTGAGCTAAACGTCAAGGAAGTCCGGTTCGCCGGAGACGCCAACGGATTTTTCAATCAGGCCGTGAAAGTGGATTGGAAGGCGGCGAACGCGCATTTCCGCCGCGATGCGGCGCGCTTTCGCGCAGCCTTCGAGTCCCTGGTGGATGGCGCGGCAAACAGCCTTGTGGCCGAGATCGCGGGAGGCGCTGACGTTCAGGTGCCGGGGTTTGACCAGCCGGTCCCTTCGAGCCTGTTCAGGATGGAACGCGCTCCCAATCCGCGCTACGGCGTGGCGGAAGAAGGCGATGTCCTGGTGGCGCTGGACATCGAGACGTCCGAGGCGCTCCGGCGGGAAGGTCTGGCGCGCGATCTGGTGCGGCACCTGCAAGTGATGCGCAAAGATGTCGGGCTGTCGGTGAGCCAGCGGATCGAGGTGGGCCTGGTGACGGAAACCGGCGAGATGCGCGATGCCATCTGCGAACATCGCGAGTACATCATGGACGAGGTGCTGGCCGTGAAGCTGGAGATGACTGCGCTGGAGCGAGCATCGGCGAGCCAGGAATTGAGCGTCGAAGACTCTGTGGTTCACGTGACGATGCGATGGTAGGGCCGCCAGCCGCGGGCCGCCAGCGCACACTACTTAGTGATCGCGCTCGGTGACCAGTTCGGTGACCGATAGCAATGCCCGCTGGTACGGGGATTCGGGAAAGTCGTTGATGATCCGGCGGGCTTTGTCGGTAAAGGTTTGCGCGCGTTCCTTAACGCGCTCGATGCCACGGTATTTCTCCAGCAAAGCCAGGATCTTCCAAAACGGCACTTCCTCATAGTCGCGACGGCGCAAAATGGTCTCCACCCACTCTCGTTCCTGGGCGGAGGCCCGCTCCAGTGCGTAGACCAGGGGGAGCGTGACCTTGCCTTCACGCAAATCACCGCCGACGGGCTTGCCGAGCGTCTTCTCACGGGCCGTGAAATCCAGCAGATCATCCACCAACTGGAAGGCCATTCCCAGATTCCAGGCATATTCGGCGAGCTGCTCCTGGGTTTGCGCATCGGCGCCGCCGGCAAGAGCGCCGAGCTTGGCGCAGACTGAGAACAGACACGCCGTTTTGCGGTCCACCAGCTCCATGCAGTCGGCCTCGCTCACATCGATGCGGCCAATGCGTTCGAGCTGCAGCAGCTCGCCTTCCACCATCATTTGGGTGAGCCCGATCAGCAGGTCGAGAATTTGGAAATTGCGCTCGCGCAACGCAACCTGGAAGGCCTGCATGTAGAGCCAATCACCGGCCAGCACGCAGGTGTGATTTCCCCATTTGATGTTCGTGGAGGGGCGGCCGCGGCGCGTTTGGGCGGCGTCGATGACATCGTCATGAACCAGGGTGGCGGCGTGGATCATCTCCACCACGGCACCGAGCTGAATGGCGCACGGTCCGGCGCTTCCGACGAGCTTCGCGGATAGCAACAGCAGCGACGGGCGCAAGCGCTTCCCGCCGCTCGATTGCAAGTATTGGCCGATCGCGGTAACCGCATCCACAGAGGCGACGGACTCCACCGTGATCTTCTTTTCGACCTGCTCCAGCTCGTCCTGGATCAACTCGAAAATCTCGCGTGCGGTCAGGGCCTGCCCTAGCTTACCCAAGTTCATTGGAAGCAACCAGTTTACTCGTTTGGGGTCCCGCGCCGCAAACAGAGGCGCTCGAAGTTGCGCGTGGTCTGGCCGGCGATTTCCTCGGGTGTGACGCCCCGCACCTCCGCGAGCCGTTGCACTGTATTGACCAGAAAGGCCGGTTCGTTGCGCTTTCCACGCATCGGGACTGGCGCCAGATAGGGGCAATCGGTCTCGACCAGCAGGCGGTCATCGGGTGTGATCCGGGCGGCTTCCCGGACTTCTTCGGCTTTCGGAAATGTCAGGACGCCACCGAAGGCGAGGTGGAAACCGAGGTCGAGCGCCTGCCCGGCTTGCCGCGCATCGCCGGTGAAGCAGTGCATGATTCCGCCACCGCGCCAGCGCACGCCCAGCACGGCTAGCGTATCGTCCCAAGCCTCCCGCGTGTGAATCACGACTGGCAAATCGGCTGCCGCGGCGATGTCAAGCTGCTTTTCGAAGACCGAGCGCTGCACGTCGCGCGGCGAAAAATCATAGTGGTAATCGAGCCCGATCTCGCCGAATGCCGTGACTTTGGGGTGACCGGCGAGATCGCGCAACCGCTTGAAGGTGTCCTCGGTGGCTTTTGAGGCGTCGTGCGGATGGATTCCCACGGTGGCGTGCACGAAGGAGTAGCGATCGGCGAGACGAACAGCGGCTTCCAGGTCCGGCGGGCCGGTGCCGGTGCCGATCGCCATCAGGGCATCAACGCCCGCCGACCGGGCGCGTTCGATCGTCTGTTCGCGATCGTGATCAAATTGAGAATCGTCCAGGTGACAATGCGAATCGACCAGCTTCACTTCAGCCGCGCTCCAACGGGAATTTCCTCGTGGAATCCCGCCAGCACCGGTTTGCCCCCTTCGACGGAAGCCGCCACGATCATCCCGTTGGAAGTGAAGCCGCGCAGCTTGCGCGGCTGCAGGTTGGCGACGATCACCACCTTGCGGTTGATCAACTGCTCGGGCTTATAGGCTTCGGCGATGCCTGCGACGATGGTGCGCGGCTCGGACTCCCCGATGTCGACTTTGAGGTGCAGCAATTTGTCGGCGCCTTTCACCGGCTCGGCAGAAAGCACCAGGCCGACGCGGAGGTCGACTTTGGCGAAGTCATCGATGGGGATTTTTGGCGATTCGGGCGCGGCCTCTTCGGCCGGCGGCGCCGTCTTACCGAGCAGTGCGTTTTGTTCGGCGGTGGCGACTACTTCGAGCTCGCGCATCTTTTCGATGGCCGGTTTTGGCTCGATTCGCGGGAAAACGGGCGCGATTTCGCCGATCTTCTGGCCGGCGGGGAGTTGACCCCACTTCAGAGCGGAAAGACGAACCGACTCGATCGGCTCTTTCATTCCGAGCTGCGCCCAGATTTTGGGTGTGGATTGCGGCAGCACCGGATATATCAGGGCAGTGGCAATCCGCACGGCTTCCGCCGCGGTATACAGCGTTGAGTCCAACTCCGTCTGGCCGCCGGGCTGCTTGGCGAGCTTCCACGGGGCCTTTTGCACGATGAACTTGTCCACCGCGGAGATCAGGTTCCAAATCGCTTCGAGGCCGCGTGAAAACTCGAGACGGTCAAACGCGGTTTCGACTGCAGGAACGGTTTGAGCAGCGAGCGCGGCGATCTCGGCGTCCGAGCCCTCCGGGATTACGCAGCTTCGATATTGCTGGATCATCGAAAGCGTCCGGCTGGCGAGATTGCCGAGGCCGTTGGCGAGATCGGAATTATAGCGGCCGATCAACGCGTCGTAGCTGAAACTGCCATCCTGGCCGAACACCACCTCGCGCAAAAGAAAATAGCGCAGCGCATCGACACCCATCACCTGGCGAATCGGGTCCGGCCGGACGATGTTGCCGCGCGACTTGCTCATTTTGTCGTTCTCGAACAGGAGCCAGCCGTGCGCGAATAGCCGCTTAGGCAGCTCGAAGCCGCCGGCCCAGAGGAAAGCCGGCCAGTAGACGGCATGGAAGCGCAGAATTTCTTTGCCGATGAGGTGCAGGTCGGCCGGCCAGAGGCCCTTGCCTTCGACCGCGCTCATATAATCCGTCAGGGCGTCGAACCACACGTAGAAAACGTGCGGCGCCTCGCCTTGCACCGGAATGCCCCATTTGATGTTGGTGCGGGTGATCGAGAGGTCGGTCAGCCCGCCTTTGACGAACGAGATGACTTCGTTGCGGCGTGTTTCGGGGCGGATGAAATCGGGCTGCTCTTCGTAGAGTTTGAGAAGCCGCTCCTGGAAGGCAGAAAGTTTGAAGAAGAAATTCTCTTCGGTAATCGTTTCGGTGGGGCGGCCGCAATCGGGGCACGGGTCGCCCGGCTTCGCTTCGTTGACGTAGAGGTTGTCGTAAATGCAGTATTGGCCGGTGTAGGAGCCCTTGTAGATGTAGCCGTTTTTCCGGCAGCGCTCGAACAGATCCTGGACCACCTTGGCGTGCTGCGGGCTGGTGGTGCGCTGGAAAAAGTCGATCTGGAGGCCGAGCCGCTCCCACTCTTTCTTGAATTCAGCGGCGATGACATCGCAAAATTCCTTCGAAGATTTCCCGGCACGCTGGGCGGCGCGTTCGACGTTCACCCCGTGCTCGTCGGATCCGGTGGTCACGAAGGCCTCGTACCCCTGCATGCGCTTGAAGCGCCGGAGCAGGTCGGCCACAATCGTCGTGTACGCATGCCCGATATGCGGCGCGGCGTTCACGTAATAAATCGGTGTTGTGATGTAATACTTCATCTTTTTTGTGCGAGGTAAGCGTGGGTGGCGGCCGCGAGGATTTCGCGCAGCGGTATGCCGGATTCGATCGCGAGCTTGCGGCAATCTTCGTATTCAGGAGCGTAGGAGCCCTCGCTCGAAACTTTGACGCGGACGGTACCGTACGGCGTGGCGACCTCCGCGCAACTGCGACCTTGCACGCGCCGTTCGGCGGAATAGATTCGCAGACCCAGAGTCGAGGTCTCAGCGAAAACGATCTGGGCCAGGATTTCGCGATCTTCCGGCCGCGCAATCACACGCAGCAGATTGCCCGGGCGCCCTTTTTTCATGACCAGCGGTTGCAGCGCCACATCCAGCGCACCGGCGTCCAAGAGCCGCTCGGCGGCGTAGGCGAGAACCTGCGGGTTGAGATCGTCGATATTGGCTTCGATTACCGAGACTTCCAGCGCTTCTTGAGCCCCCGTGGGCTCCCCGAGAATCACACGCAGGACATTGGCGTGTTCGGTGAAATCGCGGCAGCCGGCGCCGTAACCGGTTTGCCGGATCTTCATCGGCGGGAGCACACCAAATTGGGAGGCGAGCGCCGTGGCCGCGGCCGCCCCGGTGGGGGTAGTTAATTCCACGGCGGGGCCGCGCGAGTAGACCGGAGCATTCCGAAGCAGGCGCGCGGTGGCCGGCGCCGGAACCGGCAAGACGCCATGCTCGGTCTGAACCGTGCCGCTCCCAACGTTCACCGGCGAGCAAACGATGGTTTCCGCTCCCAAAACGTCCAATGCGACGCAGGCGCCCACAATGTCGGCAATGGAATCGGCAGCGCCTACTTCGTGGAAGTGCACTTTCTCGATCGGCACCTGGTGGACTTCCGCCTCCGCCTCTCCGAGCTTCTGAAACACAGCTTCGGCATTGCGTTTGGCCCGGTCGGAGATCTCGGCCGCGCCGATCATCTTCAGAATCTGGGAGAGATGGCGGTGCACCTTGCTCTCTTCAACCGAAACAACGTAGCGGGTTGCGGCAATCCCGCGGCGCTTCACTTTTTCGAAGGAAACAATCGCACCTGCTTGGAGCGAGGCCACGGCATTCACGACGGCGATCTGGTCGGCGCCGGCATCGGCCAGCGCGCCCACCAGCATGTCGCCGCTGATTCCGGAGAAAGCATCCAGATAGCAGGTGAGGGGCACGGTCACTTCATTGTAGCGGGACCTCTCCGCCGGCACCGAACCGCGGTCACCAGGTCCCGAGTCGGAGCACGAGACCGGTGCTGATCCGGAACCCTCGAGAGTATCCAAGACCGCCGAGGGTGCCCAGGGTCGACCGCGAATATTCCAGGCCCGCCACGCGAATGGCAAGGGCATCGCTGAAACGGTAATCAACGCCGGTTCCTGCCGAAACCGCCAAACCGTTGCGCTCTTCACTGGATGTGTAGAGGCCGTGCAACTGGTGGGCGAGATCCGGATCATGGGTGGGATTCGGATTCGCCAGCTCAATCTCGTGCTTTTTTTCCGAAAAGAATTGCTCGTGCGAGAGTTTCATGCCGCCTACGAGCAACTGGACATAGGGCGACCACTTGGCCGCGGGCAGGGGAGTCCAGCGCGAGCCAACCTGATAGAACAGGGCGTCGCCGCTCAGATTCGGCATAAGGCCAAGCAGATTGCATCCGTTGGCGTCGAGCAAGATCTGCCACTGCGGAGCAATACGGTACGCGGCTTCCGCTCCGGCGCCGATACACGGCCCGCTTTCAAACGTGCGATAGCCGGAGGCGATGCGGAACTCAAATGGTGCGATCACCGGCTTGGGTGTCTGGTCTACGAGACCGGGCAGCGGATCGCCGGAGGGTTCGTATTTCAGAACACCGGCGCGCGTCTCGCGGTGCCAGGGTGCTTTCCTGTCCATGACATTGGCAAAACTGCGGGTCGGGCTCAGCGCGGTGCGAAGGGCCAGACGGGCCCACCGGTTCCGGATCCGCCCCTCCAGGGTCTGGATGATATATCTGTCGACCGCGTCCTCCGCGACGCTCAGACCGAATCCGACTGTCGGGATAATCACATGATCGACGAAGCCTTGCTGCGGAAATCGATTCTGAATCCGGCCGATTGACGCTTCGCTCACCAGCCCCAGTTCAAATTGCTCGCTGAATGCAAACGAAAACGCGGCGGCGCGCAGCTTTCCTTTCCAATAACCGGGATGCCCGCCGAACTCGAATTTGCGGTAGCGCGGATCGTGGTTGAGAAAGAGACGGCTGGATATGGCGCCCTGGGCGGGATGGCCGAAGTAGTTCACGTAATACGGATCGCCATCGGCCCAACCATGCAGGTTGGTGACCGCCCGGATGTAGCCGTCTCCGAGACCGAAACCCCCGTTTCGCGTGTCTTGCTCGGTCGCCCAGCGAAACGCATCCATGACGCCGAGGAAGCGGAGCGCGCTTCGGCTCACGGCGGTCCATTCCACGCCAGTGGATTTCGGAACGGCGGGGCGGGGCAGCACCGGCCGCACGTCGGGTGCCGCCAAAGCTTGCGGCGGATCAGCGCTGCGATCGGCGGAACTGAGGATCGAAATCGAGACGTCGGCATACGGCAAGCCCGGTTCAGCAGGGATCAGGCAGAGCGAGACCAGACAGTAGAGCGCACTCAGAGGCATCGCAAACCGCAATTCTAGCGGGGCCTCCGATGCCGCCGTGGTAACGGCCGCCACGTTCAAACTAGGAAATGTAAATAAGCGTATATTACCGGCAGGCTGAAGAGAGTGCTGTCCACGCGATCGAGCATGCCGCCGTGGCCCGGCAGCAGAGAGCCGCTGTCTTTGACATTGGCTCCGCGCTTGATGGCCGATTCGGCCAAATCTCCCAACTGACCGGCGGCATTGGCCGCCAGAGTAATGGCAAGAACCTGCAGGATTCTCAACCCGGGCACAAACCACAGCAGGTAACCCCCGGCGACCAGCGACGAGACGGCCAGCGACCCCGCGGTCCCTTCCCAAGTTTTCTTCGGGCTGACGCGTTCGGCGAGCGCATGCCTTCCGAATGCCCGTCCGATGTAATAGGCGCCGGCATCGCCGGTCCAATTCACCAGCAGCGCGAACATCAACCAGTGCGGGTTGCGTTCCCGAACGGGGAGAGCGCATTTCCAGGCTCCAAAGATGTAAACAATGCCCATGAGGCGAAGCGACGCGCGCGGGAGCGCCTGACCCAGGTCCGGGG
>Ga0335079_10002078_pt1 | contig 23149 bp, 16 predicted proteins | sample Lox_Sample_33_FD_206719 | JGI IMG/M metagenome (GOLD analysis project Ga0335079, IMG submission 206719) | Soil microbial communities from Loxahatchee National Wildlife Refuge, Florida, United States - Lox_Sample_3.3 | ecosystem: Environmental > Terrestrial > Soil > Wetlands | place: USA... | reverse complement strand
TCCTTACATCGAATGTGGCAATAAGGGAACTCACAAGGAAGAATTCGCCTGTTTGCAGCAGAATGTACGAAATTTTCCCACCTGGATTTTTGCCGACGGTACTCGCGTAGAGGGCAAGCAAACTCTGACTTATCTTAGCGAAAAAACTGGGTGCCAGTTGCCGTGATGCGCATTGTCATGGTTGCGATTGCGCTGTTGGCCATCGCTGGAGTCGCCGTATCATCGGTTTCGCTCTACCACCACTACGGCACGTCGGCCACCTCGTTTTGTACTTTTGGAGCGGAATTTAATTGCGACGTCGTGAATCGCAGCGTTTACTCCACTATTGCCGGGGTTCCTGTGGCGCTCATCGGAGTTCTCGGCTACGCGGCGTTGTTCGGACTGGCGATTGTTGGCCGCAAGCGTGACGGAACTCGCTGGTGGTTATTAGCTGCGTCGGTGCTCGGCCTTGGTTTTGCGCTGTACCTCACTTACATCGAAAAATACGTACTCACGTTTTGGTGCATCTTGTGCCTTTCATCGCTGGCGCTGATAGCGACGATCACCTTTCTGTCGGGAATCCTGGTTGCGGCATCCGCGCGAAAAGCCTGAGAGACGAATGCCGGAAATTGCGCCGCCACAACCTTCCTCTGTTGAGAAGCCACCCATTAAAGTCCAAAATCCTTCCGTAACGGGGGATCTGCGGCTGCACGAGTTCACCAGTTGGATTTTTCGCAATCGCCGATTTCTCCGGGTGTGGCTTCCTCCGGCCTACGATGCGCCTGAAAACCAGAGTCAGCGATATCCCGTCCTCTATCTGAACGACGGTCAAAATCTTTTCGAAGCGCAGGTAGCCTTTGGCGGCGTGGAATGGCAGGTAGATGAAACGGCCGACCGGCTGATACGCGAAGGGCGAATTCCGCCGATGATCATCGTCGGCATCGATCACGCCGGGGCGAACCGGATGAAAGAATATGTGCCGTATCGCTCGCTACGTCCTTCCATCCTGCGTCCGAGAGGAAAGCGATACCCGGATTTTCTAATCAAAGAAGTGATGCCGTTTGTCGAGCAGCATTATCGAGTTGCGACTGGGCCAGAGAACACAGGGCTGGGAGGATCATCGCTGGGAGCATTGATTGCACTCTACACTGTGATAGATAGGCCGAAGATCATTGGCCGGTTGCTGCTCGAAAGTCCGTCGCTGTTCATGTCCAACAAAGGCGTGCTGAAGTATAGCCGGTATCTGAAGCAGGGGCCCGAAAGGGTTTATCTCGCGATCGGAACGGTGGAGGCGGGCAACAGGAACCGTGACCTGCAGGTAGTTGATGATGTTCTGCAACTGGAGCGCATTATTCGAGCAGCAGGGTTTGGCGAAGGTCAGTTGCTGGTCACGATCGATCAGGGTGCACCTCACAGCGAAGCTGCCTGGGCGAAGCGTTTTCCTGAGGCGCTGGAATTCTTGTTTGGAGCACAAGCGGGCACCTAACGGACTGAGGCGTCCGCGGCCGTTGGCAGCCCAGAGGCTTCCGGTGTGGAGGTGGTGCTTTCGCAAATAACCCAGAGCAGCAGGATGAGAATCAAGACCCCTAGCTGAATGTGAATGATTCTCGTCAGGGGCAGAAACAGGAACAAGAAGAAAGAAAGATATAGCGAGGCCTTTATGACGTCTGTCGTCGCGTGATCAGAGTGGCCCAGCGCAAAATCCGCCAGCATGAGAAATGCAGGCGCCAGTATCACCAAATCGTAAGCGTTCGCGTGCGGCGCGGCAAGCAGGCTGGCCAGCAGCAACGCTGAATAGCGAAGGTCGAATGGGCCTTCTTTCTTCCAGATGGTGCGCAACATCCATAAAACCAAAATGGCTGAGGCGGCGTAAAGAATATCTGCCATTGCGGTCGAGGGCACCAGAAGCAGCCAGAATCCGCGCAGCGAAAAGGATTGATAGAGCTTGGGCTCGAGAATGGCCGGAAAATCTCCGGCGTGCAGAAGAGCGTGAATGTAAGCCTTCATCACCGCGCTTCCATACACGAAACACCCGACAGCAAGTTGCGCGATCGAGCTAAGAAATGCGCCCAAGATGAGCGGCCAGTATCGGCTAATCAAGAACACAATCACTCCGGCTAACGCGAACTGCGGCTTGAAAACGATGCAGCCGATTGCGAGGCCCGCCAGAAATTGCTTGTTCGCTCGCAGTGCGAGATAGGTGAGTGTGAAGAACAGTAGGGGCAGAGCCGACGACTGGGCGAATGTGATCAGGTGAAAGAATCCGGGGAAAGCGGCGGCGGCAAGCCACACATTGGCGCGCTCATGTTGCAGGTGAGGGCATCGTCTCCATACAGCGCAGCAACAGATCCCATAAATCAATGCGCTAAGCAAGAGCCAGGCAAGTAGTGCATAGGAGTAGGGGAGTTCAGCAAATGGAGCGAAAACCAGGGAAGCCTGAGGACCGTAAAACGGTAAGTAGGCGTACGGCAGCGCTCTCGGTGCTATTTCTTGCCGAAGAACAGCCTGAGCTGGCATGTCATAGAGCAGATCGCCGCGACGCTCAAGAGCTAGTTTTCCCAGGGTGTAGAACGGAAGAAAGTCCGGGCCTTTTACCAGATGATTGCGGTCGAGCAAGCCGGGAGTCGCCATGTCGCAGGCATAAACAGACCACATCGCCACGAGGAGGACGACTGCGTGGGCTCGCACTCGGCGGGGCGTTAGCCAGGATGCAAAGGTGCTGACAATGCGCATTCAATGGTGGATTCTAAATGGAAAATACGAAAAGGACCTTTGCCGCGCTGCTACAATGCGTTTCGTTTCATGACTAATCACTCACTCACGAAGGCCGCGGTCAAGACCCTGACCTCGCCGGTTTTTGTATTCTCGCTCACTTTACTCTCGCGGTTCATGGTTTTGTTTCGGCTCCTGCCCCAATACGAGTGGAAATATTTTTACGAATACAACGAGCCAGCTCGCATCGCTTGGGCCATCGTTTCCGGACACGGTTTCAGTTCGCCATGGCCAAATACGCCGTTTCTGCCAACCGCGCAACAGCCGCCACTGTATCCGTATGTGCTGGCCGGGATCTTCAAAATCGCTGACGCATACAGTTATAAATCGCTGTGGATTGCAGTAGTGCTGAATGCAATTTTTTCGGCGGTGGCTGGAACACTGATTCTGCGATTTGGGACCGCTCTATTTGGCATATTGACGGGGGCATTGGCCGGCTGGATGTGGGCAGTTTGGCCGTATGAAGCTGCGGTTTCAGTGCGGCTGTGGGAGAGCAGCCTGTCGGCCTTGCTGCTGATGCTTTCGTTGCTGCTACTGCGAAGAATTGTCGCCTCGGGGTCGACGACGGAATGGGCTGCGCTGGGCGTATTGGGCGGTATCGCCGCTCTCACAAATACGACCTTTTTTGCGGTTTTTCCGCTGTTTTATATCTGGTTAGGGATCGTGCGGCGCGATACGCGTAAGGTCCTTATCTCGGCTGGAATATTTGTATTGCTGCTGGTTCCGTGGACATTGAGAAATTACGAAGTGTTTCACCGCTGGATGCCGCTGCGTGACAATTTTGGCTTTGAACTCTGGATGGGCAATCACGAGGGTGTGGAAAGTCACCCGACAAAGTTTCCCTCGGCCGATCCTTCGGAATACAACCGTCTGGGGGAACTTGGTTTCATGCAGGCGAAGCGGGAGAACGCAGTCAGCTTTATTAAGGGGCACCCGGCTGGGTTCGTGTGGCTTTGTCTGCGCCGCCTCTACCATTACTGGAGGGATCCGGCGGGATCGGGCTGGGGAATCGTTAGCTTGCTGGCATGGACCGGAGTTTTTTTTGCAGTCTGGCGCAGGCTGGTCCCGGCTGTGCCCGCAGTAATCGTGATGATCATATTCCCGGTGATTTACTACATTACTCACACGTTTGCTACCTATCGTCATCCGATCGAGCCGGTAATTCTGCTATTTGCCGCTTATGCCCTGGCAAGCGCAGTGGAGCCGGTGACGGAATGGTTACGGAATACGCAAGTCAGGCGTGCTCACGGGTAGGTTGGGCGGCAGCGCGGCCAGCGAGGCTGAATAAGGCAGCAGCTTAGGGGGAGATGCGTCCGGATCGAGTAGCCAGGGGTGCCGCTGAGAGTAGTAACGCAGCAATTCCTGGTTAGCGTGGTCTCCCATGTCGCGCGCCCAGACGACTCTCTGGCGGTCAATATCCGCCAGGTTGTAGACCCATTCGCCTTCCGGTTTGTGCTGAGGTTCGTAGCGCACCAGCACCAACTGTTCGCCGGGCAATTGTTCGAGCTGGCGCTCAATCGCCGCTCTTTGCAAATTTCCCCGGGGATAAACGGGCTCGATTTGTGCGTGGGCGAGAATCGCCGCGACTCTAAGAACCACCATTGCGCAGCATGCGATCGGGATCGCGCGCATCAGGCCGGGGCCGACGCGTTTTCCCCGCCCGTGCCAGAAGTACAGGTGCCTCAAGCCTTGAAGCACCACGATATAGATGAGCCCCACGGCAGGGGAGAAATAGTGGTTCCAGTAAAAAGTTTCAACCGCAACGGCACATATCATGAGTACTAATGCGACATTTGGCCAACGCATGCGCCTGTCCTTAATGATCGATGGGAGCATCATCAGTGGCAGCGTAAGAATTGGTCCCAGGTAGAAGCCCCAAGCCATGGCCGTGCGGTTGAACGAGTGACGCAGGAAACCGCGCAGCGTCCTCTCACTCAAATAGTGGCGAAACTCCATGTCATAAAACTGCTGCATCAGTGCGTGGTCATAATGCGGTTCTGGGTTGTAGCCCTGCCAGATGAAATACGGCGCGCGCGAATACATTGCGCGATTCACCTGATAAGCCATTTCAAACGGGCTGCCGGTCACGCGGTGGTAGTAGTAGCCTGTTGCGGCGCCGGCGATTGCCAGCAAAAGAACAACCGGCAAAACTAAGCGTCTCAGCAGCACAGGCGTTGATGGATGCTTTTTGCCAACAATCCACAGCAGCAGTGCTGCTGCGACGGTGAGGGCAAGAACGAACCCTTCGTAAGGGCGGCTGTTGGCAAGAATGGCGAGCCCAATGGCCATAGACGAGGCGTCGCGGACGCGAGTGTTTCGCTTGAGCCGTGGCAAGGATCCGATAAGTAATGCTCCGCCGAGGGCGGCAACGGAGGCACACCAGTATCCATTCATCCAGTAGCCGAAGATCCCAAGCCGAAGCACGGCAATCAAACCGCCAAGGAGCGCCCAAGCCGGGGGCAGCCAGCCTTGCAGCATCCAGCACAGGGCGGAACACATCAGCGCGGTGATAAGAAGTTGACCCAGCCAGGGGTTGCCAAGAAGTTGACCAAACGCGAGCACCAGACTTTCTGCAGGCGGATACATGGTCATGTAAGTCGGGTGCTGAATGACATGGAAGGTTTCGAAGTGCACCCACGTCGGGTGCGGTGGATTGGAAAGCCGACCGTGACTGAAGGTGTCTGCGGCGAGAAGATAGCTGAATTCATCCTGCGCGTCGGGTAGCGGAATTCCGAGCAAAGGAATAAGGGCAGAACGAATGGATAACGAGAGCAGGCCGACGAGGATGACCGACAGAGTTTTGCGACGGGCGAGGCGTTCAAACCAAGACGCGAACAGGCGAGGCCGGGAACTATTATTTCCTGCGCGGAGGAAAGTCAGCGCGATAAGGGGCAGGAGCAGGACGAGTTGCAAGAGGTCGAGGCCCCATTTCGCAAGCCAAATCTGGAAAGGAGACATGATGCGGATAGACGAATGAGAATCGCGAGCTTACGCTACCACCTTGCCTGCCGTTTCGGTCGAAACCGGTTCCATGATGCCATTCGATACCTCGACGATTTCCGGATCGACAGTTCTATTCTTTGCGATGGCATCAAGTAACGGGACCGAGACAATTTTGTTGGAGCGCAACGCTGCCATCATGCCGAACTCGGCGCGATGCACCATATCGATAGCCCCGATGCCGTATCGTGTGGCGAGTACGCGGTCGAAGGCGCTGGGAGATCCGCCTCTCTGTATGTGTCCCAGAACCACGCTTCGCGTTTCGAAGCCAGTGCGGTGCTCGATTTCTCTCGCTAGAACGTTCCCGATCCCCCCCAAACGCAAGTGGCCAAACTCGTCTTTTCCCATATCCTGCACGATTGGCGCTCCATGTTGCGGGTCAAGCTCACTGGAGAACTTGGCCCCCTCTGCCACAACCACAATGCTGAAATAACGTCCACGCGCATGCCGCTGACGGATGCTCTCTGCAACTTTGTCAATGTCGAATGGCTGTTCGGGAATTAGAGTCACATCCGCGCCGCCGGCGATGCCGCTGTAAGTGGCGATCCAACCAGCATCGCGGCCCATGACTTCGACGACCATCACCCGGTTGTGCGCCTCGGCGGTGGTATGAACGCGGTCGATGGCGGCGCAAACGACGTTTACCGCGGTGTCGAACCCAAACGTGTAGTCGGTCCCTGCAAGGTCGTTGTCGATGGTCTTAGGAACACCGACCACATGTACTTGGCGTTCGTGCAATTTCTGCGCGACGGACAGCGTATCGTCGCCGCCGATCGCCACCAGAACTTCAACGCCATGCTTTTGCAGAGCGGCAACGCAGGTGTCGAGCCCGTCAGGCTTTTTCAGAGGGTTTGTGCGCGAGGTGCGCAGGATGGTGCCACCGCGGGGCAGAATGCCGCTTACCGCTTCAAGGTCGAGCGGCATGGTTTTTTCTTCCAGAAGCCCACGCCAACCTTCGAGAAAACCGACGAATTCGTCTCCGTAGTGGAAGGTCCCCTTACGCACTATGGCGCGAATCACTGCGTTCAAGCCAGGACAATCGCCCCCGCCAGTGAGTATGCCGATTTTCATCGAGAACTCCTACAATTCCCTACCTCAAGACTACCAAAAGTGGAGTGCGGCAATGGCGGCTTAAGACGAACTGTCCGGCAACTCTCAAGTTATGCCCTATGCCCGGCTGCTACAGTACACTTTCTCAATGCGAGTGCTGGGGATCGACTGCGGTACGGAGTACACCGGCTTCGGCGTGGTTGAACTACATCATGATGGCAGTCTGGCATGTGTTGAGTGCGGCGCGATTAAGTTGTCATCTAAAGAAGCCATCCCAAAACGTTTGGCACGGATCTTTGACCGCCTTAATGCAGCCATAGTTGCGTGCCAACCGGATGAAGTTGCCATCGAAGATGTCTTCTACGCGCTTAATGTCAAGTCCGCTCTGAAACTTGGCCAGGTGCGTGGTGTAGCTATGCTTGCGGCCTCGGCGGCCGGTTTGGAAGTCGCGGAATATTCTCCTCTTTCCATCAAATGTGCTGTCGTTGGTTACGGACGCGCAGAGAAGCAGCAAGTCCAACACATGGTCAAACGGTTGTTGAATCTTGCCGAGATCCCCGAACCTCCGGATGTTGCGGATGCCCTGGCGATTGCTATTTGCCATTTGCATACTTCGGCGACTCTTGCGGCGCAACGCGGAATGCGAGCATGAGCCGTTTAGTCTTGCGAGTGGCACTCCTGGGCGGCGTCTGTCTTGCACAAGCGACGAAGATACCGACTCTTAGGTTTTCTCTGGACTGGCCGGAGTCCGATCCATCGCACTATGCGATTACCATCGCATCGGATGGAAAGGGGACGTACGTCTCCGATGGCAAGCTTATGCGGCCTTCTGATCCACCCAACCCAGCGCAAGTGGGATTTACGCTCTTGCCTTCCACGACCAGCCACATTTTTGATTTGGTGAAACGCAGCCGGTATCTCGAAGGTGATATGGAACTGCATCATAATGTGGCTTTTACAGGTAAAAAGACGCTGAGCTACGAAGATTTAAATCATAAGGTGCAGGTGAGCTATAACTATCCCTCCCTACCGGCGGTTCAGGAGCTTACGGCGTTTTTTCAGGGGCTTTCCAATACCCTGGAGTTTGGCCGAAGGCTCGAATCCGACTTGCAGTACGAGAAGCTGGCGCTGGACGAAGACTTGAAAAACCTGGATGAGGCCGAGAAGGACGGCCGTGTCCCTGAAATTGCGGTACTCTCTCCGATTCTGCTGAAGATCGCCGAGGACCACGCCAATCTGAATATCGTGCGAGCACGTGCCGAACGGTTGCTAGCGAGCAGAGATTCGAGGAAGCGCTAAACTGCAGCTCTGTATCCGACTTGCAAAGATTTGGCAACCAAGTTGCGCAAAACAGTGTTCTAATATTCACAGCAGCAGTTCTGGGGGTTCCCATGTCTCGCCCGAATTCCTTCTGGCTGGTCGCTTCCGTTGTTGTCGTGTGCCTGATGGTGGTACTTACGGGTTGGGCCGATTCGCACGTGCGAATGGTGCGCTTGAGCAGCGTTGAGGGCGACGTTGTCGTTGACCGCGACATCGGGCAGGGATATGAAAGGGCGTTTTTGAACTTGCCTATCACGGAAGGCACGAAGCTGCAAACGAAGGACGATGGCCGCGCCGAGGTGGAGTTTGAAGACGGCAGTACGGTTCGCATCACTCCCGACACGGTGATTTCGTTCCTGCAGTTGACCATGGAGGATTCCGGCGGAAAAACATCTACCATTCACGTTCAGGAAGGTACTGCGTACATCAGCTTTTTGGCTAGCAAAGGTGACCAGCTGAAGCTGACCTTTGGCAAGGAAACCGTGAGCTTTACCCGTGCAGCCCACCTGCGCCTGGAGATGGGAGATGCTGAAGCAACACTTTCAGTATTTAAGGGAGATATTGAGGTTGCAGGTACTTTTGGCAAGACAGACGTTGCCAGCAGGCAGAGCCTGACCTTCGACTTAGCCGATCAATCGCGATACACGCTGGCAAAGGATCTGGAACAGGACCCGTATGATTCGTGGGACAAGCAGGCGCTCGCCTACCAGCAACGGTATGCAACAAATCCGAGTTACAACGGATTCTCGCCTTACACCTACGGGACGAGCGACCTGAACTATTACGGAAGCTTTTCCAATATTGCCGGCTACGGCTGGATGTGGCAGCCCTACTTTGTAGGCGCGGGTTGGGACCCGTTCATGAACGGTGCCTGGGCATTCTACCCCGGTTTTGGCTATAGCTGGGTTTCGGGATATCCCTGGGGCTGGACACCTTACAATTCAGGCGCTTGGATGTTTCTTCCGGGTTATGGTTGGATGTGGCAGTCGGGTGGATGGGGTGGGTTGGGAATGTTCCCGACGATCATTAATCCGCCGCTCGGATATGTAAGCCCGCGGCCACCGAATATCCCGGCGCAACATCTTGTAGAAGTGAATCGCGGGCCGCTGCCGAACTCCGTGAACCCAGGAAAATTGACCATAGCTAACAATTCCGCGGGACTGGGGATTCCACGCGGTGGGCTGCGCAATCTGCCGAAAGATTCAGAAAACGTACAGCAGCACGGATTCATTTCTGCCAAGGTGCATAACGCGTCGTTACCGACGACCAACTGGTGGGGCGGCTTCGGGCAAACATCCGTGCCCGGCCGGTCGGCGGGGAACGGCGGCTGGCGTGGGACCTCCGGGACCTCGATGTCGAGCGGCCACACCAGTGGTTTCAGCGGTGGACACTACGGTGGTTTCAGTGGGGGCCACTCCAGCGGAGGCTTTAGTGGAGGACATGGCGGAGGCGGTGGTGGACACCGATAAAGCCGGTACTTTGGTCATTTCTTGAAAGCCGCGCCAGCGGCAAATACATTGCCGCTGTGGCGTTTCACAGCCCACAATATAAGCACCACACTTTGCGAGTCCTGACGATAAATCTATTCAGGTTGGCTTGGGCAGCGTATTGCCTGCTCGCCTCGGTTTACTGCCTGCTCGCGTTTCTTCCGTATACGTATGTCAGCCTGGTCAAGAGCCCTCCATACGAGTGGATCGCGTGGTTTGTCCGTCATCAGGCGCTTTGTTATTGGATGGCTTTGCTGCTGCTGGGCGCAGCTGAATGGATGTGCGGGGACTGGTCGAAGCGCACGAACCGAGTGGTGCTTATGTTGCTGGCACTCTTCGGAGTGTACGTTGCGGCCGATCCGTTTCTGGCGACAATCGAAAACAATTCCGCGGCGTATGCGTGGAGTTTAATCGCTCTCCTTCCGCTGATGCTGGTGGCGGGTATTTGCGCCTTTCAATCGTGGCCGAAAGATGATGGGGAACTGGTCCCGGACCATTTGCATTATCCGTACGGAACCGCGGTTGCCGTGGCTGTCTTCATTGCTTTGCTGTACGCCCTGACCAGATGGATGCAAGCGCCTGCGGCAGCTCAGGGGGGGGACTTAAGCACTTTCGAAATTGTTGGCTGGAGTGTGCTTTCTCACGTCCTTATTGCCCTCGTCGCGTTCTCCGTGCTGAATCTGGTCCTCTCCGCCAGCGTGCGTGCGAGGCGTCCAGTGGCATTTTTCACAATTGTCGTCGCCGCGATCGGGTTCGGCGGCTTGACGCTCTTGCTGCTGAAGTTCTTGAACGACGCACTTGACTTCGGCGGATGGGCGGCAGGTCTTTTCGCAGCCTCTTTCGCGGGAGCCGTCGTACTGTTTTTTGCTTCGACGGTCGTAAGTATCAGGACGAGCAAATCAAGAAATCCCTTCACTGTGCTCCCACGGAGAATTTTCGCCGGCACGGCCGCGGGTACGTTGTCGATCCTTACCATTTTTTTGCCGCGGTTCGTTCGAGGCAGCGATTGGAATGGTTTGCTGCAACATGGGTTTGCCTTGTTCTGCTGGATCATGCTGTTCGTTTGCACTTACGCTTTGTTCCAGCGAAGAACGACGTACTCCGTCGCTGTGATGTTGGCCGTCATCGTTTTTTCCGGGGTGGCATACAAGACGTTGCAAGCTACGGAAATCCTGTGGGCGAAGCCGCTTGGGGAGACCGACGACGAAGTGGCGCGGGCAATGCAGAATTACGCCGCGGCTGACGCCTCTTTTGAGCTGGTGCGAAGCGTATTGAGCAGTACGCGCGAAGAGCCGTGCGGGGGATTGTGCGTCGTTCTGCGCGAGTACACCAACATCCGCGACGCTCATGTGGCACACGATCTCGCGCTGGCAGGTCATCTGGCGCGTACAACGCAGGACCGGCCAAATATTTTCTTTTTCGTGATTGACTCGCTAAGACCCGACTACCTCGGCGCTTACAACCCGCGGGTTGATTTCACACCGAACCTTGATGCGTTTGCGCGCGATAGCGTCGTGCTGCACAACGTATATACGCAGTATATGGGGACGTCCCTTTCGGAGCCTGCAATCTGGGCTGGGGCTGAGATTCTGCACGCGCATTACATGCAGCCGTTCGCAAAAGTGAACAGCCTGGAAATGCTGGCCCGAGTTGATGGATATCGCGTGGTGGCGAGTAATGACGAGATTTTGAGTCAGTTGCTTTCGCCCTCAAGCGACCTGATCTGGCTCGACACGGACAAAAAGATTTGGAACCAGATCGAATTGTGCTCAACGACTCGACAAGCCGAGCAGTTGTTCACTACAGATTTCCTGCGGAAGCCGCCAGTCCTTTTCTACACGCAGCCGAAGAATGTTCACCAGTTTGCGAACAACGATCTTCCGCACATGTCATCTGCCAACTGGAGGCCACGCCCGGGTTTCAATGATCGAATCGCATACGAACTGCACCAGGTGGATGGCTGTTTCGGTGATTTTGTCTCATTCCTTAAGGCGAGGGGTGTGTACGACAATAGCATCATCATCCTGACTTCGGATCATGGAGATGCAACCGGGGAATTTGGCCGATTTAGCCATTCGCTCTCGATTTATCCGGAGATCATGCACGTACCGTTGATCGTGCATTTGCCCGCTAAGTTACGAGACCAAGTCATCCACGATGACAGGCATCTGTCCGCGCTGACCGATATAACGCCATCTTTGTACTACCTGCTTGGCCATCGCACGATAGAAGTTAACCTATCATTGGGCCATCCCTTATTCGTCGAGAACGGGGCCGAACTCGATAAATATCGGCGCAATGAACTGTTCCTGGCATCGGACGAACGCGCGGTGTATGGGTTGCTCACGCAGAACGGCCGATTTCTTTACACAACCTATGATTCACCTGCGCAGAGTTTTCTGTTTGATTTGAACGCCGATCCAAACGCACTGCACAGCATTCTCACGCCCGCACTGAAGAAGCAATATGACGAGCGCATCATCGAGCACCTGCAGGCGCTCGGAGATTTCTACGGATACAAGCCTAGCGTGGGGTCGCTTCTCGCGGCCAAGTGACCGGCGCTACGGTATCTCCACCACGGAAACTGTGTCGTCGGTTGCGTTCACTACGTAGGCCAGATGGGTGGCAGGGTTGTAGTCCAGGCCGAGAGGAAAGTTGCCCACAGTCGTACGATTGATGACCGTGTAATTAGTCGCGTCAATGAAGGCGAGGTCGTTGCCGCTTTCTTCCGTCACCAGTGCCTGTTTCCCGCCGGGAAGAAAGACCGCTCCAAAGGGGCGGTTTAGGCCCGTAACCGTGCCCAGCAGTTTGCCATTAGAGGCGTTGCTGATTTCAAGCTTGCCAGCATTTGTGTCGACCACGCCATAACGGTTGCTTTTGGCATCTACGGCGACTGTAACCGCGCCGGTGAGATCGAGAGGAAACGTTTGTACGACCTTGTTGGTGCTGCCGTTGACCACGGTGACATTGGGAGTAAACGTGGCGAAATAAATGAGATTAGTCTGCGGGTTTACGCCAACGCCGAAACCGCAATTCGGGATGTTTACCGCCGGCCCGACTTTATTGTTGTTGCCGTTCAGCACCACGACATCTTTGCTCTCGTTGCACCCGTAGACCAGTCCCGTCGTGGGGTTGGCGGCGAGCCCTGTAATCGTGGGGGTGCTGCTCATGCTGACGTTGGTAACTTTGTTTGTTTTCCCGTTGATGACTGAAATATCTGCGGTGCTGAAGCTTCCGATGTAAATGCGATCGAGGGTGGGATTTGCCGAGACTGCCTGCGGATAACCGGATACGGCATCGGTTTCGATAACCGCATTGCTCTCACCGTCAATAACGGAGACCGTGTTGTCTCCGGCGTTGCTGACGTAAATGAGGTCGCTGGCCCGATCCACTGCGACCAGAGAGGCTGCACTGCCCACAGGAATAGTGGCGATTACAACCTGGGCGGCCGCGGAGAAACCAAAGACGGTCAAACCGAATGCGAGTACCACAGACTTAATTCCCATGCTCGTCCCCTGATTGCCTGAAATGCCATGCTGGCCGCGATTTCCCGCGAACCCAGCAAGGGAAAATCATATCGCGGATGTCAAGCTATTTCCGCTTGTCCTACGAACACCAATTCACCGTCTGCAGCAGAGTGCGGGTTTCAACTCAACTCTGGTACATACTCTGCGACGGGGCCCCGCTCCAGCAGATACACACCCGGTCCCTGCTGCCCTCGAATGGTGCGACAGAATTCTGCGACAAAGAATCCTGCCTTTAGCGTTTCGGTAAATGCCCAGCGCGTGTGAGCCCGCCATTCGCGTGCGAGGCCGGTATTTTTTTGTTCTATGGAGCCGATGTCGCTGGGAATTTCAATCGCGATCCGTTGGCGAGCCAGGGCGGCGGCAAGATCGGTTCGCGCGGGTCGTCCCTCGCCGTTAAAACGAACGAGCGGAGTCAGGCGCGAAAGCACCTCCAGAAGATCAGCGCGGCTTTCCTTTCCGGCGTTTTCTTTTCCCCCGAGCCGCTGATGCACCCGCCGGCTGCGGATTGGCCATGTTACCCAAAGGCGGTCGGTGCCGTTCTGGTGGAGAACGCTCGAAGTCTGCGGCCCGTAAAAGTCGATTTTGTACGTGGCGGAAACCACTCCTAGCTTGCTGAAGTTCAGGTGTGCGTTCCGGCTTTGCAACGGATCGAAGGTCCAGGTGATTTCGTTGATCTTTTCGTCGCCAAAGTGAAGATCCATCGCACGCTGCCGCTGCTCAACTTTCAGCCGATAGCCGAGGTCAAGGTGCCGATATGCGGGTAACACCGCGAGCATGTGCGAGTGAATGGCGAGACGTCCATGTTCCGACCCGAGAAATCCGAAGGCGAACCCAACCAGTTTGTCGCCCTCGAACGCCCCAACCCAAATGCTTCCCGCCGCCTTTGTGGCCACTGTCAGTGTCAATGGCACGACATCGCGTTCGGCGAGTTGCCATACTTCGCGCTCAACCGCCTCGATCTGCTGCAGGTCACCGAGAGTCGACAAGTCGCGAATGTTGATGGCCGGTTTGGGCTTGGGATCAGCCATTTGAGGCGGAAAAACTGAAGTTAAGGCGATAACTATACGTGAAAAATCGAGCGAGTCACAGTGCCACAATCCGCTTCGCCAGTGTCAGCCCATAGCAAAATAGAAGCTCGGCAGTTATCTGGGCAGGTAAAAAATTGTAAACAGGCATGCACTGGCGCGCGCAGGGGAATACCATAAAGAACATAGGGATACGAGGATTGCGCCGCGAAATTCGCATCCGAGGCTGCGGTTTGCGCGTCAATAACTTAGCTGCTTAGCCAGCATTCGATGGGTACGCATTCATACCTGCTCGGCTAATGAGAGGATCTTGCAATGATTCATGCTTCCCACGCACCGGAGGCACAACGGAAACTCATGCCACGTTTAAGCCTGGTGGGCCCGGCGTTCGTGGCGGTGATAGCCTGCCTTTTTACTTCCGGCTGCAGCAGTGACGATCCGAAAACCGCCGTCAAAGCCAACATTAATTTTGCCGTTCCCGTTGCTGTCGCAAAAGCGGAGCTGCGCGACATGCCTTATTACCTGACCGGCCTTGGCTCAGTGACCGCTTACTACACTGATGCGATCAAGAGCCGGGTTGATGGCGAGCTGGTGCAGGTGAATTTCAAGGAAGGTCAGTTCGTAACTAAGGGCGATCTGTTGGCAGTGATCGATCCGCGGCCCTATCAGGTCGCCCTCGAGCAGGCACAGGCTGCGCTGTTCAAAGATCAGGCCAGCTTACGCGACGCCAAGCTAAATTACGAGCGATACAAAGGCTTGCTGCAGAACTCAGGCGCCATGTCACAGCAGCAGGTGGACACTCAGGGTGCAACCGTCGATCAGCTGGAGGGTCAGGTTCGGACCGACCAGGCAGCGATCGACAATGCGAAGCTGAACCTTACGTATTGCCACATCACGGCGCCGGTGAGCGGACGCATTGGATTGCGCCTGGTGGATCCTGGAAATATGGTCCACGCGACCGACACCAATGCGTTGTTCGTGGTCACTCAGCTGCAACCGATCGCGGTGGTATTTACTTTGCCTGAAGATCAGCTTCCCGCCGTGACTCAGCACATGGCGAAGGGGACGTTGAAAGTTGAAGCCTACAACCGTGACGACCAGAGCAAGCTGGCGACTGGAACATTGTTAACGGTAGATAACCAGATCGATCAGACGACAGGTACAGCCAAGTTCAAGTCTGTTTTTGATAATAGGGACAATGCGCTATGGCCGAATCAGTTCGTCAACGTGCGCCTGCTGCTCGAGACCCGAAAAAATGCCCTCGCCATTCCCGCAGCGGCAATTCAGCGCGGCCCACAGGGCACCTACGTTTTCACAGTGAGGTCCGACAACACGGTTGAAGTTAAGCCAATCACGGTTGCCTTCACCGAGGACAATGTCTCAGCCGTCAACAGCGGAATCTCGCCCAATGATGAAATCGTGACCGACGGCCAGGACAAACTTCAGGCCGGCAGCAAAGTGGAAATCCGTCAGCCGGGAGGAGGCAATCAGCCGCAGAACGCGGGCGCCTCGGCACCACCCAACACGGGAACTGCTGGCGGCAATCAGGCGGAGGGCGCTCAGTCGACCCCTACACCACGCGGCGGAACGGCCAATCACGGGAATTAGAGGCTGATGAACCCGTCTCGCATTTTCATTCTTCGACCTGTCGCGACTGCCCTGCTCATGGTTGCGATCATGTTGGTGGGTATTGTTGCCTACTTTCAACTGCCGGTTTCGGCGCTGCCCCAGGTCGACTACCCCACAATTCAGGTGATGACTTTTTATCCGGGCGGCAACCCGGATGTCATGGCGTCATCAGTAACGGCGCCGCTTGAACGGCAGTTCGGTCAAGTGCCGGGGTTGAGTCAGATGACCTCGACCAGTTCGTATGGTTCTTCAGTCATCACGCTTCAATTCGGGCTCGACCAGAATATCGATATCGAAGAGCAGCAGGTTCAGGCCGCAATCAACGCAGCGCAAACATATTTGCCTTCTGATCTGCCGGTCCCTCCGATCTACAGCAAGGTGAATCCGGCTGATACGCCGATTCTCACGCTGGCTCTCAGTTCGAGCACTTTGCCTCTTTCGAAAGTTGAAGACCTTACAGATACCGTTCTCGCGCAAAAACTTTCCCAGGTCTCGGGTGTGGGCCTGGTTTCAATCAGCGGCGGACAGAAACCCGCGGTGCGCGTGCAGGCCAATCCCACGGCGTTGGCCGCATACGGGCTGAGCCTCGAAGATATCCGCACCGCATTGGCTAACACCAACGTTGACCAAGCGAAGGGGACCCTTAACGGTCCGCGCCAGTCATTCACCATTGGAGCAAATGACCAGCTCTTGAGCGGTGATCAGTATCGGCCCATCATCGTTGCTTACCGCAACGGCTCGCCGGTGCGCTTGTCCGACGTGGCGACTGTGACTGACGGAGTCGAGAACACGATGCAGGCGGCGTGGATGAATACCGATCCCGCGGTCATTTTGAATATTCAGCGGCAGCCGGGAGCGAACATCATCGGCGTGGTTGATCGGATCAAGCGAATTCTGCCGCAACTGCAAGCTTCCCTGCCGGCGGCGGTGAAAGTTTCCATTCTCACCGACCGCACCGAGACCATTCGCGCTTCGGTTAAGGACGTCGAATTTGAATTGATGCTCACCATCGCGCTGGTCGTGATGGTGATCTTTCTGTTTCTGCGAAATCTCGCGGCAACTTCGATTCCGAGCGTCACTGTGCCTCTCTCCATTGTCGGCACCTTCGGGGTCATGTACCTGCTCGGGTACAGCCTGAACAATCTCACGCTGATGGCGCTCACCATCTCAACCGGTTTCGTCGTAGATGACGCCATTGTCATGATCGAGAACATCGACCGGTTTCTCGAAGAGGGCGATTCGCCTTTGCAGGCCGCACTGAAGGGGGCCGGGCAGATCGGCTTTACCATTGTTTCGCTGACGGTCTCGCTCATTGCCGTGCTTATTCCCTTGCTGTTCATGGGGGATATCGTTGGACGCCTGTTCCGCGAATTTGCTGTGACGCTGGCAGTCACGATTCTTGTTTCGGCCGCCGTTTCCTTGAGCTTGACCCCGATGATGTGCGCCAAGTTGCTCAAGGCGAAAGATCCGGCGCACGAGAGCCGCTTCTACAAGGCTTCGGAAAACTTCTACAACCGCGTGATCGCATTTTATGGCCGTACGCTGAAAGTCGTACTGCGACACCAGACGATTACGCTGCTGGTCACCGCGAGCACACTGGTGCTTACTATTCTTCTTTACATCTTCGTGCCGAAAGGCTTTTTTCCGGTGCAGGATACGGGCCTGATCCTTGGAATCTCCGATGCACCGCAGAGCATTTCGTTCGCCGACATGGCGAAGAAGCAGCAGCAGCTGGCGAAGATCATCCTGCAGGACCCGGCGGTGACCAGCCTGTCCTCGTTTATTGGCGTAGACGGGACCAATCTGACCCCGAATACCGGGCGCATTCAAATCAACCTCAAGCCGCGTGAAGATCGCAAAGATTCGGCATCGGAGATTATCCGCCGATTGCAGCCGAAGCTTGAACAAGTTGCAGGGATTACTCTCTACATGCAACCGGTGCAGGATTTGACAGTCGAAGACCGCGTCAGCCGGACGGAATTCCAATACACGATGGAAGACGCCGACGCGCGCGAGTTGCACAATCTCGCAACACAGCTAGTAGCAAAATTGAAAACCTTGCCTGAGTTGCGCGATGTGGCCACGGACGAACAAAGCGGCGCGCTTGAAACTGACGTCACCATCGACCGCGACACTGCGTCGCGGCTCGGGATTCCTACTGCAGCGGTGGATAACACGCTCTACGACGCCTTTGGCCAGCGCCAGGTCTCAATCATCTTCACACAGCTGAATCAATACCACGTGGTCTTAGAGGTCGAGCCCTCCTTTCAGCAGAATCCCAGCTCGCTGAAGGACCTGTACGTTAAATCCAGCAACGGAACCCAGGTGCCGCTATCAGCATTCACTCAGGTGCATACCGGCAACACTCCATTGGCAGTCAATCACCAGGGCCAGTTTCCAGTTATCACCCTGTCGTTTAACCTTGCCCCGGGCAAATCCCTGGGCGATGCTACCAAAGCGATCGAAACGGCGGAAAAGGAAATCGGCATGCCGCCCAGCGTTAGCACCGCGTTCCAGGGTACGGCGGCGGCATTTCGGAATTCACTTTCCAGTGAACCATGGCTGATCCTGGCTGCAATAATCACTGTGTACATCGTGCTGGGCGTTCTGTACGAGAGCTACATTCACCCGATCACGATCCTTTCCACCTTACCCTCAGCTGGCGTTGGCGCATTGCTCGCGCTGCTGATCACCCACAACGACCTTGGCGTGGTCGGAATCATCGGAATTATCCTTCTCATCGGCATCGTCAAGAAAAACGCGATCATGATGATTGATTTCGCGCTCGAAGCCGAGCGTGTCGAACACAAGCCTCCAGAAGAGGCGATCTTCCAAGCTTCGCTTTTGCGTTTCCGACCCATCATGATGACCACCATGGCTGCATTGTTGGGCGGCTTGCCTCTGGCACTCGGCAGCGGCATGGGATCGGAACTGCGTCATCCTCTGGGGATAACAATCGTCGGGGGATTGATCGTCAGCCAGGCGCTGACGCTCTACACGACACCGGTCGTATATCTCTGGTTTGATCGTTTGGCGAAGAAGTTTGAACGCTTTGGCGTCGGTAACCCCATCGAGGAGCCGGCAACGGGAGATTAGAAATGAATTTTTCTGCCCCGTTCATCCGCCGGCCGATCGGGACGTCTCTGCTGACGCTCGCGCTCTTCATGTCAGGGGCGCTGGCATTTAATTTTCTGCCCGTATCGCCGCTGCCGCAGGTGGATTTCCCGGTCATCCAGGTTTCCGCCAGCCTGCCCGGCGCGAGCCCCGAAACCATGGCGTCGGCCGTGGCCACGCCTCTTGAACGTCAATTCGGCCGCATTGCCGGCATCAATCAGATGACTTCGAGCAGCCAACTGGGTTCAACGGGAATAGTGTTGCAATTCGACCTGAATCGGAACATCGATGCGGCCGCTCGCGATGTGCAGGCCGCCATCAACGCCGCACGCAGCCAGCTGCCGTCGTATCTGCCTGGGAATCCGTGGTATCGCAAGGTCAATCCGGCAGACGCGCCGATCCTCATCCTGGCGCTCAATTCGGATACCATGACCCTGCCCAACATCTATGATCAGGCCAACTCGATCCTGTCGCAGAAGCTTGCGCAGGTAAGCGGAGTAGGCCAGGTCTACGTCGGTGGCGGCGCGAATCCTGCGGTCCGTGCTGAAGTCAATCCGTATTTGCTCAACAAGTTTGGGGTGGGCCTTGATGCAGTGCGCAGCGCTCTGAATGCGGCCAATGCCAACTTGCCAAAGGGCCGCCTGGCTAACGACACCCGTTCGTGGACAATTAACGATAACGACCAACTCACGCGGGCTGACCAATACCGCCCGCTGATCGTTGCTTACAACAAAACTACCGGCGCAGCCGTGCGTCTGAGCGACGTGGCGGACGTTGAGGACTCCGTCGAAGACGCTCACATCTATGGTCTCTCGAACGGCAAACGCTCTGTCATCATTCTGATCTGGCGACAGCCGGGTGCCAACATCATTGCGACAGTGGATAATGTGCTGCACGAGCTTCCGCGATTGCAGTCCTCGATCTCTCCAGCCATCAAACTGGATATTGTCGCCGACCGCACGACCACTGTGCGCGCGTCCCTCCGTGATATTGAAATCACGCTGATGATCTCGGTCGTTCTCGTCATTCTTGTGGTTTTTTTCTTCCTTCGGGCGGTGCGCGCCACCATTATTCCCAGCATCGCCGTGCCGCTCTCTCTAGTGGGAACGTTCGGCGTCATGTACCTACTGGGCTATAGCCTCGATAACTTGTCTCTAATGGCGCTCGCCATTTCCACCGGATTCGTTGTAGATGACGCCATCGTCGTTCTCGAGAACATCACGCGCTATCTCGAAAAGGGTTTCTCGCCGCTGCAGTCGGCATTTCGTGGTGCGCGCGAGATCGGTTTTACCGTGCTTTCCATGAGCACGTCGCTGATCGCTGTATTCATCCCGATTCTGATGATGGGCGGGATCATCGGGCGGCTCTTCCGCGAATTTGCGGTCACTCTAAGTGCTGCGATTACCGTCTCGCTCGTGGTTTCGCTTACGACTACCCCGACGATGTGTGCACAATTCCTGCGGCCGGTCAAAGAAGAAAAACACGGGCGCGCATATCGTGTCAGCCAAAAAATGTTCGACACGATTCAGAATGCCTATCGCATAAGCCTTGGCTGGGTGCTCGGACACCAGTTTGCGGTGCTCATGATTACCATCGCCACCGCGTGCCTTAGCGTTTATCTCTATGGCCAGGCTCCGAAAGGATTCTTCCCGCAGCAGGATACGGGGCGGATTCAGGGTTCGGTGCAAGCGAACCAGGACATCTCATTTGACGCAATGAGCCGCAAGATGCGGCAATTCGTCCGCATTGGGATGGCTGATCCTAACATCCAGAACATGATCGGTTTCTGCGGCGGCAGCACGGCGATGAACCAGGGCCGCATGTATATCACGTTGAAGCCGCTCGGGGAGCGAAAACTCAGCGCGGACCAGGTGATCTCCGAACTGGCGCGCAAATTCTCCGTGGTCGCGGGCGCGATGCTCTACATGCAGGCGCAGCAGGACCTGAGCATCGGCGGCCGCGTGAGCCAGGCGCAGTATCAATACACGTTACAGGGCGAGGACCTTGCCCAGTTGAATGAATGGGCGCCGCTGCTCTTGCAAAAAATGCGCCGCCTGCCGCAATTGCGCCAGGTGAATACGGATCAGCAGGATAAAGGTCTGGCCAGCAATGTGATCATTGATCGCGACACCGCAGCACGGCTGGGCGTGGCTCCCGCCGATATTGATTCCGTGCTCTATGACGCCTTCGGGCAGCGGTTTGTCTCGACGCTTTACGAGCCGCTTAACCAGTATCACGTCGTGATGGAGGTTGACCCGAAATTTCAACAAAGCCCCGATACGCTTCAGGATGTTTACCTGCACTCGTCGAACGGAAATATGGTTCCCCTTGCCGCATTCGCGCATTTTGGCGACGCAAATACCTCCCTCGCTGTCAGTCACCAGGGGCAATGGCCGGCGGTAACGATCTCGTTTAATCTTGCGCCAAATGTTTCTTTGGGGCAGGCGACGGATGCGATCATGGCCACGGAGAAAACCATCCGTTTCCCGGCGACCATCAACGGAAGCTTTCAAGGGACTGCCGCGGCGTTTCGAGACTCATTGAACGGCCAGCTGGTATTGATTGTGACCGCGCTGCTCGCTGTGTATATCGTGCTTGGGATTCTCTACGAGAGCTACATCCACCCGATTACCATTCTCTCCACGATTCCTTCCGCCGGTGTGGGCGCTCTGCTCGCATTGAAGATCACCCACAATGAACTGAATGTCATCGGCCTCATTGGCATCATTCTGCTGATTGGTCTGGTAAAGAAGAACGCCATCATGATGATTGATTTCGCACTGGAAGCGGAGCGCAAAGAAGGGAAGGCGCCGGTGGACGCGATCTTCGAAGCCTGCGTTCTGCGTTTCCGTCCGATCATGATGACCACGGCAGCGGCGTTGCTGGGTGGCTTGCCTCTGGCTCTCGGAACCGGCACCGGCTCAGAGCTGCGCCGGCCGTTGGGATTAACCATTGTGGGTGGTTTGATCGTTAGCCAGGCATTAACGTTATTTACGACTCCGGTTGTTTATCTCTACATGGATCGCGTCCGCCAGACCTTTGCCCGAAAGAAAGCCCGGATGCCGCGGCCTGTCACCCCCGCATCAAGCCACGCAGACTGATCCGCGTACGGATCGATGCTCGTATTTTGTGAGATTTGAGAGGGGCTAACCTTTTCGGAACAGAGACAATAGGTCTGGTTCCGTCGCCGGAAATCTAACTGCCTTTCCTTCACACCCTGAGTACCCGTTGGTAACTCGACAGTACTACGGCTTTGGTGATTTGCGTCACCGCGGAAGATCGCAATACGCTTCAATATCCCCCAAACCGCGCGACGTAAGAAGAAGGTCACAATGAAGTTGAACGCAGTAAAAGCCGCAGTTTTGGCCTGTGCCGTTTCAGTTCTTGGCATAAGCTCAAGCGCTCAAAGCAGCTACCAAGTGATAACCGTTGCCGACGGTGGAACGATCAAAGGCGAGGTCAAGTGGTCGGGGCCCGAGCCGCATCCGCTCACTTTGCCCATCACCAAGGATCCGCAAATCTGCGATCCTGACTCGCAAAAGACCCGCAATCTGGAGCGCCTGGTCATTGGCCCCGAGGGCGGAGTGGCGAACACGATCGTTTTCCTGAAGGACATCAGCAAAGGCAAGCAATTCGACTTTCCGCCGGCGCGCCGCTCGCTCAACCAGAAGCATTGCCGTTACGAGCCTCACATTCTTCTGGTGCCGCAGGGGGCGTCGCTGCAGATGAAGAGTTCCGACGCTACGCTGCACACCATTCACATGGACGGGGCAGCGACTTACAATTTGCCTTTTCCTTTCGTGGACCAGACGATCTCCCGCGATATGAATAATCCGGGGGTGGTCAACGTGAAGTGTAACGGCGGACACGTCTGGATGAACGCAGAAATCATGGTTGCGCCACATCCGTATTTCGCGGTGACCGACGAGAGTGGCAAGTTCGAACTGAACAATGTGCCGCCTGGCACTTATCAACTGGTTGCCTGGCACGAGGGTTGGCAGATCGTGAGGCAGGAAGGCGCGTTCGACGTTCTCACAGAGCGCAAGGTGGACCGGCCTGTCTTCTCACCTCCGAAGAGCTGGGAAAAAAGCGTGACCGTCAGCCCGAACGGGACGACGGTGGCCGGCTTTACGATTTCTGAAAAGTAAGTAGTGGGCAAAGTGGAGAACCTGCCACTTTGCCTGAAGTCTTTTCCCTGGCTTGAGTTAAAGCTGAGAACTTCTGCCGTGCCAGTTGCGTATTATTT
>Ga0335079_10002076_pt1 | contig 23153 bp, 25 predicted proteins | sample Lox_Sample_33_FD_206719 | JGI IMG/M metagenome (GOLD analysis project Ga0335079, IMG submission 206719) | Soil microbial communities from Loxahatchee National Wildlife Refuge, Florida, United States - Lox_Sample_3.3 | ecosystem: Environmental > Terrestrial > Soil > Wetlands | place: USA... | reverse complement strand
GGACACCGGCGCTACCAGATGGTGCGTCACCGTCACCAACGAGGACGGCTGGGTGATCGGGCACGGCTGCGCCACCCGCCGGCGAATGCGAGGGCGCCGCGGCCCAGGCCTAGACGACCCAGGGGCAGACCCCAGCCCGGGCCCAGACCCAAGGCCAGGCACAGGCCTCAGCCCAGAAGGCCCGAGCCCCGGCCCAGAACACCCCAGCCCAGGCGCAGCCCCCAGCCCAGAAGGCCCGAGCCCCGGCCCAGAACACCCCAGCCCAGGCCCAGGCCCAGGCCCAGGCCCAGGCCCAGGCCCAGGCCCAGGCCCAGGCCCAGGCCCAGGCCCAAGCCCAAGCCCAAGCCCAAGCCCAAGCCCAAGCCCAAGCCCAAGCCCAAGCCCAAGCCCAAGCCCAAGCCCAAGCCCAAGCCCAAGCCCAAGCCCAAGCCCAAGCCCAAGCCCAAGCCACAATGATCCAACCAGCCCAGCCGGCTGGCAGCTCATGATCAAGGTGAACTCGTTGACGCTCGGCGCTTGTTCGCATGAGCTCGAAGGCCCCGGATACCAGCCCACGCCGTCGCTGCGCCATCTGATCGAAATCCGCGATCACACGTGTGCGTTCCCAGGCTGCAGGCAGCCGGCGACACGTTGCGACAAAGACCACACCGTGCCGTACCACACGGGCGGCCGAACGTGCTGGTGCAATCTCGCCCCGCTCTGCCGGTTCCATCACAAGGTGAAACAGGCGCACGGGTGGGAACTTACCCAACCAGAACCGGGTGTCCTGAACTGGACGGCGCCATCCGGCTGGACCTACCGCGTCACCCCGTATCCGCGTCCCGGGTGACAGGTAAGGCCCACGGCAGCATTCACAGTTCGACGTGCCGGAAGGTGCCGGCGGGCGTGAAGTTCGCACCGTTCCTCATTCCGCACAGGCACAAGGGCCCCGAACCAGCGGACTACCAGCCCCTTAACAAGTGCGTCGGTACGGCGTGACCTGGCCACATCGACAAGCAGACGAGTGTGCTCGTGGCCTACGCGAGCAAACACGGATCGACCGCGGGCATCGCGCAGTCCATCGCGGAAACTATCAGGCAGCAGGGGGCACACGTCGATGCCCGGCCGGTCGGCGAGACCGGCGACATCGGCAAACTTGACTCCCACCAGGCGTTCGTGATCGGCAGCGCCGTCTACTACGGGCTCTGGCGCAGGGAAGCCACGCGGTTCGCCAAACGGCACAGCGCCCACCTCGCCAGCCGGCCGGTCTGGTTGTTCAGCAGCGGCCCGCTCGGCACCAAGACGGCCGACCCGCAACGCCGGGACCTGCTGTCGGCCGCGGAGCCCAAAGTGATCGCCAAGTTCAGGCCGGCCATCGCCCCACGTGGCCACCGCGTCTTCTTCGGCGCCCTGGACCTCAGCAAGCTCGGCCCGGCGGAGCGCCTGGTAACGAAACTGCTCGCCTGGCAGGACCTTGTCTCCGAAGGCAACTTCCGCGACCAGGCCGACATCTGCGCATGGGCCACCGGCATCGCACAGGCCCTCGACGCCACCCAGGCGGCGGCGCACCAAAGACCCATGGGCGGTCCGACCTGGACCACCCCAGCCGACCGGAACCACGCACCGGCTCGCGCGCTGCTCGGACAGCCGGGAGCCACCGGCCGGGGGGCTACTCGTGGTCGGCCCGGTGGCTCGCCCGCGATCAAGACGTACGGCTGCGATCCGTTCATCCAGCCATCCGGACATCCGGACATCCGGCTAACCGGGGCCCTCGTCGCCCGTCATCCGCACGTAGGCAGGGCCTAGCAGCGTGACCAGGTCCTTGCCGCGCACCTCATCCGGCGGCTCGAAGGTCCGCAGCAGCACATCGGGGGCGGCGGCAGGAGCCACCGGACGGGCTCGCATCAACGTGGACGTTGCCGCGGGCCGCCTTCGCCTGCTGGTGTCGCCGCGCGGTGCGCAGTCCGGTCGGGCCGGCCTGCGCACAGCCAGATTTTCAGCGGGCCGACGGCGACTGGGCCTACCTCGGCGGCAGTGTCGGTGAGTTTCGAGCGGATCCGCTGGCCGAGCGCCTTCCCGCCACGATGCAGCGCAACTACCTGCGGCCCTGCGATTATTGCCAGAAGCGCCGCGAGACGCCGGGCAGGTTGCTGGTGCGCGCCCGGTACGTATGCCATGCCGTGTTCCGCGCCGCGGCGGAGGTCTACTGGCTCCAGGTCGGTACCCGGGTACCTGACGTGCCGTTCCACGGTCACGCTGTACTGGTATGGGCCACCCGCCGCGGGCCGACCGTCGTCGCCCTCGGCGCGGACGGAACCCGGCAGGCCAGCATGGAGTTGCGCCGAGATCCGTTCGAGGTCCGTTACCGCCGTCTTCCGCCCGGCTGAGCGGCCCTGTTCACGTCGTAACACGCCACGCGCCAGGACAATCCGGCTGCCCTACTAGCGCGAGGCTCAGGATCGGCTGTAGACAACGCGTATGACACGTCGGCCTACCTGGGGGTATGTGCCATGCGTTACCGAAACGACGCCTGTCACTGCTTTCAGCTGCAAGCAATGATCAATACGATGACGTCACTCTCGCTGGAGTGTAGAACAACGTCGCGTGCGTAGGCGTAGATCTGCGGACCTCTTGCTGATGCCGGATCATCTGATCGGGAGGAATCGATGGCTACAGCCGCACCTGGAGTATCCCCGGCAAGATCCGAGGAGCACCATCTGCATCGAGCGGTGGGGCTGCGTGGGCTCACCATGATCTCGCTGGGCTCCATCATCGGGTCGGGCTGGCTGCTCGGCGCGCTCACCGCCGCCAAGGTGGCGGGCGGGGCGTCGATCTTGTCGTGGATCATCGCCGGGCTGGTCCTGGCGCTCCTCGCGCTTGTGCACGCCGAACTTGGCTCGACCTACCCGGTATCAGGCGGGACCGCCCGGTTCCCCTACATGGTCTTCGGCGCGCTTGGCGGGTTCACCGGCGGCTGGATGGCGTGGCTTCAGGCAGTGACGATCGCACCGATCGAGGTCGAGGCGACGCTCGGCTATCTCAACTCCAAGTTCCCCAGCCTGGATCTGATCAACCCCAACGGAACACTCGACGCCAAAGGCATCGCGATCGGCGCGGGTTTCATGCTCGTGTTCACCGTGATCAACACGATGGGCGTGCGCTGGCTGGCCGAGACGAACTCCATCGCGGTGTACTGGAAGATCCTGATACCGACCATCACGATCATCGCCCTATTGGTCACGGATTTCCACTACCAGAACTTCAGCGCGGGTGGCGGGTTCGCCCCCTACGGATTCCACGGCATCTTCGCCGCGCTTCCGCTCGGCGTCGTCTTCGCGATCGAGGGATTCGAACAGGCCATCCAGGTCGGCGGCGAGGCAGAGAACCCGCAGCGTAACATCCCACGCGCGGTGATCGGATCCATGATCATCGGAACACTGATCTACCTCCTGCTCGAGGTTGCGTTCATCGGTGCGCTCAATCCGGCAAATCTCGTGCACGGCTGGGCGAACCCGATCTCGGGGGTATCGGCATACGGTCCGTACGCGACGCTGGCCACTGCGGCCGGCCTCGGCTGGCTGTCCACGCTGCTCATCATCGACGCGGTCGTGTCCCCGGCCGGCACCGGGCTGGTCTACATCGGGACGTCGTCGCGGCTGGTGTACGGCCTCGGCCGCAACGAATACTTCCCACGGGCCATTAGCCGGGTCAGCAGGCGGGGCGTCCCGTTCGTCGCCATCTGCATCTGCTTCGTGGTCGGCATGCTCACCTTCCTGCCGTTCCCCAGCTGGGCCGGCCTGGTCGGGCTGGTTACCTCAGCGACAGTGATCATGTACGCTTTCGCTCCACTATCGCTGGAGGGGCTGCGGCGCCGGGACCCCGACCGGCCGCGAGCCTACCGCCTGCCGGCCGCACGCGTGCTATGCCCCCTCTCGTTCATCTGCGCGAACGCCATCGTGTATTTCTCCGGGTTCAGCACGTTGTGCTGGCTCTACATGCTCATCGCCATCGGCTTCGTGGTGTTCGGCCTCTATCAGGTGTCGCTCCCGGCGGAACGCCGCACGATCATCGACTGGAGGGCAGCGGTGTGGATCATTCCCTGGCTCGCCGGGCTCCTCATCATTAGCTGGCAGGGGCGCTATGACGCTGCAAGTGTGTTCGGCGTCAACCTCGTTGCTACCAAGCGGCTCCCGAACTGGTGGGACCTCGCTGTCCTCGCCGCGTTCAGCCTGGCGATCTACTACTGGGCCGTGGCGGTCAGCATGTCGCGCGACAAGGTCCAGGAAGCCGTGCGGGATGTGGAGGCGGAGGCATCTGTTGAGCTGACAGTCGCACTCTGACAGCAAACGCTTCGGGGCGGACCGGACTCGCCCGGTCCGCCCCGAAGCGGCTTCTGTGGCTCAGCGAGTAGCCATGCTTGACATCCGCCCCCGCGTGCGTCAGTGGTCGTCGTGGGGGTGGCGAACCACGACGACCGGGCAGTGCGCTTGCTGCACGCAGTGGATAGAAACCGAGCCCAGCAACATCCCGCGGAAACTGCCGACCCCGTGCGACCCGAGGACCAGCAGGTTCGCTCCGCGGCTGGCATTGACCAGTTCCTCGGACGGGTTCCCGCCGATCAAGAGGCGCTCAACGTCAAGATCGTCCATTGGTGGCGCCGCCGCGAGCGCCTGCTCGAACATCGCAGCCTGTTCTTTCTCGACCTGGGGCAGGTATTCGGTGGTGGGGGTGCTGGCGATCGAGATCAAGGCAGGGAAGACGTGAATGACGCGAAGCCCGCGTCCACGAAGGCGCGCCTCATCGATAGCCCAGGACAACGCCGCCTTCGACTGGGGCGACCCGTCGATCCCGACGACGATCCGCTCTTGCCCAGAAGCTGTGCTCATGGAAGCTCACTCTCCTTTCGGCCGACGCCGGATTGGATCTCTCATGGGTGAATCCATACCACACGGCGACCGCACGAGCCCACCACTCGCCGCTCCCCGGCTTTCTCCTCTCCGGCTGGCCGGCTTTCATCACATCCGCCCTGGCACTGACGTACGAGCGCGGCGCGGCGAGCCCCTGTTCCTGGCTCAGGAACAGGGCGCGCCGCCTCGCTGGCCAGCGGCACGAGTGTCAGGGCACCCGCAAAGTCGCCCGTCGCCCGCGTGGCGGCCAGTAGCGGAGCAGCACCCGGCCCTCGATCAGGCCGGCGGGCACCGCACCGAAGACACGGCTATCCACCGCGCCGCCGTTCGGATTGTCGGATTCCAGCCACCAGCCGTCCTCGCCTCTCCTGGCGGCCCGCTTGACGACGAGCATGCTCTGGCGCCCCGGATGACGCGCGACCACAAGGTGCCCGGCGCGCACCCGTGTGGTCCTGAGCACGAGCAGCCAATCACCTGGCTGCAGCGCCGGCTCCATCGACCGTTCTGCCACAGCAACACGCCAGAGCGGCCAGCGCATGCTCCCTCCACATCCGGGCTCCGGGTCGCGCGGGTCACCGGACGGTCACCGGACGCGAGCCGCACGGACCACATCTGGAGAATAATTCCTGCCCGCCACACCTGCCTGGTGCGGCACCTGGGCCTGCGGATTTAGCAGGCGTGGCGTGGCCTCAGTCTTCGGCGCCGGCGAGCGCCTGCTGCGCGCCAGGCCTAGGGCCGGGGGCGGTGCGGCCGGGGGCGATCATGGCAGCCCGCCGTATCTGCCTTCGCATGCGCCGAGCCATACCTTCCCAGATTCGCCCGACGTTGACGGGGTAGTGTCAGGGTCCGGAACCGATGACCCGAACACGAGGAAGGGAATCGATGAGGCTGCTCACACGTCTCCTCGAGCCGAAGGCCACCGCATACGCACACTGCGATCTGCCGTGCGGCGTTTACGAACCGGCACAGGCCCGGATCGAGGCCGAGTCCGTCAAGGCGATCTGCGAGAAATACGAGCAGAACAGCGACCCGGAATTCCGCGCCCGTGCGCTGCTGATCAAGGAGCAGCGCTCCGAGCTCGTGAAGCACCATCTCTGGGTGCTGTGGACCGACTACTTCAAGCCACCGCATTTCGAGAAGTACCCCCAGCTGCACCAGCTGTTCAACGAGGCAACCAAGCTGGCCGGGGCGTCGGGTACGAAGGGCAGCTTCGACATCGGCACGGCCAACGAGCTGCTCGCTAGGATCGACGAGATCGCGAAGATCTTCTGGGAGACTAAGGGCTGACGCGGCAAGCACGCGGTCCTCGTGCCACGGTGCGCGGTGTCGTCCATCTGTGCGCGCCGTGGCACGAACGTTCCGTAACCGCGGCGCCTTCCTGTGGTCGCCGCGCCTTCCCCTAGATCGCGGCACCTTGCTGTAGGCCGCAGCGCTTTCCCTTGGTGGCCGCGCCTTCCCGGTAAGTCGCGGCGCCTTCCGGTAGGTTTCGGCACCTTGCTCTGGCCGCGGCAAGAAAGTCCCGTCGGCCACGGCACGAAACGTTCCCGCCGCCACGGCAGGCCCCGCTTTTGATGCCGCCGCCTTCGCTACTGTTGCTCGCCGCGACCCACCGCTGCCGGCTCTCGCCACGCTGCTTCTTACCTGCGTCATTGCCGGAGCGAGCAGCTGCGCTCGGTAAAAGCTGCCAGCCGCAGGAAAGCCGGCAGCCGCGGGAAAGCCGGCAGCCGCGGGAAAGCCGGCAGCCGCGGGAAAGCCGGCAGCCGCACGAACGCCGGCCACCGCAGGTCGGTCCCTAGCCGACCCAGCTATGCCATTTACACAGGTGAGCCCCTGCGTGCCGGACAGCATTAGGATGGAGACTCGGGGACGAACCTCGCGCGGCGTGTCCATGCGGCCATGCTGCGGCGGTAGGTTGCAAACAGAACGTGACGACACTCAACGACCTCCAGAGGAGGGCCGTGACCGAAAAGACCGCCGATTGGCCTGCTCCGGCGGCTGCTACGGCAGTGGCAGCGGCCACGACCGGTGATCACGGGCCGAAAGATGTCGTGAAGGTCCGCATGCCGGCCGACGGCGCCTATCTATCCGTGCTGCGAACCACGACCGCCGGCCTGGCGGCACGACTTGACTTCACCCTCGATGAGATCGAGGACCTGCGCATCGCGGTCGACGAGGCATGCGCCATGCTGCTCCCTCAGGCGTTGCCCGAGGCCGATCTCGAGTGCACGTTTGAGCTCGACACCTACTCGATGACCGTCGCCGTCTCCGTGCTCGCGGAAAACGGGCGGACGCCGTCTCGGGACACGTTCGCGTGGACAGTGCTCACGGCGCTCGCGGGAAAGGTCGATGCCCAGGTCGGACCTGATCAGAAGGTCACCATCGTATTGCAGAAAAGCCGCGATACATCGCGGGACGGGTAAAGGCACGAGAGCGCGCTGTGACTGCGAAAACCGAGCACGCGGTCCCCGACCGGGTGCGGGCCCGGGAGCTGTTCGAGCAGCTTGCCCTGCTGCCTACGGGTGATCCCGTGCGTCAACAGGTGCGCGGCCAGCTGGTCGAACTCCACCTACCATTGGTCGAGTATCTCGCCCGCAGATTCCGCAACCGTGGCGAATGGCTGGATGACCTCACCCAGGTAGCGACGATCGGGCTCATCAAGTCCATTGATCGTTTCGATCTCGCGCGTGGCGTCGAGTTCTCCACCTACGCGACGCCCACGATCGTGGGCGAGATCAAGCGGCACTTCCGCGACAAGGGATGGGCGGTGCGCGTGCCGCGCCGCCTGCAGGAGCTCAAACTCGCGCTGACCAAAGCCATCGGCGACCTGGCTCAGCGCGAGGGGCGCGCGCCAACGGTGAGCGAGCTCGCCTCCCACCTGCAGATGAGCGAAGAGGATGTGCTCGAAGGACTCGAGTCGGCGAACGCGTACTCGACTGTCTCGCTCGATGCGCCTGACTCCGGCGACGAGGACGCGCCCGCTGTCGCCGACTCGCTCGGCATCATGGATGACGCGCTCGAGGGCGTCGAATACCGCGAGTCGCTCAAGCCGCTGCTCGAACGCCTGCCGCCGCGAGAGAAGAGGATCCTGCTGCTCAGGTTCTTCGGCAATATGACGCAGTCCCAGATCGCGGCCGAGCTCGGCATCTCCCAGATGCATGTTTCCCGGCTACTCGCCCGCACGCTGGCGCAGCTGCGCGACGGCCTCACCGCGGACGACTGAACGCGGCGGCGGGGCTGACACAAGGCCTGCAGGTGCAGTGCGAAGGGGCCGGCCGCAGGCCGCGGCGGCCTGCACGCCGCCCGACCGCGCCATGAGCGCCTCCTGGGATGGCGAAGGACGGATTCAGCGAGTACTCGCCGATGCTACCGGGCGTGGCGGCGGCCACGGGGTGGTCGCTACGGGGGCGTGGCGGCTACGGACCCTCGGGTGGCTATGGGCGGTCACTCGGCTCGCGGAGAAGCGCGTGCAGTGTGGGAGGCGCGAGCAGGGTGCCAAATCCGAGCAGAGCGAGCACGAGCAGCGGCACGCCCCAGCCGTAGCGGTCCCCCTCGATCAGGTAGGCGGCAACGATTCCGCAGAACAACTGGGTGAGCAGCGCTGGCGTACGGCTCCACTTGCGCACCCGCGCGAGGCCGACCGCGACCGCGGCGAGCGCGATCGCGGCGCCAAGCCCGATCAGGGTGAGCGCGACCCCGCTGCTGACCTGGTACGAGCGGCCCGAGGCGGTGTCAATTCCCGTGATCACGGTGGCGACGAGCACGGCAAGTGATTCGGCGCCCTGCACGACCCCAGCGCCGATCAAGGTCACTGGACGTTCACGCATGTTCTGGCATCCTTCCGGCATAGCTACCCTGGGCGCGTGTGTGCGTTCCTGATCGTGAATCCTCGCGCCACCTCTACAACCGCGCCTCGCAGGGATGTCATCGTGCGAGCCCTCGCATCCGTGGTCAAGCTGGAGGTCGTGCAGACACGCTACCGGGGGCACGCGGCCGAACTGGCCCGGGAGGCAGCGGCGGATGGCCACGAGATGCTGTTCACGCTCGGCGGCGACGGAACGATCAACGAGGCGGTGAACGGGCTTTGCCTGCCATGCGGTGCATGGCGTGCCAGGGACGGCTCGGGCGGCTCTGACGGCTGGGGGGGCTTGGCCAGCGCCACCGCGCAGCACGACCCGGGCGCGCGGACCAGCAGGGGCGCCCGGCCCGACGCCGCGGGGTTGCCTGCGCTGGTACCCATCCCCGGCGGCAGCGCGAACGTGTTCGTGCGGACACTGGGAATTCCCACCGATCCGATCGACGCAACGGCAGCGATCCTCGACGCGATACGGGCCGGGCGCCAGCGCCGGATCGGCCTGGGCCTGGCCGGCGACAGGTACTTCACCTTCAGCGCCGGGATGGGCCTGGACGCAGAGGTCATCCGCGCGGTGGAGGGACATCGCGCGGACGGGCGCCCGGCATCTCCTGCGCTGTACTTCTGGACTGCCATGCAGCACTTCTATGGGGTAACCGATCGCCGCACGCCCGCGCTCGCCCTCGAACGTGATGGCCAGCCGCCGATCGGCCCGCTTTTCATCGCGGTGGTTTCCAACACCTCGCCATGGACGTACCTGGGCAACCGCCCGGTGAACCCGAATCCGCGCGCTGGTTATGACACCGGCCTCGATGTTTTCGCCCTGCGGCGGTTGCGGACTGTCGGCACCTTGAGAGTGCTGCGCCAGATGACAAGCAACCGCGGCAGGCCGCCATCCGGGCGGCACGTCGTTAGCCTGCATGATCAGGAGGAGATCACGCTCCGCGCGAAACGGCCGATCGCCTGCCAGGTGGACGGTGAATACGTGGGCGAAAGCGAGTGCATGGCATTTCGATCCGTACCTGACGCTTTGCGGGTCGTGGCATAGCCGGAGCCCGTAGCCACGGCTGGCGGCCGAGCAGGCACCGCAGGCAGGAGCAGGCGCGGCATCGTTTCACCGCTCGACCCATCTTGTTTCGCTATTCGACATGGAACTGTGACAAACGAACGTTCCGTCGGGTGACACAGTCGCGATGTGATCGATCTGACATCGGAATCCGGCTGAACCTTTACTCAAACCTCTTGCGCTTGATCGCTAGCGTTTGAGAGGCTCATTATCGATGCGAGGCACGGGATGTCACGGCCGCGCCGTTGAGCATTAAAGCTGAGCGGTGGCCGTCGGCACAGGCCGCATGGGTGCTCATGTGACCGCTCAGGGTTGGGCCTTCGCTCGCGCGTGGAGATTCTGCGGGTAGGCGAGGTGCGCGATGGCTGTGCCTGGCTTCGTGAAATGGTTCACAAGCGCGGATGAGGAATCACGGAGCCGATGGCGGCTCAACTGTCGCATTGAGGAGTAGACCGCATGGACTGGCGCCACCACGCCGCCTGCCGTGACGTGGATCCTGAGTTGTTCTTTCCGATCGGCAATACGGGCCCAGCCCTCCTGCAGATCGATGAAGCCAAGCAGGTATGTCGACGTTGCCCGGTAACTGAATCTTGCCTGCGATGGGCGCTTGAGAGCGGCCAGGATGCTGGCGTCTGGGGCGGTACAAGCGAAGACGAACGGCGTGCGCTCAAGCGCCGCACCACGTACGTTCACGCTCGGGCGCACGCCTGACGCCTCAAGCTCAGGAGATCTTCTGAAGGTGCCATCCGGTACATCATGAAGTACCCGATGACGCAACCGCGATCCGGGTACCCACAAACCGTCTTAGTTGCATGTGCCATTGCGTGCCGCGAATCCCGATCAGCCCGATCAGCCCGATCAGCCCGATCAGCCCGATCAGCCCGATCAGCCCGATCAGCCCGATCAGTTCGCTCGGCCTGAGCCGCGGGCCTCGGCTTGGGCGATGCCAGGCCAGATAGCGGCGTCATCGGCCGACCCAGCGGGCATCTCCATGGGCAGGTCGACGGTCACCTCCGTGCCCCCTCCCGGCCTCGGCAGCACTTGGAGCCTGCCGCCCAATTCCGCGACCACGAGGGTACGCACGATCTGCAGGCCGAGGCTTGTCGAGGTGTCGAGACTGAACCCGGCCGGCAGCCCGGCGCCGTCGTCGGCGACCACGACGGTGAGGCGCTCTGGCCCGCGCTGCGCCGTCACCTCGATCGTGCCCTGGAGCTGGCCAAGCCCATGTTGCAGGGCGTTCTGCAACAGCTCGGTCAAGATCATCGCGAGCGGTGTGGCGACCGCTGCTGGCAATGCGCCGAACCGGCCGGCCAGCCGCGGCGCCACGCGCGCCTCGGGCGCAGCGACCTCGACGGCCATCATGGCCACGCGCCCGGCGATCTCATCGAAATTGATGACATCTTCTGGCGTGTGGGACAGGGTCTCGTGCACGATCGCGATCGACCCAACCCGGCGCACCGCTTCCTCGAGCGCCGCGCGTCCCTCTGGCGCCCGGATGCGGCGCGCTTGGAGCCTCAGCAAAGCGGCAACTGTCTGCAGGTTGTTCTTGACGCGGTGATGAATCTCGCGGATCGTGGCGTCCTTGGTCAGCAGTTCGCGTTCCCTTCTGCGCAGTTCGGTCACGTCTCTGACCAGCACCAGCGCCCCGGTCCTTGTGGTACCCACCACCAGCGGGATTGCGCGCAACTGGACAACCGATCCGTTCCCCTCTACTTCCGTCTCGCGTGGCAACCGGCCGCTCGCCACCACGACGAGCGAATTGTCGACAGGCTCGGCCGGGTCGCACATCTCCGCGGTCACCGGGCCAAGCTGTGCCCCGACCAGATCCGCGGCAAGGCCGAGCCGCCGATAGGCGGACAGGGCGTTTGGGCTCGCGTAGGTGACCTTGCCGCCGCGATCGAGTCGCAGCAGGCCGTCGCCAACCCTCGGCGACCGCACCAGGGTGGGTTCCGCACCGGAAAACGGGAACCTGCCCGCCGCCACCATCTGCGCAAGTTCGTCGGCACTCTGCAAATAGGTGAGCTCAAGCCGGCTTGGGGTGCGCGCCGAATTGAGGTTCGTGCTCCGCTCGACGACCGCGATGATCCGGCCGTCCCGCCGCACCGGGATGGTTTCCTCCCGCACCGGCACGTCGCCGGTCCAGTCCGGGTCGCCCTCGCGGCAGATCCGGCCCTCACGACGGGCCGTGTCGAGCAGCGACCGCTGGCTGGACGCCGCGATAGTGCCCACGATGTCGTCATGGAACGAGGTCGGTCCGGTGGTCGGTCGCATCTGGGCCACCGCCACCCAGCCGCCGCCGGTGCGCAGCGGCGCCCAGAGAACGAGGTCGGCGAACGACAGATCCGCGAGCAGTTGCCAGTCCGACACCAGGGAATGCAACCACTCCAAGTCGGCGCCGGACAGCGAGGTGTAGCCGCTGACGAGGTCACTCAATGTGGGCACGCTAGGAGGCTACTTGCCGGCCGGCACCTGCCAATACTGCCAACCGGCGTACCCCGCCAGCGCGGCGCGGCCTCCCGGCCTGGCAAGATGCGCACATGGCCGAGGATGGGGCTGTGGGAGGCAACCCAAGCTCCGCAGGCCGCCCGGCGCTCGGAGGGAGAATACCGACCGTGACCGCTCAACCAATTCAGTCAGGAGCCGGTCACGGGCGAGGTCGGCGTCGGCGGCAGGGCGAGGCAGCAGACGGCGCGGCGCGGACCGATGCAGGGGCGCAGGCCGCCGAACGCGCAACAGGCGAGCGGGACCCCCGAATCCCCAAGTACTACACGGTGAAACATCAACTGCTCGAGCTGACCCGGACCATGGGGGCCGGCAGCCCGGTCCCGCCGGAACGTGAACTCGCCCGGCGGTATGGGACCTCGAGGACCACCGTCCGCCAGGCCCTGGCCGAACTGGTTGTCGAGGGCCGGCTGCTGCGGATGCAGGGCAAGGGAACGTTCGTGGCAAAGCCAAAGGTGGCGCAGGTCCTTGAACTGGCAAGCTACACGGAAGGCATGCGCGCGCACGGGCTGCACCCTCAGACCCGGATACTCGAGATCGGCTACGTGACCGCCGACGAGAAGCTCGCTTGTCTGCTTGACATCCCGCCGGGCAGCCGGACGCTGCGCATTCACCGGCTCAGGCTCGCCGATGACGAGCCGATGTCCATCGATATGTCGCATCTGCCTGCCAGCAGGTTCCCCGGGCTGCGCAAGCAACTGAGCCGGCACTCTTCGCTGTACGAGACGCTCGCCGAGGCGTACGGAGTCCAGCCTGCCGAGGGCGAGGAGACAATCGAGACCGTGCTCGCAGGGCCGAACGACGCGCGACTGCTTTGCGTGGACGTCGGCCTGCCCTTGCTGCTGCTGTCCAGGCACGCGTTCGACAAGAACGGAACCGCGCTGGAATGGGCGCAGTCCTGGTACCGGGGTGACAGGTACAAGTTCGTCACCCGGCTGCGGCGGACGCCGCCACGCTCAGGTTAGCGAAAGGTTAGCGAGGCACCGAGCGGGCGCGAGGGATCGCAGGGGTTTGGCCGGTACGGGCCCCCGTGAACCAGACCGCCGCAAGCATGTGACTCGCTGGTAGCGTCGGCCGCATGGGCACGCCAGACGGCATGGGCACGCCAGACGGCATGGGCACGCCAGACGGCATGGGCCAGGCACACGACACGGGCCAGGCACACGACACGGGCCAGGCACACGACACGGGCCAGGCACACGACACGGGCCAGGCACACGACACGGGCCAGGCACACGACACGGGCCAGGGAAACGACACGGGCCAGGCACACGGCATAGGCCAGGGACACGACATGGGCCAGGGACACGACATGGGCCAGGGACACGACACGGGCGAGCAGCTGCTCTCCGGGCATGGCGGCGCGCACGCGGTCGCCGCCGCGGGCCGTCACGGCGTCACCACGATTTTCACCCTCTCGGGCGGTCATGTCTTCCCCGTGTACGACGGCGCTGTCAACGCGAAACCCCCGATGCGACTGCTTGATGTCAGGCATGAGCAAACGGCCGTGTTTGCGGCAGAAGGGACGGCCAAGCTCACCCGTGCACCTGGGCTGGCGGTACTTACCGCTGGTCCGGGCGTGACGAACGGGGTCAGTGCCATCGCGACCGCGCATTTCAACTCCTCGCCGGTCGTCGTGCTGGGCGGCCGCGCGCCTGACTACCGCTGGGGAGCCGGCAGCCTGCAGGAACTCGACCATCCGCCGCTGCTCGCTCCGATCACCAAACGAGCCTGGACGGAGCACGCTGCCGCGGGCATCGGGGCCGCGGTGGACGAGGCGTTCGTGCTCGCCGGAGCGCCGCATCGCGGGCCTGTTTTCCTCGACATCCCGATGGACGCCCTGTTCAGCGAGACAACAGCGCAGCTTCCTGCGCTGCGGAAGCCGCAGCCTGCGAGCCCTGATCCCGGCGCCATCGCCCAGGTCGCCGGGCTGCTCAGCGAGGCGGAACGGCCGGTGCTTGTGCTGGGCTCCGATGTCTGGCTCGGCGGTGCCGAGGAAGCGGCGCGGCAGGCGGCGCAGACGCTTGCCCTGCCCGTGATCACCAACGGGCAGGGCCGCGGGGTGCTTCCGGCCGGCCACGAGCTTCTGGTCACCCGCGCGCGGTCGCTCGCCTTGGGCGCGGCCGACCTGGTGATCGTGGTGGGCACGCCGCTCGACTTCCGGCTCGGTTACGGCGAGTTCGGCGGCAAGAACGGCGCGGAACGCGCACGCGTGGTGCACATCGCGGACGCGGCTGACCAGGTGGCCGCGCACTGCCCGCTGGCCGGATCGGCTGTCGGTGATCTCGCCGCCGTGCTGCGCGATCTGATGGACGCGGCGGCGCCCCGCAAACCGGGCGACCCCTGGCTGGCGCGCCTGGCCGAAGCGGTCATCGGCGCGATGGCCGCGGACCGGACACTGCTCGCGAGCGACGCGAGCCCGGTGCACCCGATGCGGATCTACGGCGAGCTGACCCGGATACTTGACGACGACGCGGTCGTGATCGGCGACGGCGGCGACTTCGTCTCCTACGCGGGCAAGTACGTCGAGCCGAAACGCCCGGGCGGCTGGCTCGATCCCGGTCCCTACGGGTGCCTGGGCACGGGCCTCGGCTACGCCATCGCCGCCCGGCTTGCCCGCCCCGATGCGCAAGTGGCGCTGCTCCTCGGTGACGGTGCGGCGGGATTCTCCCTGATGGACGCCGACACGCTCGTCCGCCACCGGCTGCCGGTCGTGATGATCTGCGGAAACAACGGTATCTGGGGCCTGGAGAAGCACCCGATGCAGATGATCTACGGTTACGATGTGGCCGCGGACCTCCAGCCACAGTGCCGCTACGACGAGGTGGTCCGGGCGCTCGGTGGCGCCGGTGCGCTAGTCACCGAGCCCGGTGAGATCGGCCCGGCGCTGCGGCGCGCGTTCGACTCGGGTGTCCCCTACCTGGTCAATGTGGCCACCGACCCAGGGATCGCCTACCCACGCTCGACGACAGGGATCTGATCATTCGCCTGAACAGATAGTGCTTAGCCCTAACGGCTGCCGCATGGCGCGTCGCATCCGCACGAAACGGGTCCCCGGTGTCATGCCCGCCCGGTGTCCGCCAGCCTGGCGTGACTGACGAACCGGTCCCTGTCGACGAGCACCCGCTCCACCGTGCCCGCACCGACAACCGCGTCCTCGCCATCCGGTGCTCCATCCGGGCGCATCTGCCTGGCGATGAACTTGAATACCAGCCGCCGGCCTTCCACCTCGGTCAGTTCGGCCTCAACCTCGACCTCCGCGCCGATCGGGCTCGCCCGCTTGTGCTCCATGGCAACCCACGTGCCGACCGACGTCATGCCCGGTTCGAGGCTCGGCGTGATGGCCGCCATCGAAGCAGCCTCGGCTAGCGCGAGCATTCGCGGGGTCGCGAGCACGGGCACGTCACCGCTGCCCATCGCGGCGGCAGTGTCAACATCCGCGACGACGATCCGCAGTGAGGCCATCAGGCCGGGTGCGAGAGCCATGGTCGTTACCCTAGCGGTCCCGGGCGGGTGGTCCGCTGCGCCGGGCACAGGACGACGAGTCGCCCTCGGCAGACGGCGCCACCCAGCGGCAGCCGTTCTGCTAAAGGGTTGACCTCGGCGGCCGCCGCCTCTTGCTGGACCTACTCGATTATGGCGATCAGGTCGCCCTCCTGTATGACGTCACCCTCGGCCACGTGCAACCGGACAAGGGCGCCCCTGTCCTCCGCGAGGACGGGGATTTCCATCTTCATCGACTCGAGGATGACAAGGGTGTCGCCCTCATCCACCTGGTCGCCCTCGGTGACGACCACCTTCCACACGTTCGCGACCATCTCCGCGCGGACCTCCGCCACCGCGACTCCTTTCCTTGGCCAGGACCTTGGCGGCGCCTGGCATCCAACAGCCCGCCACCATTGTGCTGGGTATCCGGGTGTTTCGCACCGCGGCAAGCCGCGGCCAGGCGCGGTCATGCGCGCATCCGGTCGACCACGGTCGTGTCGTAGGCACCGCTGGCGAACTCGCTGTTGTCCAGCAGCTCGGCATGGAAGGGGAGGTTCGTCTTCGGGCCGGCGACGCGGAACGTGGCGACGGCCGTCGCGGCTCGGGCGAGCGCCTCGCCGCGGCTCGCGCCGTGCACGCACAACTTGGCGAGCAGCGGATCGTAGAACGGTGTGACCGTGTTGCCCGCGGCATAACCGGCATCCACCCGGATGCCGGAACCCGCGGGCTCCTCCCACTCGGTGATCTCACCGGGACTCGGCAGGAACCGCCGCGGGTCCTCGGCGTAGATCCGCAGTTCGAGCGCGTGGCCAGCGGGGCCGCCGCCGGCCAGGCCTGGCTCGGCCGACTCACCCGCGGCGATCAGGAATTGCTGCTCGACCAGGTCGATTCCGGTGACCAGCTCGGTAACCGGATGCTCGACCTGCAGGCGGGTGTTCATCTCGAGGAACGAGAACTCGCCGGCATCGGCATCCACTAGGCATTCAACGGTGCCCGCGCCCCGGTAGCCGACAGCCTCACCGGCCCGGACCGCGGCCTCGAGCATGCGATCGCGCAGCCCTGCCGTGACACCGGGCGACGGGGTCTCCTCCGCGATCTTCTGGTGGCGGCGCTGCACCGAGCAGTCGCGTTCGCCGAGCGCGAGCACCGCCCCGTTGGTAAGCCCGAGGATCTGGACCTCGACGTGCCGCGCCCGCGGCGTGTAACGCTCGATCAGGATCGCCGGGCTGCCGAAGAAGCGCTCGGCGCGGCTGCGAGCGGTGCTGAACGCGGCACGCAACTGCGCCTCGTCGTGGGCGGCGCTCATCCCGATGCCGCCGCCACCCCCCGCCGCCTTGACCATGACCGGGTAGCCGATCCGCGCCGCTTCCGCGGCTGCCGCGTCCCCATCTGCGACAGGCTCGCGGCTGCCGGCCGACACCGGCACGCCGGCCTCCTCCATCAGGTTCCTGGCGTTGATCTTGTCGCCCATCTGCTCGATCGCTGATGGCGGAGGGCCAACCCAGATGAGGCCTTCTTCGATGACCCGCCGCGCGAAACCGGCATTTTCGGCAAGGAAACCGTAGCCGGGATGCACCGCAGCGGCTCCGCCGCGCCTGGCCGCCTCGATGACCGCGTCGGCGTCCAGGTAACTGCTCGCGGGCGGTGGCGGGCCGATGAGCAGCGCCTCGTCCGCTTCTCGCACGTAGGGCAGGGCCTGGTCGGCCTCGGAATAGACGGCGATCGCCCTGATCCCCATCCGGCGCGCAGTCCTGACGATTCGGCGCGCGATCTCGCCCCGGTTGGCGATAAGGACAGACTCGAACACGCCGGCCTCCTCAGGGGGCGCGCGGAAAGGACGGGCTCGATACCCGCGCATCCTTTCACGTCCCTGCCCCCGCGGCCGCACCCGCGGGGGCGGGCCGCCTTACCGGCGGGGGGCGAGCGCCAAAGCGTTGCGTTGAGATCAGTGCGCCTTGGCCGCAGCGTGGACATCAGCGTAGCCGGGGCGTGGCAGCTGGCTGGGGCCACCGCCGCACCGATCTCCCCACCTGGCTTGAGCGGGCGAGCGCCCGTCCGGGCAATCGGGTCTTGCCGGTGGCGGTCTTGCCGGTGGCGGGTCGTAACGGAGGGCGGATTTACATGCTGGCGGATTCTACATGCGGGCGGACGAGCGGCGGCCAGCCACCCTGCTCAGCGCCTCGACGACCCCGGGGTCGTACTCTGCGGCGGTGTCCAAGCGGAGGCGCTCGAGCGCCGCTACGGCCCGCTCCCGATCGGTGGAGCTGCCCACCAGGTCGTCGAACCCATTGGCGGCGCGGATGATGCGACTGCTAACCGGCGGGCCAGGATCGGCGCCCCGCCACGGCTCGCTCTGCCTTCGCACGATCTCGGCCACCCGGTCGAGCACGCCAGCCTTCCTGATCACTTCCGCGCCCAGCTCGGCGATCTGCGCCTGATCAGCGGGCGACACGAGCACGGTCGCGCCCCCGGGGATCGGGTCGGGCAGGGACAGCTGGCCGATGTCGTGCATCAGCGCCGCGTACTCCAGTTCAAGCACATCGGGCTCGCTCATCCCGAGTTCGCGGCCGACGGCGACGGCAAGCCTGCTCACGCGGTGTGAGTGCCCACTTTCCACGTATCCGCCGACCTCGGTCATCCGTGACAGCGCCCGCACCGTCTGCAGGTAGGTGACCCGGATCCCGGCGTAGCGGCGGAACGCTACCTGGGTGACGAGCAGCGGGGCGATAAACAACGCGAGCGCGGCGAGGCCCATGACCCCGGCCGCGAACGCGATCAGCATCGCCGATGCGCCGACCGCCGCGCCCAGCGGCGCCTGCACCCGCAGCTCGTCCGAGAGCGCGACGCCGAACCTGGCACGCAGCGCCTCGGCACGGATCAGTGCCGCTATGACCGCGTCCGCCAGCCAGGCGACCGCGACAAGTACCGTCATCACCGCGAGTGCGACCCACCAGTGCCTGAGGATCTGCGCATTCGCGGCGAGCGGGCGGAAAAGCAACGCCACGGCCGCCACCGCGAGCAGCCGGCGGGCCATGGCATCGATCGACGTGGGCCGGCCGGCAGCCAGATGCGGCAGCGCGCCGACCACCATGCCGACCGCGGTGACCGCGATAACCTGCATCGCCGAGTGCGGAGCAGGGCGGTCACCTACCCGGAGCAATAACGTGTAGGCCAGCGCGCCCGCGGTCGCGATCGGCGCGGACTCCCTGTTGCCCGGCAGGGCGATGCGGAAAAGCTCGCCGAGCGCGACGAGCGCGCCGAACGCCACCGCATCCCGCATCCCCGTGATCCCGGCGGCGGCTGTCTGCGCGACCGCGGCCACCACCAGCATGCCCGCCGCGCTGATCAGCAGCAGCTGGCCGGAATCCATCGTCGGCCACGACGGCCGGCGCGCCTCGGCGCGATGCGTGCTCAGCACCTCATCGCCTCCCTCGCGGGAGGCCGGCTGCTGGCGATGCGGATACTGGCCTTGGACGGCATGGGCGGCTCGCCGGGCTCGTTCCGGCATCAGCGATGCGGGATGACGCGCAGCGGCGCGGTCGGGTCGTCGTGATCCTGGGCCGTGGCGGCCGCGGACTGTCCTGCTGGCGCGGTGACTGGCTCGGGCGGCCGCCACCGCTCACGCCTCAGCGCGGCGACGAATGCATCCACCATGACGGGGTCGAACTGGGCGCCGGCCCACTTGCACAATTCGGCGACGGCCTCCTCGACCGGCCGGGCGCCGCGGTAGGAGCGGGTTGAGGTCATCGAATCGAACGCGTCGGCGACTCCGATCACGCGGGCAAACTCGGGGATCTCGTCCCCCGCGAGCCCGAGCGGGTACCCCCGCCCGTCCATGCGCTCATGATGGTGCATGATCCCGGCCAGCGCCTCGTCAAGGAAACCGATCTCCCTGACGATCTCGAGACCCCGCATGGGATGCAACTGGATCGCGCCGTATTCCTCCTCGGTGAGCGCGCCGGATTTCTGCAGCACCACGGTCGGCACACCGAGCTTGCCGATGTCGTGCAGCATGCCCGCGTGCCTGATGGCCTCGATCCGCTCCGGGCGGAAGCCGATCTCCCGCGCGATCATGACGGACGCCTTGGACACGCGCTCGCTGTGACCCCTGGTGTAGAAGTCCTTGGTCTCCACCGCCTGGCACAGGGCCGCCATGGTCGCCTGGTGTGCTTCCTGCTGAGCCACGTACTGCGCGACCGCCCAGCGCGCGACGAGCAGCGGAACGAAGACCAGCACGGTGGAAAACGGCCCTACCACACGCCAAAGCGCGGCCATCAGCAAACCGAAAATCGCGTAACCGAGATCCGGGACCAAGGACGCGAGGACCCCGCTGCGGAATGTCGTTGACGATGGCCCCGCCGCCTGGGTGAGCCACAACACGCCGATCACGAGGACGTAGTTGACGAAGTCAAGGGTGATCGCGGCGACCGCGAAGGGAAGGAGGATCGCCGGGAACGAACCAGATGCCGGCACGCCAGCGTGTCCGCCAGCCGCCAGGTAGACGGTGCCCGCGCAGTAGCCGGCCAACGCCCACATCCCGCCGTTGAACATCCGCTGCACGACATGCAGGTCGCGACGCGTGTTGAAGGCCGCGGCGGCGCCGACGATGGCGGCGCCCACGGGGCCAAGCAACACGACGGCAGCCAGAATCACCGAGGAGCCCGCCGTCCAGGTGTGCCTTTGAGGACTGATCGGAACGGGCGATGCCTCACAGATGAGGTGGAGGACCGCGAGGACGGCGAGGGTCAGCCAGGCGATGTCTGCGAAAGGCCCGAGGAGCAGGACCACGAGTCCGCCGGCGGCCACCACCGCGCCGATGTAGACGCGCGCCACCCATGACAACTCCGGCAAAGCCACCCCCTACAGTCGACGTCAGGCGCCGATTCGCGGCACGGTCTCGTCAGCCCCAGCTAATCCCCGCGGGAACGAAGACGGATGCCGCCAGCGCCACCAGGGCAAACGCCGTCATCGGGAACGCACCGAGCCCGCGCATCAGTGTCGCCTCCTTTGACTGGCTCAGCCGACAGCACTTGACAGTCGCCGTCTCGACACTCAGGGTAACGCGATCTCTTGAATCCACGTAACTCTCAGGAGTATCGTGAGCAAATCGTGAAGCGACGTGCGCACTCTGCAATCAGAGCCGGTGCTTCCCGCCCCGCAACCAATCCACCGTAACCTTGATTCCGTCACGCAGACTAGTGCTCGCAGCCCAGCCAAGACCATTCTGCGCCGGAATCGGGTCCACCGCCATGGCGGGCAGGTCGCCCGGCCGGGGCGCCGCGTACGCGGGTCTGTCCGGACCGCCCGCGGCCTCGGCCACCAGCGAGTGCAGCCCGATATCGCTGGTAGGGATGCCGGTGCCGATGTTGAACCTGCGGCCGCCGCCCCGCTCGCCGCAGGCGCGGGCGAACGCGTCCACGACGTCGCCCACGTAGATGTAGTCACGGGTCTGGCTACCGTCGCCGTACACCCGGGTGGGCGCACCTCGCAGCAGCGCATCACCGAATATCGCCACCACGCCCGCCTCGCCGTCGGCTCGCTGGCGCGGTCCGTACACGTTGGCGAGCGTGAGCGTCGTGAAGTCCAGGCCGTGCAGCGAGCGATAGGTGCTCAGGTACGTCTCGCCGCACATCTTGGCGGCGGCGTAGGGAGACCTCGGGTCGAATCGGGCGCCGTCCCGCACCGGCAGCGCCGCGGGCACGCCGTACACAGCCACCGACGAAGTGAACACCACCTTGCGCGCGCCGCTGCGGCGCGCGGCCTCGAGCACGTTGACCGTGCCCAGAACGTTGACCCAGGCGTCGTGTACCGGATCGGCGACGCTTGCCCGGACGCTGATCTGCGCGGCGAGGTGGCACACCACCTCAGGCCGCCACGCCTCGGCCAGGCCAGCCAACTCCGCCGTCGTCACATCAAGCCGGTGGAAGGCGGCGCCAGAGCCGCTGAGATTGCGTTCATCGCCGCAAGACAGATCATCCGCCACGGCAACCTCGTGGCCATCGCCCGCCAGCCTGTCGACCAGATGGGAGCCGATGAATCCGGCGCCGCCGGTGACTAGTACACGCATCCCGACATGCTGGCACGATTGGCCGATTTACCCAACCCGGCACGCGCGCGGCCCACCGATAACCGCACGCACCAGTACTGGTAAGCGTCGATCTGGCAAGCGTCGATCTGGCAAGCGTCGATCTGCAAAGCGTCGACCTGCTAAGCATCGATCCTGAGGTACCAGCGGGCACGCGCTCGCGGGGAGCCACTCCGGGGGGTCAGTCGACGCGGAACTGGGTGATCTCGATGTCGTACCTGACCTGCTGGATGCGGGTCATCACCTTGGCGCGCAGATCGCGCGGCACGGGGTCGTGGCCGCAGTGCTTTGCCACCAGTCTCTTGACGGCTTCTTCGAGGCCGAACTCCCGCAGGCACGGCCCGCATTCCTCGAGGTGCTTACGAACTTCGCCGCAGCCGGCGTCGCCTAGCTCGCCGTCGAGATAGCTGTAGACGAGGGCGAGAACCTCGCTACAAGGCATGTCATGAGGATGGCCGCAGCTCATCTCGCGTCCTTCCCGGGCTGGTTCCCCGATGCTGACGCCGCAGAGGACATCCCGGGATCCGTCTTGACCATACCGCGCTCAACGGCATAATCCTGGAGGAGTTCACGCAATTGCCGCCGACCACGGTGAAGCCGGGACATAACGGTCCCGATCGGCGTACCCATGATGTCCGCGATCTCTTTGTAGGCGAACCCCTCCACGTCCGCGAGGTAAACCGCGATACGGAAGTCCTCCGGCAGTTCTTGGAGCGCGCGCTTGATATCGGAGTCAGGCAGCCGTTCGAGCGCCTCGGATTCGGCCGACTTCAGCCCGGATGAAGTGTGCGACTCGGCCCGGGCAAGCTGCCAGTCCTCGATATCGTCGCTTGCCGCTCGCTGCGGCTCACGCTGCCGCTTACGGTAGGTATTGATGAACGTGTTGGTGAGGATGCGATACAGCCAGGCCTTCAGGTTGGTGCCAGGCTCGAACTGATGGAACGACGCATACGCCTTGGCGAAAGTCTCCTGCACCAGATCCTCTGCATCCGCGGGGTTACGCGTCATGCGCAGCGCCGCGGAATACATCTGATCAAGGTGTGGCAGCACGTCGCGCTCGAATCGCGCGTCACGCTGCTCCAGCGTCTCCGCGACCGCATCCACCCCCTTGGTGACTGCGACAGCCTTCCCGCCGGCGAGCGACTTGACCGCCCGCCCGTGCCGGGTACCGTCTGACCGGGAGGATACCCTCCCTGCTCTGTCGGCAACGAAGGACACCACCAGGGTTTCGCCGGACAGTCGGCCAGGGGCCGCAAGCATGCAATCGCACCTTCCAGG
>Ga0335079_10002075_pt1 | contig 23159 bp, 20 predicted proteins | sample Lox_Sample_33_FD_206719 | JGI IMG/M metagenome (GOLD analysis project Ga0335079, IMG submission 206719) | Soil microbial communities from Loxahatchee National Wildlife Refuge, Florida, United States - Lox_Sample_3.3 | ecosystem: Environmental > Terrestrial > Soil > Wetlands | place: USA... | reverse complement strand
AGGCGGGCATTGGTGATTTCGGCAATCGCGGCTGTGGCGGCTCTGGGTGCGGACAATTCCATTGGGACATGGAAGGTGAACGCAGCGAAATCGAAGGCCACCCCGGCGGCGCTTCCGCTGAAGAACCTGACATCCATGCGGGAGGCGGCTCCAGGAGGCGTGAAGGTGACCAATAGCGGCGAGCGGACGGATGGCGTGGCGGTCAACGCGATGTACACGGCAAAATATGATGGCTCGTGGAGCGCGGTGACGGGCTCGGGGGCGCCGTACGACAGCATCTCGATGAAACAGGTCAATGCCAATACGTTCACTTATGAAGCGAAGGCGACGAACGGGAAGTATCACGCGAGCGGGCGCATCGTGGTTTCGGGCGACGGGAAGACGATGACCTCGACTTCCACCGGCACGAACGCCAAGGGAGAACCGATGACGCTGACGCTGATTTACGAGAAGCAGTAGAGGACGCAACCGGGACAGTTTATCCCAGGCAGAACAACTTGCCGTCTTGGGAGCCGATGACGAGTTTGCCCTGGGCGATGGCGGGGGAGGCGGAGAGGGGGCCGGCGGCGTTGAACTCGGCAAGTTTCTTGCCGGTGGCGAGGTCGAGCGTGTAGAGGCGGCCGTCGTTGGAGCCGGCGTAGACGCGGCCGGCGGAGATGGCGGGCGAGGAATCGACTCGAGCGTTGGTCATGAAGGTCCACACAGCTTTGCCGGTGCGGGCGTCGAGGCAGTGGATGATTTTGTCGCGGCCTCCGATGACCACTTTTCCGTCAGCCACGGCGGGCGACGAATAGAACGGGAAATGCCGCTCGGGGTGCTCATAGCGCCAGAGGACGCGATGCGTGGCGAGGCTGAGACCCAGCACTTCGTTATTGAAATTTCCGAAGTACGCCGCTTTTCCCGCGATGGCGGGAGATGCCGCGTTGTAGCCGCCGGACGAGATGTGAAACACCTCTTTGGCGTCGGTGATGCGAATGGCGCGGAAAATCTCATCGCAGCCGGCGATGAAGGTGAGGCCCTCGAAAACGCCGGGGGTGCAGTGGACGTAGCTGCTGGTGGTGAATTTCCAGTGGACTGAGCCTGTGCGTGCGGCGACGCAGTAGAGGTTGCCGTCGTAAGAGCCGAACAAGAGCCGATCGCCCACGACGACAGGTGACGACTTCACTTCAGCGCCGGTCTTGAGCGTCCAGATCTTAGTTCCGTCGGCGACGTTCACGGCGTGCATGACGCCGGAGAGATCGCCGGCGTAGACCATGCCGTCGTGCACGGTGGGCGACGATTCCTCAATGCCGTCCTGCACGTGATATTTCCAGCGCAGCTTTCCGGTTTCGAGATCGAGCGCGAGGAGGTCGGCGGTCATCGAGCCGACGTAGACTGCGCCATCGACGATGGCGGCGGAAGATTCGATGGAATCGCCGGCTTCGTAGGTCCACAGCAGATTGAGAGTGGGGGGCAGGGGGGAAGCAGCGACTCCGGTCAATTGGGAGTTGCCGCGGAATTGGGGCCAGGCGTCGGGCGGCGGCGGGGCGGCGTGGAGAGAGGCCAGGGCGGGAAGGCTGAGGAGAAGCTCACGGCGTGTCATGCTACGGGGCCGCGAAGGTGAACGTTCTGCAAGGGCGAAATCAGACCAACAGGCGGACGAGAGCGTCCGCCGCGGACCAGGGGGTCCGCCCCACAATGCGAAATCACTTGCTTTCGGCGAGGGCGAAGAGCTGGTTGCGGTTGCCGAGGAAGAGTATGCCGTTCGCGGGCACGGGAGTCATGTAGACGGCGCTGCCCATGTTGTTTGTGCTGATCACCTTCTTTTCCTTGCTGGCTTCGAGAACGGCTACGTCGCCGTCTTCATCGGCAAGGTAGACCTTGCCATCGATGACCATGGGCGAGCTCCAGATGGCGGCCAGCATGTCGTGCACCCAATACGGCTTGCCGGTATTCACGTCGAGGCAATGCAGGAAGCCGCTGAAATCGGAGTAGAAGAGCAGGCCGTTGTAGATGGCGCCGGTGGAAATGGAGCGGCGGATTTTATCGTAGTGCCAGAGGCGGCCGGAATCGGTGATGTCGCCGCGCTTGGTGGCGTCGATGGCGTAAAGATGGCCGACGCCCTCGCCGTGCTCGGGGTCCTGGCCGTTGGCGATGAAAACTCTGTTGTCGTAGATCACGGGTGTCGAGATGACTTCGTTGCGGGTTTTAGGCCAGACGGAGTCTTTTGGATTCAGATCGAACTCCCAGAGTTTTTTGCCGCTGACGGCTTCATAACCGCGGACCCAGCCGTCGCCCTGGCCGATGACTACCTGCACCACGTCGCCGATCTTGCCGACGGCCGCGGATGACCACTGGCCGTGCAGGATGCGGTCGCCGACGGAGTTGTCTTCCCAGACCAGTTTGCCGGTGTTCTTGTTGACCGCGATGATGGCGGGCGCCTTGGGAGACGGAATGTGGACGTGGCTTTCGTCCTGGCCGTTGGCGGTGCTGACGTAGATCAAATCGCCGTAGGACACGGGCGACGAGTTCGACATGTTGTGCGGCTCCGAGCCGACTTCTTCCATCATGTCGAACTTCCAGATCAGCTTCGAGTGCTTGTTGCCGTCGCCATGGGTGTCGAGGCAACGGATTTCGCAGCGATTAGTGACGTAGTACAGGCGGTCGCCTTCGACGAGCGGCGACGAGCAGACGCCCTGAAAGGGCCAGTCATTGGCGCGGCCCGAAGGAAGTTTGTCGTTGACATCCTGCCACAGGAACTGGCCGTCGGATTCCTTGAAGGCCATGAGCACACCCTTGTCGCCTTTGACCGCGGGGTCCTTCATGTTTTCGTTATTCGTGCCGACGTAGACCTGGCCACCGGCGACAATGGGATTCCCATAACTCTGCGAACCGAGGTCGGCCTCCCATTTCACATTCTTCTTGGTCTTGACATCCCAGGTGGTGGGAATGCCCTTCATATTGGAGACCATGTTGCGGTCGGCCGTGCCGCCCCACATGGGCCAGTCGCCTCCGGCGTTGGGTTCGGAAGCCCATAGGAAGAAGAATGGAATGGCGACCACGGCGCCCGCGATCAGTTGTTTGCGCATTTAGTTTGCCGTCACTTTCAGGTTGTCATAAAACACGCCGAAGGTGGCGTCGCCGACCAGGCCGGGGCTGCCCTGGCGGTTGGGAATGGGATCGACCCGGTCGATGAGCCAGGCTGCCGGCTCGCTGTCGGCGGTGGCCCAGGCTTTGCCGCGAATGCGCGTCTTGCCGTCGGCCGTATTTTCGACGCGCAGCTTCAGGTGATACCAGGTGTCGGCCTTCCACGAGAATGGCACATCCACGCGGCGCGCGATTTCCGGCTGCCATGAATTCAACTCGAGCAACTGGTTGTTGCCGAACAGCACCAGCGTGTAGCGTTGAGCAGTGACGCCCGCGTCACCCATCTGGCGGCGTTTTTCTGGCGCCCGGATATCGGCTTCGACAGTGTAGTTCGACCAGTTGGTGGGGCCGAAGAAAACGCGCATACGTTTGAACAGCGTCTCGTTTGGCGCTTTCGCGAGAACTTTCTGGCCGTCGAGCTCGGCGACTTTGTATTGTCCTGCGGTGGCGCCGACCCAGTACGGGGGCGTTGCGCCAACGGCGTAGGAATCAAAGGTTTCATTCCAGGGGAGAGGCGGCACCACGCGCACGCGAGCTTCGCCGGTGATGGCGCCGACTTTGGCTTTGATGAGGCCGGCCTGGCCGTTGGGCCCTGATGTGGCGAGGCGGCCGTCTTCGATCGATCCTTTCAGGCCGTCGAGAGACCACGTGGCTTTTTCCTCGCGCAGAAATTGGCCGTGCTCATCGAACAGGCGCGCACGGAAGTTGGCGGTCTGGCCGGCCGTCAGGATTAATTCCGTGGGGACCACCTGCACCCAGGCGGGTTGGCCGGGCGGCGGAGGCGGTTCCTCGGTGCTGGGGCTGGGAGGCACGGGGTGTGATTTTTTGCCGATGGCGTAGAGCGTGTCGCTAGAAATGAAATACACCCGGCCGCGCGAGATGGCGGCGGATGCGACCACCGGGGCCGGAACGCGTTCGTTGACGATGCCCGTCTCGTTGATGGGCATCTCGACTTCGCTCAGCACCTCGCAGCGATCAGAGTGCGGCCGGAGGATGAAAAACTTCCCGCTCTCGGTTCCGACGTAGATTTTGCCATCGCCGAAGACGGGCGAGGCCTTTTGCACAGTGCCGAGGTTCTGCTTCCAGAGCTGGCGGCCGGTGACGACGTCGAAGGCATAAAGGTTGGCGCCGTTGTCGACTTGCAGGTAGCGGTCGCCGTCGACGATGCCGGAGGAGAACTCACCGACGAAACCTTTGACGGTCCACTTGGCCTGCGTCATAGGGATGTTGCCTTTCGCCGTGCCGTCGATGGCGGCGAGCATTCCCATTTCGTTGCCTTCGAGATTTTCCTGGCCGTGGGATGCGAGGACAGTTGTGCCGTTCAAGACGGGCGCGGTGTTGATGGCGCGCTTGCTCATGAGGAAGTGCCAGACCGGTTCGCCGGTGGAGACTTTGACGGCGTGTACTCCGCCGTCGCCGAGGCCGGTGATCAGCAGGCGCGTGCCGTTGATGCGCGTGATGATGGGCTGCGAGTAATCGGTATCAAATGGGCGGCCGCCGGGCGTGCTGATCCACATGGTCTCACCGGTACGCTTATCGAAAGCCATCAGGCGGATGGATCGGTTGGCCTGCGTGCCCCAGGTGGAGCTGGCGGCTTTGACGATGACGAGATCGCCATCGACGACCGGTGAGGTGGTGCGGCCGCCGTGCGTGGTGAACAGATCGAATTCCTCGTCGAGCGAGCGTTCCCAAATGAGTTTGCCGTCCTTGGTGAGAGCGAGCAGCGTGCCGTTCACGCCAAAGGCGTAGACGTTGCCGGTTTCGAGATCGGCAGCAGGCGAGGCCCAGCCGACGCGGTGCGCCGGAACATCACTCTGGTAGATGTTGAAACGATATTCCCAGAGCAGCTTGCCGGTATCGGCGTTGAAGCACATGACGCGTTCCTGCTCGGTTTCGCCTTTGCCAGCGGTGTTCTGAATGTAGAGGCGATCGCCGGCCACGATGGGGGCGGAGCGGCCGCCGTAGGGCGCTTTCCACGCGAGGTTCTGGCCGGAGAGCGACCATTTCTCGGGCAGGTTCTTTTCGCGAGAGACGCCGTCGCGGTTGGGGCCGCGCCAGTCGGGCCAGTCGCCGCCGGACGGAGGAATGGAGGCGGCGAACAGAACTGGAACAAAAAGTAACAGCGAGAAGCAGTTCACAGTTTTGACGGTCATGGCGGGTGAACCCAAGATATAGCGAGGTGGTGCGGGGAGTCAAGAAGACAGGTGTTAGGGGCTGGGTGTTAGTTGCCAGGTTTCAGGTTTCAGCACACGGTTGACCGGTGAGCATGCTGGAACGTGACACCTGCCTCACTTTCTCTCGTACGTGCCCATGGACTGGACTTCGGCGAGGGTCTGGGCGCGGAGGGCGCGGTCGAGCTCGGCGCGTTTGACGCCGGGTTTCAATCCGAGAGAGGCGGATTTCACGGCATAAAGCTTGAAGAAGTACCGATGCGGGCCGTGGCCTTTGGGCGGACAAGGCCCACCATAGCCCTGTTTGCCGAAATCGTTGGTTCCGCTGACGCCGACCTGGCCGGGCTTGTAGCCTTGAGCCAGCGAGTGAATTACTGGCGGGATGTCGAATAGCAGCCAATGATTCCAGGTGCCGACGGGCGCGTCTGGGTCGTCGACGATCAGCGCGAAGCTGGCGGTCTCCGCGGGCTCACCGGACCATTCGATGGATGGCGATAGATCCGCCCCATCGCAAGTGTGAAGCCTTGGAATCACGGCGCCTTCACTGAATGCAGAGATGATGAGCTTGAAGGGCATGAGAGCACCACGGGGGATTATACGTTAGGTGCCAGGTGTTAGGTTCCAGGTTTTAGAAATGCTTCGATGCCGCGGCGGCAGTCTTCGGTGGTACGCGCGAGGGTGTTGGTTTGGACGCCGGCGGCTAGCGCCGCTTCGAAGGCCATGGCGTCGATCTGATAGAGCAAGCTCTTGGTCAAAGACAGCGCGGACGCAGAGCGGGCGGCAAGCTGCGTGGCGTAGGATTCAACTTCTCGATCGAAGCTGGCATCGGGAAAAATCCGGTTGATCATGCCGATTTCGAGCGCGGTGCGGGCCGTGAAGGGCTCGCCGCTGGTTAGAAGTTCGAAGGCGCGCTTCTCGGAGACCGAGCGGCGCACGATGGCCATGACCATGGCCGGCACGAATCCGATTTTGACTTCGGGATAACCGAATTGCGCGGACTCCGCGGCGAGGATGATGTCGGCGGCTGTCGCGAGCCCGCATCCACCGGCGAGAGCACGGCCGCGAACGGCGGCGACAATGGGGCGAGGGTGGCGCCGCATGTCGAGGAAAACATCGGCGAGCTGGCGAGCATCGGCGAGGTTCTCTCCGACAGTGGAGTTGGCGATTTGGTGCAGGGCGGCGAGATCTGCGCCAGAGCAGAAATCCTTGCCTGCGCCGGAGAGCAGCACCACGCGGACTTCAGAATTTTCGGCCGATTGCGCCAGCGCGCGACGGACTTCGGAAACCATCTCGCTATCGAGCGCGTTGCGTTTCTCGGGGCGATTGAGCGTGATGTGCGCCACCGGGCCGTCGATCGAGTAGACGATTTTTTGGAAGGCAGGCATTAATCGACAGGCAATGCGAAGGTCAACACCGCCGATCCCGACGGCATCGTCACATATTGGCGGCCGTTCAACATGTAAGTGATGGGTGAGTTGTGGACTTCGTTACCGGTGTTGAACCGCCAGAGGTTCTTGCCGGTTTTGGCATCGAAGGCCATGAAATAACCGTCGAAGTCACCGGCGAAGATGAGGCCACCGGCAGTGGACAGGGTGCCGGCCCAGGGCGCGTGGAAGTAACGGAAATCCCACCGGGTCTCGCCGGTGAGCGGATCGAGGGCTTTGAGCAGGCCCCATTCGGGCTCATCGGTGACGCCGCGCGAGACGCTGCCCTCGTAGGAGCGCCCCTCGATGTAGACCGCAGGGTTGGTGTAATAGACGTCGCACTGCTCGCGAACCGTGAAGTAGAACAGGCCGGTGGCCGGATTGTACGAGGGGGCCATCCAGTTGGTGGCGCCCGCAAGTCCCGGGCAGGTACGCGTGCCTTCAGGCGTCGGGTCCTGGTGTTCCCTGAGAATCGGGCGGCCCTTGGCGTCCAACTCGGTGGCCCAATCCTGGCGGGCAAACGGCTTGCCCATCAGGAACTCGCCGGTCTCGCGATCGAGCACGTAGAAAAACGCATTGCGATTGGCTTCGACGACGAGTTTGCGGTCGCGGCCCTTCCACTTCAGGTCGAGCAGCATGGGAGTTTCGGCGGCATCCCAGTCGTGCGTGTCGTGCGGCGTGAATTGGAAATGCCACTTGAGTTTGCCGGTATCGGGATCGAGGGCGACCAGCGCACAGGTGTAGAGATTGTCGCCTTTGCGCGTGGCGCCATCCATGTCCGGTCCGGGATTTCCAACTCCCCAGTACAGCGTGTTGAGCTGTGGATCGTAGGTGCCGGTCATCCAGGTGGACCCGCCGCCGCGCTTCCAGGAATCGTCCAGCCAGGTTTCGCCGCCGGGCTCGCCGTGGGCGGGAACGGTCCAGAAGCGCCAGGCGCGCTTGCCGGTGGCGGCATCGTAGGCATCGATGAAGCCGCGAATTCCGAACTCGGCGCCGGAGATGCCGACGATCACTTTGTCCTTGACGACGAGCGGCGCCAGAGTGGCGGTGTACTGGCCGTTATGAAACTCCGCCATTTCGGTTTGCCAGAGAAGTTTTCCCGTGCGAGCTTCGAGCGCCACCACGTTGGCGTCGGGAGTGACCATGAACAGGCGGTCGCCCAGGATGGCGAAGCCGCGGTTGGATCCGTTGGCTTTGCGGCCGGGCGGAAACGCATGCTTGTACATCCAGAGCTGCCGGCCGCTGCGCGCGTCCAGCGCGTAGGCGTAGCCGTTGCCCGCGGTAAAGTACATGACGCCATCGACCACCAGCGGCACGGCTTGAAACTCACCGGGCTGCCCGGTCTGGAAGATCCAGTCCGTGCGCAGATTCTTTACGTTGGAGGTGTTGATCTGGTCGAGGTCGCGGTGGCGGATCGCGCTGTAGTCGCCCCAGTAGGTCAACCAGTTTTGCTGCTCGCTCAATGCGTGAACCAGCCGGTCAGAAGTGACGTTCTGCGCGGGAAGCAGGGACGCGAATGCGAGCGAAAGGAGAATGCGCTTCATCGGACGCCCTCGGCTTTTTTCACAGCGGCGCCCGCGTTGAGATCTCCTCGCAGGGTGTCCAGGTAAGCCAACAGGTTCTGCAGATCCTCTTTGTCGAGCGAGCTATACGGCGGCATGAGAGATTTCGTTTCAGCGATAACCTCGCGGACTCCGTCCTTCTGGAACATCTGAAAATTCTGCGACGGGTCGCGCAACTGGACAGTGAAAGTATCTTCATTGATGCGCACTCCGGTGGTGCGCTTGCCGTCTTTTGTCACCACCGTCACTCCGGCGTATTCGAGCGGGATATCGGCGGAAGGATTGACGATGGATTCGCGGATGTATTGCGCGGAGCGGCCGGCGCCGATGCGGGTGAGCTCCGGACCGTAGACGCTGCCCTGCATGTCGATGCGATGGCAACCGGCACAGCCGCTGCGCGCGTACACCTGCCGGCCCTTGACGGGATCGCCCGCAACCGGTTCTGACTTGGCGGCCGACCGGGAAAGAGTCTGGATGTAAGCGACCAGGTGATCGAGCTCGTCCTTCTGAAAATCGAAGGCGGCCATGCTGGTGCCGGGAACGCCGTTGGTAACGACGCTTTTGATGTCGGCAACGGTCGAGCCGTGAACCAGGCGGCTGGAGTTGAGCGCGGGACCGCGCCCGCCGCCGCCGGTGAGGCCGTGGCAGAACGCGCAATTGCCGCGGAAGGTCGTTTTGCCGTCGGCAAAATCCAACTCGCTCTGGCAGCAAGCGGCAGACGAGCACAGGAAGAGCACAGCCGCAATTCGCATAAGGGAAATTAGCTATTCTATACGATCGGCGGACAGACGCCTGTTCGCGAGCTGAGATGGCGCCCCTGGAACTAGCCCGTCGGATCGTTCGCAAGCTTAAAGCCAGCGGGCACCAGGCGTATTTCGTCGGCGGCTGCGTGCGCGACATGCTGCTGGGCGGGAATCCGAAAGACTACGACATTGCGACGGAGGCCAGGCCCGAGCAAGTGACGGCGCTATTTGCGGATTCCGACCTGGTGGGCGCGCATTTCGGCGTCGTGCTGGTGCGTGATTCCGGCGCGCAAGTGGAAGTGGCCACGTTTCGCAGCGATCATGCTTACGTGGATGGGCGGCACCCGGTGTCGGTGGAATTCGAAACCGATCCTCACCAGGACGTGCTGCGGCGTGATTTCACGATCAATGCGCTGCTGCTCGATCCGGATCGCGATGAGATTCTGGATTTTGTTGGCGGCCGCGAGGATTTACGAAATCGCTTGGTGCGCGCGATTGGCGATGCGGAGAAACGCTTTCACGAAGATCATTTGCGGCTGCTGCGCGCGGTGCGTTTCGCGGCGCGGCTCAATTATCAGATTGAAGAGGGCACGCTCCGCGCGATTCAGCGACTGCATCACCTGATTCTCAAGGTTTCCGCGGAGAGAGTTCGCGACGAGCTGATTCGCATTCTGACCGACGGCGGGGCGCGGCGCGGTTTCGAACTGCTTGACGAGACCGGACTGCTTGCCGACATATTGCCGGAGGTGGCGGCCATGAAGGGCGTGGAACAGCCGCCGGAATATCATCCGGAAGGCGACGTGTGGATCCATACGCTGCTGCTGCTGGAGAAGCTAGAGAATCCGAGCGCGACGCTGGCGATGGGGGCGTTGCTGCACGATGTCGGCAAGCCGCCGACGTTCCGTGTTGCCGAGCGCATCCGGTTTGACGGGCACGTAGAGAAGGGCGTGGAAATGGCGACGGCCATCATGAACCGCCTGCGTTTTTCGAGCGATCAGATTCGGCAGGTCACGGCGCTGATCGCCAATCACATGCGGTTCAAGGACGTGCCGCAGATGAAGGAGAGCACGCTCAAGCGATTTCTTCGCGTGGAAAAGTTTTCCGAACATCTGGAACTTCACCGGTTGGATTGCCTCTCGAGTCACGGGCACCTGGATCATTACGAACTGATGCGGCAGAAGTGGACTGAGATGCCGGCGAGCGAGTTGAAGCCGCCGCCGCTGATTACGGGACAGGATTTGATCGCCGCGGGCTATCAGCCGGGGCCGGCGTTCGCGCGCATTCTCGCCGCCGTTGAGGACGAGCAACTGGAATCGCGAATTCGAACGGCGGAGGAGGCCATGGCGCTGGTGCGGGCGCGCTTTCGGGCGCCGGAGGGGAATGCGGTGGAATGATTCGTGGGACAGGGGGACAGGCCGCACTGTCCACGAAGGGCGGGTCGGACGGTTGGCGAAGGATTGGATTAGGGACAGTGAAGCCAGTCCCCGGTGCGGTTTAGATGCGTCCGAACTTGGCGACGGCCTCTTTGATGGAGCGGAACTTTTCGATGAACGGGATCATGCTGTGCTCGGTGTTGTCGAGCTGCTGCGCTTTCTTGAGGATTTCGTCGGCGTGGGCGCGCGGCACGACGGCCACGCCGTCGTCATCGGCGACGATGATGTCATTCGGATTCACGCGAACGCCCGCGCACGTCACAGGAACGTTGGCGCCGGCGAAGCGGTAGTGATTGATGGATGTGGAGGGGGCGATGCCCACGCTGAACACGGGAAATTGCAGGCGTCTGATTTGCGGCGTGTCGCGAATAGCCGCGTCGACGATGGCGCCCGTCATGCCGCGGGCCTTCATGGCCGTTGCCATCAGGCCGCCGATGCCCGCGATGTCCGCGCCGTCTTCGAGCACCATGACGTACACGGAACCTGGCGGAGCGGCGTCGATGGCGTCAAGCATCCCTTGCGAAGCGGCGCTGCCGTCCTTGTGCTCTTCCTTCTTTAATAGGACGGTCACGGCCGGGCCGGCAAATTTTGTCATGAACAACGGCCGCATGGCGTGCGACATGTGCGCGCGTTGTCCGTAAAGCTGCTCGATGGCATCGGCGACGGATGCGACCTCGACCTGGCGGAAGCCTTCGAGGAGAGGATCGGCGGAGGGTTGGGCGCTCGACCAGCGTGCGAACGGCAGCAGTGCCAGCGCCAAGAGTGGAATCACGAACAGGAGTTTGGTTTTCATATCCGGTCTCGCGGCGATTATAACAGTGGGCTACACTGTCCTCACAGCCTGAGGGAGGCGCACGATTGGCCCTAAGAGTCGGATTTGCGGGTTACGGATACATTGCGAGCGTACACACGACGAACCTGAAGCGCGACGCGCGCGTGGAGATTGCTTCGTTCTTTGATCCTGATCCCGCCCGTGGCGGAGAACTCGCTACCAGGGATTTCGACGAAATGCTCGATCGCGTGGACGCAGTTTACGTGACGTCGCCGAACACGCTGCATGCCGATCTGGCGTTGCGGGCGGTGGCGGCGGGCAAGCACGTGTTTTGCGAAAAGCCCATGGCGACGACGCTGGAAGCGGCACGGAAAGTATTCGAAGCGGCGCAGGGCGCGAAGACGGTATTCCAGGTGGGGTTCAACCGGCGGTTTGCGAATGTCTACAAGCGGGTTCGGGAACTGACTCGAAGCTCGGCGCCGCACACCGCGCATATCAAGATGAATCGCGGCGAGCTGCTGAAGCCCGTGTGGACCGCCGACGAAAAGATTACGGGCGGATTTCTGTATGAAACGCCGATCCACATGTTCGACATGATGCGGTTTCAATTTGGCGAGGTGGCTTCCATCGACGCGCGGCTGGGCGGGGTGAACGACTTTTCGATGCTGGTGGAGTTTCAAAGCGGCATGTACGCGACGTTCGTAACTTCGGCGGATGCGAGCTGGTTCTTTCCCTACGAGCGGCTGGAGGTTTTCGGCGAATACTCGACCATCGAGACGCAGGAGATGGATTTCGTGCGGTACCGGGTTGGTCTCGATGCACCCACGCGAACCGAAGATTACCGGGACGTGGCGCCGGAAACCAAGCTGGGGTTTGCGGAGGAAGACCGGCTGTTTGTGGATGCGGTGCTGGGGAATGGTGCGCCGCCGGTCACGGCGCTGGATGGGCTACGGGCGGTGGAACTGGCGTGTGCGTGTTATCAGAGCGCGGGGGAGAAGCGGCGGGTGGCGCTGGGGTGATGCCGGCCGTGAATGCGTTCATTCGCGGCTGGAAGAGTTTTTGAAACGCGCCAGGGTGAAGAACGGATCGAGGGGCTTTTTGCCAAGCACCAGGGCGGCCATCAACTCGCCGACGGCCGGGCCGTGCTTGTAGCCGTGACCCGATCCGCCTCCGAGCAGCCAGGCATTGTCGGCGCCGGGGTGGCGGTCCATGATGAAATTCTCGTCGGGCGTATTTTCGTACTGGCACACGCGAGATTCCACCAGAGGCGCCCCCTTGAGTCCGGGGAAGCGAAACTCGACGTGCTCGCGGATGTTGCGGATGGCTTCGGGAGTGGCAGTGCGATCGCTGTTTGTGGGATCGAATTTCGCGCCTCGCGTGTCATCCCCGGCCTTGAACCCGCGCCACTCATTGCCGGGGACGCCGTAATACAGGTGTTCCTGACCGTGGTCGATCCATGTTGGCATCTGGCCTTCCGAATAGCGCAGATCGCCGGCGGGCACACCAAAAAAGAAAATCTCCTGGCGCGTGGGACGAATCAGATCGCCGATGACGTCCGGAAAAACTTTGCCGAGCCACGGGCCGCAGGCAAAGACGTAGTGATCGGCAGAAAGGCTGCTTCCCTCAGACAGCGCGACGGCGGCCATTTCACGGCCTTGGAGGGCGCCCGGCGTCACCGAGGTCTCGCGGTACTCGCCGCCCTCAGCAAGAAAATGTTCGAGAACGGTCTGGCAGTTGCGGCGCGCGGTTAAGAAGCCGCTGTCCTTCTCAAAGATGGCCCACTGGATGTTATCGAAATTGATTTGAGGAAAACGCTTGGCGGCCTGTGCGGCGCTGAGCTCATCAAAGGCAACGCCGGCTTCGCGCAGCAGAGGCAGGGCAGCCTTTTCCTGCTCGTCTGAGGCGCCGGCCATCCACAGCACGCCGGTGCGATGGAATAGCCGGCAGTTCCAGCGGTGTTCGTTTTCCTTCCACAATTGAAGCGCCCTCACGGCCATGGCTACGTATTGGCGTTTCGGCCCGTAGGTGGCGCGAATGATGCGGGTCTCACCGCCGGAGCTGGCGCGGGAATTCCCCGGTCCCCAGGCATCGAGCAAAGTGACCTGGGCGCCGTTGCGCAGCAGGTGGAGAGCGGTCCAACCGCCGAACGCGCCGGCGCCGACAACGGCAACGTGGGGTTTCCGACGGGGCGACGCAAACGAAGTAGACATAGAGAGGGCCGCGACTTTCAACAGGGATCTTCGCTTCATGGCCCGAAGCCGCGGCGAGTTATTCGATGGTCACTTTGACCGGCTGCTCAATCAGCTTGGGTTCTTTGCCGCCCGTTAAAACCATCAGGGCGAACCGTCCGGCCGTGACTTTGTCGGGGACCTGAATTTTGAGCGCCGCGGGGCCTTGCTCGGTGATCTTGACCTTGGTGTCCTTCTTGCCGTCGGTCAAATACACCTCCGCCACTTCGCCCTTGTCCAAGTGCTCCCCGCTGACGGTCAGAATATCCCCCGCCTTGGCGCTATCCGGGTCCACGCCGGTCATCCGCGGCATCGCCTGCTGCGCGTACAGGACGACGGCGGTCAACACAAGAAGCGCGCTTATTAAAGACAGTCTCATCTGATTCCCGTCCTTTGTACCATACATCCTATTCCTGGGAGTGCCAGATATCAAGGAGCGAAGGGCGCGCAGAGGGCGGACTGGTGTTGTGAAAGGCTCGCCGACTGGATAGACTGAAAACGGTTCCAAAACCAAACTCTGCAGGGGATCGACATGGCACAGGAAAAGGATTTGACGCGCCGCGACGTGGTGAAGGCGGCTGGAGCGGCTGCGGTGGTAGCCGCTGCCCGCAAGCTGGAAGGCGCGCCCGCGATTCAGACTGTCAAAGCTGCCAATAGTCAGGTGCAGTACGGCATGATCGGCACCGGCAGCCGCGGATCGTACCTGCTAAAGCACCTGAAGGGAATTGATAACGGGCGCTGCGTCGCCGTTTGCGACATTAATCAGGATCATCTGGACAAAGGCGCGGCCACGATCGGCACGAATCCCGACAAGTTCAAGGATTACCGCGAGCTGCTAGCCAAGCGCGACGTGGATGCGGTGTTCGTGGTGACGCCGCTGTTCATGCACTACCCGGTCACCAAAGACACGTGGGAGGCGGGCAAACACACATTCTGTGAAAAGAGCCTGGTGTTCAAGCCGGAACAGGTGCATGCTTTGCGCGCGCTGGTCAACTCGCGGCCCAAGCAAATTCTGCAGGTGGGGCTGCAGCGGCGGTACAGCCAGTACTACCAGCTCCTCAAAGACATGGTGGACAAAGGCGTGCTAGGCCAGGTGACGCACGTGCATGCGCAGTGGCATCGCAATCCGGGGTGGGTGCTGAAGCCCGATCCTGATCCGCAGCAGCAGCGCATGGCCAATTGGCGGCTCTACCGCGAGTATTCCGGAGGCCTCGCGGCGGAACTGGCGTCGCATCAGATCGACGTCGCGGACTGGATGTTCGGCTCGCCGCCCGAGTATGTGATCGGTGTAGGCGGTCTGGATGTGCGCAAGGACGGACGCGATATTTACGACAATATTCAGCTCATCTACAAGTATCCGAAGAACCAGAAGCTGATGTATAGCGCCATCAGCACCAACGCACACCTGCCCTATTTCAACGCCACACGCTCCGAGATGGGCGAATGCATCATGGGCACGGAGGGTGCGGTTGAGATCACGCTGGGCGACGACAAGGCCATGCCCATCGCCATGTGGTTCAAGGAGCCGCCGCAGCCCAAAGTCACCAAAGCCGGCGAGGTCAAAGAAAACTGGAAGGCTGGGGCAACCATGGTGGCTGGAGCGGTGATGAAGGGACTGCCCATTATCGCGGAGCATGACGAATTCACCGGGAAGGAATCTTTCCTCGACCGGGAGATGAAATTTGCCCGGCGCTGGCTCTACACCAAGGGTGTGATGGTTCCGGAGGAGACTCGCAACCCGGTGGATACGGAGTTGGAAAGCTTCTTCAACTGCTGCCGCGACGGCCAGAGGCCGAAGGCGGATCTCGAAGTCGGTCTGAACGACTCGATCGGCGTGATCCTTTCCAACCTGTCCATGGATCAAGAGCGGCGGGTCTATTTCAACGAGATGGAAAAGATGGGCCTGGAGACGGCGGCAGCCGCCAAGAAAGCGTAGAACCGGCGATTTGCGCGGCTACTACCAATTGTGAAACCAGAACATCCAGGCAGCGACCCCAGCGAGCAGTATTCCGACGGCCTGGGCCAGCCGGACTTTCGGAAACGATGCCGGTTTTGGAGCCTGTCCAGCCAGAGCGTTCGATAGCCGGCGTTGTGACGCGCCGGGTAATTTCTTAAGCGCCCGGGCAATTTCCTGGCGGCCACGGCGATCGGCAATCAGCATGGTTCTGGAATTGAGGCTGTTGGTAGAGCGGAGGAGTTTCTTGCGCAGCGGCTCGGGAACATCCTCGACCGAGCGGTAGACGCCTTCCATATTGTCGGCGGAAATCAAAATAGTGGAGGTCTTCAGCATGCCGGCGATGCGTTGAGCGCCAACCGCCAGGCCACAGAGTGGGCAGTTCCGCGCATTGGCCTCCAAATTCCCACCGCATTTGCTGCAACGCATGGATGTCCTCGCCCTAGGTTACCGCGACGCGCGGCCCTTTTATATTTTCAACCGCCGGTTCGCCAAACTGTTCCAAGACCACTTGAATGAATCCGAGCGCCGCTTTGGAAAGCGCCTTGTCTTTACGATAGATCAAGCCCAAGCGCCGCGCCATGGGCTCGGGAGCCATGGGCACGGAGCGGAGCTTGCCCGCGGCCGCCTCTTCCCGGCAATTCGATGCCGCCAAAAACGTGAGCCCCAGGCCCGCCATGGTGAAGCGCTTCATCATTTCCGTGGAATCGAGCTCCATAGACACCTGAATGCGGTCTTCCACCGGCTCCAGCCAGATATTCAGACGCGCGCGCGTAGTGCCGGACGTCGGGAGCAGCAGCGGATAGGGTACCAGATCGTGGCACGTAACGGAATTTAATTCGGCAATGGCGTGCCTGGCGGGAGCGATCACGCGGATCTCGTCCCGATAAATATCGACCACCTGCACACGTTTTTCCTGGATAGGCAACTGCGTGAGACCAAAATCCGCGATATTCTCGGTGACCGCTTCCACCACCCGCGTGCCGTAGGAGCGGTCCACCTGCAGTTGCACCCCGGGGTACAATTTCTTGTATTCGGAAAAAACCTGGGGCAGGACGTAAATACAGGTGGCCTCGTTGGCCGCGATCACCAGTTCGCCCCTGGGGAAATGTTCCAGCTCGTTGATTTCGTCTTGGCCGCGGCGGCGCAGCTCGAGAATCTGTTCGGCGTAGCCGGCGAACACCTTGCCGGCGGTCGTCAGCGAAATGCGGCTGCCGAATCTCTCAAACAGCTCGGTTTTCAGCTCCTGCTCGAGCTGGCGAATCTGCGCGCTGATGGCCGGCTGCGTTCGGTAACACGTTTGCGCAGCCTTGGAAAAACTCTTCAGGCGGACGATCTCGAGAAACGTATGGAGCTGATCAAAATCCATAGCGCGTGGGGCACTGTTTCCCGTTCATCAAAGCTGTGGTATCGGCTCGGGAAAAACAATTGTACATATTGTAACAGACGGACTCGTCCCAAACCGGCTGATTTGCGGTGCGGCGTTTTGGTTGGCTACATTGAAACCTATGAAAACATTGCTGAGCGCAGCGATAGCCCTGCTTGCCGCCTTGCCCTTGGTTAACGCCGCACGCCACCCGCCGAGGCCATGGTCCGGTATTTGAAGAGCCTCAAATAACCGGCGTCTCAGCCCGAAGCGCTCTTCACCTTCATCAGAAAGCGAACCGTGACATAACCCATCACCAGGATGGCGGCCGCCAAAGTTCCGTAGAGCAATTGAGGGTAGCGCTCGCTCCACGGTTTAACGGGTGGCGGCGGGGGACGATATCCGGGATTAGCGGCCGGCGCGATCAGCACGGCGCCAACCTCCGGCTGCGGCGCTTCACGTGCGAGAATCGCGCCGAAATCGTAGGACGGCGGTTTGGCATCCGGGTTTCCGGTGAAAAGGTAAAACGGTGCGGCGCCCGAGGCCAGAGCGAACTTCAGGAGGCGCGCGGTTACCTCGATCACCACGCTTTGGACGGGGACAGGTTTGTCATCGCCATTGAAGATTCGCAACCGCAGGTACCGTTCGTGGCGTTCGCCGAAGGCCAAGCCGGAGGAGGGCTCGCTTGCAGTTTGAAAAATAGTTCCGCTAGCGGCGAAGCGCCAGTCCTTGCCATCCTTGCTGGTTTCAAGCTCGGCGGCCCGGTAGTAATGCGACGACTCCGATTCGAGCCGGACTCGGTCGTAGGGCACGCCGGCTTGCTTCAGATCGATCAGCAGGAGGCTGGATTTCGTTTCCGGATCCTGGCTCTGCTGGGGCACGACGGTGTCCATGACGTCACGCTCGGCGGGGATTTCGTTGCGGTAAGCCGCCCAGGCTTGGCGGACGGCATCGGTCTTCATCCACCCGAAGACCGTGACTCGCACGTAGCGCATGGTGGAGGCGGGATAGTCGACGGTCAGCATGGCCATGTGCCGGTCGCCCTGCGAGAAATCGAAGATGTAGCCGTCGGCGCGGACGATGGCCCAGGAACGCCCGTCGTCGCCGGTCTCGATACGAACCTTCTGCTTGAAATTGGTTTCGCCGGTGGAGAGGCGAACGCGGCTGTGTTTGAAGTGGGAGCCGAGATCGAGCGTCAACTGCAGTCCGCGGCCCGGCGCCACGGACTGGTTGATCACCGGCGGCTCGATCTCGCGGAATTCGACGGTGCCTCGGCGGACGTCGATCAAGTACGGGACTTCGTCACCGCCCCTCACCACGCGCAGGTCGGCTAAGCCGGCGCGCGATCGCACGTAGATTTCGCGAGTGAGTTTCACCGTCGCAATGCCCGCGGATCCGGGCGGAACCTGGATGGCCGCTTGAGACTGCCATCGCGTGGTATCCAGCGCCTGCATCGCCGGAACTGAAAACAGCAGCAGGCTAAGAAGGCGCCTTGTCATCTTTCCACCAGGTTTCGATCTTTTCCCTGTAGTGGGAGTAAAGATACGACGTGATGAGCAGCAACCCGCCCAGCGCGGCGAACGCGGCGATCCGGTAAACGCGAACCAGCAGCCAGACATCGTACAGATACAACTTCGCCACGACGAGGCCGATCAGCGCCAGGCCGAGGATGCGGTTGATCAAGGTACGCGTCACCACGCCCGCCCCCACCAGCACGAGGGCGTAGACGGCCATGAGGATAGAAATCGAAGTGCTTTCGAGGTTTGCCAGGTTTTGTGGCGCGGCCGTGCGCTCGGCCCAGCCCATCACTTCGAGCATCAGACCCCACATCAGGACCACGTGCCCGGCAACGTATGTGGCCACCGCACGGGCGCCGGCGCCAATCCAGTACGCTGAGGCGCAGAGCGCGGCGGCCGCGATGAGAAACGTAATGAAGCGGCCGTTCCAGAGAGCCCGGTAGTCGGAGCGCACGTAGATCCAGGAATCGATCGCCCACAGGCGAACCAACACGAGCCCAAAAACGCACAGCGCCGCGATGACGAGTCGTTCGCTTCGCGCGCGTTTGCCGATCCAGGTAAGCGCCGCGGCTTCCACGGCCCAGCCGATGGTGATGCGATAACCCGTGAACTGGATGGGAGCCGCCAGCGTGATCAGGGTGAGAGCTACGCCGAGCGAGAGGAGAACGGGCCGGGAGTCGCGGGTATCGGGCGGCAGATGGCGCCACAGTTCCATGCTCATCGCGAGGTACAAGCCGGCAAGAGCGACCGTGAAAAGGCCGAGGTAGGCGCGATTGTCCGTGACCAGAAGATTGTAGGCGGCGGCGTAGTAGGCCACAGCGTTGAGCGCCAGCACCAGAAATTCGGGGGTTCGCAATTCGGCTTTGCGCGCGAGGACGCGCCACGGCGGCCAGGCAAAGAAGAGCAGGAACGCCACGGTAAGAAATGTCAGGAGGGTGCCGAGGGGAATGGTTCCGGAAAATGAGTGATACCAGACCACGTAAAGGGTCCAGTACGCGGCGAGGGCGACGGGCGCGAGCACGGCTCGCTTTCTCGCATCGGCCAAGACCAGACCGGCAGCCGCAACCGCTGTCGTGGTTGCCAGGTAGGGCAGGGGCTTGGCGTCCCAGATAACGGCCAGAGCCGCGGTTACCAATACCTGCGAGGCGAGTGCGATCGCCGGGTGGCCTGCCAAAAGGAACAGCGAGTAGAACAAGAGCGCGAACACCGACGCCACCGCCTGCTTTTCCGGCGTAAAATGCGTGCCGATCCAGGCCGCGTAGAGGACCAGGGTGGCGGCGAAAGCCAGGTACTCGAACTTCAGCCACTGACGGGCGCGCATAAGCGCGAGCGCGCCCAGATCCAGCAGGAAAATGTAGCTGAAGAAGATGACCGGCCGGTCTTCGCCTGTGCTGAGCAGCACCGGCGTCAGGTATCCGCCGGTGAGACCCAGGGCGGCAATCGCGGGCGCATCATAACGCAGCGCCAGCGCGCCCGAGAGCGCCGTCGTGATCGTCATCAGAGCAAAAGGGACGGTTTGCGGCAGCAGATGATAAAAAGCGAAAGACGCGTAGAACGAAAGATACAGGATGGCGATGCCGAGGCCGGAAATCGCCTGCGCGTAAGTTTGCTGGCCGCGGCGCCAGATGTAGTCGCCGGCGCCAATGCAGGCGAGCCCGGCCAGAATGCCGAGCACGATGCGCCCGGTTTCGCCGATCCACTGATTGTCGATGGCGTACTTGAAGATGAATGCCACGCAAAAGATCAGCGTGACGGCGCCAATGCGGCTGATCCACGTGAGACCAACCTGAGTTTCGAATTCGCGTGGGCGGTCGGACACCGCTGCGTGCGGCTGCATGGGCGCGGCCGGCTGTGGTGAGGGCGGGGGACCGGGTTCGGCGGAAGTTTCGGTTGCTACGGGCGGCGGCGCGGGTTCCGGCTGGGGCGCACGCTCCATTGAGGGCGCGGTTTCGGCGATCCCCAAAGCCGTTTCGATTCGCGCGATGCGCCGCTCGGTCCGCTCGTGGCGCTCGAGCAGGCGCACGATGGCCTCGCTCAGCGCGTCCATGCGCTCTTGTTCTTCGGATGGCACTATTGAGGGAAGGTTATCACGAAGGGGTCAGGGCCGTGTCTCGACGGTTCGTGACCGAACATGTGAATCTTTCGGCTATGCTCGGAGTAGCTACGCAAGGAGATGCCCATGAGTGACCTGACCACATGGAACGTCCATGGTGCCGTGCATACGTTACGGACCGAACATGCCGAGTGGGATTTGAGCCTGGAACGATGGCAGGCAGCGCGGTCTTTTACTTTGGTCCGGTTCCATCCCGACGGGAGGATCAGCGAAAGCGAGAGCCACAATCCGGACGGGTCCATTGCGCGATCCAGCTATGCTTACGACGTAGTTGGGCGAATGCAGGAAGCGCGATTCGCGATGAGTGACAGCCCAGGCGGCAAAAAAATTTACCTGTACGACGAGCGCGGCCAACTGGCGAGCGTTGTCAGCGTGGATCGGGATGGTACGGAGCGTGAATCCGAAGCCTACAGTTACGGCCAGGACGGCAAGAGAACAAAAGTGTGCGTTATTCCGAAGCAGAAATCGAATACTGGGCTGGTCGGGATCGATGTCACAGCGTTGTCGCACGGCGACACTGACGAGGTGTTACTACGTGACGATGACCATCGCCTTCTGGGGCGTGTGACCTTTACGAGGGATAGTACGGGGCGGCTACTCATTGCGCAGATGCATTTCGGCGAGCAGACTCCGTTCCGGGGCATCGAAAGGGAACTTGAGAATGCAACTCCAGAGGCTCGGGAAGCCGCGCTGGCGGCGCTTGTAAAGGTGTTTGGTCCCAAGAATGTCATGTCAACCACGGCCTTTACGTACGATGGGAAGGGCCTCCTCGTGGAACGGAGCACGCGCATGGGGGAGCTTGGCGGTCACCGCACGACCTTCCGCTACGACGATCACGACAATCCGAACGAAGAGACCACTGAACACACGTCATGCGAGATGCAAATGGATGAGGAAGGGAATTTACACCGCGCGAAAGAAACCTCCAATACACATCACGTCCGTTTTGAATACAGATACGACGCGCAGGGGAACTGGCTGGAGCAAGTTGTATGGAGCCGCCTGGAACCGAATCCGAACTTTGAGCGTTCGAACGTCACGCGCCGGGAGATCACCTACTACACGGGCCAAAACGGCGCCTGAGGGCCGTCCGGTCGCGTGATCTGGCTTTACGGCGAGCGACGCTGAACGCTCAGCATGCGCCCGCCGTAACCGGAAAAGCGGCAGCGCCGTGTTATTGACCTGCGCCGGCTCCGTCGCCGTGCCCATGGCGCATAAACATGCCACGGACGTGAGCGGCCATCTGGTCAGCCTGGGTCCGTTGGTCCGGCGTCAACAGAGCGTAGGTCTTGGCAAACGCCTGAGCGCGAATCGTGGCCACTTGACCCGCCAGGTTTCCGACATTCGCGGTGAGCTGGTTGATCTCCGCATCGGACTTGCCGGCTTTGATGGCGTCGCGCACGGCCTGGCGGCTTTGCACGAGTTGCTGTACTACAGGTCTCGAGGATTCGCGAGCGGCCTGCATAATAGACCGGGTTTGCGTCTTCTGATCCTCGGTGAGGTTCAGTCGCGTGGCCATCCTTTCGAAAAATTGCCCCCGATGCCACTGGCCATGCTGCGCAGGCGGCTGCGCCGGGTTTGACGGGGCCGGTGTCTGCGCGAACAACATGCCTGACGCCAGCCCAGCCGTAATTGCGATACGAGTGAATGTGTTTTTCATTTCGGATTAAATCCCTCCTGAATAAATAAACGCCCCACGCGGAGTAATGTTCTGCTCCGCCCTGTAAATGAATGTAAAGCAGGGCTACCAGGCAGCCGCCGCGTGCTACATTTTAGCCGTGCGGATCTTGTTGATTGATGATGATGCCGAGTTGTGTACGCTGCTGGTGGAATTGCTGTCGCGCGAGGGATTTTCAACGGAGTGCCAGCACGAAGGCAAGCGCGGCCTGGACCGGGCTCTCCACGGCGGATTCGATCTGGTGATCCTGGACGTCATGCTGCCGGGGCTTGACGGATTCGAAATTCTGCGCCGGCTGCGCGCGGAGAGCCGCGTTCCCGTGCTCATGCTGACCGCGCGCGGCGAGGATCTGGATCGCATTGCGGGTCTGGAGATGGGAGCTGACGATTACCTGGGAAAACCTTTCAACTCCCGGGAATTGGTAGCCCGTATTCGCGCGATTCTTCGACGCCTGGATCAGCCGCCCTCGCAAGCCGGTCCGTTAGAGGTGAATGGCGTGCGCATCGATCCGGGCGCGCGTGAGGTATCGATCAACGGCAGAAGAGTGGAACTCACCACTTTCGAATTCGACATTCTCGAGCTGCTGATGCGATCGGCGGGGAAAGTGATTTCGCGCGACGACCTGATGGAGCATCTCTATAATCGCAAAGCCACGGCTTTCGATCGCTCGGTGGACATGCACGTCAGCCATCTGCGCAAGAAGCTGGAAACCGGGCATCCCCTGATCAAGACCATCCGAGGCGCGGGATATCAGTTTTGCCGTACCGCGGAAGAGATGGCGGAAGGGACAGTGTGAGGTCGCTGTTCGCCAAGATCCTCTTGTGGTTTCTGGCGACGGTCCTATTTGCGTTCGTGGGCTTCAGTGTCATCGCGGTCCGGCACTACAACGATCCTATGCGGCAGCCGCCCATGGCACGGGCCATTCGGTTCCAGGCCCGTGAAGCAGTGGAGGCGTACGAAGCGGGTGGCGTGCCGGCGTTGCGCTGGGATCTCGCGCGGGTGCAGGAGATTTTCCAATCTGAAGCCATGCTTGCCGACGCCAAGGGCCGCGACCTGGTGACCGGCGAGGATC
>Ga0335079_10002074_pt1 | contig 23159 bp, 21 predicted proteins | sample Lox_Sample_33_FD_206719 | JGI IMG/M metagenome (GOLD analysis project Ga0335079, IMG submission 206719) | Soil microbial communities from Loxahatchee National Wildlife Refuge, Florida, United States - Lox_Sample_3.3 | ecosystem: Environmental > Terrestrial > Soil > Wetlands | place: USA... | reverse complement strand
AGCAGGCCGTTGAGCTGCAAACGCAAAAATCGTCGAGCCGCCAGGTGGTGACCGCAGCGCGTGAAGCGGCGCAGACCGCCGAAGACGCTCGCGCGATCAGCTCCAAGCGGCAGCAGACCTCCGCGGACCGGAGCGCTCCGCCGCCGCGCTCCGGAGCGGATCAATAATGCACATGGCTAGTGCCGGGGGATCTGCGATAGAGTCCGCATAAGCCAATGTCGGTCGGGGCCAAGAGTAGACCCGGCGGCAGCGCCCGGTTACAAACTCTCCAACCGGATGTGCGGTCCAGCCGATTGCCGCACAGAACCAACACAACGGCGGCACGAGATCACGCGACGACCAGTGTTGATCATGGCGCCAGTTCCAGTACTCGTCTTGCTCATCGCGGTTTCGTTTGCGGAAGTCTGTGGGCCTCGGCGGCCCATCGGTTCTACGGAACGGCCTCGCGAGAGTCTCCTATCCGCCGCTCGGGGAGCGATCGGTTCCGCAGCAGGTCCCCGATATCATCGACCTTGTCATCCAGCAGATTCAACTTGCGCGCCAGGCTCTGAATCTCGGATTCAGCGCGGCGATTGACTTCATAATCGAGCTCACCGCGCAGGCGGTCTTTCGTGTCCTGGCGGTTCTGGCTCATCATGATGACCGGAGCCTGGATGGCAGCCAGCATGGAAAGGAACAGGTTGAGAAGGATATATGGATACGGATCCCACGCCTGTTTGGCTGGCCAACACCGCAGCCTCTTCATCGTCCAGCAAGGCAAAAAGCGGGACTTTTTTCAGCACTTCCGGCTCGCACGCCACGGACACCTCCCTGTGGCAGACCCAAGATCGTAACAAATCCTTTTTGCCGGCTTAATGAACGAACGTTGGATGCAGCAGGCGGGCAGAGGACATTGCGGAAATCCAAAGACAACCTATCCGGCCTTCAATCCGTGGGCCTCGCGACATGCTTGCCGCTTGGACCTGCCTGGAGCCGGACCGGAGTTCAAAAAGGTAATGCTGACAGCTACCGTGAGCGCGGCAGCGGCTCCGGGAATGCAAAGCAGCAAAGCAGCCGGTGTCAAAGCCGCTGGACCGGTTCATTGCGCGTTGTGATAAATTGTGAAGGTGCCGTGGCGGCGCGGCGCCGCTCCAAAGGACAGAAAAGAGCGAAAAGAGCAGGCAAGCGGGAGTAATTCAGTGGTAGAATGCCAGCTTCCCAAAATGGCTTTCAATTGACAACAAAAGACATAGCGTTTTTGTTGGTCTCTTTCTGGCGATTGAGTTTTAGTCAGTTTCATCCTGAGTATCCGCGGCATGCTTAAAAGTGTTCAAATGGTGTTCACGGAAACGGGGTAGTGTGAACGCTTTAGATTGTACCCACGCCTCCAGCCAATCGTCGCGCTTTGAGGGAAGGGACGCTCGGAGCGTGCAGGGCCTGTCCACTAGATAGCGTACGGCGGTGCCGACAAGTGCCTCCGACGTCTAGCTTGGGAAGACGGCTGTAAATTGGAAACAAAGAACATTGCGTTTCCTGGTATCTCGTTCTGGCGATTGAGAACACCAGGTTGTCACTCTGTGCCTCTGCGCGGCTCTTAACGGAGCACAAAATCCGACAAACGCTACTAAGAGATTTGGGCCGTGCGGTCAGAGGGCTTCACTCTTTGCAGTTTGCCCTCGGACCAGGAACGTTTTGGGTTAGGATCCGCACAGGTGGACGTACTTGTCAAGACTCGCCAAAATAGCGGTTGCCGGTCAGAACACCGAGCGAGCGAAGAGGTATCCACGAAGATGCCGGCGATTTCGTAGGGGGTGACGAACAGGCCAGCAGGAGCAAAAGGAGTGGGAGGGGGCCCAGACGAGCTCCGCTCATCGAGAATTGACGGCCGTCGCCGGTGTGTGTTCGGTAGCGAAATTTCATTAGCGAAATGTCATAGTGATGGGCAATAGCCAACGACAATCGTGAGGAAATGCTTCCGCAAACCTTACGGAGCGCGCCGTCTCAGGTGCTCCGCCAATGGTTTATCCGTTTGAAAATATTTCTTGTATGTGGCGATCCAATCCGTCGCGATCTCGCGCTGGGCCTTTCCCAAGTCCAGACTTCCGTCGCAGACCAGATCGCGGAGCCGGTCCTCCAATGCGTCTTTCACTTGCGCGTTCCATTCAGCCGAGTAGGATTCGGGCCACAGGTTATGGATGTCGTCAGCGCCACCGAGCGCCGGGGTAACCAGATAGTCGACCTCATACGCCCCCAGGTCTGCGCCCTGGAGCCCATATTCCTGAAACACTGCCTGCCGTAGCACCGCGGGAACAGCCTTGTTTTTGACGTTGGCTTGGCTGCAGACGGCCCAACGGTTGGCGAGGACCGTAGCACCCGGAGTCAGCTGGGAATCGGGACTTGATACCGTCAATTCCCTGAGTTGCGAGGGACTTCTTCGGGCAATCCCGAAGCGGAACAGAAACACACCAAGCAATGCAATTCCGCAAACGCCCGCCGCCGTCAAACCGAGCCGGCGCAGTACGAAACCTTTCGATTTTTCACCTGACGAGAGCTGCCGCAGTCGTGCTTTCAGTAAAGCTCGCGGCCCTTCAATGGGCGGCAGTTTTCCTTCAAACTCGCTTTGGTAGGCGCGGACTACCCCGGCGATCGTATCATCGAGTTCTTTGCGGCGAGCCCGGCAGGCCCAGCACGCACCAAGGTGAGCTCGAACACGTTTTTCCGCGCGCGCAGGAAGTTCCCCTTCCAGGCTCAAAAGCAACTGCTCGTCGGTAAGATGTGTGTCCTCTTTGCTCATGAATTTTCACCGCCCTGGGCGGAGCCCGCAATGCGCGATAGAGATCTGGCCAAAGAAACCGAGACCGCGCCCAGGGACATATCGAGGATCCCGGCGATCTCCCTATAGCGGAGGCCTTCAGCGCGAAGAGAAAGGCACCTCCGGTCCTTTTCAGGCATGGCCGAAACCACTGACAACACCCGTCTCTGAGTCTGATTATTGACCACCTGCTCCTCCGGATTTGGGCCTGGGTCAGCGACATCCTCTTCGGCTGCTGCCTCGGCGCGCCACTCAAGATCCCGGCGTATCTGATGATGGCGCTTCATAGCCTGGTTGTGCGCGACTCGGAACAACCAACTCGCCAAGTTTTCCCGGGACTTGCCGTGTTGCAAATGTTGAAACAGCGAAAGAAACACTTCCTGGATCACTTCTTCACCGTCTGGAATCGACATGCCGCAATTCGCAAGGTATCGCAGCAAGGGACCTCTGAACTGCTCGAATAGCGCGGCTACTTCCTCCTCCAACCGCTCCTGGGCGCGGCGAAAACCGCCTCCGGACTTCGAGCGCAACCCTTGCAGCGGTTCCGAGCGTGAAAAGCCCGATGACATTCAGTACTATCGACCTTACCTCAATCCGCGGTTCCAGCGCACCAGGCAGACTGACTGAACCACAGAGCTGTAAACAACCTCTCACACTGTATATTCCCTTCTCGCCGGAATTGTTCACACTTTTTTTGGGGCTTCCAAAGGACCGGGAGAATTCTTCTAAAAATACCGTGAACAAAACCTGTCGCGCAGGAATTTACCAGTGTGGGCTCATTTTTGTGCGCTTCCAGATTCAGAGGTGCTCTTTCTATACTCCTCGCGTTGGTTGGCGGACCTCTTCTGTCGGCGCAGGACAACGGTGCGATCCGGCTCGAGCTGAAGGATCCCGCGGGCGCCGCGGTGCAAGTATCGGGCACGCTCCGGAATCTCGATACCGGGGCGGAGCAGTCTTTCCGGACCAATGTGCGGGGCAGCTTTGATTTTGCAAACCTCCAGTACGGGCGGTATGAAATTCGCATTGAGAAGGAGGGATTCGCGACCCAAACCGTCAGGGTCGAGGTTCGTTCCGCGACTGCCGTCCGGGAGACAGTCACATTGGTCCTGAGTGCCCAGACTTCCACGCTGAACGTGATTTCCGTCGCGCCGTTGCCGGGTTCGACTCTAAGCAAAGACGACGTGGCGATGAACGTCCAAACCGCAACCGCGGCGGACATCCAAAAAAGCGGCGCCATCGACCTATCGGATTTCCTGAACCGTAAACTGGGCGGCGTTTATGTGAACAACAACCAGGAGAATCCATTCCAGCCGGACCTGAATTATCGTGGCTACACAGCTTCTCCGCTGCTGGGCACGCCGGAAGGGATGTCGGTCTACGTGGATGGCGTTCGCCAGAATCAACCCTTCGGCGACGTCGTTGCCTGGGACCTGATTCCCAAGATTGCCATACAGGATATGGCGCTAGTGCCTGGTTCGGACCCGGTATTCGGGCTGAACACGTTGGGAGCGGCGGTTACCGTTCGAACCAAAGACGGACGGAGCGCACCAGGGGTTGCCCTAACAGTCGATGGGGGATCTTTTGGACGCAGAGAAGGCTCGGTCGAATATGGCGGCTACTCCAAAGGCTTGAATTGGTACCTGGCTGGGGACTGGTTCCGGGAAGACGGCTGGAGGCTCTACTCGCCGTCCCAGGTCCGTCAGACTTTTGGCAAAGTTGGCTATACCTTCAGGAAGACCAACGTTTCACTCGGTTTCGGCTACGTGGATAACAATCTCACGGGAAATGGTTCGACGGATACGCGCTTTCTGGCCCAGAACTACAAAGCCGTAAACACGATTCCCGACATCACCTGGAATCGCTCGCCCTCGCTCACACTCAACGTGAGCCACAACGTCAACACCCACTTCACTCTCGCTGGCGCGGCGTACCTCCGCTACGTGCGCGCCGACACGACCAACGGCGATCTTAACGATGATTCCTTTACGGGGTCGCTTTACGATTTGAGCGACGACGATATTGCCGCGTTGACCGCCGCCGGCTATAGCGGCTTTCCGGTGACGGGCGACCCCGCCACTCAGCCATTCCCCTATTGGGCATGCATCGCACAAGCACTCGAGATGGGCGACCCGGACGAAACCTGCACTGGTGTATTCACCCGCACATACGACAAACAGCATGCCTGGGGCGCCTCGGGGCAGGGCACTTGGAGCAGTGGCCGCAACAGCCTGACGGTCGGCGCCTCCTGGGACCGAAGCAGCCTCACTTACCAACAGGCGGGGCAATTCGGCTACCTCAACCCGGATAACGTTTCCATTACTCCCATCAACAGCTTCGAGGATGGCAGCACCAGCAGCGATGACGGACCGATAGATACGCGCGTAAATCTCCACGGCCTCACGAATGCCTTCGGGATCTATGCGACAGATGTAGTGCATGTGCGGAGTAATCTGAGTCTGACCCTCTCGGGGCGATTCAACCACGCCGCTATCCAGAACATCGACCGCCTTCCGGTAACTGACCCGGATGTGCGCGGTTCGCTAAACGGAAGCTATACTTTCAATCGCTTCAACCCTTCGGTTGGCGTGGTCTATACTCCGGTCCATTTTGCGAGCTTGTACTTTAGCTACAGCGAGGCAAACCGCGCGCCAACGGCTATCGAGCTGGGATGTGCCGATCCCACGCAGCCGTGTAATCTACCCAACGCTCTGGTGGCCGATCCACCCTTGAAGCAGGTGGTGGCGAAAACTTTTGAAGCAGGCATCCGCAGCGCCGGTGAGTACGGTTTCAATTGGCACGCCGGTTGGTTTCGCGCCCAGAACACCAACGACATCCTTTTCGTTGCTTCGCAGCAGACCGGTTTCGGGTACTTCACGAATTACGGCAAGACGCTACGGCAGGGTGCGGAAATCAGCGTGAGCCGTACCTATCGCTGGATGACGCTGGGCGGGAACTATACGTTTCTCGATGCGACTTTTCAAAGCAGCCAAACACTGGGCGCAGGCAGCAATAGCACAAATGATTCCGGACCTGGCGAGGACGGCGACATCCAAGTTATGCCGGGGGACAGAATTCCTCAGACTCCACGGACCATTTTTAAAGCTTACGCTGATTTGCGTCCTACGTCTAAGCTGTCCATCCTTGTGGATTTCAATGCGGTGGGGCGTTCCTTCGCGCGCGGAAATGAAAACAATCTAGATCAACCGGATGGAGTCTACTACCTGGGACCTGGATTTTCACCTGGCTACGGCGTCACCAATGTGGGCGCGCACTATCAGGTTCGCAAACAACTTCAGATCTTTGTGCAGATCGATAACATCTTTGATCACCACTACTACACTGCTGCCCAATTGAACACGACCCCATTCGACAATGCCGGCCATCTTATTCCCCAACCTTTTGGCGACGACAGCGATGCGGTCCGCAACTCCACATTTTATTCGCCCGGCGCTCCGCGCGGTATATTCGGAGGAATGAAGATTACGTTTTGACGTGCAACGGAAGCGCCCCGTCGCTGGCCGAAGGATGTGGCTGATCGGTCGACCTTCCGCTGACACCGTCCCGCCTTCTATCAGGACGCAGTCGTGCTGTGATCCCACATCTGCGCCGCGAGCAATGTGCGAACCCCTCTTGTTTCACAGCTCGGCCTGGGCGCGGGCGAATCTTCGCCTTGAACGCGAAGGAAGGGTACGTGCTCACTGCAGGCACAGAGAATCGCAGCCGCAACCCATAGAAACGAGAGAAATCGGACTGGCAAGCGTCCGCTAATCACGTCTTCCCTCGTAAATTCGAGTTCTCCTCATTGGTTAGCGGCAGCTCTTTCCGCAAGCAACCGGACCACCGGCATATCCCTTTGAAAGTAGTCACCGCGGCGGACTTCGTCTTCATAACGAAGGACGCGCAATGCTTCAAAAGTTTTCAGCAGGCCATTGCGCGGGAACCAGAATTCCGGTCCTTCGAAGACCACGATGCCTCCCGGGCGAAGCGCCTCGACGATGCGGGCGGATTCGTTGGGCGGCATCCAACTGAGCAGGATCAGATCCCACTGCGCATGGCCGAAATCGAAGTTCCTGTCGAGAACGACCTGGGTGTGAATCTTCAGGCCCAGGGCTTGGGCGCGCTTTGCGGCCAGCGCCACCGCTTTGTCGGCGGGGTCGAAGCCGGTGACGTCCCATCCTTGCTGTGCGAGATAGATCGTATTGCGGCCTTCACCCATCCCGACATCGAGCGCCCGTCCGGGGGCTCTGCCCGCCAGCACGGATACCAGAAACGCGTTGGGCGCGGTGTTGAAGGCCGGCGGATCGACCGTAAAGAAACGATTCCAGAAGTCGGTTTCCAACTCCGGCCGGCGCGTACGGATCAGAGTGACGCGGCGAGTGATTTCAGCGGCGTCCACGCCTTCGGCGTTGAGCTTTTGCTGGTAACGTTCCACCACCGCTTCCAAAGGTTTGTTTTGGCCGGGCGGCAGCGCGAACCACCATCTGCGGAAAGGCGGATAGAAATCAAACTCGGCGATCTGTGCACTTGACCAGCCGGCGAGTAGCAGCAGGGCGAGCGCAATGCCGATTCGCAGCCGCATTAGCCCGCCATTCCCGAATAGCGCTGCGACAGGAAATCCCAGTTGAGGACGTGCATGGCGGCCGACAGGTATTCGGCGCGGCGGTTTTGATACTTCAGGTAGTAGGCATGCTCCCAAACATCGATGCCGAAGAGAGGCTCGCGGCCCGACATGATCGGCGTGTCTTGATTGGGAGAAGTTTCGATGGCGAGGCCGCCACCTTGGGGCATCACCCATACCCATCCGCTTCCGAAGACCGTCAGGCCAGCAGCTTGCAGCTTTCCCTCAAAAGCCTCGCGGCTACCGAAACTTTTGTCGACTGCCGCAGCGAGCTTGCCGGACGGACCTTCTTTAGGCTTGCCTAAAGTCTGCCAGAACAGAGAGTGGTTCCAATGCCCACCTCCGTTATTGCGAACGGCCACGCGTATGGGCTCGGGTACATTTGGAAGATCCCGTAGCAGTTGGTCCAGTTTGCGGTTGGCGAGTTCGGGGTGGGCTGCCACGGCTTTGTTCAGATTATCGACGTAAGCCTTGTGGTGCTTGTCGTGATGGATCTCCATGGTCTGCGTGTCGATGTAGGGTTCGAGCGCGCTGGCTGCATAAGGCAGCGGGGGAAGCGTGAAAGGTGGGGCCGCCTGGGCCAAGGCTTTGGCCGCCGCAAGAGCTGCGGCTCCTCGAATTACGTCGCGTCTTGTCATAGCTACTCATCCCTTCAAGGTTGTTTGCGCGCAAGTTGCTCGCGCTTACGGCTGGCGAGGTCGCGCGCCTGCGAAATCTGTGCCGCACTCATCTCTTTCGCCATCCGGTCACGAAGTTGAGCGGAAGCGGATAGTTTTGCGGAGGCAATGTCCAGCCATGCGTATGCCCACAGGAAATCGCGCACTCCGGCGTCGCCATTTGCATACAGCAGACCGAGATTATTCTGCGCCACCGCGTAACCCTGTTCAGCGGCCTTCTGCAAGAGCTCTAAGGCGCGCGCAGGGTCGCGTTTCACACCTTGCCCTTTCAAATACATCATTCCCAGGTTGCAGGTGCCTTCAGGGTCGTTTTGCGCCGCCGCCAGCCGGAACCAATGCACCGCGGCGACAGCGCTGCGGGCGACGCCCTCGCCCTTCGAATAAAGCACGCCCAGGTTATTTTGAGCTTCCGCATCGCCTTTGAGCGCAGCCTTTCGATACCATTCCGCGGCCAGCTTCAGATCGCGCTTCACTCCTAACCCTAACTCGTATAGATACGCGAGATCGTACTGAGCGTCCGAAAGACCTTTCTCCGCCGCCAAGCGATAGTACTTGGCGGCTAAAGAATAATCACGCGGAACTCCCTCGCCCGTTGCATAGCGCACGCCCTGTTGATAGTCCTCCTCAGCGGATATTGCGGGGAAGATTTGCCCAGACGGTGGTGAGGTGCGCGCTGGTACGTCGGCGAGCCCGATCAATGGCAAACACGCGGACAGCAAGATCATTGCTGGAGTTTTCATGGAATGGCTTTCTTGATGCCGGTTGGCCAAGGATTAGCGAACCGAGCGTCCGTCAGCAGGTGCTCATCGGTCAGGGAGCGCAGGAAGGCCAGCAAATCGGCCTTCTCATCGGCGCACAGCATGAAGGGTTTTACGAACTCGCTTTTGTTCGGATTGCCGGAGCCGTCGCCGGTATATTCGCCATCTCTGATCGAGCGTCCGCCCGAACTGTAGTGGTCGATAGCCTCCTCCATCGTTTTCACGCTGCCATCGTGCATGTACGGGGCGGTGACAGCAATGTTTCGCAGCGTGGGAGCTTTGAACTTGCCGATATCCTCTTCGTTATGCGTGAAAAGGTACAGGCCGAGATTCGGAGCCGGATAGGAAAACTTACCTTTTAGATTGTACAGGCCAGTGTTGTGAAACTCGACCTCCGCAAATCCCTTATCGAGATAATCCACCGTTCCTGTGAAATTGAATCCGCCGTGACAATGAAAGCATTCCGTTCGTTCGCTGAAGAACAAGTTTTCTCCGCGCACCGCAGCCTCGCCGATCGCTCCGGGATCGTTGTTGTTGCGGTAGCGGTCGTACGCTGATTCGCCCGAGATCATGGTGCGCTCAAAACTGGCGATAGCCTTGACGATGTCGCCAACGCTGAAGGGTTTGGCATCGCCCGGAAAAGCGGCGGCAAACATCGTGCGGTAAACCGCGACCGATTGCAGCCGCTCCGCCAGCAGTTCCTCTTTTCCCGACATGCCGAGTTCTACCGGGTCGTCGCCGAACAAAGGCACCAGCGCCTGATCCTCCAGCCGCCGCAGATTGGGATTCGCCCAGGTCAGCACCGGGCTATAGGCGACATTGACCAGGCTCATTGGGCCACGCGGGTGGATTTGTCCCGTGCAGCCGACACCCTGCGGCTTCCCATCGGTAAACGCTAATCTCTGCTGGTGGCAGGTGGCGCAGGACTGCGTTTCATTCAAGGACAGTCTGGTGTCATAAAACAGGTAGCGGCCCAGTTCCACTTTTTCAGCCGTCATCGGATTGTCGGCGGGTACATTCGGGAAAGGGAATCCCGGCGGCAGGTTCCAGTCGTAAGGACCCAGGCGCGCTTTCTCGGCGGCGCGTTGTTTCGCTCTCAGCTCACGCACATAGTGGACCACTTCCCAGCGGCCGGTCTCGGAGATCTGTTTGTCGAAGGCAGGCATGTTCTTGCCGATGCCATGGGTGATTACCCAGTAGATTTCGCCGTCCTTGAAGGACTCCATTACGTAGTTAGTCAGATCGGCAGGACGCTCCGGCAGTTTGCCGGCAAGAGGCGTGTGGGACTTGCCATCGGCGCCGTGACATTGCGCGCAATACCTCTCATAAATCGGTTTGGCCGCCGCTACATGTTCCGGGCTGTTGGGAATCGGGCTTTTTAAGAGCTTCGCTTCGGGCGGCGCATGCGAATGGCCACTATGAGCCTCCAACAGGATGGTCCCAGCAACCAATAATGACAGCACTTTCCGCATGGTCTTCAGTGAATCGTTTCTGCCGACAGTTCAGCCGCCGCCTGCCTGCGAAAGAACGTCTGCTTGGCCGCCTGCTTCCCACCGAAGGAAAGGCCCAGGTTGGCGAAAATGGGGGCACAATCAGCGTCCTCTGGACCGGACATACAACCAGCCGGCGTGTTCTCCTGATTGACGTCCACGTTGGAGTCCTTCAACAACGCGGACAAATCCGCAATCACAATATCGTGCGATGGATCGAAGCCAGACAACTCGATTTCGGGCCGGTTCGGCTCGCTGCAACTCGTAGGCACGGTAGTCTTGGTCTGGCGAGGAGTGCAGCCTGTACTGCCGATATGGATGGCGAATCCGCGCGGCAGGCCGGTAGACGAGAAATCCAGCCGCATGAACTTGCGCCCGGCATTCCACACCCAGGCCATGGCCGTGAGGTTTAGCGGCGGGGGCTGGGTTGTCAGGTCGGTATGGTTCTTGTTGAATGGCACGCCGACCGTAAATCGCAGCCCGGTGTACTTGCCCTGCGGCACGGTTCCGGCGACGCGATCGTTTGTGTCCGGCGTGCCATTCGCGCAACCGCCTGTGGCATTCTCAAAATCCAGCAGCGCGAGATCATCCAATTGCCATTTGCCATCCTGATCCAAATCGACGGGCACCTCGGCGCCTTTGTCATCAATCAGCCGGATGTTGTGCACGTAAAAACGAAAGTCGCGGGGTGTGATGCGCGAGTGCGTGGTTCCGATGTTTTCGTAATACTGGCCGCAGAGCAGCTTCTGGTCGCTGACCATCGCCTGAAACCGGATCGCAACGGGAGCCGCTATCAGGCTTGCGGCGCAAGACGCCATCAGGACCGCGCCGCGAATCATCTGCAATGAAGTTCCCTCCCTTAGACAACAGCGGCAGTGTAGCCGCATGAAACCATCAAAACCCATTTGGTAAGGTCACTAAGTGCGGTATTTTGTCGCACCCGAGGCGCGGTTCGGTCGAACTGAACGCAAAAGCGCTGACCGGCCACTTCGCTTGTCCAGCCACAATCGATCGCATGAGACTTATTGGATCAGCGCAGTGCGAATACCCTTGGCCGAGCCCCAAGCCAGCATCACCGACGACCCCGCGGCCACGAGATGCGGGTAGTTGACCTCTTTCTTCGAACCGCCGGCCAGAATCAATGGCTGTGACTTGCCGGCGCCTGCCAGTACGCGTACAACCCGCACCTGATAATTGCCGCCGTCTTTCTCCAACCAACTCACCAGTGCTCCGCCGCCATCCAGCATCACGACCGACGGGTAACCGAATGGGTTTCCAGAATCCACTCGCGTGGCATCGGTGAAAGTCCTTCCGGAGTCTTCCGAAAACGCGACACTGACGCGGGGCTGGCCATTCGCCCCTGTGAACCACGCAGCCGCGACATGTTGGCCTTTTGCCGCCAGGCTCACGCTATTGGAAGGACAGCCGTCGATTTCCCAGCCGTCGCGATGTAGGGGGTACGGCTCGGACCAAGTTCCGTGGGCAAGCCGTACAAGCGAAATATCGCGGACGCCGCCCGTGTGGTCGCGGTAAGACACCAACAATCCTTCCCCCGTGCGGACGCTGGCTGTTGGGCAGCAGGTGCAGACGTCGCCGTCCAGTGTAAGTTCAGAGGCGGCCATGCCGGACGCCGAAACGTGCGTCTCCTGGAGGTGAAATTGTTTGTGCTTCGGGTATTGGCCCCCGTCAAGCCAAACGATGGAGGCGGCGTCTCCGTCGGCTACCGCCGAGATGAAACCGTGGTCTTCGCCGGATCGATCTCTGTGTACCACCTGCGGCTCGGTCCAGCGCCCGCCTCCATCCCGCGAGGTGCTGGTGTAAACCCACTTGCGGTCCCAGTTAGTCCAGTAAGCAAACAGCGCACCGTTACCCAGCCGGAGGACGCCAGGGATCATGGTCGCATAGGGCGCGAAGTAGGCTTCCGACACGGTCGACGGGTGCTGCCAAGTCCCGGATCGCCACGCGGCGAAGCGCAGACGGCAACGCACGCCTCCAAGCGGCTCCTGCCAACTCATGAGGATTTCGTTTTTTGGTCCGGCGGTGACCATCGGATAGTAGCTGTGCGCGACCGCCGGATTTGGAGTCTCGGTCATTGAGGGTGCGGCCGGTGGGGACAGTGTGGCCGGATGCGCTCGGATCGTTAATGCCAATAAGACCGCACATGCCACATGGAATTTCCAATTCCATGCCTTGACGGTTCCGGCGCGCGTGTTCATGAGTCCCGCCCCTCCTTAACTACCAAGTCTAGGCAGAAGATCAAGCTAAGGGAAGAGATTGAACTGCGGCAAATTGTCGCATTGCGGCCCGGGCGTGGACAACCGCCAGATCCGGCCGGAGTTTGTCGCACTCAGAGGCGCGGCAATTTGCCACATTGATCGGAGTTTCAAGGCGTCGTATCCTCCGGTTAAGAGCGTGCACACCTTCGCCTGCAACCGGCATCGCGCGCAAGCAGCAGCTTTCACACGGCACGGTGCGCGGGATCGGCTACGCCGGGGAAGACCGTCCCGAAGTTCAAATCGAGCCTCGATCCTCCGCGCCGCCGCGCGTGTGGGCCGGGCGCGACGCGAGTCCGGTGCAGGCTTTTTTGAAACGATATGGCGATTATGGACCGTAACAGGCAGTTTGCGCCGGGCTGTGAGATCACGCGCTTCGCGCTGACCGATCTCAGGCCCGGAGACACTGGCGTGATCGGAGGATTCACGCTGCCGAATGAGACTCAAGAAGCACTGGCACGGTTTGGCTTCATCCTCGATACCGAAATTACCCTCGTTCGGCGCGCACCAATGGGCGATGCGAGCGTGTACGCGGTGGATGGATCGGAAGTTGCTTTACGCGCCGAGACCGCCCGAGGCATTCTCGTCTGGCGGCTACCTGGCGGCCCGAAGCGGGCCCTGGCGTAATGCGCGCGCAAGTGGACGCTTCCGTCATTGCTGGACCTGGCCGAACTCCGGCAGCCGGCCCAATTCGGACAATCGCTTTGATCGGCCCACCGAATTCCGGCAAGTCCACTCTGTTTAACCGCCTGACTCGTCTCCGCCAGAAGGTCGGCAATTATCCCGGAATCACCGTCGAACAACATACAGGCGTGCTGTCTTGTGCGGGCAGAGAGTTCACGCTGATTGACCTGCCAGGCATCCACAGCATCAGGCCCTATTCCGAAGACGAACGCGTGGCGGTCGAAGTCCTCACGGGTCGCGCGAAAGGCGTGCGGGCTCCGGACGCGGTGTTCGTGGTTCTCGATAGCACCAATCTGGTGCGCCACTTGGCGTTGGCCGGGGAAATCATCGCGATGGGTCTGCCGGTTCTCGTGCTGCTGAACATGGCGGATCTATTACAGAAGCGCGGCGGAACCGTGAACCCGAAAAAGCTGGCGGCGGAATTGGGCGCTCCCGTGGCGCTGATCGCCGCGGCGCACGGGACCGGGCTCGAAGCCGTGGAAAGTTTTCTGCGGAAAGGCGCGACACAAACTCCGGCGATGCTGCCGCCTGTGTTGCAGGATCCGCCACAATGCCGAAGATGGGTGGCACGCACTACCAGCCAGGCGGGATATCGCGCACCGGCGCCAGCTGCCTGGACGCGGCGCCTTGACGGCGTCGTTCTTCACAAGTTTTGCGGACCTCTGGTATTTGTCCTCATTGTGGGGACCGTGTTTCAATCCGTGTTCGGTCTCGGCCAGCCTGCCAGTAATCTCTTCCAGGATTTTTTGAGCCGGGCCGGCGTGCAGGCTGCCGCGCAACTGCCGGCCGGATTGTTCCGATCGCTTCTATTGGACGGTGTCTGGAAAGGCGTGAGCTCGGTACTGGTGTTCCTGCCGCAGATCCTGCTGCTGTTTCTATTCATCGGCCTGCTCGAAGACTCGGGATACCTGGCGCGCGCCGCGCTGATCTCTGATCGCACAATGAGAAGTGTGGGGCTCAGCGGCAAGGCTTTCATCCCGCTGCTGTCGGCATACGCCTGTGCGGTGCCGGCGATCATGGCGACCCGCACTATCGAGAACAAGCGCGACCGTTTAGCGGCCATATTGATTGCGCCATTCATGACCTGCTCGGCGCGTCTACCCATTTACGCGCTGCTGATTGCCGCTTTTATTCCCGAGCGTCCGGTAATCGGTGTACTACTGGGGTCGCGCGCGAGCGCGATGCTTTCGCTCTACATCCTGGGGTTTTTCATGGCGATCGCCACTGCGAAAATCCTGAAATCTTCCGTGCTTAAATCGACGGGTGTTCCCTTTGTCCTGGAACTCCCCGAGTACCGTTGGCCGACCGTGCGCTCGATCGCGCTAAGGTTGATCGACCGGGCGCGAGTATTTCTGGCGCAGGCCGGGACCGTGATTCTCTGTGTTTCCGTAGTGGTCTGGGTGCTGACGAACCTGCCGCTACGGAATGGACACCCGCCTGCACTCGAGCAGAGCATCATGGCTCATCTGGGACAGACGATCGAGCCGGCCATCCGCCCGCTGGGCTTTAATTGGAAGATTGGCGTGGGGCTGTTGACCTCGGTCGTAGCGCGTGAGGTCATCGTCGGAACACTCGGCACGCTTTATGGGGCCGATCCCGCAACCCATGCGATGTCCTTGCAGGAGGCGTTGCGCCAGGACCTCACTTTGCCTGGGGCTGTGGCGTTGCTCGTGTTTTTTGCTTTCGCGATGCAATGCACGTCTACTCTGGCGACCGTTCGCCGCGAGACGAATAGCTGGAAATGGCCGGCAATTCAGTTTCTATACATGAGCGCAGTCGCCTTCGTTGCCGCGCTCGCCGTAAACCAGATCTTGCCGCTGTGGCTTGGGTAACCAACCGCTGGCCGCCGCAGCCGGCCCGATCACTTGGAGAGTTTCGGCGAGCGCGCACGGTCTTCTGCCAGAAACTTTTCAAAAATGTCGGTGTGTTTCTCGAAGAAGTCCTTTTCGTCCTTCGAACAGAAGTAAAAGGTCTTGTCTTTGTAATCGGACTTGATGGACCGGTCGCCATCGCTCAAGCAGACCGGGCAGATCGGATGGGTTTCATTAAAATCCGGAAGCTTGGCGTAGGCGTCGTTCGAATCGGCGTTTAACCATCCCTGGCCTTGATACTCCATGGCGCTCGCGACATCGAGGGTCAAATCTCGCCCAACGTAACGTTCGACAACATGGAGCGCCAAGTCGATGCCTGAAGAAATGCCGCCCGCCGAAGCCAGATTGCCTTCGTCGACAAACCGTGCACCCCGCTTGAGCTTCACGTCGGGATACGTCGCCGCGAAACGAAAATATCCTCCATGATGCGCGGTGGCCGATTTGCCGGACAGTAAGCCGGTCTTGGCCAGCACAAACGCGCCATTGCAGACCGACATAGTAACGTCCGTGCTCTTCGACGCAGTGCGGATCCAATCGTACATGTCAGGGCCGTTTCCGCTCATGTCCATGGCCGGGATCACGATCACTTTGGGAACTGGTGCATTGGCGAAGGCATAGTCGGGCAGCACTTTCATACCTCCTCCCACAGTCACGGGCTCCTTGGTTGAGGCCACCATGTAGGGGTGAAACAGCGGCTTGCCATCTTTTGTCACGGCGCTGGCGAAGACCTCTAGTGGGCCACAAAAATCCAGAACCTCCGCGTCTTTGCCGAGGACAAAGGCGGCAGGAATCTCGCCGGTCGCCGGTACGGGCAATGGGCTGAGCTTGGTGTAAGAGTTGGATGCGGGCTGGTTGTCTGGCTTGGGACTTCCTCCGCCACGGCTCTTGGCAGCGATGGCGGTAACTCCACCCGCCAGGGCGAGCAGACTAGAGTTCTTCAATAGATCTCGTCTTTGCATGGTCTCCCTTTTCCTTAGCTTAAGTTTTCAACTCGATCGCGTGAATGGCAATTACCAAGTGGTTAGGTTGCCGTCTGCGCCCGAGATGATCGGCTCCATTTGCGGACCAACAGAATCAGAGTGACTACGCCGAACGCCAGGAATACGGGCGGTATAAATGTCGCAATCCACCAGTAGGCGCCTTCGGGCTCGGACAGAATTCGCATTCCATAACGAGCCTTATAAGTGTCAATGATCTGTCGCTCGGTCTCACCGGACAAAACCATCTGGTGAATCTCCGCCCGCATGTTGTAGGCTTCCTGGCTCATGTGGTGATCGAGCGTTTCGCGATAGCAGCACGGCGCGAGTAACTCGTGTTGCAGTTTCGATTCAAGCGGCGGAAGCGCGGCGTGCGCGGCCCAGGCGATCGTCATCAAAGCGGCGAAGCGAGCTAGATTGCGCATGGCTATTCTACCGGCTTCTCGGCGGCAAAGCGGACGACGCGCGTTGGGCGCGGCGCAAAGTCCGGCTTGGCGATCGGCTCTTCATAGCGAATCACCCTGAGGTCCTTAAATGCGTTGGGCAGCTCCGCCGGCTTGCACAACGATCCTCCGATTTTCATCGTTTTCAAAGCATCGGTATGGAACGCTTCTTCAACCAGGATGCCACCCGGCTTGAGGGCTTCTTGAACCCGGGCAGCTGTGTCGGAACAGCCCGCGTAGGAGAGTACGATCAGATCCCATTGGTTCTCGCCGAAGTCGAACTGCTCCATGGTGGTGACCTGGGTATGGATGGTTACCCCGTTTTGTTTGGCCGCTTTCTGAGCCTCGGCGATGGCTTCGTCGGCGGGATCAAATCCGGTAACGTCCCAACCCTGCATCGCCAGCCAGACCGAATTGCGGCCTTGTCCCATGGCGACATCCAGCGCTTTGCCCGGCTTGCGGCCTTTCACCATCTCGACCAGGAACCCGTTCGGCTGGATATTCATCCATTCGGGGCGATCTTTTACCAGGTAACGATTCCAGAACTCTGCCACCTCGGCGTTACCCCGCTTCTGCAATTCCGCAATCTCGCGATCGGCTTCGACCGGCGATGATCCGGTATCGACCAACCATTTACGATATTTCTTGAGTAGCGCTTCCTGCCGAAACTGTTCCGTTTCGTGCGTCCCTCTTTCATTCGCCGGCTGCGCCGACGTCCAACTCCAAAAGCGCTCGTATGTGCGACGCTCAGCGGGCAACTCTGCCACCCGCTTCTCGATTTCGGGGCGCGACGGCCCGTTTTGCCCGAGGGCGATCTGCATCGCCAGGATAAACGCCGTGGCCAGCGCTTTCTTTGTCATAATCTGTCCCAATGGGAATAACGGCTAACTCGGACTCGATCCCGTTTTCTTCCAATTGGCCGCCAACGCCTCCGATTGTTTGGTGAAGCCCGCTAGCATTTCATCGAGAGCGGTCTTTACTTCAGCGGGCGCCGTCTTGGTCGAGCCCGCGTGGAATGGCGGATCGGGGTCATACTCGCCCATGAGTTGGCAGCATTCGGCGTAGGTGCGCCCGCGTAGTTCGGCGACCATGGAAAGGCCGAAATCGAGTCCGGCGGTGACACCCGCGCCGGTGACGCGGTTGCGGTCGTGCACTACGCGAGCATCGACGGGAATAGCGCCGAAGCCGGATAACACATGGCGCACCGACCAGTGCGACGTGGCTTTGTAACCCTTTAGCAATCCCGCGGCGCCCAGAATCAGAGAGCCGGAGCAAACGCTGGTGATGTATTTCGCGCGCGCGCCGCGATCGGCCATGAAGGCCAGAATCTCGGGGTCTTTGGCGGCCGCCAACGTGCCGTCGGCACCTCCCGGGGTGAATAAAACTGTCAGGTCGCGCGGGCAAGTCTCCAGAGTTGCATTGGGCACGATCGTGACGCCGGCATCGCTGGTCACCGGATCCAGCGTCTTGGCCACGAGATACACCTTTGCCCCCATAAGAGCGCCGAACATCGACTGTGGCCCGATCAAGTCCATCACGGTCATCGCCGGGTACATCAGCATGGCGATCTGTTCATTCCCCATCCAATTCACGCCTTTTACGATGGGCATTTGGTGTGGGTGTTCTTGCGGTGAAGCGCCGGTGGCGCGAGCGGCGTAAGAAGCGGAAAGCGCCATCAACAAAGCCTGGCGGCGGCTGATATCGATCATATGTTTGACCTCCGGAAACAAATCTCTGAGTGATTCGATAAGCGATCTTACTGCAAACTCGACACGCCTGTCGTGCGGCAAATTGTCACATGGGCGGTGCGACAATTTGCCGCATTATGACGCGATGGGCCCGGTGATTATCATGAAGAATAACCATGGCTTCGAGATATCAGGCACCGGTGTGCCTCTTTTTGGCGGCGTTGACGGCAGCAGTCATCGTGTTTACTTCCGCTTGCGTAGCGAAGCCGCGGCAGTACAGCTTGAAGGGCCAGGTGATGGATATCAGCATGACCGGCGAGCTCATCGTGAAGCACGATGATATTCCGGGTTTCATGCCGGCCATGACCATGCCGTACAAGCCGAGGGATCCGGGCGTTTCTCAACAAGTGCGCGCAGGGGACCTGATTGCGGCGACACTCATGGTCGCGACAAACGGAAACTATTGGATCGAGGATGTTCGCATTACCGACCAGAGCGGTCGTACGGCCGCGAGGTCCGCGATGGTTACGCAAGCCTTGCGGGTCGGAGAAAAGGCGCCGGATCTGCCGTTGATCAATCAGGATGGAAAAACACTCCACCTGAGCGATTTCAGAGGCAAGGCGCTGTTGATCACTTTTATCTACACGCGCTGCCCCATGCCGGCCTTTTGCCCTCGCTTGAGCAGCCAATTCGCCAAGATCCACGAACACCTTGCCAGGACGCCGGCGGACTACAACAAAACGCACCTGCTGACGATCAGTTTCGACCCGAAATACGACACGGCGCCGGTTCTTCGACGGTATGGCCTTGCATACCTGGATAACGATGCCGCCGGGTTCTCACATTGGGATTTTGCCTTCACCAACGCCGCTGACTTGCGCAAGCTGGCGGAGGCATTCGGCCTGACATACTTCGAGGAAGACAATCAAATCTCGCACTCTATGGACATTGTGCTGCTCACGCCGGATGGTTCAGTGGCCCAATACTGGGCTACGGCGTGGACGGCGGCGGAACTGGAAGAGGCGCTGCGGCAACAAGCCAGGTCGGCAGCTTCGGTCGCGACGATGGGCGCCGCAGGCATGAAGCGATGAGCCACGGCTTGGGAAGGGCCTGCCTCGCCTGCTGTCTCGGTGCCGCATCGTTCCATTTGACCGGCTGCTCCCAAATGGGTCTTGGCCGGGGCGCCGCGGAGGAGCGCGGCGGAATTCTCTTCGATCGGCACTGTGCGGATTGCCACGACGAGTCCAATCCGGATCTGAAAAAGCAGCCGCCCAAACTGACCGGACTTTTCCGTTCGAAGCTGTTGCCAAGCGGGTCTCCTGCGACCGACGAACAAGTTCGCAATACCATCGTAAATGGCCGCGGAACGATGCCTGCTTTTGACCGGCGTCTGCGCGAGCAGGACGTTGACGATCTGGTCAAGTACCTTCACACCTTGAGATAACCTGTGTGGATTTTGGCCAGTTTTCGCTGCAGAGAACGCCTATGTAATCCTAAGACTCTTGCGGCTTGCGAAATATTGCCCGCGCAAGCCGCGAGCACGCGCTGAATGTGTTCCTGCTCGACGTGCGCGAGACTGCGCATCATTTCGGAGGATACGGCCCCTGTGCCATGATCGGTGCAGGGCGCCGGTTGAATCTGGCACTGGCGGTTCACAGTTTCACCTGTCTGACTAGCGTTCGCACGATCGCAAGTTGCGTCCTGGACGTCAGTTCTCAGACTGATCAGGCTCCTTAGGCCAACAGTATAGGCTGCATTGGGAAGGCCTTGTATGCGGTGAATTGTCGCACCCAGGACTCGACCGTTAGCACGCTGGCGAAACGGTGGGTCTTCACGAACCTGCCGATGAGCGGCCGGATTTTTCAGCTCCAGAAGGAGCTTAGTCGTAACTTTCCTGCGGGCGCTGGCTGGGGGAAAAGCACAGCAATCCAGAGCCAAACTTCAAGGCTCCAGCGAGAACAGGACGCCGGAGTTGTACAAGCCGCCGGAGCCGGCGTTGCCATTCAATCTGCCCTTCTGATCAAAAAACAGCTCGCGAGGCGCCCATCCGTCGTCTTGGCCGGTGAAGTAGTGCAGAGTGCTTTCAGACCACACTCCGTTGGCCTGTGTCAGTTTGAATACCGTACCGCAGCCATACCCGCCATCGCAATTCTTGTTGCCTCCTTCAGTGGCAGTTCCATAGAGGTTTCCGGCTTCGTCGAAAACAAGTTTCCCGCCTGGGAATGCACCGTCAGCTCCCCCGCTAAAGGTATGCAGGATCGTTTCATTCCAGGTTACGCCGGAAGGCGTCAACTTATAGATAATTCCGCATCCACCTCCGCATATCGGGCCGTTGAAGTTGCCACCTCCGTACGTAGCCCCATAGAGATTTCCGGCAGTGTCCATCGACACAGCCGAGTAGGGATTTTCGCCATCAACACGGTCATTACTGAATGAATAAAGAGTCCGAGCCCTCCATCCGTTGCCTGATGGTGAGAGCTCGAATACGGTCCCATCATGATAGACACCGCCATTCCCTGTTGTCCCGTACAGATTACCCGCCTTATCGAGGATGACTCCGGCGTAAGGAGTAGAGCCATCGTCTCCGGCGTTAGTGAAAGCATGCAGAACCGCGAATATTCTTCCGACGGCGGGGGAGGGCCTGAGCTCAAAAACAGTGCCATTGTTTGAGATGCCACAGGCTGATGTCGTCCCGAAGAGAGTCCCGTTCACGGCCAGCTCGAGTCGCGCCTGGGGGTAACAGCCGTCCCCGCCCCCCGTAAACCTATATAGCGCCCTATATTTCCAAGTTCCGTTCACTGGAACCATCTGGTAGACGAGGCCGCAACCGTACTGACACGTCTGATTGCCGCCCCATAGCGTAACTCCATACAGGTTTCCGTTTGCGTCGATAACGAGCTCGCGATCTGGGGCCCAGCCGTCGGGGCAGAGCGGTCGCGCACAAAAACTGTGAATCACTGTACTGGTCCACGCACCATCCGATTCTGTGAGTTTGACAATCGCGCCCGCGTTGTAGGCTCCACCGCTGAAGACTGTGGCGTAGAGATTTCCGGCGCTGTCGGCAACCACATTGGAGGGCTGTGCTCCGGCAGCGCCTCCCTGGAACTGATAATAGGCCTTGAAGTCGGCCGCCTCAGCGGCGCCGGCCGGGAGTGCAATTAACAATCCGACCGACAGCCATATTCGCCATACTAATAGCCTTTGTGCGTTTCGCATGTCGCTTTTTCCCCGTTCAGTGACCTCTCCCTGAGAAAACATCTTGTGCCGTGCTGCCTTCGTTTTCCGCGGCGATCGCCTGAGGTCGCCGATTTTGACGATCGGCAAACCTGCGACTCGCTCAGTTATCGCATGAAGGGGCGCCTAGTTAAAACTGCTCGACTGTCGATATGCTGAGTGCGCTGGAAAGCGTAGGCGAAATCGCCTAAATTGCCAAATGCAGCTAAGATACGGTACGCCGTACAGCCAGTCAATGCGGCATTTTGTCGCAGCCGCTGCAGTCGAGCTCCGGATACGTGCTGACGTCACCGTGCGACAATTTGTCGCACCAAGCCGCTGCTGAAGCTGTGGTTATATAGGGGAAGCTTTCGCTTCCGTACCGTACGGGTCGCTCCCGTGGTTCATCGAACCGGTGAGCCCGGCATGCCCGCGTGGCGCGCGCCGCTGCTCGCTCATTCGCGGTCGGCAAAGCAGAATTGTATGCTTGCTCAGCAGCGAACACATATCACTTTCCTTTTCGTAGTTAGCGTGATTGCGGTCACGCATGTCTCCGCACAGACTGAAACAGCTTCCATCGTCGGAACAATTCGCGATGCGCAAGGCGCACCCGTACCGAGGGTGGGAGTACATGCCACTCGCGCAGAGACTGGCGCCGCCACGACATCCTTCGCGAACGGATCTGGCGTCTTCGCCTTGATGGGCCTTACGCCCGGTCACTACAAACTGACCGTACAGAAAGCCGGTTTCAAGGAAATTGTCACCCAGGAATTGACGCTTTCCGTGCAAGACCGCCTGGAACAGAACTTCACGCTTGAAATCGGCTCGGTATCCGAGTCGGTCACCGTAGAGGCCACTGCTCCGCTGGTCAACACCCAGGACGCGACCGTCAGCACCGTTGTGGACCGGCAGTTTGCCGAGAACCTGCCGATGAATGGCCGCAGCTTTCAATCTCTGATCGAACTGACGCCTGGAGTCGTGCTGACGCCCAACAACGGCTCAGAAACGGGCCAATTTAGCATCAATGGACAACGGCCGGATGCGAATTACTGGATGGTGGATGGCGTGAGCGCAAACATCGGCATGAGCGCAGCCGGGTATGTAGGGCAAGGACTGGCCGGTTCCCTGGGGGCGACCAATGTATTCGGTGGCACCAACGGCCTGGTATCGGTTGATGCCCTGCAGGAATTTCGCATTCAAACATCCACCTATGCCCCTGAGTTTGGCCGGGCTCCAGGCGGCCAGATTTCTATTGCTACACGCTCCGGCACCAACCAATTTCACGGCTCAGCTTTCGACTACTTCCGGAATGCCGCACTGGATGCCAACGATTGGTTCGCAAACACCGCAGGACTGGCTAAACCGGAAGAACGCCAGAATGATTTCGGGGGAACACTCGGCGGCCCGGTTTTGAAAAATAGGACGTTCTTCTTCTTCTCTTACGAGGGGATGAGACTGCAACTTCCCCAGGCTGCCCTTGCGCTCGTTCCGGACACCAATTCTCTGGATCCCTATTCCCGCCAATTTGCGGCACCGGCGATGCAGCCTTATCTGAATGCGTATCCGCTTCCCAACGGTCCCGAGGTTCTTGACTCGGACGGCAATCATCAAGGCGTGGCGGAGTTCAACAAAAGCTTTAGTAATCCGGGTTCGCTCGACGCCTACAGTCTTCGCAC
>Ga0335079_10002073_pt1 | contig 23161 bp, 20 predicted proteins | sample Lox_Sample_33_FD_206719 | JGI IMG/M metagenome (GOLD analysis project Ga0335079, IMG submission 206719) | Soil microbial communities from Loxahatchee National Wildlife Refuge, Florida, United States - Lox_Sample_3.3 | ecosystem: Environmental > Terrestrial > Soil > Wetlands | place: USA... | reverse complement strand
CCTGCAGTAGCGGAGCGACTCCTTGAATGTCCATAGATAGATCATCCTCCCGCTCATTGCGACCACTGTATCAGAGCATTTAACGTTTCGGTTCTCGGCGTGATCGCTCTTCTGACAGGTACGATCGGCAGCCCTTCCTCGCCCCTCGCCGAATCAGAGCTAGGAGTCCGGCAGTGGGCAGTACAATGGGCGAGGCAGACGCCGAAAGCGGCTCCGATTGGATCCGGACTATGCCAGTAACGTACAGCATTGATCCAGTGCGGAAACTGATCCGTACGACCTGCAGTGGCCAGGCCACGCTGCAAGAGATCATTGACCACTTTCAGACGCTAAGCACCGACCCGCAGTGCGCGGGTTCACTGGATGTGATGTTGGATGTGAGTGGTTCGGAGTTATTTCCCGACAGCCAAAACCTCGCGCGTGTTGTCACCGAGTTGGCTAAAGTCAGCGAGAAAATCCAGTTCAGACTGTGTGCCATCAACGCTGGTCAAGACACAATGTTCGGCATGATGAGGATGTTTGAGGTCTACGCGGGGAAATATTTCAAAGCGGTCCGTGTGTTTCGGAGCCCGGCTGACATCGAAAAGTGGCTCGACTCATACCAGATTGGAGACGCACCCGCGAGCGGTTCCTCTTTCTAACAGCGGTTCGGAATGGCACGTCCTCCCTTTTCAGATTGACTCTAAAGGCTGGCCTCGGCTAGCCTCAAGAGTCTCCTCCAATTTTGGGTTTCCTCAAAAAGCATGCGATCTCCGCATCGATACCTTGTCCTTTGGCTGTTAACGACTCTTTGTCTCGTCCCAACCCTCGTTGCCTCCACCCGTCCCGTGCACGCGCAGCACGGGATGGTGGTGAGCGTGCACGATCTGGCCTCTCAAGTGGGCGCAGAGACTCTTCAGGCGGGAGGCAATGCTGTTGATGCCGCCGTGGCCACGGGTTTCGCGCTGGCAGTCGTCCATCCTCCGGCCGGCAATATCGGTGGTGGGGGCTTCATGCTGATTCGCATGGCCGATGGCGCCACTCATTTTGTCGATTATCGCGAGAAGGCTCCGGCCGCCGCGACCCGCGACATGTATCTCGACTCGAAGGGCAATGTCATCGAGGGAGCCAGCGAATACGGCTACAAATCGATCGGAGTGCCGGGATCGGTAGCTGGCATGGTTTACGCCGAAAAGAAGTTTGGCAAGCTGACTTTGAGACAAGTAATAGCCCCGGCGATCAAGCTCGCACGCGAGGGATTCGCCTTGAGCTGGGAAGAAGCTCATGATTTGCACGATTCTCATCTGTCGCGGTTCCCCGAATCGCGGCGAGTCTTTCAGCGCAATGGGGATTACTACAAAACGGGAGAGCTTTTCCGCCAACCTGATTTGGCCCGCACCTTGGAGCGGATCTCGGAGAACCCCGATGATTTCTATCACGGGGCCCTGGCTCGCGAACTCGCAGCGGCTTTGCAGAAAGGCGGGAGTCTGATCACGGCGGACGATCTGGCTCAGTATGAGGTGAAAGAGCGCGAACCGGTGCGCGGCAACTATCGGGGCTACGAGGTGATCAGCGCGCCACCACCTTCCTCCGGCGGCATCGTGCTAATCGAGTCGCTCAACATTCTCGAGGGCTACAATCTCGCGAAGATGGAGAGTCGCTCGGCCGAGTCCATTCACTTTACGACGGAAGCCTACCGCCGCGCATTTTTCGATCGGGCCGAGTTTTTGGGAGATCCGGACTTTGCCAAAATTCCCGTCGCTCAGCTTCTCGACAAGAAATATGCCGCGGCGTGGCGCGATACGATCGATCTGAAGCATGCCAGCGTAAGCAAAGAATTGAAGCGTCCAGCCGTCTTCAGCGAGCTGGAGCAGTACGCCGAGACGCATCCCGCAGCATTTGCCCCGCGCGAGTCAAACCACACGACTCACTACTCCGTCGTCGATGCGGAAGGCAATGCCGTCGCTGTGACCACCACTATCAACGACTGGTTCGGATCGCGCGTCACGGCCGACGGGCTGGGATTCCTGCTCAACGACGAAATGGATGATTTCTCTTCCAAACCTGGAGTCCCGAATGCCGACGGCCTGATTCAGGGCGCTGCCAATGAAATCGGGCCGGGCAAGCGGCCGCTGTCTTCGATGACCCCCACGATCGTCGTACATAGTGGGAAGGCGGTGCTGGTGTTGGGGTCGCCGGGTAGTTCGAAAATCATTACCACGGTGGCCAACGTGCTGATGGGAGTTCTCGACTACGGAATGAATCTCCAGGAGGCTGTGGATGCCCCGCGATTCCACAATCAGTGGATGCCGGACGTCTTGAACGTCGAAAAGTGGTTCTCACCTGACACCTTGGCAGCACTCGGGAAAATGGGATACACCGTTCAGATCGGCCTGCACGACAGCGAGCAGGTCGAACCGTACTGGAGCGACGCCGAGTGTGTCGCCGTGGATGAGAAAACCGGCGAGCGCATGGGTGCCACCGATGAGCGCAATAGCCGGGGCAAGGCCGTGGGATACTAAATCATTGAAGATTTCAGATTTCAGATTGCCGGTTGAAACGCGTGCCTTCCGGGAACCTGCAATCTAAAATCTAAAATCAGAAATCTGCAATCAAACAGTGATGAGTCTGCAATACTAAATAGCTATGCAGAGAGCGGTCTCAACCTATCTATTCGTGAAGGAGCGCCTGCATCCCGGCATCCTCGACGGACTCGCGCGCAGCGGTGTGCAGGCCATTGAGATCTTTGCGGCGCGCCAGCATCTCGACTACGCCAACCGCAAGCAACATGTGAAGGAAATCGCTGAGTGGTTCCGCGCCAGCGGCATTCCGCTGAACTCAGTGCATTCCCCTCTTTATGCCGATTATGAATGGGGACGCGCGGGAGCTCCACCGGTGAACGTCGCTTCAACCGACCGTGCCAGCCGGATCGAGGCGATGGACGAGATCAAGCGCGCTCTGGAGATCGCCGAGCAGATTCCCTTCCGATTTCTGGTGCAGCATCTGGGAACGCCGAACGAGAGCTTCAGCGAGAAGAAGTTCGAAGCGGCGATGACTTCGATTGAGCATCTGCGGGCTTTCGCCAAGCCGCTTGGTGTGAAGATTCTGCTGGAGAACATTCCGAATGAGCTTTCGAGTCCTGACAAGCTGGTGGAACTCATCCACAACGCTCACTTTGACGACGTGGGAGTGTGCTTCGACTTCGGGCATGCGCACATCATGAGTTCGGTCGGCGAGGCGTTCGAGATCTTGCGAACCTACATTTGTTCCACGCACGTGCACGATAACGATAAAGACAAAGACCTCCACCTGTGGCCGGGGCAGGGAACCATTGACTGGAAACAGGCCGTGGAGTTGCTGCGCACCGCCCCGCAGCGCCCGCCGATGCTGCTGGAACTGGGAGAGGACGAGAAGGTGAATCCGCTGGAGAAGCTTGGCGAAGCTTTTGACAAGCTCGAAGCCAACTAGGTTCCAAAGTCTCGGTTCAGAGTTGTTCGAATTGCACGGAATCTTGTTCTTGACACCTTGAGAAATTGAAACCTTAATACCAAATTTCTATGCCGCCTGTTACAACCATCTCAGACATCGGCAAGCACGAAAGCCAGACCGTGACCATTCGCGGCTGGCTCTACAACCTCCGCGAGAGCGGGAAGCTCTTGTTCCCGCAGTTTCGCGACGGATCGGGAATTATCCAGGGTGTTGTTCCCAAGAATGCCGTCACTCCTGAAGTGTTTGACGCGGTCAAAACACTGACCCAGGAATCGAGCGTGATCGTCGAAGGCAAAGTGCGTGCCGACAAACGAGCGCCCGGCGGATACGAACTCGATGTTCAAAATGTGCAGGTCGTGCAACGCGTGCCGGAGAGCGATCCCTACCCGATCACTCCCAAGGAGCACGGCACCGATTTCCTGATGGAGCATCGCCATCTGTGGGTGCGCTCGCAGCGGCAGGCGGCAATCTTGCGCGTTCGCGCTGAGATCATCAAAGCGGCCCGCGATTTCCTCGATGATCACGGATTCACGCTCACCGATCCGCCCATCATCACTCCGGCCGCTTGTGAAGGCACAACGACGCTCTTTCCTGTCGACTATTTCGAAGACCAGGCTTACCTGACGCAATCCGGTCAGCTCTACGCCGAAGCCATGGCAATGGCGTTGGGCAAGGTCTATTCGTTCGGCCCGACGTTCCGCGCCGAAAAATCGAAAACTCGTCGTCATCTCACCGAATTCTGGATGGTCGAGCCGGAAGTGGCCTATGCCACGCTCGACGACGTAATGGAACTTGCCGAGGGCCTGATCAGTTTCATCGTGAAGCGCTGCGTGGAGAAGCGGCGCACGGATCTGCAGACGATCGGCCGAGACATTTCAAAACTGGAGAAGATCGAACCACCATTTCCGCGCATCAGCTACGACGATGCTGTGAAGAATTTGCAGGAAGGCTATGCCAAGGGAGCTCTCGAATCGAAGTTCGAGTGGGGCGGAGATCTCGGTTCTCCCGACGAAACGTATCTCTCGTCGCAGTTTGACAAGCCGGTGATGGTGCACCGTTATCCTGCCAAGGTAAAGGCGTTTTATATGGAGCCCGATCCGGAACGGCCGGAACTGGCGCTCTGCGTCGATGTCCTCGCGCCAGAAGGCTATGGCGAAATCGTTGGCGGCTCCCAGCGTATGGCTTCGCACGAATTGTTGCTCCAGCGGATTCACCAGCATGGACTGCCCGAGTCAGCGTTTAAGTGGTATCTCGACTTGCGCAAGTTTGGCACCGTGCCGCATGGCGGCTTCGGCATGGGGATTGAGCGTGCCGTAGCGTGGATCTGCGGCCTGGAGCACGTGCGCGAAACCATTCCCTTCCCTCGAATGCTATACCGGTTGTACCCATGAAAACCCAGTATCTCTGGGAGGATCTCCATGAAGAGATTTCTCTGGTTGTTGCTAGTCTTGTCGACATCCGTCCTGGCTCAACGCCCCGAGCAAGCGCCTGACGTTCCGGTGGAGAAGTGGACCGGCAAAACCATTATGCTGATCGGTGCGCACGCCGACGATGACGCCCTTTCCCACGGCACCCTTGCACTACTGCAGGCGCACGGAAATCAGATTTACGTCGTTACGCTAACGACCGGCAACGTAGGCACCCAGGACCCAAATTTGTCCCGCACCCAGTTGGCGGATATCCGCCGTCGGGAAGAACTGGCAGCGTTAGCGGACTTGGGCGTTCCTGCCGACCACTACATTAACCTCGGATACGACGACGGCCTGCTGGAGTTTGAAGATCGCAAGGCCGTCGTGGAAAATCTCGTGCGCTGGATTCGCAGATTGCGCCCCACAGTGCTCATGTCCTGGGACCCCGGCAAGAATTATCAGCGCTGGCACAAGTCCGACCACCGCGCGGCTTCTTACCTGGCGGCAGACGCCGCCCGCGCCGCCATGTGGCGCCTGCTTTTCGAAGGACAGATTACCCAGGAAGGGTTGAAAGAGCACATGATTCCTGAATACCTGTTCTACAACGATTACGATCACGATGACGAGAACACCTGGGTCGATATCAGCGAATTTGTAGAGAAAAAGGTCAACGCCTTTTCCCATTACGTGAGCCAGTACGGCCCGGGATGGAAGAACTACAAACCGAACCCCTCGGACGCGGAACTGAAGCAGATGAAGGACGACGCGCGCAGCCACGTCAGGATCAAGGACGGTAAGCCGGTCGAAGGATTCCGTTACTATAAAGGTCTGCCTGATGGCTTGGGGAAATAGCAAGACTCTATGACAACCACTACAACCGCTTCCTCTTCCAGCACCTCTGGCCGCAGGATTCGCGTCATCGGTGTTCCCCTCGATCTCGGGCAATCGCGCCGCGGTGTTGATATGGGTCCCTCTGCCGTTCGGGTCGCGGGACTCGAAGCGCGTTTGGAAGCGCTAGGCCACGAGGTCGAAGATGGCGGCAATGTCCCGGTAGCGATTCCCGAGCAGAAAAAGGAAGGCGACACCCGCGCCAAATATCTGAAAGAAATTACAGCGACGTGCACGAAACACGCCGACCTCGTATTCAAAACTCTCGAAGCAGGGAAGGTCCCGCTAGCTTTGGGCGGCGATCACTCCATGGCCGTAGGCACCGTCTCGGGCGTGGCTGAGTTCTACCGCAAGCAGAATCAGCGCATCGGTCTGATTTGGATCGACGCCCATACCGACATCAATACGCCCGATTCATCTCCCAGCGGGAACGTGCACGGCATGCCGCTGGCTGCTCTGATGGGGCTCTGGCCAGGCGATCTCGCCAAAATCTACGACTTCTCACCCAAGGTGAGACCGGAGAACTGTGTGCTGGTCGGCGTGCGCGACATCGACGCTGTCGAAAAAGAAAACGTCCGCAAGACGGGCATCGGAGTCTTTACCATGCGCGACATCGACGAGCGCGGTATGCGCACTGTAATGGAAGAGGCCCTCCGCATCGCCGGACGCGGCACCGCCGGCTATCACATCTCCCTCGACATGGACTGGGTCGATCCCGAAGATGCCCCCGGTGTAGGCACTCCCGTCCGCGGTGGTGCAACCTACCGCGAAGCTCACTTGGCCATGGAGATCATCGCCGACCACGGCCGCATGCTGAGCTTCGAGATTGTCGAAGTGAATCCCGTCATCGACGAGCACAACCAGACCGCTGACCTCGCCGTCGAACTCGCGCTCTCCGCCTTCGGCAAGAAGATTTTGTAGCACACTGTAGTAGGCGGGAAGAGCACGCCCGGGTCTGATACCGAGTCGAGCCGTTGCCGAGCATATCCCAAGACCGCGAGCTACAGATCCGGACCCAAAAGACGCCTCAAAACTTGCAAAAGGGGGGTGTGCGCGTAATGGCGATATTGCGTCAACTACGTGGCTTCGCTCATCGCGAATTAAATCTCCCACGCTGTAGGATGTAACCTTGCCCGTACCAAATCTGCTGTTTTCTTGAGCGATTCAGACTGCGCGTTTCGCCAGACAGCACTGCCGTGAGCACCGGCAGCATCAGCAAGAACATTGGCGGCGAAGGAGGGGACAGCGTTCGTTACGCACATGAATTTGAAGGAACTGTCAGAAGCCGCATCAGCACGACCGGCGGCGTCGTGCGCGTCAGCCTCAGCAGCACAAGATGCAGCATAAGCAACACTATAAGCGGGTGAAGTTGGCGAGACACGCGAATCACAAGCGGCAACTTCTACCACCCTTTTAATTTCTTCAACCGTTGCTTCCCCTTCTGCCCAGAGCCGTGAAACACGGACGCACTCTCGCGAACTCGTTTCCTCCTTGGGCAAGTAAGGGAGAACGGTCTCAGCTCAATCGCAAACGACCAGAAGAATCTCCTGTTTCGTTGGCCAACCTTCGGTACCGATCATCGCCCCACAGAGCCGAATTAGTTCGTGGCCATCCTCACATTTCTGCCACACTTCGGCTAGTGTCTCGGCCCCTGCGAGATTCTTGATGTGGGATGGAATGCTCTCACATCCTCGAACCATATTCCCCTTCTCCTGGATTGGTACTGGCCATCTTAGTGGATGTATCAGGCCATGTCACAAGTGAGCCATAGGAAAACTTTTTTGCCTGACGGTAGATAAGCGATGTAGGCGTCTACATTCGTTGACTCAGCATCCAGGATTGCTGATCAGTCTAGCCCGTATCCTGCTGTCGCCGTTAAGGGCCACACCGTTAGAACTCGCGCGCAATCAGCTCCGGCAGCTCCGCGATGCTGTTGATGATATGCGTATGTGGCTCCCGCTCCAGATTCTCGCGCTCGTGCGTGCCAGTCAGCACTCCAATCACTCCTGCAACACCCGCGTTTGATCCTGACCGCAGGTCCAGCGGAGTATCCCCCACATTAACGACTTCCTTCACGCTCCTGACGCCCGTCGCCTCATCGCGCGAAAAATCATGTACGGCGCCGGACGCCCCTCGCGGACATCGCTGCTCGAAATATTCGCGGCAAAAAAATCCCTCCACCCCGTTTGGTTCAGAACCAGATCGCTGATCTCCCGGTAGAACCCGGTTGTAGTGGCCATAAGCATGCCGCGCTCCCGGCACCAGCGGAACGTCTCCAGCGCTCCTGCGATAGGGACAACCTCCTCCGAATAGCATCGCTCCAATTCCGCGCGAAAGCAGCGGTAGGAGGTTTCGACTCTCTCCTCGACCGCGCCTTTGGGATCGGCTCGCGTGACGAAGTGCCGGATGACCTCGCGTTTCGACGCCCCCTTCCACTTCTTCAGCTCATCTTCGACGAACGGAATCCCATTCTCCCTCAGCGCGTTGGCGAAGGCGCGGATCACCTCCCCGTGATCTTCGATGAGGGTGCCCGCGATATCAAAGACGACCAGCTTGACCCGAGACATGGCGCGATTGTACCAACGGAACCTCTCCTGAGATTGACGCACGACTGTCTCCCCGTCCACACTGGTTGGGCATGGAAAAGCTTCGGGTCGGGGTTCTTTTCGGAGGCCGCAGCGGCGAACACGAGGTCTCACTGCTGTCGGCTGCATCCGTTCTTAACGCAATCGATAAAGATAAGTACGAGGTCGTGCCCATCGGCATCACCAAGGATGGTCGCTGGCTCACCGCCGAGCACGCCGAGAACCTCCTGAACGGCAAGCTCGTGCTCGAGCCCCGCAACCTTCGCGCCGGAGATCCGCAGAACACCGAGGCTGCCGCCGTGCTCTCGCGCGGCGAAGCGGTCGTTGTTCCTCCGGAACCGGTGCATCGCCAAAGCGGTCTCGTTCCGTTTCAGACCGATGCGACCCCGATGCGCCGCGCCTCCGACCGTGCCATCAACGTCGACGTAATCTTCCCCGTGCTTCACGGCACCTTTGGTGAAGATGGAACCATCCAAGGCCTGCTCGAACTCGCGGACATCCCGTATGTCGGCGCTGGCGTCCTCGGCTCAGCGGCCGGTATGGACAAGGACATCATGAAGTCGCTCTTCATCGCCGCGGGGCTTCCGATCGTGAAGCACGTCTCTATCCTCCGCAGCGATTGGGAGAAGGACCCGAAGAGAATTGAAAAGCAGGTCGCGAAACTGAAGTATCCGGTGTTTGTAAAGCCCGCGAATCTGGGATCCTCGGTCGGCATCAGCAAAGCCCACAACAAGAAAGAACTCGGGCCTGCCATCGAAGAAGCTGCAAAATTCGATCGCAAGATCGTGATCGAGCAAGCGGTGGGTGGCAACGACGCCAAGGCTCGTGAAATTGAATGCTCCGTGCTGGGCAACGACGACCCGCAGGCGTCCGTTCCGGGCGAGATCGTCCCCATCAAAGAGTTCTACGATTACGACGCGAAATATCTCGACGAAGGATCACAACTGATCATCCCGGCCAAGCTGACCAAAGCCGAAGCGAAGAAGGTGCAGGAGTTGGCAGTCAAGGCTTTCAAAGCCGTGGACTGCTCCGGCCTGGCACGCGTTGATTTCCTCATGGATCCCAAGACGCGCAAGATCTACCTGAACGAGATCAACACCATGCCCGGCTTTACCGCGATCAGCATGTATCCGAAGCTGTGGGCAGCCTCAGGCCTGGACTACCCCGATTTGATCGACCGCCTCATCCAACTCGGCATCGAGCGCCACGAGGATAAGAAGAAGAACCAGTACAGTAGGTGAATCTTGAACCGGTGCAAGCTCCTCCTATGCTTGGCTGGATTGCTTCTAACAGATCCCAGCTTGGTCGTAGGCCAGCTCGCTCCGAAAAAGAATCCCCCGTTCAGGTCTACCGAATACCCGAAGGCCGAATTCGCGGTTACGCAGAGCATGCACACCTTCGGCGACATCACGATTCGAATCCTTCACGTGAAACGGAGAAAGCAAAGCGCAACGCCTCCAAGCTACTGTCGCGCGTGGGTGGAAATAAGCCGGGATCAGAAGCTCGTTCGGCGGATCTATTACGACGACTTCGAGCCGGTCGGATCCAAGTATGGGGTCTTTTTGCCCGTGACACAGCCAAGCCCAGACTTGTTCGTCTTGGTCAAAGAGGGAGACTACGATGGACGCTTACTCATCGTGGACCAGGAAGGAAAGTTGACCAATACATTCGGCGGATTCTTTTTTGTCGCCAGTGAAAGGTTCCTTGTGAGCAACTATTCCTCAGACGAGGCCGGACTTGCAGTTTTCGACTTGCAGGCGCACAAGCTCATCTTGCAAACAACTGATCTACCTTATGTTCAACGATGGTACAAGGACCGCGCAGGATACTTCTTCACCGAATCCGAATGGTCAGGTACAAGCGCCGAGCCGCATGAAAAGCAAGGGACTGCTTATCGATTGAACCTGCAGAAGGCGAAAATTGAGGAGATTACCATCACTCCTTCGCAGCTCAAATCGGCTGCTCGCGTCAAGTACGACTTCGATCCACGATCCTATGAGGATTGCGTCTCGAAGTAATTTCGCTATTTCTTTCCCGCCTCGCAAACAAAGTTCGCCGCATCATTCGTATCCCCGCTCCCTTTGTACTTCGCCGCTTGTGGATACGGACACAATGGCCGCGTCATCTTGGCCTTTGTGCGGTCCTGCCTTTCGAACTTCGACGCGATAATCGTTGCCGGCGCGGTTCCTTTCTCCACCCACTGCTCCAGTGCGGCATCCACGCTGTGCGAAGGATCAATGAAATTCAAGTCTCCGACCTGCCCAAAAGAATCAGGCCCGGGTCCGCCACTGCAGTGCTGCACCCCCGGTGCCATATAGAGCCGCAGAAAGGAGTCGACATCTTTCTGTCCCATTTTCTTGATGACGCTCCCGAAGTAATTGATCGTATTCAGCGCCGTGATCGCCGGATCATTCCAGCCGTGATACAGAATCAATTTCCCGCCTCGAGCTTTGAACGCCTTCAGGTCCGGATCTGTAGCATTGAGCGCCTGAGCGGTCCTCTCGTTCGCAAGTTTGAGGTCGGCATCTATGTGAAAGTCTTTAAAATCCCAATCAGGTTTTCCATAGACGAAATCAGAAAAGAAACCCTTCCCGAAAAATGCCATCAGGCTCTTCTGTGGCGCTGGTCCGGTGATCCACAGCCCCCATCCGCCCTGTCCCTCTTCAGCCCCGGGTACATAACCTGGATAGACAACATGCCCATTGGAGTCGAGCGTCCCCTCATACAGCTTTTTCAGCGCAGCAACTTGCGGAGCCGTCAGGCACTTGTCGGAGTCCTCCGCCTTGCACTGAATGCTGGCAGGATCGAAGTGGCACTGCCGCGGATCGTTCAGAATTCCATCACGCACGCCGTCGTGTTCGTCGCACGCGGCATTGACTGCCGCAGCAATAGTCGGAATCTTTGTCTGAGGAATGAAACTTGCCGGATCGAGCGTGAGTGCTTGCGTATCGTAGGCCGCAGTCGCGAGCAGGGGCGTCCAGTTGTTCGCTGGCGCGCCCGCGAGAATTCCGTCAAAGTCTTCCGGATACCGCTGCGCTTCCATCAACGCCTCGCGCCCGCCGTCGGAGCATCCCGCGAAATACGATCGCTGTGCAGCCTTGCCGTAGTACGTCTGGGCCAAGGCCTTGGCCACGCGCGTCATCTCATGAATCCCCCGATGGCCGAAGTCAATTACCTTCTCCGGATGCCCGACCGCCCATCCCGCATCAATCGGAGAACCCGTATGTCCAGCGTCGGTAGCCGTTGCGGTATAACCTGCCTTAACCGCCATGCCGAGTTGCATGGTGTCGATAATCCCTGCGAATCCGCCGTTGCCAATGCCTTGTAGTTTTCCGTTCCATCCTGAAGCGGGTAGCCAGACTTCGAGCTTGATGTCGGAATCGGGCGTCGGCTTCGCCTCGGCGACTATGCGGCAAAATGCCGGCAAGCTCTTGTACAACGTCGTGAGATCAACGCCGCTGAATGGCGCCGGAGGCCCTTTGAACTCTCCCGCCGCCACTTGCTGCGCCAGCGTGATCGTCGTGTTCGGAATTTTCGCCGCGCTCAGGTGATCACAGGCATCATCGGCGAAACCTGTTGAGCTCACGCCCAGCAGCAAACCAAGCAATGCCAATCGACAGCATTTCGCATCTCTCATGAGTGCCTCCTGGAACAAGAAGCCGTTACTGCGAGCCCGCCGCTTTCTCCATGAACGCCGCCTCATCGGCCTTCATCTTCTTTAACCCGTCCGTAGGCAGATACACCATGTGGCCCGCATCGTAGGTCGCAAAAGAAATATTATCGCGGTACTTCTGCGGAAGGTTCAGGTGATCGACGGTATAGTTCGCAGCATAGTAGGGAGTCGCCAGATCATAGTAGCCTTCCATGACCAGGATCTTCAGGTAAGGATTCTTCACGATCGCCTGCCGCATCGCCGAAGCCGTGTCGGGGAATCCTTGAATCGCCGATCCCCAATCCCACGTATCTCCGCCCGGGCCTCCGCGCGGCGCGCGCACGTTGTAGGGCATGTCGACCTTGTATCCGAGTTCAGTGCGCAGATAGTTGTTGAAGACGGAAGTGAATGGCGGTTGCGTCGCCGCACCGGTTGGATCGTAGAACGGCGTATCGAGCAGCCCGTTAGGATCAGGTCCGGTATACCTGCCATCGAGCCGTCCCACACGGAGCTTCTGGTCAATAAGAAGATAGTGCGTAAACTTCTGCACGTTGATCCGCAGATTCGCCTCGTCGATCACTTCCTTGCTCAACCCAGTGAAGTGCGCCAGCTGGTCAATGACGTTCTGCCGCTCCTGCGGCGTGAGCGCGTCTCCTTTGTCGAGCGCGCGTTCGTATTCGGTCGACGCCCACTGCTCCGCCTGCTGCCGTGCGCGGTTCATATCCTGCGCCAGATCGGCCGCAAGCTTGTGGTGATAGCCGGCGATCATGGTGAATGACGGAATCAGAAAAGTGTATGGCTGGTCGTTGGTAAAGTTGTCCTCGAGCGTTTGGAAATTCAAGACCGTCGACAGCAGCGTAATCCCGTTGAACGAGATGCCGCGATCGGCAAGGTAGCCGGCAATGCCCGCGGCGCGCGTCGTTCCGTAACTCTCACCGAGAATGTACAGCGGCGACGACCAACGTTCGTTGCGGCTGATGTAGAGCCGTATGAATTCACTGAAAGACTCGATGTCTCCCTTGACGCCCCAGAATTTCTTGAGCAGCTCCGGATCGGCTGCACGACTGAAGCCTGTGTTGATTGCGTCGATGAGCACCAGATCGCTTTTATCCAGCAGCGTGTAGGGGTTGTCCTGAATGCGATACGGCGCCGGCGGCATGAATCCGTCAGGCTGCAGCACGACTCGTTGCGGCCCCAGTGCTCCCATGTGCAGCCAGATCGAGGCCGACCCCGGCCCGCCATTGAACGAGAACGTCAGTGGTCGCTTGGCTGCATCCTCCCCATCAAGTGTGTAGGCGACATAAAACATCTCCGCTTCGATCTTCCCGTCGCCGCGCTTGATGGGCAGTCGCCCCGCAGTCGCCGTGTACTTCAGCACCTTGCCGTCAACGGTGATCTGATGATGCGTCACCACCGGCGGCACCTCGGCCATGTCGTAGTGTTCTTCTTTGTCTTTCTCCTTGTCACTTCCGGCTTCGTGGATCGCTGGCTTCGGCTCCGGAGCCATCTCCGGCTTGGGAGTGGTTTCTGCAGGTTTTTCTGCAGGCGGCGCGGCCGTTTGTTTGCGCGGAGTACCAGACTTCGTAGACTGAGTTTGAGATTGTTGGGCGGGACAGAGGGTGCAAAGAGCAACAAGAAGAAGCAATACTGCAGGAGACCACAGACCTTTCTTCATCCATTCCTCGCTGGTTCGGTTTACGCCCTAGAGATCAAGACCTCTCCCGAGTGCGGGAATTGTACACCGCGCCACCGAGAGGGTGTTGTGAGAGCTCTTTGTTTTCAAAGCACGTCGAACAAAGTTTCAATTTGCAGTGGATCAGCCGCGAAGCGGCGAAAGAATACAGCCCACGGCGCAAGCCGTGGGTGCCGAGTCGGAAATGAGCAAGCCCCGAAGGGGCGAAAGAAGAGCTCGATACCTCTGAAGATCTGACGTCCGCGATTGATTACTCCGATATTTTTTCGAGACTAAATCCAGCCTACTCCTCGCGCAGCGCCTTCACCGGGTCCAGTGCCGCAGCTCGCCGCGCCGGTATCCACGACGACAACGCCGCGATCACCAAAAACAGCACCACCATCGCTACGTATGTTGCCGGATCGCTCGCCCGCACACCGATGAGCATCGCCTTCATCAGCCGCGTCAGTCCAAACGCCGCTACCAGGCCGCACCCGATTCCAATCGCACTCAGGCGGAATCCTTGGCTCACGACCAGCTGAAATACTCTTTTCGGTTCCGCGCCCAGCGCCATGCGTACGCCAATTTCGGCCGTGCGATGCCGCACCGTTGTTGCCAGCACACCGTACAATCCCACTCCTGCCAGTAATCCGGCGACGGTCGCGAACACCCCAATCAGCAGCAAGGAGAATCGGGTTCCCGATTGCGCCTTCTGCATGAGAGCGTCCCCGGTCTGGATCTCGTTCACCACAACTTGAGAGTCCACTTCTCGGACAGCTTCGGTGACGGTATTGGCATAATTCTTGGGATCATTCCGCGTGCGAATCGTCCAGAAATTCACCGCGCCCGATCCCACAAAGGCGTCCGTGAAATAGACCTGTTCCCGCCCGACTTCCGCCAGGGTCGTTTCCCGCTGGTGCCCGACGACCCCAATGACTTGCACCCATTCCGCCTCGGGCGTGCGCACGCGAACCAGAATCCGTCGGCCCACGGCTGATTGCCCGGGGAACGCCTTCCTGGCAAGCAGGTCGTCAATCACGACAAAGTCGCGTTTGGGCAAATTGTCGTCGTCGGTGAACGTCCTTCCTTCCAGCAACGGAACGTGCATAGTTTCGAAATATCCCGGCAGCACAATCGAATTGTCGGTCGCCTGAAACCTGCTTGCGTCCGCCAGCGCTTCCTCGGTTCCCCATCGGATGGGAAAGAATCCAGGCTCGAATGGGTAGCGGTTCGCAGCCGTCACGCTCTCGACGCGTGGAATTGAACGCAGCCGGTCTTTCACCGCGCGCGCGAAAGCGGCAAGCTTCTCGGGTGTATCCGCGTTTCGCGGAGTGCCTGCGATTTGGAAGATCAACAAGCGGTGCGGGTCGAATCCCGGATCGATGTGCTGCAGTTCGAAGAAACTGCGGAACATCAATCCCGATCCCACCAGCAGAACGAATGAAAGCGCCACTTCGGCCATCACGACCACGCTTCGAAGTGCGTTGCCGCCCATCAGTCCTGCATTTCTTCCCGAGCCGCGCAACAGATTGGATACTCCGGGCCGCGATGCGCGCCATGCGGGGAGCATACCGAAAATTCCGATCGCCGCGAGGCACGCCAGCGCCGTGAACCCTAGCACCTGAAGGTTGATCTGGATTGTTTCCAGGCGCGGCAAATCTTCCGGAGCCAATCTTTGCAGGACGCGGATGCCCATCCACGCCAGCCCCAGCCCTGCCGCTGCTCCGATCCCGGCGAGTACCACCGCCTCCGTCAGAAGCGGCTTCAGCAGTCGCCAGCGGTTCCCGCCCAGAGCCGCGCGTACTGCAAGTTCCCGTTCGCGCAATGACGCGCGAACCAGCAGCAGATTAGCTACATTCGCGCACGCAATCAGCAGCAGAAAAATTGCTGCTCCCATTAGGGCAACGATTGCCGGACGCACCTTGGCCACCATGTGCAGCCGCAGCGGCTCCAGCCCGATGTGGTACCCCGCTGTTCCCGAGATCAGATTATTCTTCCGCGTTTCGGCGGCAACCTTCTCCACCGCCTGCTGCGCCTGATCGAGCGCAGTTCCCGGCTTCAGTTTTCCAATCGCGCGAATCCCAAACTGATTCCGGTTGGCCGCATCGTAGTCGAGCCGATTTGCGATCCAAACATCGGGAGCAGGCTCTTCTTCCGCATCTGCAGGAAAGTAGAGCCGGAAATTTGGAGCCAGCACTCCCACGACAATCGGACTTGGTCCGCCGGCCGTCGCACCGATCGTGTGCCCGAGAACTGATGCGTTCGCGCCATACCGCCGCCGGAAATACTCGTAGCTCAATACCGCGAAGGAGGGCTTTTGCGCCGGTTGCGGAGCTCCCGGCGCGGCGGCAGGCTGTGGCGAGCCGTCCTCGTCTTGTAAGTCGCGGCCCATGACGATATTCCCGCCTAGCATGCGGAAAAAATTCGTGGTCGTCGTCGCCATCTTGACCTCTTCGGGAGTGCCATCGTCATGAACGATGACTTGCCGAAAAGTTGTGACCCCGGCGTAATCCTCGAATTCATTCTTAGTCCCGTCGCGCATGTCGATGTAATCGGCGTTGGAAAACGGCATGTCGCGCACGTGGCGCTGGCGCAATTCCATTCCCGCAAACACCAACCGGTCGGCGTCTTTGTAAGGCAGCGGCTGCAATAAGACCGCGTGCGTCACGCTAAAGATTGCGGTACACGCCCCAATGCCGAGTGCAATGGTTACAACCGCAGTCAGTGTGAACAACGGACTGCGCCACAGAACCCGAACCGCGACTTTCCAATTGTGTAGTGCCACAGAACCCTCCCAGGCGTTGGTCTGACATTATCCATCAATGGCGGGGTCGATATGTCTCCTGGGGAGCCACAAGGGGAGGCGAGCCGTAGGCCAGATATTATTGTGGAACGTGACCGAGATAGCCACCGCACCCGCGCAGCCGCAGACCCGGACGGGTTTGCGATTTCTTCTTCTGCGGCTCGGCATCGTCGTGGTGTCTCTTCTTGTCTTTCTCTGGCTTCATGGCGTGCTGATCCTTGTGGCTTGCCGGTGGATCGACCCGCCGACAACCGCGGTGCACATGCAGCGCCGTTTTCAAGCGTGGATTCATCACACGCCGTATCGCGAACGCTACAAGTTCATTCCACTCAGCCAAATCTCGCCGGATCTTCAGCACGCCGTAATTGCTGCCGAGGACACGCGTTTCTACCAGCACGACGGATTCGATTGGGCCGAAATCCAGATCGCCGCCAAAGAGGACCTGGAAGGGGAACGCACGCGCGGCGCGTCGACGATCACGCAGCAACTCGTGAAGAACCTTTTTTTTGGTACCAACCGTTCTATTCTGCGCAAGGGCGCGGAGGCCTCGCTGGTGCCGGTGGCGGAATTTGTACTGGGCAAGCGACGCATTCTGGAGATCTATCTCAACGTGGTCGAGTGGGGGCCCGGCGTCTATGGTGCGGATGCGGCGAGTCATTATTACGACGGAATCCCGGCGCGGAATATTGGACGCGAACGGGCGGCACGGCTGGCCGCCATCCTGCCGGCTCCTCTGAAGCGGCGGCCCGAGCGCATGAATAGCTACAGTGCGATCATCCTGAGGCGGATGGGGCAGCTGGGGTGGTAGTCGCGGCCAGATCTGGTCCACAAGTGTTCCTGCAGGAACACATCGTCATCACGGAATTGGGTATACGATAACGTCATGACAGATAAGCTCAAGAAACGAAGGCGACAAAAAGCACGACGGCGGGGCATCAGAGTTGGCGACCTGCACGCGTCGGTGGAAGACGACCTGCTATCGCTGGCGGAGGAGAAGGGCGCGGAGTCTCGCTGGAGCCGGCCGCGCAAGCGGAGAATCTCGTTGCGCGTGGATGTGGAAGTAGTGGACTGGTTCAAGTCCAAAGGCCCAGGCTACCAGACGCGAATGAACCGGATATTGAGAAGAGTCATGCTGGAAGGGAAGAAGCAGGCAGGGGAGAAGTAGAGGGATCGGACATCATTCCTGCCAAAGCTAAACTTGAATGGCCGGCGATCCGCGGAGGAGAACAAGTGGGTGTCGTGCTTGTGGCGAGGGCCCACCCTCACGCCAAGATCGCGGGAAGGGTGGGGCAACCTCTTGAGCAGTCTTGATTCGAAGAGGATCGGCCAGCCTCCCCCTATTCTCCCTAGTCTTCGATGGCCTCGACACCACGCTCGCGTAATCGTTCAACGCCTACCTTCATGTTTTTGAGTTTCTCGGCGGAGTGTCCTTGCCAACCGTTGACCTCGCCGATCACACGAAGCGGGGCCCTGGAGCGATAGGACAACGTGGGATTGCCTGGATACTTTTTGTCAGTCAGGTTGGGATCATCTTCAATCGGGCCGGTCGCTTCCACAACGTAGATTCTGCCGGGCTCCTCGCCGAAGGCCAACTCGGCTCCCCAGATCGCGGCATTCAGAGTGCCTGAGAGGTAGACGTAGGCAGCCATCGCCCTTTTGCCATAGTTGGAGTTGTAACCTGGCTTGATGAGATCTCCGTGCTTCAAGTTGGCCTTGGTGCCGTGGAAGAAACTGCGGCCAGGAAAGGCGGGCTGGGTCATGGATATCTCCTATCGAGGATTCTATCCGGTCGAAAAGGTGGGAAGATTGCGGCTGTTACAGTTTCCCAAAGATCAAAATCTTCTGGCCTCAGCAACATCGTTCCCGCCCTTGCAAAAAACGCAAGGACGGGCCACCCACAGTTTGGGAAGTGCGAAAAGGAAGACCGAGGCTGAAACCGTGGGCCACCCGCCAATGACTTATACAAACAAGCAGACAAACCGGTCCCGCCAAACAGAACCAGAGACCGTAACTAGTTACAATGGGGGAAGCAGAGGGATCGGAGATGGCCGAGTTCAAATCCTATCGGAGCTACCGCGATTTTGCGTTTTCAGTGACAAATCAGTCGCGATACTCACGAAGTCCGGATCGATTAGCATTCCTTCAAGCTGTCTTGGGAACGTCGAAACGAGAAAGGATTCCAGCTGGTTCGAAATTGTGGCGGGCAGCACTAGGAAACGTCTGGATCGAGACAGATGTCGACGGTGAACTCGAGAGTGTTCCGGTGCCTTTCGATCTGGAGAGGATGAAGCCTAGGACTCATCAGGCAGCGGAGGGGCGCGCTAACCCTTTAGGCATCCCGTTCTTGTACGCGGCAACCCATCTCGAAACGGCAATCGCAGAAGTGCGGCCTTGGATCGGATCTTACGTTTCTGTCGCTCAGTTCCCCCTTCGGCGAGATGTGTATGTGGTCGATTGCGTGACGGGTGATCGGCGAATCATGGCTTACGCTGGCGAACCTGAGCCACTTGAACGGCAGAGGCAGGTCTGGCAGGACATTGATCAGGCATTTTCCCAGCCGGTGACACGCGGTGACGACGTCGCCAGCTATGCGCCGACTCAGGTCATTGCAGAGTTTCTCCGGGAGAACGGACTTGATGGGGTGGCATACGGGAGTTCGTTGGGACCAGGACACAACTTGGCTCTCTTCGATCTTGAGGTGGCCGATCCAGTGAATCGACAGCTGGTTGTGATTAAGAGCGCGAAACTCGACTTCGACTTTGAGCCTCCACAATGAAAGACAGCCGTCACGAGCTTTCTGAAATCAATTCAGGGGGCTCGCCGGTTGCCCCATTTCTCGCGCGCCGTTTGCGCGAGAAGTGGTGATTCTATGACCGTTTCACCCCGATCTTGTCCCGAATCTTCTTCCTCCCACCACCTCCAATCGTTAATTCGAACCTGCCCAGCCTCGCCGTACGCGTAAGACCGATAGCTACTCCAAGGCCAGTCGTCCGGCTTCTCCACCAATCCGCGCACCACTGGATTCCGGTGTATGTACTCCAGCTTCTCCACTTCTTTCCGTTGACTCCACACGTTGAAGTCACAGAACCGGCGCTGCCAGAACTGTCCGGCGACACCGCTGGTTGGCCGCCAACGTTGGGTAAATCCCAGTTTCACGGCCTGCACAACAACCGAAGGATCGCCGATCTGGGCTCTGAGATGAGGATGTGCACGTGCTCAGGCATCACAACACAGCCGACGACACCAAAGCGATACCGCTCGCGCATCGGCTCCAGCACGGCAAGCAGCAGGTCTCGCGCTCGTTCCGCGAGCAGCGGCTTGCGCCGGTAACAACTCCAGGTGATGAAGTGGAGGCCTCCGGTGCCGTAGTAGCGCTTCAAACCCCAAGGCACGGAGCGAGATTAGACTAGTGCCAGGAGTTCCGCTGTGACTAGCCGAACGACCGCGCATTTTTTCCGGATCGAATGACCTGTAATGGGAAAGTCAAAGACCCCACTTCTCGCGCAGAGCGCGCGCGAGAAATGGGGCACCCAGCAGTCCGCTATTACGATTTTTCGGTATGGACCGAGGCGAAACGCATTGGGAAGGTGCGCTACATCCATCGCAATCCGGTAAAGAGAGGACTGGTGGCGAGGCCAGAGGACTGGAAATGGAGCAGCTTTGTTCACTACGCGACGGGGATGAAAGGGATTGTCGAGATTGGATCGCATTGGACCGCGCGGAGACGAGAAAGAATGGGGGGGCGTGCTCGTGGCCAGAGCCTACCCTTCCGCCAAGAACGCGGGAAGGGTGGGGCAACCCTGTTCAGGAGTCTTGGTTCGAAAAGGATGGGCCAGCCCGCCGAGGGGCCGCAAATGTAGATCCTACAGTGGCGTTGCGGTATGAGTGAGGACAGGTCACGTCTGAGGAGAAAACGATGAAGCGAAGAAGATTGGCAATGAGCGCTTGTCTTAGTTTTGCGGTGATCTCGGGGCTCCTTGAAACTGAGCAAGCGTGGGCACAAACGCCGAAAACAGCCTATCCGAACATGGCGGCACTCGATCAGTACCTCATGGAAGACCGAAACGCCGAGATTGCATTGGCTCGAAGCGCCGCACCGGATGCCATATCGAGCGAGGCCAAGATTTTGGTCCTCGGTCGCCATGGCTACGAAACTGCCGTCGAAGGAAAGAACGGTTTTGTTTGTGTTGTGGAGCGAGGGTGGATGTCGCCTTCCGACGCTCCGGAGTTCTGGAACCCGAAACTTCGAGGCCCAATCTGTTTCAATCCGCCAGCCGCGCGATCGGTTTTGCCGACTACTTACAAGAGAACAGAGATGGTATTAGCAGGCCGAACGAAAACTGAGATCATCGAGGGCAACAAAGCGGCGTTCGAAAAAGGGGAACTGCCGCCACTCGAAGCCGGCGCGATGAGTTACATGATGTCGAAGGGGGCTTATCTTACCGATGACGGTGGTCACAACCTGGCCCACTTAATGTTCTATGCGCCCCCGCTGGACGGCAAGGCTTGGGGCGCCGATCTGCCGAAATCACCGGTAATGCTAATTCCACAATTCAAAGGCGCTCAACCAATCGACGTGTTTATCGTTCCGGTGAGCAGGTGGTCAGACGGATCCCCGGCCCCGGCTATGTAGAACCATTTCAGTTCCGGATGTCTCCGATTTCCCGCCCAGTGCTCCAAGCCCACCCTCCCTCCAGGAACGCGGGGAAGGGTGGGGCTACCTCTTGAGGAGTCATGATTCGAAAGGGACGGTCCAGCCCCCAAGCTGCTGCGCGATACTTCCCGGCCGCCGGACAGCCGAGGGCGGCTGTCCCTACATGAGCTTCGAGAGGCCGCATCTTCCGCTTGACTGCCGACCGTTCGGTTTGTATCATTACCGGAACAAGTTCGCTCTGACGTTCATTCGTGGGGCGGACCTGAATTTCATGCAGAGTGGCTGAGGGACGAGCCCTGAGACGCCACGGCAACCGATCTGGGATCATATATCCCGGGTGTCCGGTGCCAACTCTCTCCTGGAAACAGGGAACATGGGATTCGGCAAGCGCGCTGTATTTGCTTTCCGATAGCCTCTTTTCCTTTTCCTGGAAAAAGAGGCCATTTGCTTTTATGGCCACTTTTTCCGGCTCGTCCTCAGCTATTCGCGATAAAGAAGCGATCCAAACGCGCGGTTATGGCGTCGCACAAAACGCGACGCTTCGCGCGGATCGCCCAGGTCCTTCGGCGGGTAAAAGGCACCCGCCTCAGGATGACAACTTTCACGAAAGCGAGTAGCTCATGTCTCATTACGAACTGCGATGCCGCGAATGCGGACGGACCTGGGGAAACCAGCCCCGCTCCATCTGCGACGAGTGTTTCTCCCCCCTGGAAGTCGCTTTTGACTACGACGCGCTGAAGGCGCAGGTTAGCCGCGAGCGCATCTCGCAGCGTGCACCGAATATGTGGCGCTACTCTGAACTGCTGCCCCTCCCCCAAAGCTATACCCCGAAATTGCCGGTTGGCTTCACCCCGTTCTTCAACGCGCCGCACCTCGCGGCGAAGTTAAGCGGAACGGCTGCCGCGGGCAATCTCTACATCAAGAATGATGCCGTATGTTTGCCGACGCTGAGTTTCAAGGATCGGGTTGTCGCTGTAGCCCTCTCCCAGGCGCGTGCTTTCGGATTCGACACAGTTTCGTGTTCATCCACGGGGAATCTGGCGAATGCCGTTGCTGCCCACGCGGCGCGCGAAGGCCTGAAAGCGTGGATCTTCATTCCGTCGGATCTCGAACCTGCGAAAATTCTCGGCACGAATGTGTTCGGAGCGAAGGTGGTCCGCATCGCCGGAAACTACGATCAGGTGAACCGGCTCTGCTCGCAGATCGCTGATGAGCATCGCTGGGGATTCGTAAACGTGAATCTCCGTCCTTACTATGCTGAGGGATCGAAGACCGTGGGCTTTGAAATCGCCGAGCAACTCGGATGGCGTCTACCGGACAACGTCGTTTGTCCGATGGCGGGCGGATCGTTGATCACCAAAATCAAGAAGGCATTCGACGAACTGATCAAGCTCGGTCTCGTCGAGGCGAAGGAAGTGAAATTCTTTGGGGCGCAAGCGACCGGTTGTTCGCCGATCTCGACTGCTGTGAAAACAGGCAGCTCTGAGATTGAGCCCCAGAAGCCGAACACGATTGCGAGGTCGCTCGCGATCGGCAATCCTGCCGACGGGCACTATGCGATCAGGACAATCAAGAACAGCGGAGGCTGGAGCGAAGACGTGAGCGATCCCGAAGTGGTCGACTCGATTCGCCTGCTCGCAGAGTCGGAAGGAATCTTCACTGAAACCGCGGGCGGCGTGACAGTAGGATGCGCCGGAAAGCTCTATCGTCAAGATCGCATCCTGCCCGAGGAAACGACGGTGTTGTGTGTTACCGGCAATGGACTGAAGACCACCGATGTGCTCGCCGGTGCGTACAAGACGGAGCGTCCGATCGCGCCGAAGTTGGTGGAATTTGAGGCATACCTGCAGCAGACGCTCGATGTCGAGGAAGTTCCCGGCGTAGTCGCCGCGACGCAAGAAGTCGAGGCGATCGGAGCATAGCGATGCCCATCACCGTCAGCATTCCTACAGCCCTGCGACGCCACACCTCTGGCGTCGCTTCGATTACCTGCGCGGCAACGAATCTCGGGGAACTCTTTTCCGTGCTCG